>Ga0209381_1000212_pt1 | contig 164453 bp, 113 predicted proteins | sample DewCreD2012metaG_FD_184111 | JGI IMG/M metagenome (GOLD analysis project Ga0209381, IMG submission 184111) | Hot spring sediment bacterial and archeal communities from British Columbia, Canada, to study Microbial Dark Matter (Phase II) - Dewar... ...
CCCAGTCGCGCAGGTCTGGCGGCAGGAGCATGGGGGTGTGGCGGTCAGTGTTCTTGAAGCGAGGGGCCATGTCGCGGGATGGATTGTTCTCACCGCGCTCCCGTTCAATCCGCCGCCAACTTTTCTCAAAAAAAGTCCGACAGACTCCTAGGCGAGACTCAGTTCCAGGGTCAGATCACACCGGCACGCGTGCGGCGCGTCGGGCTGGCGGCGAAATCCAGCCCGCTCGTAAAGCCGGATGGCCTCGCGAAGAACCGATGCGGTCTCCAACACAACTCGCCGGAATCCTCGCCGACGTGCCTCGTCCAGGGCCGCTGTCAGCAACGCGTGGCCCAGTCCCTGCCCGCGCCAGGTGCGGCCGAGATACATCTTGCGGAGTTCGACCGCGTCCGCGCCAACGGGCCGGAGGCCCACGCTGCCCGCAATCTCCCCGGTGTCCGTGACCAGCACGGCAAACCAGCCGTTGCGGCCGGCGTAGGCCGCTTCGAGATCATCGAGGTCGCTGTCCGTGCTGGCCGGGTCCGGCCGGAGTCCGTACTCGCGCAGGATTCCGAAAATCAGCGCCCGGACGGTGTCGCCGTCCTGATTCCTCGCCGGTCGGAGGCGCCAGCCGGCTGGTAGTTCGACCCGAAAACCAGAGTTGGCTGCTGTAGAGTGTAAGCTGCCCGCCCAACTTCGGTGTTCGGGTTCAATTGTTGCCTCGCGCACGCTGTCCGCGGAACCGGGATTGGCGGGCGCGAGGGTGTTCCGGGATTCGGAATCGCCGGGGGACATGCTTACGCCCCCAGGAATTCGCGCGGATCGGTGACGTGTCCGGTCAGGGCGCTGGCCGCCACAGTGGCGGGCGAGGCCAGGAACACTTGCGATTCTTTGTGGCCCATGCGGCCGGGGAAGTTCCGGTTCGTGGCGCTGATGCACTTGATACCCGGCTGGTTGATCCGGCCAAAGGTGTCCACCGGCCCGCCGAGGCACGCGGCGCAACCGGCGTTCTCGGTCATGCGCACCCCGGCTTCGACCAGAATTTGCCAGATGCTCTTGTCACCCCAACGCGTGGTCTGGAGGTCATGTACGATTTCTGGCGTGGCCGGCACGCCGAAGGTGTCAATGGCCACCGTCCGGCCCCGCACCACGCGGGCAAACTCGATGAAGTCGCTGGTCTTGCCGCCGGTGCAGGAGCCGATGTAGGCGCGGTCGAGCTTCAGGCCGGCCAGTTCTCGGGCCGTCTTGCGCTGACCGGGGTCCGGATGACATGCCACGGTGGGCTCCAATTTGTCCAGGTCCACCACGAGTTCGTAAACGAACTGCTGGTCGGCGTCGGGCTCCACCGGCTCGTAATTCCGCGGCGTGCCGTTAAGCCGGGTGCGCGCCTCGACGTACTCGGCGGTGCGGGCGTCGAACGGGAAGATGCCGTTCTTGCCACCGGCCTCGATGGCCATGTTGGCGATGGTCATCCGGTCGTCCATCGAAAGGCAGGCCACGCCGGAGCCGTCGAATTGCATTGCCCGGTACGTCGCGCCGTCGAACCCGATTTCGCCGATGATGTGCAGGATGATGTCCTTGGCCATCACGCCGGGCCGCAGCCGGCCTTCGAGCCGGAAATGCATCGTCTCCGGCACCTTCAGCAGCAGCTTGCCCGTGCCCAGGACAAAGCCGGCGTCGGTGTTGCCGATACCGGTGGCGAACTCATTGAACGCGCCCGCGGTGCAGGTATGCGAGTCGGTGCCGAACAAGACCTCGCCCGGCCGCGTGTGGCCTTTCTGCGGCAGCGCGCTGTGACAGACGCCAGCGTAGCCCGCGCCATACTGGCGGCGGAGCGCCCCCCGGGCCGGATCGAACTTCCAGGTGCCGGCCGGATCGTCAATGACGTCGTAAAAGTACGTGATGCCTTGCTCGCGCACGAACTCGCGCAGGATGTTGACGTTCCGGTTCGAGTTGGAGTCAGCGGTAAAAATGTAATGGTCCGGGATGATGACGACCTTGTCGCGGTTCCAGACGCGCGCACCGGGGCCGAACTCGCGCTTGAAGACGCCGATGGTGCCCGGCCCGCAGACGTCGTGGGTCATCAGAATATCCGCATTTACCCAGACGTTGTCCCCGGCTTGAACCCGCGCTTTGCCGGACGCCCGCGCCAGAATCTTCTCGGTCAGTGTCATAAAGGCCGGTCAAGGTACCCAACGCGCCTACGCTCGGCAACCCGGCGCTGGGCGGCGGCTCGCCTTGTGCCTGACGGCCGTGGTGAGCCAGGTGGGCCCAAGTGGTGCCGGTTACCTGGCCGGGAAGGTTAATAGTTGAAGGACTGCGAACCACGAACCGCGAGCCAAGTCCGCATCGGGAAGGCCGGGCCGTGGCGTCCGTTCACTCCCAAACCCAGTGAACGACTGAATCACGGTCTTTGATGAACAGGCTTTTGCCGGATACGATCGGGTGGGCATGAGTGGGTGATTCCGCCACCTTGATCCGGGCCAGTTCCTTGAAGCCTTGCCGGCTGGGCTCGAAGGCGATCAGTTCGGAACCGGGCGTCAGCGCCAGCAGTACCGCCCCCGCGTCCAGAATGCTGCCGTATCCGCCACCACCGCCGCCCCGCATCCGCCCGCCACCGGGACCGCCGGGACCGCCAGGCCCACCACCAGGAACGCCCGGAGGCGGTGCGTCGGGAGCCTGCGCGCCTTCCGGGGCAGCCGCCCGCGCCAGGCCGGGCGCGGGCTGGCCTTCGCGGGCCGGACCCGCAGCGGCGCTCCAGAGCAATTGGCCGGTCTGCGCGTCCAGACAGAAGAACTCGTCGGTCGCGCTCAAACCGAAAATCAGCCCGTCCTTGACCAGCGGCGACGCGAACTGGGCCGGTTTCTCCGTGTTGCTCCAAAGTTCCCGGGCCCGGATTTCATTTCCCGCCTTGGTGAACTCCACCGCCTTGTTTCCACGTCCGAGCACAAAGAGCGTTTGGCCGACGACTGCCGGGGTCGTCGCCTTGTAGTCGCGCCCGCCACCCCGGCCCCCGCGTCCGCCCGGGGCTCCGCCCGGCGCTTCCGCCGGCGCCTCGGATTCCCACACTAATTTACCGTCGGCGGCGTTCACGGCCACGAGCCGGGCCTCGGTCTGGGCGACGATCAACTTCACGCCGTCCACGGTGAGCACCACGGGTGAGGCATAGGCTGGTGCGCTCCCGGTCCAGCGCCACCGTTCGGCGCCAGATTCCAGGTCATAGGCCACGATCGCGCCGTTGTCCCGGCCGCCGAGTTGTGCCACGCAAAGGCCGTCCACGACCAGCGGTGAACTGGCCACGAAGAAATTGGGCCAGGCCTTGAAGTCGTCTTTGCGCCACAAGACCTTGCCGGTGGCCGCGGCAAGGCACGAGATCATGCCCCGCACGCCCACTGTCACCACCTTGCCCGCAGCCACGACGGGCGAACTCCGCGGCCCGGAGAACCCTTGGGACGGGCCGGTCGCGCCCAGTGATTCGTAGCTGTCCTTCCACAATTCCTTGCCCGTGGCGGCGTCAAGGCAGCGGGTGATTTCCTGACCGTCCTGGCGCGAAAAGACGTAGAGCCGGCCGCCGACCAGTGCCGGGGTGGACACGCCCTCGCCGACGGTAAGTTTCCACTTCTGGGTGAGGGCTTTGGGCCAGGCGGCCGGGGGCTGGAATCCGGTCACCCGGGCATCCCGGTTGGGGCCGCGCCATTGCGGCCAATCCTGGGCTGTCGCGGTAACCGCGAGGGTGAACAACAACACGCCGGTAATCCGCGCGGCATGGGGGGGTAGAATGATTTTTTTCATAGGGCTGTTCGCGTCCCTTATGGACGCGGCAGCCCGACTCCGGGTTACAGGCGTGTTGCCCCGGCCGGTGCCGGCAGCCCGGGGAAGGCCTCCGGTCAGACCCTCACGAGCAAGATGCGCGGGTGCAAGGCGGTGTTATTAACCGGCACCGCGGAGCGCCGCAATTACTGCAACTGCTTCAACGCCGCTTCCGCCGCCTGCGGATGCTGCGCCTTGATGGCCTCGGCGATCTTTCGCACCGCCAGCTCCGCCTCGGCGCGCGCGCCCGCGTGGCCAAGCTGCGCCACCGCCAGCGCCAGCGCGTCCGGATGGTTGCACCCGGCCAGAGCGCCCAGAATCAGCTTGCGGTCATTGTCGCCTTTCGCGTCGGCGAGCAACTCACGGTAGCGACCGATCAAGACCGCGTCCGGTCGGGCATTCTGCTCGCCCAACAACCGGGCGAGGCCGCGCAGCGCCAGTACGCGCTCGGTCTCGGTTGGCGCCTTCGCGTACAGCGCCATGAGTGGGTCCCACGCCGCGGGGTCCGGCCAGTCGGCCAGCGTGCGCAGTCCCAAATCGCGCGTTTCGGCGTCTGCGTCCCGGGCGGCGGCGGCCACGAGAGCCAGTCCTTCCGGGTCGGGACAAAACGCGAGCAACGGCAAGAACTTCGCCTGTGCCCCGGCGTCGCTGACGGACTTCAACGCCGCGCGTACCGCGGCGGAAGCCTGGGCAGGCGTTCCGGCGCGGCGCAGAATCTGCCCGACCGACGCCTGCGCGTCATCCAGCACGCTTTCGGCCCGCAAGCCACCCAGCGCCTTCAGCACGGCCGGCAGATCGCCGGGCTGGGCGACGCGGCTCAAGCCCTGGAAAGCGAGCTTCGCCATCGTGGCGTCGCTGCTTGCGGCTTCCGCCAGAAATACCGGCAGGGACACCGCGTTTGCGCGACGCACCAGCGCGCCCAGAAACGGCCACTTCGGTCCGGCCATGCGGTTGTGCAGTTGCGCCGCCAGCGCCTGGTCCACGACTTCGCCACCCTTGAGGCTGGCGAGCGCGGATTCCAGCGCCTTGAGTTCGTCCGCGGCTTTGGCCGCCTGGGTCGCGCGGCCGAGCACCGGCACGGTGGAGGCGTCGCCGATCCGGCCCAGGGCGGTGATTGCGGCCAGACGCACCCCTTCATGCGGCGATTCTAACTGCTCCTGCACGGCCTTGCGGGCCGGGGTGTCGCCGCGTTCGGCCAGCGCCTGGACCAGCAGGAACTGCTCGCCCGGTTCCAGTTTCGGCAACACAGCCGCAAAGGCCCGGGAAGCGCCGGCGCCTTTCATCGCGGGCACCGCGGCGATGGCCACCGGCTTCAAAGCCGCGTCGCCGCCGGCCAGCGCTTCGAGCGCGCGCGCCTGGCCGCCGTCGCGCTCCGACCGCAGCAAGCCGCCAAACGCGCCGCGTCGGATATCGGCCGGGTGGCTGGCCGCCAGGTATTCCAGGTAAATCGCGGTGGCGGCTTTGCGGCTGCCTCTCGCGGCAAGGACTTCCGCCACCTGCAACGACGCCTCGGTCACCGCGCGAGCCAGTTCGGGCCTCGCCTGCTGCCGCAACGTGGCGAGGGTCTTTTGCGCGCCGGGCGTGGCGAGCTTGCCCAGCGCGATGATCGCCGCCTCGGCCGCGACCGTTTCGCCGCCCAGCGCCAGCTTGTTGAGTTGCGCCACCGCGCGGGTGTCGTGCAGGACGCCCAGTGCGTGGGCGATCTGGGCCTGCGTGGCGCCGCGCGCCGGGCCCAGCGCCTTGCGCAGCGCGTCCGCGGCCTTGGGCGAGGGATTCTGCGCCAGCGCCGCACAGGCAATGCCGGCGGTTTCCTCGTTCTTGAGCAGGTCGGCCAGCGCGGGCACGCACGCCTCGCCGCCGATCACCGCCAGTTGCTGACAGGCAAAACGCCGGGCCTCGAACGTGGATTCACCGGTCAACACGCGGATGAAGTCGGCTTCGGCACGCTGGCGCGCGGCCGGGTCGTCCACCGCCTGACGAACGAGCGCTTCGTAGTGCCGCAGCGGTTGCGCGTCGCCGGCGGACTGGTACTTCATGAGACCGTCCAGGTGAGCGTCCGGGTTGTCGGCGGCGGTCAAGGTGGCAGCGGCCCCCAGCGCGAGGAGGAAGCAAGACAGGAAGGATTTCATGACTAAGTCGGGTTGAAGATTCCGGGTCGAGTGCGCTCAGACCACCCGCCAGGGCGCGCGCGGCTCGCGATACAACATGCGGTTGGCCTCCGCGCAGTCGAAGACCTCCTTGACCGGGTCCCAGCGGAGCTTGCGGCCGAGCCGGGCGGCGATGGTCATGCTTTCGACGATGGCCTGGGCGCGGTGGGCCACTTCGGGGTGGCACAACGGCTGGCGGCGGCTGCGGATGCAGTCGAGCAGGTTGCGGATGTGGGCGCTGGCGTTGGACCAGCTCAAACCACCTTCCGGCTTGGTTTGCAGGATGGATTTGGGCTCGGCGGTGACGATGTCGGTTTCATCGTCCACCTGCACCCAGCCCTCGTCGCCGATGTACCGGATGTAGCGGTCGGTGAATCCTTTTCGCTGGTAAAGAATGCCCTGCACGCCGCTGGCGTACCGGCACTTGAAGGTGCCGGTGAGCGCCGTCTCGCTCATCCATTGCTTGGGATCGGGCCAAACCATGTCGGTGGTCTCGAACTCGACCGGCATGGTGTCGTCGGTGCCCAGCACCCATTGCATCTGGTCGGTGTAGTGCGTGCCCATGTCCGTGTGCATGCCCTCGCCGGTGTCCCAAAAGTAAGCCCAGCCGTTGACGCGGCCGGGGTTGAAGGGCCGCCATTGCACCGGCCCGAGCCACTGGTCGTAATCCCAGCCGGGCGGCACCGGGGTGTTGGGCTGGTGCGGCACGGTGCCGCCGGTCCAGACCTGCATCTCGACGGTGTGGACGCGGCCGATCTTGCCCTGGCGGACCAATTCGCGGGCGAACTGGTAGCTTTCGGTCGAGCGGCGCTGCGTGCCAGCCTGGTAGATCGTGCCCTGGCGGCGGCACATGTCCACGAGCTGGCGGCCTTCGCGGATGGTCAGGCTGATGGGCTTCTCGCAGTAAATGTCCTTGCCGGCGCGGGCGGCGAACATCGAGGCGGTGGCGTGCCAGCGGTTGCCGGTGGCGATGAGCACGGCATCAATGTCCGATTGCGCCAGCAGTTCGCGGAAGTCGTGATACACCCGGCAGTCGGTGTTGCGATAAAAGCCGTCAATGGCCTTCTTGCCCGCTTGGCGTCGGTCCTCGCGGGCGTCGCTCACCGCCACGAGCCGCACATCGGGTTGGGTCAGGAAATTGGGCAGGATGAACAGGGCGCGGTTGCCCACGCCGATGACGCCGAAGGTGATCTTGTTGCTGGGCGCGGTGGCGCCATTGAGGCCCAACACGCGGCCGGGCACCACCAGCGGCGCCGCGGCGGTGGCCAACAAACGGCCGAGAAACCGACGGCGATTCAGCACGGAAATGGGGTTGGCCTTCATGGAAAAACTGGGACGGGGTTCATGTTGCGCGGCGAGCTTTTCCAACGGTACCGGGGTTGGCAATACGAAAACAGTTCCCGCCGCCGCCACCACCAACAACGCTCGTGCCCGCAGCAGCGCCTGGTCTGACCCGGTGGATCGTCGCTCGCCGGGCGGCGACGCTTTTGCCGGTACGGCGAGGCAGCAGGGGACATCAACCCGGCGGCTAGAAGCCGCCTGATGTCCACCGGCTGGTCGAGTCAAGCCCCGGCCTGCCGCCGGGCCAGTTGCCCGGCTCCACAGCCGGCCGCAAGCCGGTCGCTACACCCGCCAGGCGACGGCAGGTCATCGCGTCAGGCATGCGAGCCTGGCGCAACAAGCAGGTGGCAACGCTACTCGTGGAGTTCCGCGAGCAGTTTCACCGCGGCTTCCACCAGCTTCTCGCCCGAGCCGGCGGCGCAGCGGGCGCTTTCAGGCTCGTAGTTGCCCTCGAGATAGCTCCGGCGGTCGGGGATGTAGCCGATATTCTCGTTGGCCAGCTCGACCACCAACGTGTGCGGGAAGGGCGAGCGTTGCTTGATTGCCAGCCCCAGCTCCACGAAGACCTCGCCCGGCAGGGAAAGCCACGCGAGGTCCCGGCCCCAGGCGATGGCCTGGACTTCGACGCGATGTGGCCGGCCTTCCCGGGCCGCCACGTCCAGCGCGCGGTGGGCGCGCACCAGCTTCATGAAATTGCCGCCCCGGTCGTCCTTCACGGTTGCCACGATCTGGCGCGCCTCGGCGAGTTCGTCGGCGGAGACGGCCGGCGGATCGAGTTCAACGGTCTCGCTCTTCACGCGCAAGGGCGCGGCCGGCAGCGGCCGAAGCTGCTTGTAAGCTTGAAAGACCGCCGCGCCCAGGATCGTGCCGATGCGGTGCTGCTCGATGGCGGTGCCTTGCGGCCAGCGCCAGGCGAAGTCCAGGTGGTTGAGGTTGCCGCAGGTGCCGAGCCCGACGAGAGTCAGGTGATCGGCGCCGTGGTAGCCGGCCAACACGCGGCTCAGGGCGCCGGGCCAGTCCGCGCTGATCTTGCTGCCGCCGGTGGTGTCCGTATGCATGGCAAAATTGACGTAGGTGACGAAAGACTGCGCGGGACCGGTCGCCTCCGGCCTTTCCGCGTAAAGGATGCCCACCTCGGGGTCGCTCGGACCGGCGGGGCGGACGATGTTCGGATTGAACTTGCCGGGGTTCCAGCCCACGGAGCCGTCGCGCAGGATGTACCGGCGGTTGAAGGTGAGGTCCTCGCAACGGCCCCGGGCCACGCTCAGCCGCGCTGGCTGGAGCCGCTCCAGCGCCAGACGCACGCTCTCGGCAATTTTCCCGGGCAGCGCGGTGGTGTAGGCCTGCACCACCGGCGGGGCACCGCCGGGAATGGCGCTTGGTTCACCTGGCCACGCCAATTCCGGCGCGGTGTGAGTATGAGTGGCGCCGATCATCACGTGCCCGCCCGGCAGGCCGCAGACGCGGGTGATCTCGGCCCGCGCCGCGTCGGTGATGGCGCGGGTGACCTCGATGAGGTCCAACGCCACGAGCGCCACGCGGGTGCCTTCCGATTCGAGGACCAGCGCCTTGCTGAGCAGCGGGTCCAGCACGCCATCTGCGCCGCGCGCATGGTAATAGCCGGCCATCGGAACGCCCAGCAGCGGGGTGATGTCCACCGCGGCGGTGCCGACGCGGGGCTCGGCCGCCCGCGCGGCCCCACCCGCCCACAGCAAGCCGGCCAGCCACACCGCGACGGAAGGACGCGAACGGAAACCAAAGCAAAGTTTGAACACGGATGTCATCATGACGAGGCGGAGTTGACGCGATCACTTTGCGCCAGCCCCGCGCGAGCCGGCAAGCCGGCAGTCCGGCAAACCAAGGACCCGTGCGACGGTCGCCGACGCCGCGTTGCGTGACAGCCTCCGTGATCTTACCGCACCACCATGGCGGTGAACGGCGGCACCCTGGCCTGGAAATAGACCAGGATGCCAACCATCGTCGCCAGCGCCACGCTGTGCCAGAACACGCCGCGCAGGATCGCGCCTTCCCGGCCGTGGAAACCCGTGGCGGTGCTGGCCACCACGATGCTTTGCGCGTCAATCATCTTGCCCATCACGCCGCCCGAACTGTTTGCCGCGCCCATCAGGATCGGGCTCAGCCCGGCCTGCTCGGCGGTGATTTTTTGCAGGCTGCCGAAGAGCACGTTCGACGCGGTGTCCGAGCCGGTGAGCGCCACGCCCAGCCAGCCCAGCAGCGTGCCGAAGAATGGGTAAAGCCCGCCGGTGTGCGCCAGCGCCAGACCCAGCGTGGCGTCCGTGCCCGAATATTTGGTGACGTTGCCCAGCGCCAGCATGGCGGCGATGGTGAGCAGCGAAAACCGCACGCGCCGCAACGTGGCGAGGTACTCCGCGGCCAGCTCGCGCGGGCGGAACTTCATGCGCGCGCCGGACAGCAAGGCGGTCAGCAGGATTGCGGTGCCCGTGGCGGAGAGCCAGTTGAAACGAAACACCGCGGCCTCGGGCGGCGCACCGGGCGGGGCCACCGGGGGGGTGCGCTGGACCGCGCGGTGCAGGCCGGGTACCGCCAGCTCGGGGCACAGGACCGGCTTCAGCGATGCGGTCAGCGGCACGCGGCCTTCCAGGTAGCTCTTGGTGGCGGGCAGGCCCCAGACGAACAGCAGCGCGGTGAGCAACACCCAGGGCATCCAGGCCCGCCGGACTTCCGCGCGCGGCGGTGCTTCCGCGGTGGGTTGGGGTGATCCGCCGGCGGAGCCCGCGTCCTTGGGCTGCCAGATTCGCAGCAGCGCCACCACCGCGCCGATCGAACAGGCGCCGGCGACGATGTCCACCAGCCACGGGCCGTGAAAATTGGACACCAGGAACTGCGGCACCGCGAAAGCCACGCCCGCCGTGACCACCGCCGGCCACACCGCGCGCAGGCCGCGCCAGCCGGCGAACACCACACCCACCCACGCCGGGACGATCACGGAAAAGAACGGAAGCTGCCGGCCGACCATCTGCGACAGCGCATGCACGTCCATGCCGGTGATCTGGCTGAGCGTGGTGATGGGGATGCCGAGCGAGCCGAAAGCCACCGGCGCGGTGTTCGCGATCAGTGCCAGACACGAGGCTTGCAACGGCCGCAACCCGAGCTGGATCAACAAGGCGCTGGTGATGGCCACGGGCGTGCCGAACCCCGCCATGCCTTCGATAAAGGCCCCGAACGAAAACGCGATGAGAATGACCTGGATGCGCGGGTCCGGCGTCAGACCGGCCAGGCTGCGGCGCAGCACGTCGAACAACTGCCGCCGCACCGTGAGCTGGTACAAGAAGATCACGTTCAGAATGATCCAGCCGATGGGGAACAGCCCGTAGGCGGCGCCGTAAGCCGCCGTGAGCAGGCCCAGCCGGGCTGGCATGCCGTACACCCCGATCGCCACCAGCAACGCCACGCCCAGGCCGATCGCCGCCGAGACATGCACGCGCACCCGCAGCCACGCGATGCAGCCCAGCAGGCACACCACCGGCAGGGCCGCCACCGCCGTGGATGCCACCGCGTGGCCGAGCGGGTCGTAATGCTGGAGCCAGGTCATGGATGGGCGGTGGGGGTGAACACGCAGGTGCGCACGGGCGTTGGAGTGCTGGGGATTGCTGCGGACCAGTTCAGCCCGAAACCTCCGGCAGCGTCAAGGGTCATCCCTGCTGGCACGTCTGCCGGGGCCGGCTGTGAACTCGAAAGGCATGGCGCTTGTAAAAGACCGTAGTTGTCCATCTGAAATCTCTTCAAAAACCGGCACCCTGTGCTAACGTCCGATGCCGATGCAGCGGTCGAAAATATTTGCGCCTTCCAAGATCGAAGTCTCGGATTCACTTGTGCTGGAAGGGGACGTTTGTGAAGTGCTGCCCCGCCTACCCGACGCTTGCGTACAGTGCATTGTCACTTCCCCGCCGTATTGGGGTCTGCGCGATTACGGCTTTCCCGGTCAGATTGGCTTGGAGCCCACCTTGGCTGCTTACCTCCACAAGATCACCAGCATCTTCGCTGCTGCCCGGCGGGTTCTCAAACCAGACGGCATCCTCTGGCTGAACATCGGCGACGGCTACACAAGCGGCAATCGCGGCTGGCGCGCCCCCGACAAGAAGAACCCCAACCGCGCCATGTCCGTCCGCCCGGACAATCCCCCCGGGCTCAAGGATAAGGACCTGCTCGGCGTTCCCTGGCGGCTGGCTTTTGCGCTCCAAGCGGATGGCTGGTATCTGCGCAGCGACATCATCTGGCACAAGCCCAATGCGATGCCGGAGAGCGTCAAGGACCGTCCGACCCGGGCGCACGAATACCTGTTCATGTTCACCCAGCAGGACAAGTACACGTATTTCCCGGACGAAATCCTCGAACTGGCCGAGAACGGCGGCACCCGCAATCGCCGCACGGTCTGGAGCATCAACACCTCGCCCACCAACGGGAATCACATCGCTGCTTTCCCGGAGGAACTGGTCGAGCCGTGTATCTTGGGCTCGACCCGGCCCGGTGACTTCGTCCTGGACCCCTTTTTCGGCTGCGGGACGGTGGGCTTAGTCAGCCAGCGACTCCGGCGCCGGTTCATCGGCATCGAACTCAATCGGGACTACGTCGAGCAGGCCGTGACGTTGTTGGAGCAGCAGCAGCCGCTCCTGGCAGTGTTCGCACCCCCGGCTTGCCGGGAAATCAAACCGCATGAACATCAACCTGCCATCCTCGAAACCCCAGGCAGACGTCGCGTCGTACCTTGAGCAATTTCGGAAGTTGCACCTGCAGCAAGCGCTCTCCAGCACCATCCAATCCCTCGATCTTGGGCAGATCAACCAGCAACTCGACAAGCTGGCCCCGGCCGCCGATCTCCGTGCTCTCGCCAGCCGGGGCATTCGGGGTGAGTTCGTGTTCGCGGTTCCCATCATCCTCGCAGCCAAGCCGAATCTGCTCGGGTATTATCGGCTGCTCCTCGGCTATAGCCAGAAGGAGTTTTATCAGAAAAGCAGGCTAGCCCGTTTCGCGGTGCTAGAATCGGCCGGGCACCTGCCTGAACGTTTCACACCGGAACTGCCCGTGTTGTGCCACGCTCTCTGCGCGCGCGCTTCTGAAATGCTGAACGCGATCGGTTTCGACCGGATCACCCTCGACTTGCTGGATGACCTCAGCCTCTTGACCTTGGGACCACAACTTCGGGGTAGCCTGAACACGCGGATTGGCCGCCTGGCGAACCGGGCCGTTTTTGAGATTATCCAGCAGATTGTCCGTCATGCCGTCCAGACGGCCAAGGAATCGCGCCTCGAACTCCGCAACGCCTCCGGACGCAAGGTCATCATCACCTTCTCGGCGGATCCCGATATCGGCATCGTGGAGGAAATCCCGCCGCACACCTTGAGGAACGTGGTCGCCATTGAGATCAAAGGCGGCACCGACAAATCGAATATCTGGAACCGGCTGGGCGAGGCAGAGAAGAGTCACCAATCAGCCCGACATCGTGAGTTCCGTGAGTTTTGGACCATTTACAATGTGCCGGACCTAGACCTGGCCAAAGCCCGCGAAAAGTCTCCTACCACCAGTCGTTTTTACAGCCTGCCGCGGCTCTCGGACCCGACCACCGAAGAGTACAACGACTTTCAGTCCCGCTTGCTTTCGTTGGTGGGAATTGCCGCGCAGTCTCAACGGTGATTCCTCACCGATGGCAACGAGCTTTGGCGGCGTGGACTCCGGAATGGTCACAACTTTTCCAATCACACGCACCACCGGAACACCAACCCCGTTTCTTCTTCAGCATTCGCTTCAGAGCTGCAGTTTCAACAGCCCCACCTCGAGCGCCAGCGCCTCCTGGACGTTCGTGCCGGCCAGCAACCGCTGCGTGCGTTCGAGAATTTGCAGATTGTCGGCCGCGGCCCGCGGATTCAGCCGCCGGGCGACCACGCCGGTGCTGGCGGCCAGTTCCGGCAGGCCCAGCCGGCCCTCACCCAGGCTTAGCGTGGCCAGCCAGACATCGCGCAACCACCACTGCAGCGCCGCCAGCAAATCGCCGCGCTGACGCCGGTACTCCGCCTCGATCGCGGCGGCGAGTTCCACCTCCCATTGCTCGCGCAAGGCCGGCTCCACGTCGTCGTAGCGCTCCAGCGGAGAGCGGGCCTTGAGATCCCGCTCGATGGCTTCGCGGCGGGACGCGAGCACGGCCAGCACCCGGTCCAGCAGCCGGTATCGGGCCAACAGGCCGCCCTGCGCCGCCGCCACCTGCTCGCTGAAGGTTTGCAACCACGACACCAGGGCGGGGTCCGCCGGCCGTGCGAGGTCGGCGCCGAAATCCAACCTCAGACAGCGAGACTGGATCGTTTCGAGCACGCGGGCCGGCTCGGTGGTCAACAACAGCAGCACGCAGCCGGCGGGCGGCTCCTCGAGCGTCTTCAAAAAGGCGTTGGCCGCCTGCACGTTCAGCCGGTCTGCCGCGACGATCACCGCCACCTTGTGGGTGCCTTCGGTGGGCTTGAGATACACTGCCTCGAGCAGCGACCGGATTTGGTCCACCAGGATCACGCGCAACTTGGATTCCGGGCGCAGCCAGCGGACGTCGGGATGCAGGTCGCGGTCAATCTTGCGGCAGGCCGGGCAGACGTCGCAGCAGTCCAGCGGCAGGCCGTTGGCGGCGCGGCGCGGCGGGGCGTGGCAGTTCAAGGTCTTGGCCAGCGTGCGCGCGTAATCTTCGAGCGGCTCGAGACGGTCGCCGCCGAGCAGGTAGGCATGGCCCAGGCGGCCGCGTTCGAGGCTGCGTTGCAACCGTGCCACGCCGGGTGGCAGGGGGTTAAAGTCGGCGAAAGCCATGAGCAAAGTCTGGCGACTCAGCGCGCCCCGGCCAGAAGTTGCTCGAACCGCGCATAGGCGGCGTCCCAAACAGCGGCCTCGGCCGGCGGGACGGTCGCCGTCGCGCATGAATTCCGCACCACCTCGCGCGCGGCGGCCAGCGACGGCAGGTGGCCCAGCGCAATCGCCTGCACCAGCACGTTGCCGGCGGCCGTGGCCTCGACCGGGCCGGTCACGACCGGCAGTTGCAGCGCGTTCGCGGCGAACTGATTCAGCAGTGCGTTCTGGCTGCCCCCCCCCACAATGTGCAGGCGCGCGAGGCGGCGGCCGGTCAAGGCTTCGATCTGCTGCAGCGTGCGCCGGTACAGGAGCGCGAGGCTTTCCAGCACACACCGGACGACCGCCCCCGGCGTGGCAGGCGCGGGCTGGCCGGTCTCGCGGCAGAACTCCGCGATACGGCCCGGCATGTCGCCCGGCGGGACAAAACGCGGGTCGGCGGGATTGACCAGCGAGACGAACGGTGGGGACTCGGCGGCCAGCCGGGTGAGCGTGGCGTAATCGAACTCGCGTCCCTGCCGGGCCCATTCGCGGCGGGACTCCTGGACCATCCAGAGGCCGATGATGTTTTTGAGGAAGCGCACCGAGCCGCCGAAGCCGATTTCGTTGGTGAAGTTCGCTTCGCGCACCGCGTCGGTGATGACCGGTGTGGACAGTTCCACGCCCATCAGCGACCAGGTGCCCGAGCTGAGGTAAGCCCAGTCATCACCGGCGCCGGGCACGGCGGCCACCGCGGCGCCGGTATCATGCGAGCAACTGGCCACCACCTGCGCGCCCGCTAGGCCGGAGTCACGGGCGAGGTCCGCCCGCAACGGCCCCAGGCGCGTGCCGGACGGAACGATGGGCGGGAACATCTCCGGTGAGAGACCCAGCGCTTGCAGCAGTTTCGCCGACCACGACCGGGTGCGTGGGTTGTAGAGTTGCGTGGTGCTGGCCAGCGATTCCTCATAACGGGCCACACCACTGAGCCAGTAGTTGAAGGCGTCGCCCACGCCAAGGATCAGGTCGGCGCTGGCGAGGCGGTCCGGGGATTCCGCACCGAGTTGGAAGATCGTGTTGAACGGCAGGAACTGCAGGCCGGTTTCGGCGAAGAGTTCCGGCCAGGGGACTTTGGCCTGGACGTTTTGCACGCCCGCGGCAGTGCGGCTGTCGCGATAGTGAAACGTGGGCTCGATCACCGCGCCCGCCTCGTCGTAAAGCACGTAGTCCACGCCCCAGGAATCGGTGCTGATGCCGGCGACGGACAGGCCGCGCGCCCCCGCCTGCTTCAGGCCGGCGGCCAGTTCGTCGAACAGGGCGGGGATGTTCCAATGCAAGGAGTCGCCGTCCTGGAGGGGGACGTTCGGGAAGCGGCGGATTTCGGTGAGGCGGAGCCGGCCGTCCTCGAGCGTGCCCAGCATGAGCCGGCCGCTTTCGGCGCCCAGGTCGCAGGCGAGGTAATGCGTTTTCATGGTCACGCGGTGCGCCGATTCAACCGCCCCGGCCCGCGGATGCAACGGCGAAGCGCAGCCGGCAAGGCGATGAATTACCAGCCCGATGATTGGGGCAGCCGCTCAACTCCGGGGCTGCCGCGCCGCAGCCATCGCCGCCACGAACTGCCGTGCCAGTGCCGTCAGGGCCGGCCAGTCATCACGCGCCAGGATATCGGCTGTAATCAGCGAGGATCCCACCCCCACGGCCGCGCAGCCGGCCCGCATGAAATCGGCCAGTGTGCGCAGGTCCACGCCGCCGGTGGGCACGATTTTCAGGTGCGGCAACGGCGCACGCAGGCTCTTGATGAACGCCGGCCCCAGCGTGTCCGCTGGGAACAGCTTTACAAAGTCCGCTCCAGCCTCATGGGCAAGCTGGGCCTCGCTGGGCGTGTAGGCGCCCAGCATCACCGGCTTGCCGGCGGCGTGGGCGATCGGCACCAACTCGCGCCGGCCGATCGGGCTGACGACGAACTGGGCGCCGGCGGCGAGCGCCGCGCGGCACTGGGCTTCCTCCAGCACCGTGCCCACGCCCACGAGCGCGCGGTCGCCCAGCCGGGCGGTCGTGGCTCGGATCGCCGCGCAGGCGTCCGGTGTGGAGAAGGTGACTTCAACGGCGAGCACGCCGCCGGCCACAAGCGCCTCGGCCAGCGGCGGCACCTGGTCGGTTCGGCGGGCCCGGACCACGGCGATGAGGCCCGGTTCGATCAGGCGGCGGCAGATGGCTTCACGCGTATTCATGGCGCTGCCGGGTTCAGACGCTGTCCACAAACTCCTGCATGGCCGCTTCCTGTTCCATGATGGACCGGACCAGTTTGAACTGGGTGCGGCAGCGGTCGAGGTTGTGCCCGGGACGGTGCACGCGGAAGTACACGTCCCCGCTGAGGTAATCGGTGAGGAAGCGGATGCCGATGATGTAGGTGATGAGCCGGCCGGCGAAGGCCAGATATTTTTTCTCGGCGGGTGTGAGAAAATCCCGGGTGGCCTCAAGATAGCCGCGGGCCAGCGCTTGGAACATGGGCATCCGCATCGCGACCTTGGAAAGGTCTTCCTCGTCCTCGAGGGTGGGGCTGGTGGTGGTGCGCACCATGTCGCCGAAGTCGTAATGCACCAGGCCGGGCATGACGGTGTCCAGGTCCACCACGCACAGCGCACGGCCGGTCTCCCAGTCGAGCATCACGTTGTTGAACTTGGTGTCGTTGTGGGTGATGCGCTCGGGGATTTCGCCCGCCGCCTGGGCGTCCAGGAGGGTGCCGATCCAGGGTTCCTGGGCGAGGGCGAAGTCAATTTCGGCGCGGGCGCTGGCGGCGCGGCCCACCCGATTTTCCTCCACGGCACGCTTCAGGGCGGCGAAGCGTTTCCGGGCGTTGTGGAAGTCCGGGATGGTCTCGTGCAGGCGCCCGCCCGGCAGGTCGGCCAGCAGGCTTTGGAACTCGCCGAAGGCCCGGCCCGCTTCATAGGCCTGCGCCTCGGTGTGTACCGCCTCGAAGGATTGCACGCGTTCCACGAACACGAACGTGCGCCAGAAATCGCCGTTGCCGTCCACGTGATACGGCCGGCCGTCGTGGGTGGGCACCACGGTGAGCGCCCGGCGGGTGTATTGCCGCGCGCCCTGGTCGCGGAGCTTGCGCTGCAGGTGCTCGGTCACGCGCATGACGTTCTCCATCACCTTCACCGGCTCGCGGAAGACCCCCTGGTTGATCTTCTGGTGGATGTACCGGACGGTTACCCCGCCCTGATCATAGGTGGCGGTGTAGGTCTCGTTGATGTGCCCGATCTTGCAGAGTTCGGCGTGGAGGATCTGACCGTAGATGCGGAACTGCTGCGAAATCTCCTGCAAATGCTGGTCGCGGTACAACGGCATGTGCGTGTTCTCGTTGGTTTTCCCCCGACGCCGCGCGGCGGGTGGGCCGCGGCCGCCGGGGTCGGACGCCAGTTGACACGGCCACCCGCCGCCGACTCAAGCCATTTCTCGGACCGACCGGGCGCGCCGGACCCCGACCGGTCATGACTGCGTTTCTCAGACCGCGGCTGCCACGGACGAGCCGCCGGCGAGGAGGCGGTTGACAAGCACGTCCGCGCCGCCTGCGCACTTGCCCGCGCAGCCGGACGTCTTACGCTGCCGCTGATGTTCCGACCGGCCGACCTGTTCGACCTCACTCAGACCGCCCATGCGGCGCTGTTCGAGGGATGCGAATTCGCCTGGGAAGCGCTCCGGCGTCTCAAGGCTTACCTCGCCGCCCAGCTTCAGCCGGGGACGCACCCGCCCGCCGGCGCCGGGGCGCGGTTCGGTCGGGACGTGCTCATCGGCGAGGGCACGGTGGTCGAGGACGGCGTCTCGATCAGAGGCCCGGCCCTGATCGGCCGCGACTGCGAAATCCGCCACGGTGCGTACCTGCGCGGGCACGTGATCGTGGGCGACGGCTGCCTGGTGGGCAACGCCTGCGAGCTCAAGCACGCCGTCCTGTTCAACGAATGCGACGTGCCGCATTTCAACTACGTGGGCGACTCGATCCTCGGCTTCAAGGCCCATCTCGGGGCGGGCGCGATCCTCTCGAACCTCAAAATCACGCCCGGCCACGTCACCGTGGAGGTGGACGGTCAGCCGCGCGACACCGGCCTGCGCAAATTTGGCGCGTTGATTGGCGACCACGCGAACGTGGGCTGCAACGCGGTGCTCAATCCCGGCGCCATCGTGGGTCGGCGCGCGATCATCTACCCGTGCGTGAACTGGCGCGGCATCCTGCCGGCAAACATGATCGCCAAAAACAAGGCTGGGGTGGAGGTGGTCACCCAGCGGCCACGCGCCGAATCACCCGCAGTCCGAGCCGGTTGAGGGGTTCGATGATCAGCTCCCTCGAAGCCCAGCCCGCCGGCGTGGTTGACATCGTGGCCGTCACGCGGCAGTTCTTCTCGCCGGAGGGCGTGCTGGCGCGGGCGAAGAATTTCGAGTACCGCCCGCAGCAGCAGGCGATGGCCGTGGCCGTGGCCGAGGCACTCACCCGCGGCGAACACCTCATTGTGGAGGCCGGCACCGGCGTGGGTAAAAGCCTGGCCTATCTCGTGCCCGCCATCTTGTTCGCGGTGGATCGGAAGAAGAAGGCCATCGTGTCCACACACACGATCAACCTCCAGGAGCAGCTCACGGAAAAGGACCTGCCGCTGCTGGAGCGCATCCTGCCGGTGAAGTTCCAGTACACGATGCTCAAGGGCCGGGCGAATTACCTGTGCACCCGGCGGCTCCACAAGGCGCTGCAACAGGCGCCCCAGCTCTTCACCTCCACCGAACAGCAGGAGCTCGCGCGCATCCTCGAGTGGTCGCGCCGGACCGCCGACGGCAGCCTGTCGGATTTCGACGAGGAGCCGGACCCGAAGGTGTGGGCCCAGGTTTGTTCCGAGCGCGGGCTGTGCTCGCCGAAGCTCTGCGGGCACCCGTCCGAGTTTGTAAAGGCCGGCGGTGAACCGTGCTTCTTCCAGCGCGTGCGCAGCCGCATCCTGTCCGCCGACGTGCTGGTGCTCAACCACACGCTGTTCTTCATGCACCTGGGCGGGCTGGACGAAGGCGTCGAGGACGGCGTGCTGTTCAAAAACGACTTCGTGATCTTTGACGAGGCGCACACGGTCGAACAGGTGGCGGCGAAGCACATCGGGCTGAGCGTCTCCAGCGGCCAGTTGCGCTTCGCGCTGCAGCGGCTCTGGAATCCGCGCACCCAAAAGGGCCTGCTCGCCCTGCTCCGCCAGGGCCGCGCCGTGGAGCTAGTGGCCGAGGTGTTCAAGGAAAGCGACGCGTTCTTCGCCGCGGTCGAGGCCGCCTGCGACGCGCTTCACGCCGAGGCGCGCGCCCGCGCCCGGCCAGGGGGCGAGGCTACCGGCGGCGCCGAAGGTGGTTCCCGCCGAAGCTGGGGCGAGTTGCGTATCCGCCGGCCCGAGCTGGTGCCGGACACCCTCACGCTGCCTTTGCGGCGCGTGTCCGAGGCGGTCCGCGAGCTGATTGACCTGGCCGAGGACAAGGACACCGCCAGCGAACTGCTCGAGTGCAACCGCCGGCTGGCCGAACTGCGCGAGGCGGTCGGTGTTTTCCTCACCCAGAGCGCGGACGAGCACGTTTACTGGGTCGAACGCACCGGCAAGGCGCAGAAGAACCTGGTTTTGAACGCCGCGCCGGTGGATGTCGCGGACTTTCTGCGCAAACGGCTTTTCGCCTGCGAAACGTCGGTGATCATGACCAGCGCCACGCTGGCCATGGACGTGAAACACCCGGGCCAGCCGGCCAAACCCCGCCGGGGCAGCCGCGAAGGGCTCAATTACATCGCCGGTCGGGTCGGTGCGGACGACGCCACGCTGCTCCAGGTCGGTTCACCCTTCGACTTCGAGCGCCAGATGCGCGTGTATGTGGCGGGCAAGATGCCGGACCCGCGCGAGCCCGGGTACCGCGCCGCGCTGGTGAAGTGGATCCAGCACTTCATCCGCCTGACGCACGGCAAGGCATTCGTGCTCTTCACCAACTCGCGGCTGATGCAGGAACTGGGCGAGGAACTCGAGCCGTTCTTTGCGAAGCTCGGCATCGAGTGCTTCGTGCAGGGCACCGGCATGCCGCGCTCGACCATGCTCGAGCACTTCAAGGCGGACGTGGACTCGGTGCTCTTTGGCACGGACAGCTTTTGGCAGGGCGTGGACGTGCCCGGCGAGGCGCTGAGCAACGTGATCATCACGCGCCTGCCGTTCGCCGTGCCGGACCACCCGCTGATCGAGGCACGTATCGAGCGGATCGAGGCTGCTGGCGGCAACGCCTTCATGGACTTTTCGCTGCCCGAGGCCATCCTCAAATTCCGCCAGGGCGTGGGCCGGTTGATCCGCACGAAGACCGACCAGGGCATCATTGCGGTGCTGGACAATCGCGTGCTCACCAAGCGGTACGGCCAGGCCTTCCTCGACGCGATTCCAAAGTGCCCGGTGGAGATCGTCTAAGCACGGTGGGAAGCCGGGCGGGCCGGGCCGGCGTTTTCAAACTCCGGCCCTTCCAGGTCGCGCCGCTCCCGGCCGGTTCCGGATTGGTGCGAAGTTTTGTTGGCGAAGCCGGGGTTTTCACCTAAAACTAGCGGCTTACGCAATGCAGCAATTGGATCAGAACCAGCGCCAATCATGAAAGAATACGCACCGGGTGACATTCGAAACTTCGCCCTAGTGGGCCACGCCACCTGCGGCAAAACCATGCTCAGCGAGTGTCTGCTCGCCTGCAGCGGGGTCATCGGCCGTCTGGGCAGCGTGGCCAACGGCACCACCGTCTCGGACTACCACGAAAGCGAACAGAAGCGACAGATCTCCATCCAGACCTCGCTGCTGCACACCGAGTGGCTGGGCAAAAAGCTGAACATCCTCGACACGCCCGGCTACCAAGACTTCGCCAGCGAGGCGCTGGGCGCCCTGCGGGCTTGCGACCTGGCGGTGGTGGTCGTGCATGCCGTGGACGGTGTGGGCCTGGGCACCACCCAGGTGGTCCAGTACGCCGCGGATTTCAACCTCCCCAAGCTTTTCGTGGTGAACATGGTGGACAAGGAGCATGCGAACTTCGACGCCGTGCTGGCCGACCTCAAAGAACGCTATGGCTCCAAGGTCATCCCGCTGGCCCTGCCCGTGGACCCCGGCCCGGGCTTCCACAAGGTGCTGGACGTGATGCGCAGCGAACTCATCACCTACGCCACCGACGGCAGCGGCAAGTACGGCGAGACGCCGGCCGAGGGCGAATGGGCGGACAAGGCCAGGGCCTACCACCAAGAACTCATCGAGCACATCGCCGAGGCGGACGATGCCCTGCTTCAAAAGTTCTTCGATCAGGGCGGGCTCAGCGAGGAGGATCTGCGCGGCGGGCTGCACGCGGCCTTTCAGAAACGGGAGGTCATCCCCGTGTTTTGTACGGCAGCGGAAAACAACATTGGCGTCGCCCGTCTCATGGACTTCATCGCCAAGTACGGCTCCTCCCCCGTGGACCGGCCCACCGTGACCGGCGAGGACGCCGACGGGAACCCCGTGACGATCTCCCTGATGGACCCGAACACGGTCGCCTTCGTGTTCAAGACGCTGAACGAGGCACACATCGGCGAAGTGTCCTTCCTGCGGGTGTATTCAGGTACCGTGCGGTTCGGCATGGACCTGTTCAACCCGGTGCGCAACATCACCGAGCGCATCGGCCAGCTCTCGCTCCTCAACGGCAAGACCCGCACCGCCGTGCCCGCGCTCGGCCCCGGGGACATCGGCGTGACCGTGAAGCTCAAGGACACCCACACCGGCGATACCTTGTGCTCGCCCGGCCTCACCGTGCGGCTGCCCCGGGTAGAATTCCCCAAACCCAGCATCCATGCCGCGCTCAAGCTCAAGTCCAAGGGCGAGGAGGACAAGGTCGCCCAGGGCCTGGCCGCGCTGGCCAACGAAGACCCCACCTTCCATTACACCGTGGATGCCGAGCTGCACCAGACCGTGCTGTCCGGGCAGGGCGAACTGCACCTCCAGGTCATCTCCGAGCGCCTGCGCAGCCGCTACAAGGTGGAATTTGATCTGGTCGCGCCGCGGATTCGTTTCCGCGAGACCATCAAAACGCGCGGCGAGTCCAAGTACCGCCACAAGAAGCAAACCGGCGGCGCGGGTCAGTTCGCCGAGGTCTGGATGCGCATCGAACCGCTGCCGCGCGGCTCCGGCGTCGAGTTCACCGAAAGTTTGGTCGGCCAGAACGTGGACCGCGTGTTCGTGCCGTCGGTCGAGAAAGGCGTCAACGCCGCCTGCAACGAGGGCATCCTGGCCGGCTATCGTGTCGTGGACGTGAAGATTGATTTCTACGACGGCAAGATGCACCCGGTGGATTCAAAGGATGTGGCTTTCCAGATCGCCGGCAAAGAGGCGTTTCGCGAGGCCTTCCTCTCGGCCCGCCCCTGCCTGCTCGAACCCATCCACCGCGTCGAAATCAAGGTGCCTTCGGATGCCATGGGCCATGTCATCGGCGACCTCTCCAGCCGCCGGGGCAAGATACTCGACATGGACGCCGACGGGGGATTCCAGATCGTGAAGGCCGCCGTGCCGGCCATGGAGTTGTACCAGTACTCCACCGTGTTGCGCTCGCTGACCGGTGGCCGCGCGGCGCACAAGGAGGAATTCGATCATTACGAGGAAATGCCCAAGGAACTCGAGGCCAAGGTCATCGCCGAAGCCAAGAAGGCCAAGGAAGAGCAGCAGGCCAACGCCTGAGCCGGGGCTGCGTCCCCGTGCGGGCGTTCCTGTCCGCGGTCTGTAAAGTGTGTTTGGGTTTGGGGCGCTTGGTGGCGGGGCGCGTGGTCTGTGCCCGGCCGGCGCCGACGCTGCGGCACGCTGCCGGGCCGCAGAGTTCCAGAGTGTGTCGGGGCGCGCCGCAGTCCGGCCTTTCCGGTTCCGAGGACCTCGGTTGCACGGTGGCGTGAGCGGGTGAGCCGCGCCCGCGGCCTGCCTTCCACTGCCGGGACACAAGAAACACCCCCGCTTTTGCACCACCGCAACCACCGCTTGCCTCGGCCCCGGCCGGCGTTAAGCTTCGCCGCTCATGAAATTCGAGACTCTCTGCCTTCACGGCGGCGCTCAGCCCGATCCCACCACCTTGTCGCGCGCGGTGCCGGTTTACCGCACCTCATCGTATGTCTTCCGCAGCACCGAGCACGCGGCAAACCTGTTTGCCCTCAAGGAACTGGGGAACATTTACACGCGCCTGATGAACCCCACCACCGACGTGCTCGAAAAGCGCGTCGCGCTTCTCGAAGGCGCGCCCGAGTTCGGCGGGTTGGCTCTGGCCTCGGGCACCAGCGGCGTCTTCTATTCGATCATCAACCTGGCGCGGGCCGGTGACAACGTCGTGTCCGCCCGCAATCTTTACGGCGGCAGTTACACGATGTTCAACGACATCCTGCCCAACCTGGGCATCACCGTGAAGTTCGTGGACTCGAACGACCCGCAAAACTTCGCCCGCGCCATTGACGACCGTACGCGCGCGTTGTTCTGCGAAACGGTTTCCAATCCCGCCCTCGAGGTCACCGATCTCGAAACCGTGGCGCGGATCGCCCACGCCGCCGGTCTGCCGTTGATCGTGGACTCCACCTTTTCGACGCCGTACCTGACGCAGCCCATCGCGTTCGGCGCGGATATCGTGGTGCATTCGCTCACCAAGTGGCTCGGCGGCCACGGCACTGGCATCGGCGGCGTGGTGGTGGACAGCGGCCGGTTCAACTGGGCGGCGGGCAAACATCCGCTCTACACCACCCCGGACGATTCGTACCACGGCTTGCGCTGGGGGCTGGACCTGCCGGATCCGTTGCGTCCGCTGGCGTTCATCTTGCGGATGCGCACGGTGCCGCTGCGCAACCTGGGCGCCTGCATTGCGCCGGACAACTCCTGGATATTTCTCCAGGGTATCGAGACGCTGCCCTTGCGGATGGAACGGCACTGCCAGAACGCCCTGGCCGTCGCGCAATGGCTGCGCCAGCAACCACAGGTGACCTGGGTGCGCTTCCCCGGCCTGCCCGACGACCCCGAATACAGACGCAACCAGAAGTATCTGCGTGGCAAGGGTGGCGCGATGGTGGTCTTCGGGATCAGGGGTGGCAAGGAAGCCGGCCGCAAGTTCATTGACAGCCTGAAGCTGTTTTCCCACCTCGCGAACGTGGGCGACGCCAAGTCGCTGGCCATCCACAGCGCCACCACCACGCATTCCCAGCTCAGCGAGGAACAACAACGGGCCGCCGGCATCACGCCCGACCTGGTGCGGTTGAGCATCGGCCTTGAAAACATCGAAGACATCCTCGCGGACCTCGAGCAGGCCCTGCGGGCGGCGGCCACCTGACTCACGGCTTGTTCCGATCAAGGCCACACGGGTAGGTTGGTACCGCCGCGCTTGTTATGACGCGTTCCATCGGCCGGGTCCGAACCCAGTTCTTCGAGTACGACAACCCGCGCCAGCCTTTGCGGCTGCGGGTGGGCGGTAAACTGCCCCGGTTCACCCTGGCCTACGAGATGTACGGCCGGATGAACGCGGACCGCTCGAACGTCATCCTGCTTTACCACGCCATGACCGGCAGCCAGCACGCCGCCGGCCTGAACACCCACGTGTCCGGCGTGGATGGCCGCTGGACGGAGGAAATGCATCACGGCTGGTGGGATGGCTTCATCGGGCCGGGCAAGGCACTGGACACGCGCCGCTTTTGCGTGGTGTGCGTGAACTACCTGGGCGGCTGCTACGGCTCGACCGGACCCGCCTCCGTCAACCCCGCCACCGGCCGCCGCTGGGGACCGACCTTCCCGGTCCTGCGCATGAGCGACATCGTGGATTCGCAGATGAAGTTGCTTGATGCCCTGGGCGTGTCCTGCCTGCACGCGGTGGTGGGGGCGTCCATCGGCGGTTATCTCGCACTGCTCACCGCCACGCGCTACCCCGAGCGGGTTAAGATCGTCATCCCGATCGGTACCGGCGTGGAGACCACCATCTACCAGCGCATCCTCAATTTCGAGCAAGTCACGGCCATCGAGGGCGACCCCCATTTCCGGGGCGGCGATTATTACAACGGTCCGCCGCCCAACCTCGGCCTGGCTCTGGCCCGGCGCATCGCGCACAAGACGTTTGTCTCGCTGGACACCCTCCGCGAGCGGGCCCGCGGCGAGGTGGTGAGCCAGAAGCCCCCCCACGGCTGGTACGAGATGAACCACCCGGTCGAGTCCTACATGCTTCATCAGGGCGACAAATTCGTGCGGCGCTTCGACGCGAACACCTACCTGCGCATCCTCGACGCCTGGCAGTGGTTCGACCTCGTGGCCGAGGCCGGCGCGAAGGATTACCACGACCTATTCGCCCGCTGCCGACGCCAGGAGTTTCTGGTTTTCAGCATTGATTCGGACGCCATGTACCACCCGGCCGAGCAGGCCAAGCTGGTGGGCCTGCTCAAGCGGGCGCAGGTGCCGGTCATGTGGATCACGGTCCACTCGGACAAGGGCCACGACTCCTTCCTGCTCGAGCCCCGCCTCTACACGCCGCACCTGATCCAGGTGCTCGGCCAGCCTTGAGCCGGAGCAGTGGGGTTGAGACTGGGAAACACTGCGGTTTTTCGGCCTGAGAACCGAAGTGAAACCCGAAAATCGAAGTTGGGCCGGCGGGACACACTGGGCTACGGCCCGTTTCGGACTGGGGGGTCATTCCGTTCGCCCGGTTTAGCCTGTTTGACGGGCGGATAGTTGCCGGACCGGGGCAACCTCAGTCTGTCAAGCACCGCTCGCTAATCGTCCGCCGGCTTGTGCCGGGGAAAGGTTGGCACGCGGCTCAGGTGCGCCCGCCCAGCAAACGCGCCGGCAGGAAGAACAAGGCGCGGATGAAGGCCAGCAGGCCGCCCAGGATCGCCCCAACCAGCCGGAACGGCAACAGGAGCAGCCAGACCAGCGGGAACGCAACCAATGCCAACAGGGCCAGAGGCCAGCACAGCACCAGCAGCAGGCACCACAACAGGAAACCGCAGAGCACGTTCATGGTTGACTTCGGAAAGCAAGCATACCCACCGGCTTCAGGCAAGCGGCGCGATTGGACGCGGGCGGCAGCCCTGACCGCACGCGTTCCAGGCGCGGAGCAGTTCCAGTTGATGCCGTCCGGCCCAGCGCAGCACCAGGTCGCGCACCCCCGCGGGCGCGTCGCCCTGGATCACCCGCAGTGGCTGAATGGCCACCACCAGTTCGTGGTCGCCGCAAATGGCGTGAAAATGCGCGCCCAGCAGCGGCGCGAACAGCATCCCCACCACCACCCCGCAGAACTTGCACAGCACAGTCATGGAATTTCGAGCGTCGTTTGCCTGCCCGCTGTCGGAACTCAACCGCTCCGCCGGCGAACTTCGTGCTTCACAAGACACCGCCCGCGGGATGCTGGTTTCAATAAATCTGCGCCGGCGGCGTCGCGGCAGCGACGAGGAGACTGTCCCGACCAAATCGTTCGTGGTTTGGGCATAAGCCTGGCGAGATAGTCCGGTTGGGTGAGGGACGAACCGAAAACGAGTCCGGTCCTGCCCTGCTTTGCGCGGGGCCGGGGTGCGCCAGAGGGTAGAACACCGTCGTGCGAAACGCCTGCGTGTCGGCAGAACGCGATTCTGCGCCGGACGCCTCACGGCTCATTGTACCGGGGTGACGAATCAAACAAGACCTGTGCAAACCTGTCCCCGTTTTTAAAATAACCAATTGGACTGGTCCAAAGTACTTGCTTAGGCTGCGTTATTGATACAACCTAAGGTAAGTTCATCGGGCTGGAGGGATTTGGGGTGGGGAAATGCGGAGATGGGAGCAACGAGGCCCGATAAAGCGCCCTGAGCAACACAACCAAGCGAACATCAAGAAGCGCACGATGAAGTCCGAGAATTACCCTGAACGAAAGCGGTGCCTTGTCCTTGCCGGAGCGATTTGGTGTTTGCTGGCGCCGCTCCCGGTCCTTGCCCAGATGGTCACGCTGGGCAACCCGCACTGGAACATCACCCTGACCGATTACGGGTACTCCGATTTCCTGCTCGATAACACGCCCGGATTTGAAGGGCGCGAGTATCTCTCGGGGGAATGGGCCGCGGCGGTCGCTTACCAGGTGGCCGGACAGCCGCCTTTGCCGCCCCAATGGCTCGAGCCGCAATTCCTGTACCCGGATTGGCCGACCGGGTCGCCATTTCACGTGGTCACGCCCTTCGGAACGCCGGTGTTGAATGCCGACAACCTGCCCGTCGTGGAATCCGTGATCGCCAGTCAGGATCTGGAGATTACCCTGCGCTACGAGATGCTTGACACCGTGGTGGGCACGCCCATGGGCATCACGCCCACCTCCGGCGCCGGGCCGGCGGCCTCCATCGCCAGCAGTCGTTACGTGCTCAAGCAAACCGCCACCCTCCGGAACATCTCCGGGGCCCCCCTCACGAACTTGCAATTCTTCCAGTTCCTGCACGGCCTCCAGTCGCAGCGCGGGGTTTACGACAACCGGGCTTACGCAGGGCCGCTTGGCGAGTTCCGCCACGACACCACCCTGGCGGGCGTGGACGCTTGGGCGGTGGGGGCGGGGAGTTCCCCGGCCGGGCTCGAGGATTTCATTGGCTTTCATGGAAACGCGGCACCGAGCGCCCTCGAGATCGGCTACTACGGGATCGAGGGTAACGGCATTGACGACCACTGGAGCAGCAAGCCGTCGGACGGAGTGCATTACTCGGTTGAAAACAACTGGCAGACGCCACCGTATAGCTCGCGCCTGGGCACGGACAATTTCGCGCCTCCGCAACGCTGGATCGCGGGGGCGCAGCGTTGGGACCTGGCGCCCACGCTCGCGCCCGGCGCGTCCGTGAGCCTGGACATCCTGCTCAGCGTCCGGAGCGGCACGCGGGTCGCTCGTGGGGGCGGCAGTTCGGGCGGCTGCAACGGCGGCTCAAGCGTGCCGGGCGGGTTGGATTACGAATTTGACGATGTTTCCGAAGACGGCTCGTTTTTTGCGGAATATGCCCAGGCGGACGACGACGAACTCCAGGTGCACGTGGCGGAAGGGGAGTTTGCGTCCCTGGATTTTCCCCTGCCGGCCAAGCCGGCCCAAATCTGGAAGCTGTGGTTTACCGGAACGTTCTCCGGCGCGGTCCACCTGAAAGTGGGCTATGACGCGACAATGCTCCCACCCGGTTTCGACGAGAACGCACTTTGCCTCTACCAGTTCGATGGCGCGCAATGGCAGCGGTTGCCCGGGATGGTGGACCCGGTCGGGAACAAGATCTCGGTGACGGTCAATATGCTGGCGCCGCTGGCGCTCGGGGCCGGAGCGGTCACGACGTTCACGGTTTCGGCTGAGGCGGTGCCCCCGGAGGGCGGCAGCGTGACGGGCGCAGGCGCCTATGTTGACGGCGCGAGCGTCACGGTCGTGGCAACCCCGACGTCGGGCTATGCCTTTTTGAACTGGAAGGAAGGTGGCACGGCGGTGAGTACCTCGCCCAGCTACACGTTCATCCTGCGCGCGGACCGCACCCTGGAGGCCGAGTTCTTGCTTGTCGGCACGGGCGCGCGGATCGTCGCCACCAGTTCGCTCCCGTCCCACGGCGGAACCACCAGCGGCGATGGCGCCTATGCGCTCGGGGCGACCGCCACGGTGACGGCGACTCCCGCGCCGGGGTACAAGTTTTCCAAATGGCTGGACGGCGAGACCGTGCTCAGCACCGCGCCCAGTTACTCCTTCACTGTGGCCGGGGACCTCACTCTGGTGGCCAAGTTCAAGCCGGTTTACATGCTCACGCTGATTGCAGAACCCACCGAGGGGGGTGAACTCGAAGGCGACCCGTTTTACGAGCCGGGTGAGTTAGTGCAGTTAAAGGCCAAACCGAACGACGGTTACTCCTTTGTAAACTGGACCCAGAACGGCCTGCCGGTGAGCACCGATCCCAACTTCCAGTTCAACATGTCAGGTAACCGGGAACTGATAGGGCACTTCACCCTTGGCGTGCGCATTGACGCGAGTTCGATTCCGCCCCATGCCGGGACTATTTCCGGCAAGGGCGTGTATCAACTCGACCCCGACGAAGAGACCGCCTTCGTCACACTGATCGCGACGCCCGAACCCGGGTACGTGTTTCTGAACTGGACCGAAAACGGCGCGGTCGTGAGTGATTCTGCCACCTACAGCTTTACGTCCCAGGTCGGTCGGTCGTTTGTGGCCAATTTCGGGCTCGGTCCCGAAATCGCCGTCGAGGAGCCGGCCGGAAACGAACTCGTGGACGGCGGCGCCGGAGTTGACTTCGGCCACGTCCCACCGGGTACCACCAGCGCGGTGCAGACGTTCACGATCCGCAACGTCGGTGGTTCCGACCTGACCGGCTTGGCCATCACCAAGGACGGCCCGGCGGCTGCTGACTTCACTGTGGACGCCACGGCGATGGCCGACGCCCTGGCGCCGGGCGAAAGCACCACCTTCACCGTATCCTTCATCCCCAGCGTGCTCGGTCCGAGAAGCGCAACGCTGCACATCGCGAGCAACGACGCCAATGAAAACCCCTTCGAGGTGCCGCTCACCGGCACCGGGAATTCGACGCCCGCGGCGGTCAACATTGCCCACACGCGCGCCCCGGGCATGAGCTTGAAGATCGCGGTTGTCGACTTGCTCGGACTGTGCAGCGACCCCGATGGCGACCCGCTGGCGCTGGACAGTGTCGGTGCCAGCGCCCAAGGCACCACCCTGGACATCGCCGAGGGGTACATTCTTTACGAATCGCCTAACAACAACGAGGACACCTTTCCTTACACAATCATCGACAGCCGGGGCGCGCGCGCAAGCGGAGTGGTCACGGTGAATGTCGTCTCGCCTGGCGGCCGGGTGCAGGCGATCACCGCCGGGCCAGGCGGGGTCACGATCCACTTCACCGGCATTCCCGGGTTCCGCTACGACATTGAGCGGGCGACGGACGTGGCGTTCACCGTCAACGCCGAGGTGATCCAGACCGTGGTGGCTCCGCGCGGGCCGTTCGCGTACACCGATCCCGCTCCGCCGCAGCCCACCGCCTTCTACCGGCTCAAGTACAACCCCACTCCATGAGGCCGCGCGCCGCCCCAACTCCCCAACTCCTGGCAAACCATGCAAGCGACTATCACAGCCCTCCTCACCACCTGTGTTTTTGTGGGTGTCACCGCCAGCGCCACGGCCCAGGTGATCTACCGCTTCACCACGGACCTGCCCGACGGCGGACAAATCCCGGACGGAAACGCAGCGGGCTGGAGCGACACGCGGACGCTTAGCGGCTTACCCGCCATCGGTCTCCGCGATGTAAACGTGGTACTCTCGCTGGCCGGGGGATACAATGGAGATCTTTACGGCTACCTGTCGCATGGGAGCGGTTTCGCCGTGCTGCTGAACCGGGTCGGGCGCACCACCGCCGCGTCGTTCGGTTACAATGACGCCGGCCTGAACGTCACGTTTGACGACGAGGCGCCGGAGGTGACCGACATCCACCGGTACCAGACCGTGGCCGGCTACAGCCTGACCGGTGAAGCGGCCTGGCGGCCCGACGCGCGCGATGTGAGCCCGCTCTCAGTGCTCGATACCGATGTCCGCGGGGCGTTTTTGAGTTCGTTCGTCGGCGAGAATCCGAACGGTGAGTGGACCCTGTTCCTGGCCGATCTATCCGGTGGGGTCGTCAGTGAGGTCACGGGTTGGGGCCTGGTCCTGGTCGTGCCCGAGCCGGAACAGACTGCCTTGTTGTTGGGCGCTCTGGCTTACGCGGCCGGGCGTCGGCTGCGCCGCCTTCACCGGCAAGACCGGGATCTTTAGGCCTTTCGCGTTGCCTCAAAGCAAGCATCCGCAGCCGCGCTGTGCGGCGGTTGGCGGTGCTTGCCGGGCCTCGATAGACCGGCGTCGCCGCTTTCCTGGCATGAAACCTGGCTGGTCTGGTCGGCGTTGAGTTTGATTGGGCTTCTTGATAAAGACGCGCCATGTCTGACACCCAGCGAAGGCGCCCAGTCGCCCCCACGGTCCGCGCAGTAATTTACGCCGCACCGTAAAGCAGAGAAGGAGATGCAAACAGTTCGGGAAACCGTTCTCCCATCAGCAACCAGCCCGCAATGGCCACCCGCGGCCTGGACCCGGCCCGTGCGGGACTATCCGCGGGGGGTGGGGGTGCATGCGTTGTTTGAGGAGCAGGTGCGGGGGCGGCCGGGTGCGGAGGCGGTGGTGGCGGGGGTTCGGAGGCTCAGCTACGCGGAGTTGAACGGTTGGGCCAATCGGCTGGCGCGCCGGTTGGGGGAGCTGGGGGTGGGGGTGGGCACCCCGGTGGCGTTGCACCTGGAGCGTTCGCTGGAGTACGTGGTGGGGGTGCTGGCGGTGTTGAAGGCGGGCGGGGTTTATGTGCCGCTGGCCACGGAGTATCCGGAGATGCGGTTGCGCTACCAGTTGGCCGACAGCGGGGCGCGGGTGGTGGTGGGCCGGGGGCCGCTGCCGGCGGGGCTGGTGGGGGCGGGGTGGGTGGGGCTGGATCTGGAGGCCGAGGCGGCGCGGATCGAGGCCTTGCCGGCCGAAGACCTGGGCTGGCGGGGGACGGGTGGGGAACTGGCGTACGTGATGTACACCTCCGGGACGACGGGGCGGCCCAAGGGGGTGGCGGTGCCGCACCGGGCGGTGGTGCGCTTGGTGCGGGGCCAGGACTACGCGGAGTTTGGGCCGGGGCAGCGGTTTTTGCTGCTGGCGCCGGTGGCGTTCGACGCCTCGACGTTTGAGCTGTGGGGGCCGCTGTTGAACGGGGGGACGTGCGTGGTGTACCCGGAAGGGCCGCTGGATCTGGCCCAGTTGGAGCAGGTGATTCGCGCCGAGCGGATCACGTGTCTGTGGCTGACGGCGGGGTTGTTCAACCAGGTGGTGGACCAGCGGCCGGGGGTGCTGGGGGCGGTGGCGCAGGTGATTACGGGCGGGGAGGCGTTGTCGCCGGCGCACGTGGGGCGGGCGCGGGCGCGCTGGCCGGGGTTGCGGCTGACCAACGGGTACGGGCCGACGGAGGGGACGACGTTCAGTTGCACGTACGCGATTGGGGAGGTGGCGGGGCCGGTGCCGATTGGGCGGCCGCTGGCCAACACGCGGTGCTACGTGCTGGATGCGGGGGGCGGTCCGGTGCCGGTGGGGGTGGCGGGGGAACTGTACATTGGCGGCGATGGGCTGGCGGTGGGGTATGTGAACGATCCAGAGTTGACGGCGGCGAAGTTTGTGGCGGACCCCTTCACGGGGGAGCCGGGGGCGCGGCTGTACCGGAGCGGGGACCGGGTGCGGTGGCGGGCGGACGGGGTGCTGGAGTTTATGGGGCGGCTGGACGGGCAGGTGAAACTGCGCGGCTTCCGCATCGAACCGGGGGAGGTGGAATTCCACGTACAACAACACCCGGCTGTCGCCGCCTGCGCGGCTGTAGTGGTGGACGGCGGGCCGGCGGGGAAGCAGTTGGTCGCCTACGTGGTTCCGGTGGCGGGTGCGGCCGAAGGCCGGTCGCCGTCGTTGGGCGGCACACTCGAAGCGCAAGTCCGCGCCTGGTTGAAAGAGCGGGTGCCCGCTCACCTGGTCCCATCGCGTCTGATTACCCTGCCTGCCTTGCCACTGGGTCCTAACGGCAAGCTGGATCGCCGGCAACTGCCGGCTCCATCTTTGGAGCACGAGCCGGCGGATAGCGCGAGCGCGTCGCCGAGCACGCCGCTTGAGCGGCAACTGGTCACCATGTGGGAGGAACTGCTCCAGCGGCGCGGCCTCGGGGTCACGGACGATTTTTTCGAGCTCGGCGGCCATTCCTTGTTGGCGATCCAGTTGTTGGGTCGGGTGCAACGCGAGACGGGCGTGAATTTCCCACTCCGTCGTTTCTTTGAAACGCCCACGATCCGGGCGCTGGCCGGGGGCATCGAGGCGACGACACGGGGGCATGAAGCCAGCCTTGCGCCCGCCGCGCCCGTGGCGGAATCCGGCCCGGTGGTATTTCTCATCGGCTGGTATCTGGATCTCGAGACACTCGGGCTCGATCCACGCCGGCACCGGGTAATCCCGTTTCCGGAGTTCGAGAAAACGCCGGAGCAATGCCGGGTCGAGTTTCTGGCCGAGGCGTGCCTGCGGTCGCTGCGCGCCATGCAACCCCGCGGACCTTACATCCTGGCAGGTTATTCGATTGCGGGCCTGGTCGCCTTCGAAATGGCCCGGCGGCTCGCAGCGGCGGGCGAGCGCGTGCCACTGGTGGCGGTCATTGACACCCGGCCGGCGGGCTGGGTGCGGCGCCTCGGGCCGGCGTTGGCCGGCTGGCTGGGCGCCCGGTTGGGCCTTTCGTTCCGCAAGCAATTGGTTCTGGGCCGGAGCTGGTTGTACGCGCTGCAAATCGTGCGCGGGCTCGCATATGCGGGCTCGCGCGAGCGATTGCCCCGACTGGGCATCGGCTTCAGGCGCGCGAAGGAGCTTTGGAAACGCCCCGAAAAAGCCGAAGCCGCCCTCGCGCCGGAGGTGGGCGAGTGTGGAAACGGGAAAGTCCTTTCGGGCCTTGGTCGCGCGCCCGTCGGCTTGTTCTGGGCGTATTGGTGGATTCATAGCGGGTACCAACCGCGGCCCTACGACGGCACTGTGGCGCTGTTCACCTCGGAGGAACTGGTTCGCGAACGGCCCTGGCCGGGACGCGGCTGGGCGCCCTGGGCCCGTTCGCTGCGCGAGTACGTGATCCCCGGCAGCCATCTGAGCTGCCTGACGCATCCTGACCGCGTGCTGGCCGCGAAGTTCGGCGAGTGCCTGGCTGCAATTGAACAGGATCAACTCAAATGAACGGACCGGAAACCGAGACGCCACACATCCGTTTCTTCTGCTGGCAGCCGACCGACGAAACCCGCCCGCGACTCCCGCCCGACGAACTGCACGTCTGGCTGGTCGAGGCCCACGAGGCGAACCTCGGCGCGCGGCCGTGGCTGGAAGATTTGAGCGGTGACGAGCGGCAGCGGGTGGGGCGCTTTCGTTTCGCGGTACACCGCAATCAGTTCATGCTCGGCCGGGGCGTGTTGCGGCACCGACTCGCCGCCGGGTTGGGCTGCGCGCCGCGCGAAGTCCGCTTCGTGTACGGCTCGCATGGCCGGCCGGAGCTGGACCCGGCGTTGAATCCTACGGGTGTCGTGTTCAGCGTGTCGCACGTGCCCGGACTGGTCGTGCTGGCATTCGCGCTGCGACGCCGGCTGGGTGTTGACGTGGAAACCAGCCAACGGGTCGGCGACTGGCGGGCGCTTGCGTCGCGCGCGCTTTCCGTTCGGGAACGCGCTGTCCTGGCCGCCTTGCCGCCCGGATCGCAGACCGCCGGTTTCCTCCGTGCCTGGACGGCCAAGGAGGCCTTTCTAAAAGCGACCGGACGTGGCCTGACTGATGACCTGGACCGGCTGGAAACCGAGGTGAATCCCGCGCTTCCCGTCCGGCTCCTGGCCTTGGGCGAGGCCCCGGATGAACCTGAAAGCCGAAGTTGGGCAGGCGGGACGCACTGCGCCACGGCCCCCTTCGGCTTTCGGGATGAAGCGGATCGCTGGACGCTCCGCAGCTTCAGCCTGGGCGCGGATCGGTTGGCCACACTGGCCTGGGCCGCGCTGTGAGACGGTCGGGGTGCGGACGGTCATCTCCGTGGATGATCTACCAAGATGCCGCCATGCTGGTCAGGCAAACCGCCCGCCGCTCGGGCCGGCCTGGCGATCACGAACTTCCAGCGTACTCAGCCGGCCCGCTCCACCTCACCGCGGGGACGCGCCTGCAGGAGTTGCAGCAGAACGACGCCGGCGATGAACAGGCTGATCAACAGACCCAACCGTGCAAAGATCGAAGCCGGACGCTGCGCGGCCGTGGCTTCGAGGGTGATCTTCAAATCCGCCCAGGTGTCCACAGCCAACGGCCGGGTGAACGTGAGCACCCGACCTTGTTCCGGCACGCTGGCGCGGATGGCCGCCGGGCTGGCCACCGCCGCCTCTTGTTGCTGGATGAGCCGTTCGGCCAGTTTCAACTGGACCGCGTTGTCCTCCGCGGTGTTGCGCTCGATGATCTGCTTCGCCTGCTGCTGCGTGTAGTTCAGTTCGGCGCCCGGCGCGCCGGCCGGCGGCGCCACGGGCTGACCGGTTACGCGCGCCTGCCGGAAGTTCAGCCCCACGACGGCCTGTTGCATCTTGAGGTTCTGGAGCTGCACGCGGGCATCCTCGTTGAAGGCGGAGTCGTGGGCGGACAGGCCGTAGGCGTTCTTGAAGGCCTGACGGGCCTGACGCGTGTTGCCCTGTTCGAGCAGGCGGTTGCCAAGGGAAAGAAATTCCTCGGCCTGCCGCGCCTGCTCACGTTGCAACACGGCCTCCTGGCTGATGTAAGTCTGGAGGTCCACCGCCGTGGCCGGGGCCAGGCCGGTTTCCTGGAGTTGCAGCGTGCCGCCCCAGTCCTCCACCTGCCAGCGGTCGCTGAGATAGACCTGCCAGGTAATGTTCTCGAGCGGCAGATCCAGGCGCGGACCGGCCAGCGCGAGGTCCAGCGCGCTCGACCGCGCGCGGCCCGGGCGGCTGGTGTGGAAGAACTCGACCACTATCGCCTCATTGCCGCCGGCGTGCTGCTCGAGCGGGATGAGCACCAGGTCGCCGTCGTTCCACGGCCACACGCTGTTCTGGTTCACAAAGGCAAACCAGAAGCGCGCCTCGGGCGGCAGCCGCAGGTGCAGCAGCCGCTTGTCCCCCGGCACCAGATGCACCCGTGTGTGCGTGAGCATCACGCCGTCGTCGGCGATGACCGATTTCAACTCCACGCGGCTCACGCGCGCCGGCAACAGGCTGGCGGCCTGGTGGCGGTCCAGAAGCACCGGCAACCGTACCGCCGGCTCGATCAGGCGGTAGGTGTAGTTGGCCGCCGCGGCGGTGATGTCCTTTTGCAGGGCGCGCGGGATGACCTGCCATTCGGTGGGCTGGAGCGCGGCCGGCACGTTTTCGATCCGCGCCTGGAGCCGGCCCGTGGCCTGCACGGTCAGGAAACCGCGTTGCAGGTTTACGTCCTGCGCCTGCACGCCGACGATCTCCGTCTCGCCGGCGGTGTCCGGCACCGGCAGGGTGTAGCTTACCTGCAACAATTGCCGGCCAATCACGCGGCGATGCAACTTCACCTCCCAGTCGCGCTCGCGTGCCGTCGCCGTCGTCTCGCTTGGAGCAAAGTCCGCCACCGGGTCGCCGCGGAACCGGACGTTCTCGGCGGCGGCGGGCAGCCGCACGCGGAAGCTTTTCACCCCCGTGTTCTCGATGTCGTACTGGAGGTTCGCCAGCACCTTGAGTTGCGCGTCGCCCACGATCACGTGCTGGAGGCTGGCCACCTGAATCCAGGCGTCCACCGGCTCGAGGTCGAGCGCCAGACGCCACGGGGCCTGGAGCAGCCGGAACGCGAGCACGCCCTTTTGCCGCGCGCCCAGTTGCGCCGGATCGAACTGCACCACGCCCTCGCGGTCCGTCACCTGCAGCCGCAGACCCTGCTCCGGCACGACGAGCAATTGGCCACGCTGTTTGGCGGCCTCGCGGATGGTTAACTGCGGCACCACCCAGCCGCGGGCGGCGCGCGCGCCCGGTCCGGTGAGGGTGAGGTTGAACTGCTGCCGACCGAGCGTGCGGCCCTTGAAATGCAGCGTCACCACGCGGGCGTCCGGCGTCTTCAACTCCGTCCAGTGGCTGAGGGCGCCGCCGCTGAGTGATTCCACCTCCATCGCTGCGGGCAGCGGGAAACTGAGCTTGAACACCCCGGCCCGCGTGATTTCGACCTCCAGCGCCACGGCCAAAAGGATGCGGTCTTCGCCGAGTGACAGCGTCTGCTGGGAATCCACGCGCACCTCGGGCTCCACCGGCGAGGCCCTGAGCCGGAGCACCGCGTCCGGATTCGAGTAGCGGAAAGCGCGGCGTACCGCCAGACCGGGCACCTGGGCCGCCAATGGCTCGAGCGCGGCGGCCGGGAAGTCCTCGAGGTTGATGGCCGCCAGCGGCCCGGCATCCACGTCATCGAGCTGCACCTCCCCGCCGGTGGCGACGCCCACTTGGCCCACCTCGCCCGCGGCGCCGCGCACCCGCACCAATCCGACCGACGTCTCCGAAGGCAGCGGGCCGGTGGCCGCCTGGGACTTGATCAACACCGCGAACGGACGCGCCTGCGCGGGACTCAGCTTCACCCGCAGTTGTCGCGTGTTCGGGTCAAACCGCCAGACGGACAATCCGGGCGCAACCACGTCCGTGATCGCGGCCGGGGCGGGCACGTCGAAGACCAGTTCGGCCAACTCGCCCTGGGCGGGACGCCACTGCGCAGTGTGCAAGCCTTCCACCACGCCGCCGCCGGGCACATACACCTGCGTCCATTCCGCGTAAAAGACCGGCGCCTCGCGCCGGGTGTCGCGCTGGCGCGGCTGCCAGCCGATCCAGGCGTCGCGCGTGGCGCGGAGCACCAGCGTGACCACGGTGTTGGTGGCGTTGCCGGCCGGTTCGCGTTGCGCGGACACGGCGTGCGGCGACACCACATCCACGTCCAGTCCGGCCACGGTGAGCGTGAGCCGGTTCACCAGGCCGGGCGGCACCGGCAGGCGGAAGCCGCGATTCTCGGGGCCGGTTGTCACGCGGGTCTGGTACTTGAGCGTGGCTTCTACCCAGCCGTCCCGGCCGGCCACGAGCACCTGCTGATGGCGGTCCGCCTCAACCACCGGCACCAGCCGCACGGCGTCGTCCGGCGCCTCCAGGCCGGTCAACACCCCGGCATCGGTCAACACGGGCAACGTCTGTCCCGCCGAGGCCTGCCAGCGAATTCGCGCCGTGCCGAACACGAAGTCGTCTTCCACGCGCGCTTCCTGGTCCACGCAGGCGGCCATGACCGGCGTGGTCGCGGGTACCGCCGCGCGCGTCGGCCGGGCAAGCGGCCCGCCACCCCCAAGCGCGCTTCCCGCCAGCAGCAACAGACTCACCGCCGCGCGGGGCGCGGGCGAACCCGCGGCTTGCGGTGCCGACCGCCACCCGCGCAGCAACACCGGGATCAGCAGATGGACAGCGAGGAACAGGCACACTACCCCGGCGAAAAGACCCAACCCGTCCGGCTGGCGCAACGCCGCCCACGCCAGCGCCGTCCAACCCAGCGCCCGCCAGACCACGCGGGTGCGCGGTTGCGGAGTGGCCAGCCCGGCGCCCCACGCCACAACGGCCAGCAGGGCCGGCCAGAAGGCAAACACGCGCGCCCAGACCGGCGTCGGCACCGGCAAATTCGCGACCTCGACCCGGAGCACGCTTTCCGGTTGCTGCACGGGTGCCACGAAGCGCAGGCCCGGTTCGGTGACCGCCGTTTCCCGTGACCAGGCGACGAGTTGAAACAGACACACCACGGCCAGCACCAGCGTGATCAGCGCCAGCAGACCCTTGCCCAGTCGACGCAGCGTGAACTGCCCGCCCGCCGCACTCGCGAGCGAACGCCCGAGCAGGACTGCGATCAGGCAAAGCCCCGCCGCGGCGAACAGCGTGCCCAGCGCCTGTCCGGCGCGGGGACCGGACAAGAGGTGAATCAGCGCGGTGAAGCCGGTCGGCGCAGCGGCCAGTGTGGTGGGGGGGAGTGTCCCGCCCCGGAATTCAAGCCGGCGGTCGTTGTCCGGGATGAGCCGCCAGTCCGCGAGCAACACCGGCGCGGCCACGGCGGGCGTTTCGAGGGTGAGCCGGCGGGGTCGGGCGGCGGTGGCGGCGAGCTTCACGCTGACTTCGTTCAGCGTGTTCGGGTCGCTGTGCTGGGGCAGGGGAATGAGATTGGCCCGGCCATCCCGGACCGGCACCACGGCGTTGCTGTTCACGATCACGGACCACAGCATCGCGCCGGCGGGTAGGATTAGTCGCAGATGCGGCGTGCCCTTGTTTTTCACGAAGTACCGCGCCTCGGTCACCACCTGGCCTTCGCCGGAAATCCGCGTGGTCAGCGCCGCGCGGTCCACCACCTGGCTGAGCATTTCGCCCTGGGCGAAGGGCTGGAGGGCGAGGGCGAGGTTGAACGGCCGCGCGTTGTAGCGGTAGGCCGCCAGGATGGGCGCGTCGAAGAACAGCCGGTACTCGGGCGGCACCTCGCCGGGTTCGAGCGCGGTCAGCGAGGCCGAGACGTTCACCGGTCGCACCTGAAATTGATACGTACTTACCACCACCGTGTAGCCCTGCTCGGACTGCACCTCCAGCGGGCGTGCGCCGGTGAACGCGAACTGCTCGCCCTGACGGTTGAATGGCCGTTCGTAGGTGGCCAGCAGGGTGTACGTGCCGGCCACCGGCTGGCCGAGCTCGACCTGGAAGCCGTTGGTTGTTCTCTGCCAGCCGCGCACGTTCTTGCCGGTGAACTCGACGTTCGCGTACTCGTCCGACAACTCCAGCCGCAGCACAGAAACCGGCGCGCCGGACACGAGGTAGTTCAGCACCGAACTGCCGTACGCGATGCCTTCGCCCACGGAGAACAGATGAAACGCGTCCACTTGCACCGTCTGCGGCAGCCGCTCCACGCCCAGCGTGGCCGCCCATGCGGGCTCGCTGATACGGAACGCCGCCTGGAGCCCCGGCCGCTGGCGCGGGAAGAATGCCGTGGCCAGCTCGGTCAAACCCGGCGTGACCGCCGGCGTCAGGCGGAAGCCGGCGTCGGCGGAGACGCCCACGTGGCCGCGCGTGGATTTGGCCGACAGTACCTCGAGGCGCGGCAGCACCCAGCTTGGCTCGCGGAACGCCTCGTTGCGCTCCAGCCGCAGCATCACCAGTTGCCGGCCGGACACCGGCGCGCCAAAGACGATGCGCACCTGCGACGCGGACCGGTCGTCCAGCGGCGTGACGAAGTACTCGTTCATACCGGCCGCCTGTAACACGGCCAGCGTGAACCCCGCCGGAATCCGCACCAGCAACTCACGCAGCGGCGCCTCGCGCACGTCCACCTCGAACTCTGCTTCGATCACCAGCTCCGTCTCACCGAGGTGATAGGCGAGCTGTTCCGACACCGCCAGTTCAGGCAGGATGTTGTCCGCCTGAAGGCGCAGGCGGTGGTCCGTGCCGGAGAACCGGTAGGCAAAAATCTGCGTGGCCTGCGCCGGCAGCAGTGTCCGGGAGGCGTCGGTGGCGGGGATTTGCTCCGGGGAAATCTGCGACAAGCCGTCCGCTTGGAGCACTTCGAGACGCACCGCGCCCTGGTTCACCACACGGACGAATCCACCGAAGCGCGTGGCGCCTTCCGGCTCCAGGCGCGTGGCCGTCACCGCCTGCGGGAACACGCCCAGCGGCTGCTGCATCTGCACCGCCAGGCTGAAGATGTCCTTTTGCCCCGCGTTCAACTGCACCTCCAGCCGGCGCGCGCCGTCGCCGTCCGGCGACGTTACGTTCCAGGCCAGCACGGCCGGGCCCTGCACGCGCGTTACCTCCGCCTCCCCGTGCAGGATCAACGTCAGCCGGCTCAGCTCGCCTTGCATGACCCGGAAATCGAGCACCACCGCCTGGCGCAACAGTCCGGGGCTGACCGCCACCTGGGTCAACGCCTCGGCCGCGTAAAACAACCGGCCTTCCGCCTCCGGCCGACCTTCCTTCCACGCCAGCCGCACCTGGCCGTCCGGCGGCAGGTGGCTCATGAACGCCTCGCCCCCCCGCTCCGGCCGCGCGGCGCCCGCGAACCGGAACTGCGTGTCCGCCGGCAGCCCCTCGAGCGTGACCGGCTGGGTTGCGGCCGGGGCCACGCGGAAATCCACCTCGCGCCAGCCGTTGGTCAGCCGCACGGCCGCGTCGAACTCCAGCGTCAGCGGAAACTCGCCCGCGCGCTCGAATACCGCCACATACGCGCCATTGCGAAAATACAGCCGCACGCCTTCGACCGGCTGCAAAGCGGACAACGCGGCGCCCCCGCCCAGCAACTCAATCTGCCCGCCTTTCGGATTGCGCACCCGCGCCGTGGCGGTGAGCCGGAAGCTCGCGCGCTCGTCCTGCAGGCGCCCGGCCAGCCGGAAGTCCCGCAAGACCACCCGGCGTGCCTCGGGATCCGCCACGCTCACCGCCAGCGCCAGCGAGTGTGGCGCGCCCTGGAAGCGGAATGCCAGCGGCTGGGGCAGGGCTTTCGGGTCGGCCGGCCGCAGGCTGTCCGGTAGGAAGGCGGTGTCCACCGGTACCAGGCCGGTCACTGCGCCAGGCTCCACGGCCAGTTCCGCGGGCGCGTCCACCCGGATGAACCCGCTGGCCAGCATTGCGGATTCGGTGGTGAACGTGAGCGGCCGCACCATGGCCGGCAGTTCTTTCTGTGGCGTCAACGCCGTGATCTGGCCGGTGAACGTCTTCCACGGTGTTTCGCCGCGCTGCAACCGCAGCACCAGAAAACGCGCGGCGCCGGCCTGGCGCACGCTCCAGTCCGCCAGGCCTTCGCCAGTGACCTGCCGTACATCGCCATCGCCCCCAAGCGCGAACACGACCTCCCGCAATTCACCCTGCAAGGCCTCGACCTTCACGGCCACCTGGTGCCGCGCCTCGTCGCGCGCGACCGTGATCAAGTGTTCGAAGGTCGCACCGTAGAGGACCGGCCGCGCCGCCGCACCCAGGCTGCCCAGGTCCGCCTGGATGACCAGCCGCGCCTTGTCGCCGTCCAGTTCGCCGTTGACCGTGGCGTGCTTCACCTCGACGGCGGCAGACGCCTCCGCGGCGAGCAACGCTGGCGTCGCGCCGGTCAGCAGCGTCAAGCCGGCCAGCAAAGCCACCTTGCGCGCAAAGCGGCGGGGATCACAAGCCGGGCGGGCCACGGACAAGAACATCGGGTCGGTCTTCGGGTTCATGTGGGCAACAGGTTTGAAGTTGAATTTTACCGCCCGCCCAGCGACTGCGCCTGGCGGAGCATCCACTCCAGTTGTTTTGGACGGGAATCCGGCGCGAATGCTTCCGGCACGCCCTGGAAGAGACCAAGCAGGCGATCCGGGTGGGCGTCGCCGACGAACGGACTTTGCGAGAGCCATTCGCCGAACAGCGCGGCCGTCGCGGCCAGGCGCATGGCCGGGCTGGCGGCTTCGACCGCCGGGGCTTCATCCCGGTAAGCCAGCATCCACTCGTGCTCGCGATAATTGCCGGTGGCCGGTTCGCGATACCGGACGCGGAACACGCCCAACGGTCCCTGGCCTTGCCGGTTGATTTCGAGCGCGTACAGCGCGGTGCTGGCCTCGGCCGCGCCGATTTCCGCGGCATCCACGGTGTTGTTGCGGAACTGCTCCTTGGTGAGTTGATGCTTCGCGTAGCCGATCTGCCGCCAGTGCGTGACGCGTGCGGGGTTGAACTCGACCTGCACCTTCACGTCCGCCGCCGCCACCCGCAATGCGCCGGCCAGTTGCGCGGCAAAGCCGCCCGCGGCTTCCTCCGGTGAATTCACAAAGCCATAGCGGCCGTCCCCGTGACGGGAAAGCACTTCGAGCAACTCGTCGTTGTAACCCTCCCAGCCGATCCCGAAGCAATCCAGCGCCAAGCCGCGCTGGCGGTTCGACTCGACCATGCGTTGCAGTGATGCGGGTACCACGTCCCCCAGATTGGCTGCGCCGTCGGTGAGCAGGATCACCCGGTTAACGCCGCCGGGCAGGAAATGTCGCGCCGCGGTCTCGTAGCCGAGCTTGAGCGCGTCTTCGAGGTTGGTGCCGCCCTCGGGGGTGAGTTCGCCCACACGCTCCGGTAGTTCGCCCGCCCGGCGGCCGGGCAGGCCGTCCACCCACAGCCGCGCCTGCCGGGCAAAGGTGACCACGCTAATCGTGTCCGCGGGCTGCAACAGGCCGGCGAGCACGCGCACGGCCTCGCGGATGATCGCCACGCGGTCGGCGCGCTCCATCGAGCCCGAGCTGTCGAGCACCAGCACGAGGTTCAACGCTTGGCCCGGTTCGCGACCCTGCGCGGCGGTCTGCACGCTGAAGCGCACCAGGTCACGGTTGTGCGCGAACGGATGCCGCGCGCGCTCCCAGTGAAAGGCCACGGGCACGCCCGGCGCCGGCGCGGGGTCGTGGTAATCGAAGGCGTTGATGAATTCCTCCACGCGGATCGCGGCCGGTTCGGGCAGCCGGCCCGCCTCCAGGCAGGCGGCCGCGAGCTTGAATGACACGTCCGTCACGTTTAGCGAAAACGTCGAGGTGGCATTCTCCGCCGTGGCCATCTCCGGCTGCGGCGCGGGCGGCTCAGCGGCCGGCTGGGCCGCAGGTTCGTCGGGCAATTCTTGCCGGAGCTCATAACCGGCAACGACCTTTGCCAGCTTCTCGCCGGCTTGAGTCGCGGGCTTGCCCGCCTCCTCGAGGCCCCGCGCGTTCGACTGAACGACCGCGTTGCCTTGGGCCAGGTTGTCCGCCGTAACGTTGAAGTGAAAACTCTCTCCGGTCGTCGCCGCACGGGACCGGCCAGCAACCTGCCCTTCGCTTTCCGCCAGCGCCTGTCCGAACTGTGCCGGGGTTTCGGGAACCCGCTGGAAAGTGCCAGCCAGCTCGAGTCTCTCGACCCGTTGGCCAGCCGCCTCAGCGAGGGGTGCCGCCGCGGTGGTATCGGATGTGAAACGCCCGGCCGTTGCAGGGGGATGCAGCGCCCGGGTTACCTGGACTTTCGCTCCGGACTTGGCATCGCCCAGCGGAATTTCGGTGGGCGCGCCCATGAGGACTGGCGCAGGCTGTTTCAGCGGCAGGGGTTCGATGACGGTCGTTTTGTCGGCATTGTCGGCGGCGGGTAACCAGTTGCGGCTGCGCACGGCGCCGTCAAACCGGGTGCCCAATAGTGGAAGGTCCCCGAGCTCCGGCACGCCCTCTTTCCTTTCCGGGGCGGTGGGCGTAAGGGCCGTGATGGCCGGGGTGCCTGGCGCCACCGCCACCGGATTCTCGGTCGGCATGACAAAGGCAACCGAAGCGGAGTCTGGCGCCTCTTCTTGAAGTGGGGCGTCTATGTTTGCCGGTGCAGGTGGGGCGATGGACTCCGGTTCGACACGTGTCGCCGGCCCACTCGTGTCTCTTCCACCAAAGTCGCCGCTGAAACTGGTCCACCTTTGTGTCAGACCAACAGCACCACCGAAATCTCCTCTCGCCGTGCCGGCAGCCAGACCACGATTCAAAACGCTGTTGGTGTTGACCGAGGCTCCAGCGCGTTCAAGAAAGTGTCGCGCCGTTCTTCCACGGCTCTCCTCCGCTGCAGCCCGGTTGGTCGCTGTGAAGAACCACTGACCAAGCTGATTGGCGGGAGCGGATCCGGAGGTTTGTGGCTGCGGTTCGTCCGCCGGTGCCGGCCGACCGGCCGAAACTGTCGCCCACCCGCCCCGGTCTTCGATCTCAAGCTTGGTTCCTCGGGGCATCAAGCCGTAGCGCATCAGCATGCGCACATCCTGCATCGCTGGCCGGACCTCGCTTGCGGCGGGAGGGGTGACCGGTGACGCCGATGCGACCGGTCCGCCGGCCGCCGATGCAATGCCCGCGACACCAGCCTGTGTTTGAGTGGAAATGCGTTCCAATGATTCCGCGATCACACTTCCGCGCCGCAAGCCACGAACGGACTCGCCAGATTGCGAGGGCTCTTTGCCCAGCAAACCGGCTTTGGCCGCGGTCGCTTCGAGCTCCCGCCGCAGCCGCGTCTCTTCCCCCAAATCCGACTCCGACAACCGGGTGACGAGGTATTGCCCTTTGGCCTTTGCCCTGGACAGCGAAGGCAGGAGCAATCCGGCGCTCACCGCGAGCAGGCCCACGGCCACCGCCGCAACCGCCAGCCAACGGGTGCGTCCTCGCGCGACCCGAACCGGCGGCGCGAAGGCGGCCGGTCTCACGGTTTTGAATGCGGCCAGCAACAGCGCGCGGCGTTCAGGCGAAAGTTGGGGCGTGACCGGTGGGTGGTCGGTGGTCGCGGCGGGTTCTCGCACCGCTTCCCGCACCAGCGGCACGGTGCGCGCCAGGCGGGCGAGCAGGCGGGCGCGTTCGGGATCACGAGCGAGTTCCGCATGCACGGCGGCGGCTTGCTCGGGCGTGAGTTCGCCGAGCAGCAACGCGGTGAGACGCGCCTCCGGGTCGGGCGGGAGGATGTTGGGCAGGTCGGGATTCATGGCAGGAGGCCGGCTTTGGCGAGTTCGGCGGCCAGCGCCTTCAGCGCATGGTGCAGCAGGTAGCCGACGTGCCCGACGCTCAGTCCGGTGCGGGCGCTGATGTCCTTGTACGACAGGTCCTGGGCGAATTTGAGTTCGAGCACCTCGCGGCTGCGGGCGTCGAGACTTTGCAGACCCAGGCGCACCAGCCCCACCGCCTCCCAGCGGGCGATTTGCTCATCGGGCAGCGGTTGCGGGTCGGCGGCGTGATCCACCGGCTCCTCGCTTTCGCCCGGCCGGGCGGGCAGCGGGACGAGGCGGCGCTCGTCGCGGCGGCGGTTCAACGCGAGGTTGTGCACCGTACGGTATAACCAGCGGCGCGGCTCGCGCACCTGGTCGAACTGCGCGTGCAACCGCAAAAAGGCTTCCTGGACGATTTCCTGGGCCATGTCGGCATCGGACACATGGCGTTGGGCGCAGGCCAGCAACGGCGACTCCAGGGCCTCGAACAAACCCGTGAGGGTCTCGGGTCCGGGGCCGGCGGTGGATGCGGATTCGGCCGTGGCCATGCCGGGGTCATGGGTGCCGGGCGGAACACCCGCTCCCCCCGGCGGACTGACGTTGCGCTTCCATGTGCTTCATCAGGGATGACACGCGAGGCGGCGGTTTCTTAGACGGAATTTTGCGGGGCACGCTTTCCTGTCGTCCACCCCGGGCTGCGTGTCAACCGGCTTCCGCGCGGGTGGCATTGCCTCGCTCCACCCATACCGACCGCCTGCGCGGGGAGTAGGGCTTCAGCCATGGCCGGGGTTACGGAAATGGCGGAAAAGGCGCGGCGATCGGTCCCGCGCGGACGTGGCCGCTCTTGCCCCGGCGGCGACGCAGCGCGGCACCACCACCCGGCAAACCTCCCGTCGGTACAGCAGAGCACGGCTGCGCTGGTGCTCTTTGACTGCGAACCGCCGGCAGGCAGGCGGCGCCCCGGACCCGGCTTGCGTCGGCCACCTCATGAGCCAGACTCGCCCTGGCGGCCACGCCCGGTCCGGGCACGCCGGCCACCCTGCATGATTCGCGAGGACTACCTGATCGGCTGGATTAAACGCTACCTGAGCTGGCTGGCGGAGATCGCCGGTTTCCGCAAGGCCGCCGATTACGAGGCCGCGGCGCGCCGCGCCGACTACGCGCTGCGCGAACTGCTGGGCGTGGGGGCCGACTCCGTGGTAGCGCTGACCGACGGCGAGTTATTGGCGCGACTGACGGTGGATGAGCCGCCACCGATCGTGCGGGACAAATGCCTGCTGCTGGCAGCCCTGCTCGACGAGTTGGGCAAGGTGGCGGCGGCGAGAAACGACCCGGACACCGCGCATCATTGCTGGCTCAAGGCGTTGCAGGTGGCGCTGGGCACGGCGTTCCGGGGTGGCGGAGACCTGCCGGAGTACGCGCCGAAGGTCGAGACGTTGCTGGCACAGTTGGGCGACGCAACCTTGCCGCCGCACACCGAGGCGGCGCTGATGCTTTATCAGGAACAGCGTGGCGAGTTAGCCAAGGCGGAGGATGCCCTGTTCCGATTTTTAGAGGCGACGGACCACGCCGCCGGCTCGCTCGCCATCGGCCGCGCCTTTTACCGCCGGCTGTCGGTGTTGAGTGACGAAGCCCTGGCACTGGGCGGGCTGTCGCGAGCGGAGGTCGAAGCGGGACTGGCGGAACTGGGGCGGCGCGAGGCTGGTTTGCAGCGGCCGCCCACGCAGTGAGAGCGAGGGGGCTTTGAAGTCCCGAAACCCAAGCCCGAAATGAGGGTTCCACCGAAAGCTGTTGCCCGGCGGCTTCGTGAAGGAATCTACACGCCGAAGAACCTCTGAATCTCGCGCAGCACGGCGAGGAAGCGGTCCACCTCGTCGCGGGTGTTGTAGAAGTAAAAACTGGCCCGGGCGGTCGAGGTCACACCCAGCTTTTTCATGAGCGGCTGGTTGCAATGATGCCCGCCGCGCAAGGCCACCCCGAACTGATCCGCCACGGTGACCACATCGTGCGCGTGGACGTCTGCGAGCAGGAAGCTGACGAGTCCCGCGCGGCCGGTCCGCGGGCCGAACAGCCGGATGCCGCGGACTCGCGCAAGCTGGTCGTAGGCGTACTGGGCGAGTTCCTGGTCGTGGCGCCAGATATGGTCGCGACCGATACCGTCCAGGTAATCCATGGCGGCAGCCAGGCCGATGGCCCCGGCGATGTCCGGCGTACCGGCCTCGAATTTATGCGGGAGCGTGTTCCAGCGGCTTTCGAAAAAGTCCACGCTGGAGATCATGTCGCCGCCGCCCTGCCAGGGCGGCATGGCGTCGAGCAGTTCGTGGCGGCCCCAGAGCGCGCCGATGCCGGTGGGTCCGCAAATTTTGTGGCCGGAGAAGGCCAGGAAATCGCAGCCGAGCGTTTGCACGTCCACCGGCCGATGACCGGCGCTTTGCGCGGCGTCCACGAGCGTTACGGCGCCGACCCTGCGCGCCCGTTCGCACAGTTCGGCCACCGGATTCACCGTGCCGAGGGTGTTGGAGATGTGCGTGAAGGCGAAGAGCCTCACGCCCGGTGTGAGGACGTCGTCCAGCCGCGAAAGGTCCAGCAGACCCTCGTCGCCAGTGACCGGCAGGAAGGAAAGCAACGCGCCAGTGCGCGCGGCCACGAGTTGCCAGGGCACCAGGTTGCTGTGGTGCTCCATCTCGGTAAGCAGGATGCGGTCGCCGGGACGCAGATTGGCCGCGCCCCAGGCGTGGGCCACCAGGTTGATGGCCTCGGTGGTGCCGCGGGTGAAGATGATTTCCTCCGGTCTGGCCGCGCCGAGGAACTTCGCAACGCGCGCGCGCGCGCCCTCGTAGGCGGCAGTGGCGCGATTGCTCAGCTCGTGAATGCCACGGTGGACGTTGGCGTTGTCCTGCTCGTAATAGCGGCGCAGCGTCTCGATCACCGCCCGCGGTTTTTGGCTCGTGGCGGCATTGTCGAAGTACACGAGGGGATATCCGTGCACTTGCTGGTCCAAGACCGGGAAATCAGCCCGTAGATTGGCCCAGTCGCGAGGCGGAGCGGGGGGCGGGGAAGCGATGGCGGGGGTCATGGCGGGGAGCGGCGCGGGCGAGCCGAGTTCAGCAGCGGTTTACATCAGGCCCAGTTCCAACCGCGCCGCCTCGGTCATCATCGCCTGGTTCCAGGGCGGGTCCCAGACCAGTTCGACGTTGACCTCATCCACATTTTCCAACGCCAGGATTTTGTGCTGGGCGTCTTGCTGGATCACCGGGCCCATGCCGCAGCCGGGCGCGGTGAGGGTCATTTTCACGTCCACCTTGTAAGTGCCGGTGTCGGGAAGGGGTGTAACCTGGCAGTCGTACACCAGGCCGAGGTCCACGATGTTGACCGGAATTTCCGGGTCGTAGCAGGTCTTGAGCGCGGCCCAGACCTGTTGCTCGACTTCCTCGCGCGTCTGGGGCTTGACAGCGGCCGGCGTGGCGGCGGCGGCTTCGAGCCCGAGCGCGTCGGCATCCCGCCCGTCCACACGGAACATGTTGCCGTTCACGACGACGGTGTAGGTGCCGCCCAGGGCCTGGGTGATGTAGGCCGTCTCGCCTGCTTGCAACGTCACCCGCGTGCCCACCGGCACGACGGTGGCCTCGACGTCGCGTTTCAGGACCACTTTGTCGGGAGTTTCCATGAGATCGCGTCCGGCGCGGCCAGCCCCGGTCAATCCGCGGCGCTCTCGGTGGTCACCGGCTCGGCCTGGCCGGCCAGCGCGGCCAGCGCGGCGTGCCAGGGCAGGATGGCGCATTTGACGCGCGCCGGGAATTTGTGCACGCCGGCAAAGACCGCCAGCTTGCCCAGTTCCCCCTTGCCGGTCTGGCCGGTGGTGACCATCTGATGAATGCGGTCGAACAGCGGCTTCACCTCGTCCTTGCGCAAGCCCTTGAGGCTCTCGGTGAGCAACGAGGCCGAAGCCTTTGAGATGGCGCAGCCGGAGCCTTGGAACGCGACATCGCTGATGCGGTCGCCATCGAACTTGAGAAACAGCGTGACCGAGTCGCCACAAAGCGGGTTCTGACCCTGTGCCGTGCGATCAGCGTCGGGCAGCGCGCGGAAGTTCCGCGGGCTGCGACTGTGGTCGAGGATGACCTGCTGGTACAGGTCGGTCAGGTCGTCAAGCATGGCGCGGATCTAATCATGCGCTCCCAGCCCGAGGTGTTCCTGCTGCTCGAGGCGATCCCAGATCAGCCGATCCAGTTCCTCGCGGACCGGCGCGCAACGGACGCGGTCAATGATCTCTCCGGCGAAGGCGTGAATCAACATCTGCCGCGCCATCTCCTCGGGAATGCCGCGGGCGCGCAGGTAAAAGATCTGTTCGGGATGAAGCTGGCCGACCGTGGCGCCATGGGTGCATTTCACGTCGTCCGCGTAGATTTCCAACTGCGGCTTGGTGTCCACCGTGGCCTCGTCGGATAGCAGCAGGTTTTTGTTGGTCTGCTTGGCGTCGGTCTTTTGCGCTCCCGGCTGCACCAGGATGCGGCCATGGAAAACGCCCCGGGCCCGGTCGGACAGGATGCCGTTGTAATACTCGTGGCTCGCACACTGCGGCCGGGCGTGGTCCACGATCATGTGGTGGTCGGCCAGGCGCTCGCGGTTCGCCAGGTACAGGCCGTTGAGCACGGCCTCCGCGCCCTCGCCGTGCAGCCCGGCCCGCACGTGGAAGCGCGCGAGCCGCGCGCCCAGGGCGAATGAGTGGGCCAGCAACTTCACGCTCCGGCCGATCCGGGCGTGGAAGCCGGCCACGTGGAAGGCCCGGGCGTTGTCGTCCTGGAATTTTAGGTGCTCCACCACCGCCCGGTCGCCGGTGACCAGTTCGGTTACGCAGTTGGTGACATGCGTGGCCCCGTCCAGGCTGGTACTGTGCTCGAGCACCGTCGCCTGCGCCCCGGCCTCGACGAGCACCAGATTACGCAGACAGATGGTCACGTCCGGCTCGCGGCCGGAGGCCAGGAAGACCAGCCGGATGGGCGCCGCAACCACCCGCCCGGCGGGTACGCGAATGAACGCGCCGTCCGTGAAAAAGGCCTGGTTCAACGCCGCGAAAGCATTGTCGTCGGCGCGGGCGTGCCGGACCAGATGCGGCTCCAGGTCTTCCGGCTGGTGCGCGAGGGCCGTGGCCAGGCTGGTGACGACCACCCCGTCGGTGCGATGGGCGATCTGTGAAAGCTCCGGCACGAAATGGCCGTCCACAAACACCAGCCGGTCGCCCTCGAGACCGTGAAACGGCAACCGGGCCAGCGCGGCGGCGCTAAACTGGCTGGCGAAGCTCGTGCTCGCTGGCCGGAAGGGCAGGGCGGCGACCGGCGCGACGCTCGTGAAACGCCAATCCTCGTCGCGCAGCGTCGGGTAGCCCGTCTGCTCAAAGTGTTCGAGCGCCTTTCGGCGCGCGGCGCGCAACCAGGCGGGTTCCGTTCGCGTCCGCTGCAGTTGCTCGAAGACCGCCCGCAACGGCAGGTCCGCGGGCGCCGGCGTGGTGACTGGTTGCGTTGGCTGTGGGGCCAGAGTAGTGGACAACATGGTCAGGTTCCGGTCTAAAGGCCTCAGGTGGCCGCAGCGACGCACTCCGGAGAGGCGCTGCAACCCATGATCCAGTCGTATCCTTTGGCCTCTAGTTCGAGGGCCAGGTCCTTGCCGCCGGATTTGACGATGCGACCGTCGCACAGCACATGCACGAAGTCGGGCACTATGTAATCCAGCAGGCGCTGGTAGTGGGTGATGACCAACTGCGCGTTATCGGGCCTCTTGAGCTTGTTGACGCCATTGGCCACCACCCGCAACGCGTCAATGTCCAGCCCGGAGTCGGTCTCGTCCAGCACGGCCAGGCGGGGCTCGAGCACGGCCATCTGGAAGATCTCGTTGCGCTTCTTCTCGCCACCGGAGAAGCCGACGTTGACGGCGCGCTTGAGCAGGTTCTCGTCGAGTTCGAGCAGCTTGATCTTCTCCCGCACCAGGTGCAGGAACTCCATCGCATCCAGCTCGGGGAGACCGCGGGCTTTGCGGATCTCGTTCAAGGCCGCCTTCAGAAAGTACGTGCTGTTCACGCCGGGGATTTCCACCGGGTACTGAAAGGCGAGGAACAGTCCGGCGCGGGCGCGCTCCTCGGGATCGAGTTCCAGCAGGTCCTGGCCGCAGTAGCGGACGGTGCCGGCGGAGATGGTGTAGCCTTCGCGACCGGCCAGCACGGCGGCGAGGGTGCTCTTGCCGCTGCCGTTGGGGCCCATGATGGCATGTACCTCGCCCGGATGAATGGTGAGGCTGATGCCTTTCAGGATCGCTTTACCGTCCACGCCGGCGTGGAGGTCCTGGATTTCAAGGATGGTTTCCATGCTCATTTCAAATCCGTGTCCAATCATCTGCTTGCACTGCGTGCCGGCACCGGCTCTAGCCGACGCTGCCCTCGAGACTCACGCCCAGCAGCTTCTGGGCCTCGACGGCGAATTCCATCGGCAGTTCGCGGAAGACCTCCTTGCAGAAGCCGTTCACGATGAGGTTCACCGCGTCCTGTTTGGAGATACCGCGCTGGTTGCAGTAAAAAATCTGGTCCTCGCCAATCTTGGAGGTGGTGGCCTCGTGCTCGACCTGCGAGGAGGTGTTGCGCACCTCGATGTACGGGAAGGTATGCGCGCCGCACTGGTCGCCGATGAGGAGCGAGTCGCATTGCGAAAAGTTCCGCGCGCCCGTGGCGGACTTCTGAATCTTCACCAGCCCGCGATACGTGTTCTGCCCGCGCCCGGCGGCGATGCCTTTTGACACGATTGTGCTGCGGGTATTGCGGCCCACGTGGACCATCTTGGTGCCGGTGTCGGCCTGTTGGCGGTGATTGGTGAGCGCCACGGAGTAGAACTCGCCCACCGAATCGTCGCCCAGCAGGACGCAGCTCGGGTATTTCCAAGTGATGGCCGAGCCGGTCTCCACCTGCGTCCACGAAATCTTCGAGCGCCGGCCTTTGCACAGGCCGCGCTTGGTCACGAAGTTGTAAATGCCCCCGCGGCCCTCCCTGTCGCCCGGATACCAGTTCTGCACGGTCGAGTACTTGATCTCCGCACCGTCGAGCGCAATGAGCTCAACCACGGCGGCGTGAAGCTGATTTTCATCCCGCATGGGTGCGGTGCAGCCTTCAAGATAGCTCACGTAACTGCCTTCCTCGGCAATGATGAGCGTGCGCTCGAACTGGCCGGTATTCTTCGCGTTGATGCGGAAATACGTCGAAAGCTCCATCGGGCAGCGCACGCCCCGGGGCACGTAGCAGAAGGAACCGTCGCTGAACACCGCCGAATTCAGCGTGGCGAAAAAGTTGTCCGTCAGCGGCACCACCGAGCCGAGGTATTTCTCGACCAGGTCGGGATGCTTGCGCGCCGCCTCGGAAAACGAGCAGAAGATGATGCCGTGTTTTTCAAGGTCTTTCTGGAAGGTCGTGGCCACCGAGACGCTGTCCATGACGGCGTCCACCGCCACACCGGCCAGGCGTTTCTGCTCGTCCAGCGAGATGCCCAGCTTCTCAAAGGTGCGGCGCAACTCCGGGTCCACCTCGTCGAGGCTGCTGAGTTGCGGACGCTTCTTGGGCGCGGCGAAATAGCTGATGCTCTGGTAGTCAATCGGCGGGTAGGTCGCCTTTTGCCAGCGCGGCTCGGTCATGGTCAGCCAGTGCCGGTAGGCCTTGAGGCGCCAGTCGAGCAGGAATTCCGGCTCGCCTTTCTTCGCCGAGATGGCGCGAACGACGTCCTCGTTCAAGCCGGGCGGCAGGCTTTCGGTCTCGATGTCACTGACAAAGCCGTACTTGTACTCCGTGTTGACGAATTCCTCGATGGTGGCGATGGCGGTGCTCATGGATGAACGGTGGCTTTCCTTTTTCGGGCGGCGCACTGCGGGCACAGGCCGTTGAACGCGATCTCGTACCGGCGCATGCGGAAGCCGGGGGGCAGCGTCATCTCGGGGTGATCCGCCTCGGGATCGTTGTCAATGTCGAACGTGCCCCCACACTCGTCGCAGTAAAAGTGGTGGTGCTCGGCCATGTTCGAGCAATAACGGGTTGCCCCCCGGTCGTGGTGCACCTGCTTGACCAGGCCGCAGCGCACCAGCGTGTCCAGGCAGTTGTACACCGTGGCCATGGAAATGTCCGGCATCTCCTGCTTGGCCCGCAGAAACACCTCCTCGGCGCTGGGGTGGTCGCGTTTGCGCAACAGCAGGCTGTACACCTGCCGGCGCTGCGTGGTGGGGCGCAGCCCGGCCCGGGCGAGCCGCTCGGCGAGCTGCTCCGCCGCCGGGTCATTGGGTGCTTTCCGTTTCATGGCCGACGCAACGTAGCGCGCGTCCGGGGGCTGTCAATATTTAGAACTATTCTATTTCCAAGCCTCCTCCGCGCGCCGCGCATTGCGCCCCCGTCCGCCGCGTGCTATGCCCGCCGCATGAAGTTCGTGGTGCGCTGGCTCTTCCGCCTGCTCGTCCTGACACTGGTACTCGCCCTCGCGCTGGTCCTGCTCAAGGACGTCCTGCTCGAGGAATACCTGGAAGGCCGGCTCCAGCGGGCCACGGGCCTCGAAGTCCGGATCGGCCGGCTTGAAACCGGCCTGTTCACGCCCCTGCTTACCTTCGAGGACCTCCGCCTCTACAACCCGCCCGAGTTCGGCGGCGCGCCGTTCCTGGTCGCGCCCGAGGTGCATGTCGTGTACGACCGCCCCGCACTGGCGCGAGGTGTCGTTCATCTCCGACTCCTGCGTGTCCATGTCGCGGAACTGGTGGTCGTCGAGGACGGCCGCGGCGGGCAGAATCTCCGCGCGCTGGGCGCCCGCTGGCTGACACCCGGCGGCCCGGCCGGTCGAGCGCCTTTCCGCTTTGGCGGCATTGACACCGTGAACCTCACGCTCGACCGCGTACGCCGGGTGAACCTGCTGCGGCCGGACCGCAATCTCGCGCTCGATCCCGGCATCCGCCAACAAGTGTTTCAATCGCTGCGCGCGTCGAACGATCTGGCCTGGGCCTTGGCGCAACTGGCTGCGCGCCCCGGCCTGGCAGCGGCCCTCGCTCCACCGGCCCCAACCAACGCCCCGCCCTCCCGCCCCGTGTCGCCGGCCCGCTGAACTGGCAGGTCGGTTTGCGCCCCCGGTTCGTCACTTCATCTTCTGCCATGCGCGTTCTGATCACCGGTTGCGGTTATGTGGGCCTGCCGCTCGGCGCGGCTCTGGTCCGGCAAGGCCACACCGTGGTGGGCCTGCGACGCTCCGCCGGGGCCGTGGAGGCGCTGCGCGCCGCGGGCCTCGAACCGTGCCAGGCCGACCTCACGGACCCGGCGAGTTTGGCGGCCTTGTCCGCAGATTTTGATTGGGTCGTGAACTGCGTGGCCGCTTCGGGCGGCGGGCCGGAAGATTACCGCCGCACCTATCTCGAGGGCACCCGCCATTTGCTCGCCTGGCTGGCGGCGAGACCGCCCGCGCGGTTCATCTACACCAGCAGCACCGGCGTGTACGGCCAGACCGACGGTTCGACCGTCACCGAGGCCAGCCCCACACCGGCCGCCACGCCCACCGCGCAGGTGCTCATCGAGACCGAGCAACTGTTGCTGGCCGCGGCGCGGGAACGCGGCTTTCCCGCCATCATCCTGCGCCTGGCCGGCATCTACGGCCCGGGCCGCGGTTACTGGCTCAAGCAATTCCTTGCCGGCGAGGCCCGCATGGAAGGCGATGGCAGCCGTGTGTTAAACATGATTCACCGGGACGATGTGGTGGGCGCCATGCTCGCCGCCCTGGAACGCGGCCGGCCCGGCACCGTGTATAACGTCACCGACGACGCGCCGGTGACCCAGCGCGAGCTGTTCGCCTGGCTGGCGCGCGTACTGAACCAGCCCCTGCCGCTGAGCGCTCCGGTAGAATTGTCCGGTGCGCGAAGGCGTGGTCTTACCAGCAAGCGGGTGAGCAACCACCGGCTCCGCACCGAACTTGGCTACCAACTCCGGTATCCGACCTTCCGCGAAGGCTTCAGGGCCGAACTCCCGAGGGGTATCGCCAACACTGGAATTGGAGCGCCGGCGTGGTGAAGAGCGGGTCGTCAGTGCTCCCCCATTGGATTCTGTGCTTGTGAGATGCGGAGTCGTGCCGGGGGCAGGAAAGCGGCGAAGATGGCAGGGCGGCCGGGCTTCAAACAAGAAAAGCTGGCTCCGCGGTCTTCGCGCGACTTCCCGAGGCGCACCCTTGCTTCGGGTGGCAATTCGGCTTACATGGCCACTGCCTGCATGAACCGACGCGAGTTTCTCACCCTGACCGGCGGGTTGACCGGTTATACCGTTTTCGTCCAGGCCGGCGGTCCCGGCGTCGCGCCACCTGCGCGCGAGGAGATCGCGGCGCAGTTTGAACGCATCGCCCCGCCGCACCCGGCCGGCGACCGCTTTGCCGTTGAACCGCACATGACGCCGGTGGAGCTGACCTGCGATGTCCTCGTAGCCGGCGGCGGCATGGCGGGCGTGTGTGCGGCCATCGCGGCGGCGCGGCACGGCGCCCGGGTGGTGCTCATCCAGGACCGCTCGCGGCTGGGCGGCAACGCCAGCAGCGAGGTGAAGATGCACATCGTGGGCGCCAACGCCCACGGCGGGCGACCCGGCTGGCGCGAGGGCGGGCTGATTGAGGAGTTCCGGCTCGACGACGCGGTGAACAACCCGCACCGCAGCTTCGAGCTCTGGGACCTTCTCCTCTACGACAAGGTCATGCGGGAGCCGAACCTCACGCTCTTGCTCGACACCACACTCTTCGCCGCCGAGACGGGCGAGGGCCTCATCCGGCGCGTGCTGGCCCGGTGCGACAAGACCGAACATCTGTACCGTGTCGCGGCGAAACAGTTCCTCGACTGCACCGGCGACAGCCGGTTGGGCCTTGAGGCGGAGGCGGAATTCCGTGTCGGACGCGAGGCCAAGAGCGAGTTTGGCGAGTCGCTGGCCTGCGACGAGGCGGACCGCCAGACGCTGGGCAGCAGCATCCTGTTTACCGCGCGCGATTACGGCCGGCCGCTGCCCTTCACGCCGCCGGTCTGGGCCCGCAAGGTCACCCGCGAGATGCTCCAGTTCCGCGGCATCTCCTCTTGGGAATACGGTTACTGGTGGATCGAATGGGGCGGTCAGCTTGACAGCATCCGCGACAACGAGCGGATCCGTTTCGAACTCCTGGCCATCGTCCTTGGCGTCTGGGACTACATCAAAAACTCGGGCGACAGACCGGATAGCGCCAACTGGGGCATGGACTGGATCGGCTTCATCCCCGGCAAGCGCGAAAGCCGCCGGCTCGTGGGCGATTACATCCTTACCCAGCACGACCTCCAGGGCCAGCGGGGTGAACCCGAAGACGCCGTGGCCGTCGGCGGCTGGCCGCTGGATGACCACCCGCCGTCCGGCTTCGACGCCTGGCGGGAGCCGCCGTTCCGCTCGGTGCCGTTGCCGGACGTGTACAACATCCCCCTGCGTTGCCTGTACAGCCGCAACGTGCGGAACCTCTGGATGGCCGGGCGTAACATCAGCGCCAGCCACGTCGCGTTCAGCTCTACGCGCGTGATGGCCACGTGCGCGGTGATCGGGCAGGCGGCCGGCACGGCCGCGGCGCTGTGCGTCCGGCATGGACTTCTGCCCCGCCAGCTTTACGAGGACAAGGCGCGGTTGCACGAACTCCAGCAAACCCTGCTGCGGGATGACCAGACGATCAAAGGGCTCAAGAACGAAGACCCGGCCGATCTGGCGAGGACGGCGAAAGTCAGCGCCTCGCATTTCCATGGTCCGGCCCGGCCGCAGAACGTGCTGAGCGGGGAGGTGCGCGACCTGCCGGGTCAATGGACGCATTGCTGGGCGGCGAAGTTCGACGAAGGCGAGCCGTGGCTCGAACTGGCCTGGGACCAGCCGCAGCGCATTCGCGAGGTCCAGATCACCTTCGACAGCGGCTTTCATCGCGAGCTGACGCTCTCGGCCTCGGATCACGTCAGCCGGCAGATGGTGCGCGCGCCGCAGCCCGAGACGGTGCGCGATTACACCTTGAGCTGCCAGCCGGGTGGTGGCGGTGAATGGCGCGAGTTGACGCGCGTAACCGGCAACCACCAGCGGCTGGTGCGACACCGCTTCGAGCCCGTCGAGGTGCGCGCCCTGCGCTTGCAGGTCCACGCGACCCACGGGGACCCCATCGCCCGAGTGTACGAGGTTCGCGCCTACGGCTGAGCCGCAGGAATGCCGCTGCCGGCGGGATTCTACCCCCCAAGTCCGGCCTCCAGCCGGGTGGAGGCAAGTCCCCGCGCCGATGCGGGGATACCCCTCGGAATAGAGCCCCGGCTGCCCAGCGGCCGAACCGCCCTTTCCCCGGCAACCCCAAACGGTAGCTCTCGTTGTCCCGGTCCGCCCCGATGCTTCCGAGAAAAATTTTGCTTGCTCTCTCTGCCGATTGCAGTATGATATCACCAAGATAACAGTTCGCAACGAAAGGCCATACATGAACTCTTCAACTCAGAACCGAAGCCATGAGCGTCCGGTGCGCGTGTTCAACGGTTGGGCGCTGCTGCCCGTGAACCTCCTCCTGCTGCTGGGCAGCCCCGCGCTGCTCATCTATTCCATTGCCGCCGGCGTCCAACGCCAGGGCCAGCCCTACTGGTGGCTGTTCGTGCCGGCGATCCTGCTGCTCATCTGGAGCGTCCTCATGCTCTTCGGGTTCTTCGCCCTCCAGCCCAACGAGGCGCGCGTGCTGGTGCTTTTCGGCGAGTACCGGGGCACCGTGCGCGCGAGCGGCTTCCACTGGGGCAACCCGTTTTACTCGAACGGTCCTTCCCAGGCCTCGCACCTCGCTGCCTCGGCCGCAGCCGCCAAGACCGGGGAAAAACCAGCGTCCGCGCCGCCCAAGCGGCATCCGCGCATGAAGATTTCGCTGCGCGCCCGCAACCTGAACGGCGAGCGCCTCAAGGTGAACGACAAGCGCGGCAACCCCATCGAGATCGCTGCCGTCGTGGTCTGGCGCGTCGAGGACACTGCGCAGGCCATGTTCGACGTGGATGACTACGAGCATTACGTCCAGGTGCAGAGCGAGTCCGCGGTCCGTCACCTGGCCAGCCAGTACGCCTACGACCACGGCGAGGAGAATGAGATCACGCTGCGCAGTGGCGTGGACGAGGTTTCCCAAGCTCTGACCCGCGAACTCCAGGACCGGCTCAGCAAGGCCGGTGTGGTGGTCGAGGAGGCCCGGCTCACGCACCTGGCTTATGCGCCGGAGATCGCTCAGGCCATGCTGCGCCGCCAGCAGGCCGAGGCGGTGATTGCCGCGCGGCAAAAGATCGTGCATGGCGCGGTCAGCATGGTGGAAATGGCCTTGAAGGACCTCGCCGACCGCCACGTGCTGCAACTCGACGACGAGCGCAAGGCCGCCATGGTCAGCAACCTCATGGTGGTGCTCTGCGGAGAGTCCGAGGTGCATCCGGTGGTCAACACCGGCACGCTCTACACTTGAGCCGGCATGTCCGAGCGAAAGGCATTCCTGCTGCGCATGGACCCGGCGCTCTGGGCCGAACTCGAGGCTTGGGCACAAGCCGAATTGCGCAGCGTGAACGGACAGATCGAGTATCTGCTCCGCGAGGCGGTGACGCGTCGGAAGCAAGGTGCGACCCCGAGCCGGAACCGGCGAACGCCCGCGTCACCGCCCGCGGGGTGAACCTCTTGCCACCCGCCAATTCATGAACCGCAGTGTTGTTCTCTTCGGGGTGTTTGCTCTGGTGATTCTCATCGCCGCGGCCGACGTGGCCTGGCTGTACCCGCAACTGCCCGAGCGCGTGGCCACCAAGTTCGGGGGCGGCGGCCAGCCCGTTGCGTGGTCCACCCGCGCCGGGTTCCTCACGGCGCATTTGGTCAGTTTCAGCCTGACCGCCCTGCTGATGCTGGGGCTGCGCTTCGCGTTGCCGTGGATCCCGGCTTCGATGATCAACCTGCCGCATCGCGCGTACTGGCTGGCGCCGGAACGGGCCGGGTACACGCGCCAACTGGTCGGCGACATGATTCTGGGGCTGGGCAGCAGCCTGCTGGCGTTCCTGGCGGCGTTGGGACACCTCACCATGAGCGCCAATCTCACCTCGGAACCGCGGCTCGGCCCCGCCTTCCCCGTGCTGATGGGGATTTACCTCGCGGCCATGCTCGGTTTCGTGGTGTGGCTGTTCGTCCGTTTTCGCACCCCGCGCTGAATCCACGGCCGCCGGATCAAGGCCCCGGGGCGAGCGGCAACCGCAGGCACGCGGCTTCCTGATCGTTGCGAACCAGCAAGATGTCCCCGGCCAGCGCGGGCGGATTCCAGGTCTTCCCGGTGAAAACGCGCCAGCGGTGCAACTCGTTTGGTGCTTCCGGCGTGGGGCGCAGCAGGACCAGTTCGCCATTCTCCGCGGTGACAAGCAGCAGGTCGCCGATCAACAGCATCTGGCCGTGGCCGTAGCGACCTTCCTTCCAGCGCAACGAGCCGTCGTTGACCGCCACGCAGACCAGTACGCCGTCGTCCAGGCCGTAGAGAAAGCCGTCGCGCGCGATGAAGTTGGCGAACTTGGCCTTGAGGCGAATGGATTTCCAAACGCGCCGGGCCGACAGCCGGTCGTGCGTGTCCGGCACGATTTCGAGCAACTCCGCGCCGACGCCGTAGCCGCTGGAAAAAACGACGCGGTTGCTGCCCACCGGCACGGGCACGGCCACTTGCGGATGGCCGGTGCCCCACGGGTATTCCCAGAGCACCAGGCCGGTGTGCGGATCGTGGGCGTTGATCTGCCGGCTGTTGAACATGACGATCTGCGGCGCGGCGGCCAGGGTCAACAACACGGGCGAGCTGTAGTTGGCCGGCCTCGATCCGCCGCTCCAGACGATCTCACCGGTGTCCGCGTGGTAGGCCAGCAAGGAGCGACCGTCCCGCCCGCCCGCGCTGACAATCACCCGGCCCCCGACCACGAGCGGCGAGCCGGCGAAGCCCCATTCGGGCACCGTGCTGCCGGCGTCGGTCGTGATCTGCCTCGTCCAGAGCCGGCGGCCGTCCGTTAGATCCAGGCAGTTCAGAATACCCGTAGCGCCGAGCGAGAACACGCGGTTGCTGACGATCGTGGGCGTACAACGCGGGCCCTCGCCGGCCAGTGTGGTTTTGTAGTGCGCGGCATCGGCGTGGCGCCAGAGCCGCCGGCCGGTCAGCAACTCGTAGCAGGTCACCGTTTCGTTCTCGCCCTCCTGCTCCTGGGTCACCGCCTGGTTGCCCACAATGGCAAAACCGGACCACGCCGCGCCGATGGGCTGACGCCAGAGGACCTGCGGCGGGCGGGCGGCCCAGTCCGGGTCCAGGGCTACACCGGGAATCACGCAGTTGCGGTCCGGGCCGAGAAATTGCGGGAAGTCCGGCCGGCGCGCGGTCGCCGGCGCCGGCGCCGAGTTGGTGGAGGGCGGGGAACCGGCCGGGGCCGGTGGTGCGACCGGCCTTGCCCAGCGGGGCTCGAGAATGGGAATGAGGTCGCCACTCACACCACGAATGCGGAACAAACCGACGGCCAGCGCCACGACGAGGGCGGCTCCGCCGCAAACCCCCAGCCGCCAGTGCCACGCCGCCCGGGACAGCAAGAGCCACCACAGCCAGAGCAAAGCCAACCCAAGGAGTACCGCAACCATCGAGGCGAGGTTGCGACTCTGGTAAGGCAGATGGCCGAGACTGCGGATGACGGCCAGTGTCGCGGCCAGCAAAGCCAGGATCAGCCCCGCCGGCCAGAGGCGGAGCGGCGGGCGGGCGGATGGCGCGGGTTGGGGCTCGGTTTGCACGGCGGGAGTTAAGCGCGGGCAGGGTGCCGGGGCAACCGCCGGCGTTTTGTGCGGCTCGGGCGCATCCACAAACAATTGGAGGGCGAACTCCGCCGGCCTCCAACCTGGTTCACCGGGCTGCGACGTGAACTGTCCGCGCCCTGCTGTCGCCGCCCGGCGGTTCGGTTTGCATTTGGCGGCGTAGTCCATAGGTTGGCACGGTGAACGTCATGGCTACCATGCACGCCGCCTGCGGCTATTGGAAAGGAGACTTCGACGAGGCCCGCTTTCAGGACTGGGTCGAAGGGCTGCGCGAGCGGCTGGGCGAGGCCCGTCCGTCGTTGGGGCTGCTGTTTCTCACCCCGCCGCTGTTCGAGCGGGCTGCGGAAATCCAGGAGGTTGTCCAGGTGGATGGCCGCGTCGGCACCCTGCTGGGATGCTCCAGCACCAGCGTCATCGCGGGCGACGAGGAAATCGAAGGCCAGGGCGGGCTCGTTCTGGGTTTGTATCACCTGCCCGAGGCCCGGCTGCGGGCGGTGCATTTCACCCAGGCGCACGTGGAGGAGGCCAACGGCCCGGGTTACTGGCATCACGAGACCGGCGTCGCGCCCGACGCCTGCCGGGGCTGGCTGGCGTTTGCGGATCCGTTCCGGATGGACTGCGAGCGCTGGGTGGAGGAATGGAACGAGGCGTACCCCGGCCTGGCGCTGGCCGGCGGCCTGGCCAGCGGCGAAATGCGCGCCCAGCGCACCCAGTTGTACCTCAACGGCGAGGTGTTCGAGGAAGGCGCCGTGGCGCTGGCCCTGGGTGGCGGCGTGGAACTGGCCACCGTGATTTCCCAGGGCTGCACGCCCATCGGCGAGCCGTGGACGATCACCAAGGTGGACGGCAACCTCATCCACCAGATCGGCAACCAGCCCGCCTACCAGGTGCTGGTGGAGACGTTCAACAATCTGCCGGAGGACGAGCAGCGTCGCGCGCAGGGCAACCTCATGGTGGGCTTTGTGGTCAACGAGTACCAGGAGGAGTATCACCGCGGCGATTTCCTCATCCGCAACCTTCTGGGCGGCGATCCCTCGTCCGGCGTGCTCGCGGTGGGCGCCCGGCCGCGGCCCGGGCAGTCGCTGCAATTCCAGTGTCGCGACGCGGCGGCGGCCACGGAAGACATGGCAGCGTTGCTCCGGCACGCGCGCCGGCAGGTGGGGGGGCGCGAAATCCTGGGCGCCTGCCTGTGCGTGTGCAACGGCCGCGGCCGCCGGCTGTTTGGGACGCCCCATCACGACGCGCGCCTGACCCAGCAGTATCTCGGGCCGCTGGGGCTGACGGGCTTCTTCTGCAACGGCGAGATCGGCCCGGTGGGCCAGCGCAACTTCTTGCACGGTTACACCGCATCCCTGGCCTTGTTCCTGCCCGCCAGGCCGGCGGAGTAAGTTGCAGAGAACCAGCCAGGCGTGGGCAATGCCAAACGCCCGGGAATCCGGCCCGGCTTCGTGCCGCCGCCCAATCCGGTTGAAAGAGGGAAAGGTTAAATGAGTTCCATGGCCGGAGAACATGCCCGCCCGGCCACGCCGCCCGGCGCCGCCGTGCTGGTGCGACTGACTTCGGTGCTCGAACCGCTGGACCTGCGGGCACTTTTCGGCCGGGTGGCGCCGGTCGAGGTGGACCTGGGCAGCGGCGACGGCGGCTTCCTGCTGCGCTACGCGCCGCAACGCCCGGCGCGCGACTTCCTCGCCGCGGAGCGGTTGCTGGGACGCATTCGCAAGCTTGAGCGCAAGGCGCCCCGGCTGGGCATCACGAACATTCGCGCCGTGCGCGTGGACGCGGCCTATCTGGTGCGCTATCTCCTGGCGGCCGGGGCGGTGCATGCCTTTCACATCTACTTCCCCGATCCGTGGCCGAAAAAGCGGCACCGCCGCCGCCGGCTGGTGAACACCGAACTGGCCGCCGCGCTCCACCGCGCGCTGACGCCGGGCGGCGCGGTGTACCTGCGCACGGACGACGCGGATTATTTCGCACAGATGGAGGAAGTCTTCACGACCAGTCCGGGTTTTGCGCGGACGCCCACTCCGCCGGAACTGCTGGCTGTGCGAACGGATTTCGAGGAGGAATTTCTGGCCCAAGGCAAACCCACCCTCCACGCGGCGTACCGGAAGACAGGCTGAGTTTGGATGAACCTCACCGGGTCCGAATGTACGGCTCCTCCTCCCAATTCGTGGCGGGCCAGATGAAGCTGTTCACCGCGCCGTCATGGCGCAGGCACAGGTCCTTGATGTTGGTCTTCTTCGAGAAGCTTTTCTCGGGGTCGAATTTGCCCGCGGTCCAGCCGCTGAACAGGTGGCGATGCCACGGGCACGCCAACACGATGAACCGCGTGCTCCACCGGGCCAGTTGGTCCTCCAGCCACCGTTTCCCCTCGGGGGTGGTCTGCTGCCAGGGGCCCAAGTGGTAGGCATAGCTGGTGGTGAAATCGCCGAAGTATTCCCAGCCCAGATCAATCGGGATACGGCCGCGCGTGCGGTCCGAAAGACAGATGAACGAGTTGGTGCTCTCGACGTAACCCCGCTCCAGGTACGGCTGGTTGCCGCCCGGGTAGCCGTAGGTCTTGTTGGTCGGATTGACGAGGTACAGTGGCGGCCGGTCGCGGTGGTCGTCGCGGTACATCATGATGCCCAGCCCGATCTGCCGCAGGTTGTTCGTGCAATGCATCCGCCGGGCGTTCTCCTTCGAGCGCCCCAGCAACGGCAGGAGCAAACCCGCCAGGATCGCGATGATAGCGATCACCACCAGCAGCTCGATCAGCGTAAACGCCGGCGCTGGAATCCGGCCGGCCGGCTGCGCGCGTCCGGCCGGAACCCGGCCCGGCCGGGCCACGGAAAGGTTCGCCTGCAACGGCTTCATCGGGACGACGGCGCGGGCGGGCGCCCACCCACCCGCGCCGGGTGCTCCGGGCGCTTACCTGGCCAGCCGGAAGTACTGCGTGCCGGCGCCAATGGGCAGGGTCGCTACATTGCGCTCGCCGATGACTTCCACCACCACGTTCACCGCGCCCCACTGCGGGTCCGTGAGGCTGGACGTACCCTGGATGACAAAGTCCGTCGCCGTGGCGGGCCAGCTCAACTGGACGCTGTTGCCCACCCGCGCGATGGCGAGCGTGACCTCAGTGACCGGTTTGCAGCCCTCGATTGGATTTACTCCGGCCAGCGGGCCGCACGGGCGGATGACGCCGTAGCGGACGCGGGTGATGGCGATCTTGGCCTGCACACCGCCGGCGTCCGCCGTGGTGAACCGCGCTGCGGCCTGCGGACCCTGGTTCACGCCGGTGAACTTCACCCCTTGGATTTCCCAGTACGCGGTCTTCCATTCCCCCGTGCCCTCGAGCGTGACGAAGTAGCTGTCCGGCGTGAAACCAAAGACCTCCTGGCCGCTGACCTCGGTCTTATAGACCTCCGGTTTGAACCGTGTGCCCACCAGCGCCGGGTCATCGTAATAGGTGACGCAGATGGCCAGGTGCGCCGGCGGCTGGGAACTGGGCCCCAGTTTCTCGCCAGTGATGGCAAAATTGAGGTACTGGTGCGCGAAGCCCGGTGTGCCGTCATCGTGGGCGGCTCGCACCGCCGGGCGCCGGTCGTTCGGCGGGCCGGCCTCCTCGACAATCATGTTCTGGTCGCCGCCGCTGGAGCCGACATCAAGCCCGTCGCGGATGTCCCGGCCCAGGTCCAGTTCAGCGTAGTTGCCATACAGGTCGGTGCAGATGTTCGGGTCCTCGTAGCAATCCGCGAGCGGGTCCTGGCCGGCCAGCGGATGGTCGCCCACGCGCAGCACCGCGATCTGGAAGCGTGACACAAACACCTGCCCGTTTTGCGAGACAAACCGCGGCCCGGCCGTGTGAGTGGGTGCGGCGTTCACGCCGAACAGGTTCACGGCCGGCACTGTCCACGAACGCCGGATCCACGTGCCGGTGCCTTGCATCACATGCCGCTTGGCCTCCGGGAAAAACCCGATGCCGCCCTTGTCATCGGTGGCGTAGGCTTCCGGACCAAAGCGCACGTCCAGCCCGGCAAAGGCCGGGTCGTCGTAAAAGTCCACACACACTTTGACCGTGCGAGGGTCGTTGCAAGGCCGGCCGAGAAAGTTGTCCGTGATGCCGAAGTTCAGGTACGTGCCCTGCGGCCGCACGGCCCGGCGCTTGTCGCCCGCCGGCCCCACGTTGTCCTGGAACTCGACGGTTTGATCGCCCCGATCGAGGATCTCGATGTGGTCGGCCGTTCCGGTGGCGACGTTCAGGGACGCCAGGTTGGTGTTCGGCTCGGGGTCGCAGGTTTCGGGGGGCAGGAACTTGTTGATGTCATCGGGTTCGCCAAAGGCACCCTGGGCGCCAAAGGCCACGACGCGAACGATCAACCCGGGCACCGCCTCGAAACGAATCGTGCCGCCGTTCACACCGCCGGCCCGGGTGTCACCCTGCGCGTTGGCCGGGACCGAGCCCACCAGGCGCGTGCCGTCGGAGAGGCGGATGCCGTTGGGGATGCGGAACAGAATCCAGTTCCAACGCTTGTTCTTCGCCTCCACCGGCACCTGGCCGCCGACCGGGAAGGCCAACTCCGGCAGTGTGCCGGTGAGAAAGACAAAGTTGCGCGGGTTGCCCTGGGCGTTGAACAGCGCCGCGTCCCCGTAAGCCTGGACCAGGATGTCAATGAACTCGTCGTCGGCCCATTCGGGATACAGCGTGTCGGCGATGTTGAGGTAATTGGCGGTGACCTTCTTGCCCGTGTGGCCGCCGATCGTGAAATCCTCGGTGATCTGATCGCCGCCGGTCAGGATGGACAGCGCGGTGCCGTCCCAGGCGCCACCAGGGGGTTCGAGGCCACCGTCGGTCACCACGTAATGGACGGGGAGGTTGGGGTTGATGGTGGCCGGCCATTGTTCGGGGTCAAACGGGCCGGTCTGCGCCAGGGCTACCGTGGCCAGACCGAGTCCGGCCGCAACGCCTTTTAGAACTTGGGTCGTTTTCATGGCTTTGGAAGTGTGTGGCAACGTGCATGTCACGGGTACCCAATGTCAAAAGAAATTTGCGGGGGCGGCCTCCGGCGTGACATGCTGCCACGCGATGAACAACTCCCGGTCCCGGATGACGCGCAAGGGAGCGCTGTCGCTTCTGTTCGGTGGAATGGCCGCGCTGGCCGCCCCGATCAATCCACCGCTGGGCCCGTACACGCATCCAGCCGCGGCAGACCTCGCGCAAGCGACGCGCTTTGGCGCCAACGACCCCGTGGTGCTCACCAGCTATTTCTACTGGTACGATGTGTTCACCGGCGCGCACATCTTCAACGCCGACGGCTCCGACGCGCTCACCGATCACCCGCCGACGTTGACCGGCTTCTCCTACAAGTCGGTGGCCTGGCATCGCACGCAACTGGAGGACATGATCGCGGCGGGCATTGACGTGCTGCTGCCGGTGTACTGGGGCGAGCCGTCGCAACGCATTCCCGGTAAGCCGGCCCTCGAGCAACCGTGGAGCTTCGCCGGCCTGCCCCCGTTGGTCCAGGCCCGTGAGGCGCTGCTTTCCGCCGGCCAAAAGCCCCCGGCCATCGGCATGTTTTACGACACGTCCACACTCGAGTACAACGCGGCGGGCCGGAAGGTTGACCTGACCACCGACCACGGCCGCCGTTGGTTCTACGAGAGCATCCGGGACTTTTTCTCGCTGATCCCCGCCCGGCATTGGGCCACGATCGAGGGCCGACCGATCCTCTTCCTGTACTCGGCGAGCTTTGCCGCTGCGCACGATCAGACGTGCATTGACTACGTGCGGCAGGAATTCGCCCGCGACTTCAGCGGCGTAACGCCCTACATCGTGAAGGAGATCTCCTGGAACGTGCAGGCGGACAACACCTACGCCTGGGGCGGCGCGATTTCGTTGCGCAATCCCGGCGTGGCCGCGCTCGGCCCGGGCTACGACCACTCCGCCGTTCCCGGCCGCGAGCCGTTGATCGTGCCGCGCGAGAACGGCGCCTTCTTCGAGCGGCAATGGACCCGCTTTCTGCGCGCGCCGTCGCGGCTGGTCCACGTCGAGACGTGGAACGAGTACCACGAGGGCACGGACATCGCGGCCTCGCGCGAGTATGGCCGGCAGTACATCGAGTTGAACCGGAAGTTTGTGGACCTGTTCAAAGCGGGCATCAAACCGCCGCGCCCGCGCGGGCCGTACTCGGACTTCAAATCCGTGAGCGTCACGCTCCAGGCTACGAACGAGGCGCGCGGGCTGACGCAGTTTGAGTTCGCGGACGGCAAAACCGCGTCCGCAGAAGCGGGGGGCCGGGCCTGCCGGGTCGCGGTGTCCACCCAACACGGCGGCCGGTATGTCTATTTCCAGATCCACGACTCGTTCAAATGGGCCGACGCGATGCTCGTGGACGTGGAGGTCGAGTACTTCGACCAGGGTCGCGGCAGCTTCCGCATCGAGTACGACGGTCCCGACCCGAACGCGCCCTTCAACGGCGCCTATACCGCTAGTCCGACGGTTGTGACTCTCGCCGACACGCGGCGGTGGAAGACGGCCGCGTTTCGTCTGACCGGCGCGCGCTTTTTGAACTCGCAGAACGGCGGCGCGGACTTCCGGATCGCCACGCAGGGCGACCCGCTGCACGTAAGCCGCGTGAGCGTGAAACGGCTGGGAATGCCGGAGGAGGCCGGCGTCCGATTGCACGGCTGGCAGCAAGACTTCGCCGAACCCTTGGACATGCACTGGTGGGTGCGGGGTAATGTGAACGCATTCCGCCAGTCGGCTGGCGTGTTACGGGCCGGACCGGCCTCCCCGCCGAGCATGCTGCTGACGGTGGCCGGTGAGGGCTTGGCAGCGCCGGTTGAATTGCTGGCGCGGGTCCGCCCGGTGTCGCCCGGAACGACGCCGAACTGGCTGGGCGGGTTGGCCGTGGCAGTGAATCCAGCCGACGGCACCGGCTTTGCCGCCTTGTTTCGGCGCGATACCGCCGGCCAGGGGCAGTTCGGTTTGATCGCCGCCGGCAACGACTTCGGGCCGTTCGTTCCCGCTGTCTGGGAAACCAACCGTTGGTACTGGCTGCGCGTTCGCCATCAACCCAACACGCTGACCGGCTACCCGGACCTCTGGGCGCGGCTGTGGCTGGCCGACGGGGAGACGCGCGAACCGGACGCCTGGACCGCGTGGCGCGATTACCACCCGTCGAGCCCGGTGGCGACGGGTTTGCCCGGCGTCGTGGCCGGACAGGGCGTGCTCGATGTGGACTGGCTGTTGATCCGGTCCGACGGGTTGCCGCCGATTGTAGCCACACCGCCCGCGCTGAAACCGGCACCGGCCATCCTGGCACCGCTGGATTATTCACCCACCAAAGGCATGCGGCTGAGCCTGCGTGGCGACCCCGGCGTGGGCTATCTCATCGAACACACCGGCGACTTCGTGGCCTGGGAAAGCGCGACGCTCGCCACGGACCCGGCCGGCCACGCGGTCTTCGCCGATCCACCCGGCCCGCCGCACCGGTTTTATCGGGCGAGAGTGATCCAGTAAAACCGGGGTCGGCACGAAAAGGCCCCGCCGAAGCGGGGCCCTAGTCTGTTCCGGGATTCACCGTACCGCTACTGGCGGAGCCGGTAGAAGGCGGTGACTGTCCCCGGGGTGAGCGTTACCGAGTTGCCGGTCACGCCCGGTACGCCGGCCCAAGTGGAATCTGTGAGTCTTTCCTTGGTTTCCAGCACGAAGACTGCGGTGGATTCCCAGGAGAGGGTGATGCTCCCGTTCGGGTTTTTGGCGATGCGGAGCACCGGCGGTTCGACCACCGGTGCCACCCCTTCAATCACGATGGGGATACCCGCCGCCGAAGGGCCGTTCAGCGCCTCAATCTCGGCGTTGCTGAGGCGGCCTTCGCGAATCTGGATGGCGTTCACCCACATCTCGCGGCGCTCGTCCTGGTCGCCATCGGCAAAGAGGATGGCGGTGGGCTGCAAGGCGCGGCGGGGATTGTCGAGGCCCTGGTTGGCCGTCCAGTTGTCCTGGAAGATGCCGTCCACGTACTTCACGACGACCGGCGGAGTGGCCGCCATGTCGTAGGCGGCCACCACGCGGTGCCAGGCGCCGGGCGTGAAGGCGCCGGTGCCATTGTAGCCGCCGGTGCCCTGACCGAAGTTGTTGCTCTGCCAGAACAGGTCGCCGTCGTCGGTGTTGTTCAAGGAACTGACTTGGAGCAGCGAGGCCGCGCCGGGCCCGGTCTCGGCCACGAGCACGTCCATGATGAGCGTGTACTGGTTCACTCGCGTGCCGCCGCCGTTGGGTTTGATGCGGTGCTCCATGACGTAGCCGATGTTGCGGTCCAGGTCGCCGGGTACGCGCATGATTCGGGCCGGCTGGCCGGCAATGTCAGGCACGCCGAGTTCCGTGGTTGTGCCAAATTGGGTGCCCGCCTTGGTAAGACCTTCCGCGCCGTCGAGGTAAGCCAGCGGCGAACCGACGCTCGCGCCCAGGTCGCCGAACTCGAAGTCCCACTGCCCGGTGACGGTGGTTCTCGGGAGCGCCAGCGGGATGCCCGCCGCCGAAGGCCCGCCCAGCCAGGCGGCCTCGGCGTCGCTGATTTTGTTCGGCCGGATTTGAATTGAGTTCACCCACATCTCACGACGCTCATCCTGGTCGCCGTCGGCGAAAAGAATCGCCGTGGGCTGCAGGGCGCGCCGCGGGTTGTCCAGGCCCTGGTTGGCGGTCCAGTCGTCCTGCTTGATGCCGTCCACGTACTTGGTGACCACCGGCGGATCGGCGGCCATGTCGTAAGCGGCCACGACGCGGTGCCATTGCCCCGGGGTGAAGGTGCCCCGGCCGTTGTAACCGCCGTTGCCCTGGCCGAAGTTGTTGCCCTGCCAGAACAGATCTCCGTCGTCGGTGTTGTTCAAGGAACTGATCTGCAACAGCGAGGCCGCGCCGGGGCCGGTTGGGGCGACCAGGACGTCCATGATGAGCGTGTACTGGTTGACGCGGGTGCCACCGCCATTGGGGGCGATGCCGTGTGTCATGATGTAGCCGATGTTGCGGTCCAGGTCGCCAGGTACCCGCATGACCTTGGCCGCTTGGCCAGCGATGTCAGCCACGCCGAGTTCGGTCGTTGTCCCGAACACGGTTCCCGTCTTCGTGAGGCCTTCGGGCCCGTCAAGGTATTCAAGCCCCTTGCCCACCGTGGGGCCCAGATCGCCGAAGTCGAAGTCCCATTGACCGGCAACTTGAAGCTGCGGCAGGACGCGCGGGATGCCCGCCGCCGAAGGCCCGCCCAGCCAGGCGGCCTCGGCATCCGACAGTTTTCCGGCGCGTATTTGGATGGAGTTCACCCACATCTTCCGGCGCTCATCCTGATCGCCATCGGCGAAAAGAATCGCCGTGGGCTGCAGGGCGCGCCGCGGGTTGTCCAGGCCCTGGTTGGCGGTCCAGTCGTCCTGCTTGATGCCGTCCACGTACTTGGTGACCACCGGCGGGTCGGCCGCCATGTCGTAAGCGGCCACGACGCGGTGCCATTGCCCCGCGGTGAAGGTGCCGCGGCCGTTGTAACCGCCGTTGCCCTGACCGAAGTTGTTGCCCTGCCAGAACAGGTCGCCGTCGTCGGTGTTGTTCGAGGAACTGATCTGCAACAGCGAGGCCGCGCCGGGGCCGGTGGTGTCCACCAGGACGTCCATGATGAGCGTGTACTGGTTGACGCGGGTGCCACCGCCATTGGGGGCGATGCCGTGCGTCATGATGTAGCCGATCTCGCGTCGCACATCCCCGGGCACTTCCATAATTGCCGCCACCTCGCCCCCGATGGCGGGCACCCCCAGGGTGGCGGTGGTACCAAAGCGCGTGCCGGCGGCGGTCAGACCGGCCGGCCCGTCGAAGTATTCGAGCGGCTGCCCGACCGTGGCCCGCAGGTCGCCCTCGTTGAAATCCCATTGCCCGGTCACCTGGGTGGCCGAGCCGCCCGCGACGATGATGCGGAAGCTCCAGAGACTGGTGCGGGTGATCGAGCCAGAGTCGGTGTATTCCAGGCGCACGGCGTTGTCGGGGTTGGTGCGGTTGGCGTTGGGATCGTAGCGGAGCGTGACCTTGTCGTTCAGCTTGGTCAGTAATTGCGGAGTGACCGGGGTGTTGTTGAGGAAAAGTTTCACCCCGGCGGTGGCCACTGTGGTCGCGCCGTCCACGATCAGCGCCTCGATCGGCGCCGCGGCGCTGTTGCCCTCCGAGCCCGGAGCGGGCGCAACCTCCGCCACGTACGGGCTCTTGGCGTCGGCCACAGTGGTGTCGGCGTAGGCTTTGATGGCGCCCGGTACGATCGTTTCGTTGACCGGGATCCGGTCCCCGGTGGCCGTGTTGATGCTGTAAAAGTGCAGATTCGCGCCGCTGCCGGTTTGCCAGTAAAGGATGCGGAACGGATACAACCCGGCCACCGGCGCGCTGACCGTGAACTGGTTTTCGTTGCGCCAGTTGTTCTGGAAGCCCGGGGCGATGCGCTCGAACTCCGCCACCTTCAGCCCGAAATAGTCGCGGGGATTCCGCGCCACGAACACCTGGTAGGCATCGTCGTCGTTGATGTCCGTCCGCTCGGCCGTGGTGCTAACGCCAAAAGTGTGCTCGCCGGCGGTAAGTTCGAGGAAGGCCACCACTTCCACGGCGAATTTGTCGGTGTGGCCCCCCGAACCGGGCACGCCCGGAAACGGTTGGGAGCTGAAATAAGCCAGGTCAGTGCCGTCCAACGCGGTGATCGTAATGTCCAGCCCGTCGCGTTCGAAGTTGACGGTGGAGACCGTGTAGGCGCCGCCCGGTCCCGGCCCTGGCTGGGCCTCGTTGGGAATCAGGCTGCCAGCGGCGTCAGCGAACGTGCCGTTGATCTGTTTGGCAGCGCGAATGGCGTTGTTGGCCACGGCAGCCTCGGCCGGCGCCTGGGCCACACGCACGGTGAAGCCGGGGGTGGTTGAGGACCCCAACGGCAGAGCGGCGCCGGGTGGCAACGGCACGGTCGCCGCGCCGCACGGGAGTGCTATGAAGAAGACCCCGGCACCGAGCAGGCCGCCGAGGCACGAGGAGTGTGGTTTTTTCATGCTTGGTTTTGGATTTGTGGCCTCACGAGCAATGACCTGCCCAGCCGGGCGCACCCGGTAGTTGAGCCGCTGGTCGAAACAGCACGCTTTTGCACTTGAGGCGGGGGAAAATAGCACCGGAGTCCGAACGCGCAAAGGGTCAAGGTTTCCGCCAGGTGCCTGATGCGAGCGGCCGGCGGACAAGAGGCTTGCGCCGGCGCCGGGTGCCGGTACTGTCACGCCGCGCTGCGGTTCAAGGCGGCGCCAGCCGGGCGGGCGCCAGGCTGCTTCCCCAGGTCGGGAGCACGGGCGGCCCGCCGTCACACGTAGCAATTGGATACGAACACATGAGCAAACTGGGCACCTGCAACACCACCAACCCGATCGTCATCAACTGGGTCAACGAAATGGCGGCGCTCTGCCAGCCGGATCGCCTCTTCTGGTGCAACGGTTCGGAGGAGGAGAAACAGGCGCTCACCGATCAGGCGGTGGCGGAGGGCGTGTTGCTGAAGCTCAATCCCGAGAAGCTGCCCGGCTGCTATTACCATCGCTCCAACCCGAACGACGTGGCCCGCGTCGAGCATTGCACGTACATCTGCACCGAGGCCGAGGCAGACGCCGGCCCCACCAACAACTGGGCCCCGCCCCGCGAGATGAAGGAGCGCCTGTACGGCCTGGCCCGCGGCGGCATGAAGGGCCGCACGATGTACGTCGTCCCCTACCTCATGGGCCCGCCCGGCTCGCCGCTGGCCAAGGTGGGCATCGAACTGACCGACTCGATCTACGTGGTGCTCAACATGCGCATCATGACCCGCATGGGCGAGATCGCCTACCAGCAGCTCGGCCAGGGCGACAACTTCAACCGCGGTTTGCACTGCATGCTGGACCTGCACCCCGACCGCCGGTTCATCTGCCACTTCCCCAGCGAGAATCTCATTATCTCGGTCGGCTCCGGCTACGGCGGCAACGTGCTGCTGGGCAAGAAATGCCTTTCCCTGCGCATCGGTTCGTTCCTGGGTCGGCAGGAAGGCTGGATGGCGGAACACATGCTCATCCTCGGCGTCGAGTCCCCGACCGGCGAGAAGACCTACGTGGCGGCCGCCTTCCCGAGCGCGTGCGGCAAGACCAACTTCGCCATGCTGGTGCCGCCGCCCCATTTCCAGGGGTGGAAGATCTGGACCCTCGGCGACGACATCGCCTGGATGAAGCCCGGCCCGGACGGCCGCTTATACGCCATCAATCCTGAAACCGGCTACTTCGGTGTCGCCCCCGGCACCAACTACAAGTCCAATCCCAACGCGATGCGGACCATCGCGCGGGACACGATTTACACCAACGTGGCCCTCACGCCCGACCTCGACGTGTGGTGGGAGGGCAAGGACGGCCCGCCGCCCAAGGAATGCCTCGACTGGCAGGGCCGCAAGTGGACGCCCGAGTCCAAGGAAAAGGCGGCCCACCCCAACAGCCGCTTCACCGCGCCCATGACGAACAACCCGGCGCTGGCCCCCGAGGTGAACGACCCCCGCGGCGTGCCCATCAGCGCCATCATCTTTGGCGGCCGACGGGCCACCACCATGCCGCTGGTGTTCGAGGCCTTCAACTGGGTGCATGGCGTGTTCGTCGGCGCCACGATCGGCTCCGAGATGACCGCCGCCGCAGTGGGGGGCATGGGCCAGGTGCGGCGTGATCCCATGGCCATGCTGCCCTTTTGCGGCTACAACATGGGCGACTACCTCCGCCACTGGCTGCGGATGCGCAAGCGGCTCAAGTTCCCGCCGCGCATTTTCCACGTGAATTGGTTCCGCAAGGACGACCAGGGTAACTTCCTCTGGCCGGGCTTTGGCGAAAACATGCGCGTGCTCAAATGGATCGTGGACCGCTGCCACGGCCGGGTGAACGCCACCGAAACCCCGCTGGGCTGGGTACCCGGTGCCGCGGACATTGACCTCGAGGGCCTCGACGGGTTCACATCCGAGCACCTGGAACAGGTCCTCGACATTGACATCGAGGAATGGCGACGCGAGTTGATCCAGCAGGAGGAACTCTTCCTCAAGCTCTACTCGCACCTGCCCAAAGAGATGATCTTCCAGCGCGAACTGCTCGTCTCGCGCCTCTGACCCGGTTCAGCCGCCGCCGTCGCGCGACGCCGCCCCGCGATCCCGCAAGGCATTCCGCCACCGGCTCGACGCCGACTTCGGGCCGGGACCGCTTGCGCCTCAAGGCGTCGTATTGACGTGCGCCGCCACCTCGCGCAACGCGCGGAAGTTGCCCTCCTCGCAGCATCGCACAAAGGCCTCGGTGGCGCGTTTCAGATCCTCCCACCGCGCGCGGATGGCCCTGGATTCCGTGGGCGAAACCTGGTCGTCCGCCGCCGCCGAGGCGATCACCGCCAGCAGATCCGCAAACTCCTGCACCACCTGGTTCGTGGCCGGGATCAGGTCCGGCGGGTGCGGCCAGACGGCCTTCGGATTGCGGATGAAAAAGCCGCCGGCGCGCTGGCAGATCCACTGCACGATCCGGTCGTCGCCGGTGACGCGCACCAGTTGCTCGATGCGGTCAAGCGGGTTGGTCGTGCCGCTGCCGGTCTCGGTGGTGGGCTCCGCCCATTTGTAGATCAGCGAGAGCGAAAGCCCGAGCTCGGACGCGATCTGTTTGGGGTTGCCCGAGTCATACACCGCGCGCAGCAACTCGTGGGATTGCATGGCCGCAGGGTGCGAAGCCGCCGCCCGCTTGGCAAGGCGAAGCTGGCCCGGGTCGGGAAGGCGGGCGGGCGCGACTCAATTGCTTGCCGCCGGGCGGCGGCCGTTGTTGTAGCGGGCTTCCGAGCGGGTGACAGGAAATTGAGATGCACTGCGGGAGGACTCGATGGTTCCGGCCGATGACCGGGGATCAAGATTCAAACAGCCAGGGCTTGAGAACAAGCCAGCTTGCCGCCGGGAAGCCGGGATTATCGGTGCAGTTGTCGGGAGGGATGGTTTGTGGTTGCGAGATGAGCACGACAGGTTCCCGGGATTATTGTTGATCCAAGACCCGCCCCGCGCCAACCGCGTCGTCCCCGGCCGCCGCTTCCGGCATGGCCGCCCCGAGGGCGCACAGTCGAAAGCCAGGGAAGTGCCACTGATCGCGCTCGCACGAGCGCGGCAAACGCCAGCAGGATCAGCCTCGCTTGGACGAGCACGGCCACCAACCCCGCCTGGCTGTTTTCGGCAGAAGGGTGTGTGAATCCAGTGGGTGGCTTAAGCCGGCCCGATGGGTGGTGAGGTCTCGAGGTCGCGCGTCAAGCAGGCGTGCCGGCGCGCGTCAGGCCGCATTCGTAAGCAAACCAGACCGGGTTCAGATGCCCCAGCGGGCCCTGGAGTTTTTCGAGTTCCCCGGCGGGGCCGTGAATTTCAAGCCGGGCCAGATCGGCCAGGGTCAGGAAACGCTCGAGCAGCGCGCCCACGTTGGCCACGTGGGCCAGGGCGCCGTCCGCGTCCGCATACGCCTCGCGGCAGAACACCTGGTCGCCACGGAGGGTGAACTCGTAGTACAGGACCTTCTCCTCCCGCGCCGTGAGGGCCACAAACTCGCGTAGTAGGGCTTTGGCCTCGTCCAGCTTCCCGGTGTGGACGTTGAAGTAAGGATGGATGCTGACCGTGCGCTCGATCGGATTCATGGCGCGGAGATTGGACGCGGGTAGCTGATTCTGCAAGCCGCCGGGGTTGTGATGGCGGGCACCCAGGGGTGCGGGAAAGATCGTAGGCGCGCGGGGGGAACCGTCCTGACGCGCTGGTGAATGGTCCCCGGTCGCAATCGAAGCCGGGATGATCCGGCAGGCGTTGATCTCGAATATCGTGGGGCCTTGTTCGCTCGCGGTCGGGCGAGAGTCCTCTCAAGGATCTGCTTGAGAAATTGCCTGGCCCGACAGCGTCTTACCTGTCCCAGACTGACCGGTTGCTGGAATGGTTCGGATGGGTTCCGAATGGGCGCAAAGAGGCGGAATGCCTCAAGGTTTGGCTTTTTGCACTCTTCAGCTTCAAGCCGCGGTTCCCCCGAATTGTAGCTTCACCGCGCGGGTAGTGGTGTGCTTCGGGGTGTTCCGAAGCCGCGGTGCGCCTCGTGCTCCGGCCTTTGGGGTTGACCGATCCGGGCCGGCTTTTACCCTGCGCGTCGTGCGCCAATCATTTGTTGTCGTCCGACGGACGTGCTGGGCCTGGACTTTGGCCGCGGGTCTCGCGGGGGCCGTTCACGCCGGAGAAGGCATGATGCTGCGAGAGGTGGACGGCCGGGTGCGGGTGGAAATCAACGGCGAGCTGTTCACGGAGTACCACTACCAAAACGTCTCCCGGCCGTTTCTTTACCCCGTGCTGGGTCCCGGCGGCCTATCCATGACCCGCAACTGGCCCATGAAGGAAGCCCCCGGCGAGGAGCGCGACCATCCGCATCATCGCTCGCTGTGGTGGGCGCACGGGGACGTCAACGGCGTGGACTTCTGGTCCGAAAGCACCCGCGCCGGCAAGACCGTGCACGAGGCGTTTGTGGAGCGCACCGCGGACACGAACTTCGCGGTGTTGCACACCCGCAACCGGCTGGAGGATCGCGACGGGCGAGTGGTGGGCCGCGTGGAGTTCAAAATCACCTTTCACCGGGGCGACGCCGGCGCCCGCTGGTTGGACTGGGAAACCCTCATTTTCGCCAGCGAGGGCGAGTTGAAGCTGGGCGACACCAAGGAGGGCACGATGGCCATCCGCCTCAACGAAACCCTGCGCCTGAAGCCTAACAAGGAAAATGCCGGCCAGCCCACCGGCCACATCCTCACCAGCACCGGGTTGCGGGACGGTGACACTTGGGGCAAGCGCGCGGCGTGGGTGGACTACTTCGGCCCGGTGGAGGGCCGTACGATGGGCGTGGCCATCTTCGATCACCCCCGCAACCCGCGACATCCCACCTGGTGGCACGTGCGGGACTATGGACTGTTTGCCGCCAATCCGTTTGGCATCCATGACTTCGAGAAAAAGCCGCCCGGCGCCGGCGACCTGGTCATTCCGGCCAACCAGGTCATCGCCTTTCGCTACCGGTTTGTGTTTCACCGCAGGGACACCGTCGAAGGTAGCGTGGCCGAGCGCTTTGCGGCCTATGTGAAGGAGCAGCCCTGAGTCGCCTGCTTGAATTTCAAGCCAACGCCCGCATCCAATCCCGTATGCAAAATCAGAACACCCTTTCCCTGAACCGTCGTGACTTCCTGCGTGCCTCCGCCGGGGTTGCCGCCGGCCTGGCGATGCCCTCCTTGTTCGCCGCCGGCCGGCGGGGCCGCGTCATCGGGCCCAACGAAGAAATCGGTTTTGCTGTCGTGGGCTTCCGCGGCCAGGGTGGCAGCCACATCAACAGCCTCACCAAGCTCCGCGAAGCGGGTGAGAAACTCCGTATCGTCGCACTGTGCGACGTGGATTCCGAGGTGCTGGCACGCGGGGTCAAACAGTTCGCCGACAAGGGCCATCCGGTGAAGGGCTATCGCGACCTTCGCGCCCTGCTCGAAGACCCGGCCGTGGATGCGTTGTCCATCGCCACGCCCAACCACTGGCACGCCCTGGGCACCATCTGGGCCAGCCAGGCCGGCAAGGACGTGTACGTGGAAAAACCCGTGTCCCACAACGTGTGGGAAGGCCGCCAGATAGTCCGGGCCGCGCGCAAGTACAACCGCATCGTCCAAACCGGCACCCAGAGCCGCTCCAGTCGCCAGGGCATCGCTGCGGCCGTCGAGTGGGTGCGCGCGGGCAACTTGGGCAAAATCCGCGTTGCCCGGGGCATTTGTTACAAGCGCCGCGACTCGATCGGCAAGGTGGACGGCCCGCAGCCGATTCCGCCCGAGATTGATTACGACCTTTGGTGCGGTCCGGCGCCGAAGGACCCGCTGATGCGCAAGCGCCTGCACTACGACTGGCACTGGGTCTGGCCCACCGGCAACGGCGACCTGGGCAACCAGGGCATTCACGAAATGGACGTGGCCCGGTGGTTCCTGGGCGCCACGGAGCTGTCGCCCCGCGTCTTTGCCGTGGGCGGCCGGCTCGGTTACGTGGACGACGGCACCACGCCCAACACGCTGGTGATTTACCACGACTACCCCGGCGCGCCGCTCATCTTCGAGGTGCGCGGCCTGCCCACGGCGAAAGGCGCCAAGGACATGGACCGCTACCGCGGCGTGCAAATCGGCATCGTCATCGAGTGCGAAGGCGGCTACGTGGCGGTGCCGGATTACAACAGCGCCACGGCCTACGATCGGAACGGCCGGGAAATCCGCAAATGGGCCGGCTCCGAAAGCCACCACGGCAACTTCATCAAGGCCGTGCGCAGCCGCAAGGTGGCCGACCTGCACGCGGACATCCTCGAGGGCCATCTCTCCAGCGCGCTCTGCCACACCGGCAACATCTCCTACCGGCTGGGCCGCCAGATGCCGCCGGAGTTGATCCGCGACCAGATTGCCGGCGACAGCGGCGCGCTGGAGGCGTGCGAACGCGCTTACGAGCATCTGCGCGCCAATGAGGTGAACCTGGACACCGAGCAAGCGACCCTGGGCGTGGTGCTGACGATGGACCCGAAGACCGAGCGGTTCACCAACAACCGGCTCGCCAACCACATGCTCACTCGGGCCTACCGCAAGCCCTTTGTGGTGCCGGAAAAGGTGTAACCTGCCTCGAGCCGTGAATTTGCTGGTCGTGACAGCCGCCACCAGAATGTGGTCCGGAGCGCGTCACTTCACCGCCGGTTGGCTGGCGGTCGGCGTGTTACTCGGGGGTGAAGTTGTCCCGGCGGGTCCGGCGTTGCCGGTGGGTTATTCACTGCTGTACCGGCAGGACTTTGCGAGCCCGGACGCGCTCAACGACTTCACCTTCAGCGATCCCGCAGCCTGGCGGTGGTCGGCCGAGGCCGGTGGCCGTCCCGGCGCGCTGGAGTTGTTCCAGCAAAGCCGGTACGCGCCGCGGGTGCGCTCGCCGGTGAACATCGCCTTGATCACGAGCCTGGAATTTGGCGACTTCGTGATGGAGGCTGAGTTGCTCCAAACCGGCCGTGAGTACGGCCACCGAGACCTGTGTGTGTTCTTCGGCGCCAAGGACCCGGCAAATTTCTATTACGTCCACCTGGCCACCCAAGCCGACCCGAACGCTCACAACATCTTCTTGGTCAACGACGCGCCCCGAACGAACATCGCTACCCGCACCACGGCGGGCGTGAACTGGGGCACCAACGTCTGGCATCGTGTTCGACTCGAGCGCACGCTCGCCGACGGCGCCATCCGGGTGTTTTTCGACGACCTCACCCAGCCAATCATGGTCGCGGCCGACACGCACTTCGACCACGGCCGGATCGGCTTCGGCTCGTTCGACGACACCGGCAAGGTGGCAAACATCCGCATCTGGGGACCCGGCTTGGCGCCGCGCCGGGAGGGATTCTTTCGTTGACCGCGCCAACCCACCCGGCTGAAAAAACGTGCGCCCGCAGGCCGGCGCGCTACCTTTCCACCAATGCAGCCAGACGTGGACACCCGGGATGTCGCGACCGTCGCTTCCGAAGCAGCCCGCCTTTACCTCGACGCCTTTCCGGATGGTGACCCGCGTTGCATCCGATCCGCCTGCGAGCATGTGGCACGATGTTTCCGCGGTGAGAATCGGAAGTACCAGCCCATTGATGTCCGTTACCACGACCTGGAGCACACCCTCCAGGGCACGCTTTGCCTCGCGCGCCTGTTGCACCGTCGGCACCTGGCCGGGGCCGAACCGCGCCTGACGCCCCGGCTCTTCGAATTGGGCATCCTGGCGGTGCTGATGCACGACACCGGCTATCTTAAGCGCCCCGGCGACCACGAGGGCACCGGAGCCAAGTACACCGCCGTCCATGTCATCCGCAGCGCGGAGTTCGCGGCCGAATGCATGGCCGACCGCGGCTTCACGCCCACCGAGGTCCGCGCCGTCCAAAACATGATCCGCTGCACGGGCGTGGGCGTGGACGTTTCGGCTATCGCCTTCCCAAACGAGTCCGAGCGCGTGGTGGGGTACGCCCTGGGCACCGCCGACCTGCTGGGTCAGATGGCGGCGGACGATTACGTGGACAAGCTCCCCGTGCTGTTCGAGGAATTTGCCGAGGCGGCGGCCTACACGCCGGGCCTGCTGCCCGCCGCGGACCGCTTCCCGGACGTATTGAGCTTGATGCGCAACACGCAGGACTTCTGGTGGAAGTACGTCTGGCCGCGCCTCAACAACGAGTTTGGCGGCCTGTACCGTTTCCTCGAAGACCCGTACCCCGGCGGCCCCAATTGGTACCTTGACCGCATCCACGCAAACCTCGATCGGGTGCGACAGGTCGTGGCGGACCTGAATTGACAAGCCGCCGCAGTTTAAGCAACCGCGGTCGCCGACCCAGAAACGCCCCACCGGAGCGCGGAGAATGTCCAGACAGGTGGGCCCGCGCTGCGCCGCGGCCGGGGTCCTCCGGCCCCAACCAGGGCGCTGCCTCAACGCCAGCCCCGATTGCCCGCCGCACGCATGGCCGCCTTGCGCCTCGCCACCCCGAGCCCCGCCAATGCCGCCGCCGTCAGCGCGGAGATGACCGTTCCCACCCGGAAGGCGTGGTCCACGTAACGCAGTTCGACCCGGTGAACACCGGGCGGCACCGCCACGGCTTGAAACGCGTGGTTGGCCCGCCACACGGGCGCGGCGTTTCCGCCCACGCGCGCCCGCCAGTTCGGATGCCAGGTTTGCGCCACCACCGCCAGCACGGGTTCGGTCGCCTGCACTACAAACTCGATCCGGTTCGCGCCGAGCGAAACCACTTTCACGCCCGCCTGCGCGGTGCTTTTCGCGGTCACCCGGCTTGCCACTTCTGGCGACAAAACCACTTCGCGCCGCGGATCGAAGTCAGCCGCCAGTACCGCCGCCAGCGTTTCCGCCCCGGCAAGGAAGACCGGTTCCTGCCCGGCGGTGACCAGCGGGTTTGCGGTGTCGCGGCGTACCCACTCGGTCGGGTTGCCCGGCGCGCTGCAATGCGTGACGCCCAGGAAATCCAGCAGCGGCAGGTCGGGCGCGTTCGTGGCGGCATACAACGCAGCTTCCAGTTCCACCTGGGGCCGCGGCCGCAGCGTGGCCGCGCCATTCACCTTGGCCACGCCCTCGAGCAGGTTGAGGTTCGACCACAAGGCCAGCCGCTTGCCGGCGAAATCGCGCGTGAAATCCGCCACCCGGCTGTGCAACAACGCCGCCTCCGCCGCCGGCGTGATGAACACCCGGCCGTCACCGGGCCGGGGCAGCCCGGCCTGCGACTGCGGCCGGGGTTGGAGCAGCCCGGCCGGCAGGGTGGGGGTGAGATGCGGCAGGTGCAGTCGGTAATCCACCACCAGCGCCGCGAGGGCGAGCAGTCCGCCCGGCCACTGACGGCGCCAGCGACCGGCCCGCAGCCACGCGGCGCACCCCAGCCAAAAAGGCGCGAGCAAAGCCAGCCGCGTAAGCGTGTTCATCCCCATCGCCTGAGCGCGTGTCGTGTCGGCTTCGGTGGCGACCGACCACGCCAGCACGCCGCCCAGCGCCAGAACACCGGTAGTCGCGACGCCAGCCAGCGCGGCAACCGGTCGGGGCGCGCGGCGAAGTTGCGCCAGGGCCGGGGCCGCCAGCAACGGCGCGGCAAAGGCGGTCAGCAGGATGAACTTGACCGGGTAACGCACCGCAGACCAGCCGGGGACCACGGCTCCCAGGGCCCGTTGCAACGGGCTGGCTTCGCCCACCGCCAGCGCGTAGCCGAGCAGTGCCAGCCCCAGCAGGCACCACACACGCGGCGTGCGGTCGCGGGTCGGCGCCAGGCCCGCCAGGGTCAGGACGCCCGCACCCAGATACAGCGAGCCGAAGAACTGCTGGCTCTGCTGGAACCACGCGCCCTGGATCGTGGGTTCGCAGCGGAACAATGGCGCGAGCAGGTTGGCCCAGCCCCAGATCGGCAGGGCCCATTTCTCCGGACTGGCGACGGTCGCCCGCTGGGATTGCGCCAGCAGATCGAAGAACGGTAGCAATTGAGCCGCGCACAAAGCCAGCGCCAGACCGAGCATCGAACCCAGCCGTCCCAGCCGGCGTGCGAAAAAATTGCGCGCCGCTTCATGGACTGCCGCAGCCCCGGGTGTTGGCGCCACGCAAGCAAGACTGATGGCCGCGAGCCAGGTCATGCCCGCTAGTTCGGGTGCGCCGGCCAGCAGTTGCAGCGCGAGGACCAGGGCCGCGGTGGGCACGAGGCGGCCACCTTCGACTGCGGCACGTTCGGCCAACAGCACCGCCCAGGGCATCCAGCCGAGCGCCACGGTGTAGTTCGGCCAGATCAGACAGGCCTGCGCCAGCCCGTTGAAGGTGAAGACCACACCGGCCAGCGCGGCGGCGAAGCCGTCTCCGCCCCAGCGCCGGGCGAGCGCATGCAGGCCCCAGCCGCCGAGCCAGAGATGCGCGAGGCAGAAAAGGTTCAGCGACCACGGCAACGGCAACAGCAGGTACAACAGCGCGCCGGGGTACAGCGGCATCGTGCCCCACTGGGCCAGGAACGGGACGCCGCAGTGGCTGAGCGGATTCCACAGCGGTACTTCGCCGCGCCAGAACGCCTCTCGATGAAAGACCACCGTCGGGTAGGCCAGCACGCCAAAATCGCGATGAAAGAAGGATTCGACGCCCAGTACCACGCCCGGGAAAGCCGATCCTACCAACAACGCCAGCAGGACGGCGAAGCGGCCGGGAGTGAGCCAGTCCGCCGGCTGGCCGGCCGCTGATGCGGCGGGGAGATTCGGGATCACGACGGCTCGGTGGATCGTATGGCTTCAGTCGCTCGCGCGGGGACGAGAATGCTCTCGAGTCCTGCCTGCGAAGCTGCCGGGCGCGACGGAGCCGCGCCGGCGGATCGGCGGCTTCAGGATAGCTTTTCCGGGTACTTGAAGCCCAGGTAAGTGCCGTTGCTGATGCCCAGAAGGATCAGCAAGGTGTCCGAGAACTCGGGCATCGAGATGGTGTGGCTCACCGAGTACACGAAGTAGCCCCCCAGCACGATCGTCCACAGCACGACCTGCAGCCGGTGGAAACTCAGCCCGTCCGCGTCCGAACAGATGTCTCGAAAAAAGCCCTGCGAGGCCGGCCCGGCCAGGGCCTGCGCGCCGGCGTCGGCTTCCTGCTGGGCCAGGTCGCTGACCGCGCGAGCTGTCTGCAGCTCGGCCTCCGCCGAGGTTTTCCGGGTCTTCAGCGCGTCCAGTTGCGCCTGTTCCGCGGCGTTGGGCGCGCGGTCAGCCGGCGTCAAGCGGCTGATTTCAGCGGTCAACCGAGCGATCTCCGTTTCGAGGCTGGTCACTTTGTCGCGGGCGGTCCTGGCGGCGACTTGCAGGCCGGGCAGTTTCTCCCGCAACTCGCGACGCTTGCCGCCGCCGATGACCACCGACGACAACCCGGTGGTGGCGCTGATGCCCATCAGGATCAGCACCTGCGGCGGAATGCGCTCCATCGAATGACACACCACCAGCAAGCCCACGAAGGTGAGCAGGACCAGCAACCCCCAGAAGGCCATCTGGGTTTTGCCCAGGCTGTAACAGCCGTCCGGGCGGCCTTCGTCGCGCAGGAGCCCGCGGGCCTTGAGGCACAGCCAGAATGCCACCACGAACACCCCCACACCGATCCAAAGCGTCGCCTGGATGATCCCGGACGAGTTTACGCTGAGAAAAACCGTGTCCGGTTCGGTGGGCCGGGGCAGTTCGGCATTCACCCCCAGTTCCGGACGAACAGGAAATTCCCAACCCGTGGCCAGGCTGAACAGCCGGTCCCAAGCCTGGCGGTTGGCGTGGTCCTCCGCCTCGCGCGTGAGGAAGAAGCGGATCACGACCTCGCTGGCGTTGGTCCCGGCGGACACTGAGAACGGCAGGTTGGTCATGGCGATGCCGTTGAGCCACAGCGTCAGCTTGCGCGGCGCCGCCGGGTCGGTGAAGAGCTTCGACAATTGTGACGCCAGGCTGCCCGAGGCTACTAGTTGGAGGGTCTCGCCCGGCCGGAAAGCGTAACGGGCTGCCTGGTCGGCGGCGGACGGCTTGGACGGCAGCACCTTCAATCCGCTCTGGGCGTGTGAACTGATGGCAAAAACAGCGGTCAACAGCATCGCCAGGCAAACCGCGGCGGGACGTTTGGCATTCATGGATTGCCGATGAAGCTAGGCGCACCGCCGCCGAGGAGCAAGCCGCGCGCTTTGCCGGCACGACGCCGTCGGGGCCGGGCAAAAGTAATTGAAATCGCGGGCTCGACGGCTAGCATTCGCCTCACCGCCATCGGAGGGTGGCGGGTGTGTGGTCGGGACGTAGCGTAGCTTGGTAGCGCGTCTGAATGGGGTTCAGAAGGTCGTGAGTTCGAATCTCACCGTCCCGACCATCTTGCTTTCCCCCACCGCGCACCGCTTTCGCGCCCGCCTCCTGCTGGCATCTGCCGGCCAACGCGCTATAACCTCCGGCATGCGCTCCCCTCGAACTCTCGCCGCCGCGCTCGGGCTGGCGCTGGTCGTGGTCTCCGTCCGGCCGGGCGAATCCATCTCCACTCTGCGTGTCACCCGGCTGCGCTGCGAGTACCGCGTGAACCCGGTGGGGCTGGACATCGCCGCGCCCCGGTTGAGCTGGGTGCTCGAAGGCCACGGACGCGGACTGCGCCAGTCCGCGTACCACGTGCTGGTGGCCACCTCGCCCGAAACGCTTACCGCCGGTCGGGGCGATTTGTGGGATTCGGGCCGGGTCAACTCCGATGCCACGATCCACGTCGAATACGCCGGCCGCCCGCTTCAATCGAGAATGGTCGCGCACTGGAAAGTCCGCGTCTGGGACCAGGACGCCCGGGCCACGGCCTGGAGCGAGCCGGCCGCGTGGACGATGGGCCTGCTCGACCGCGCCGACTGGCAGGCGTGGTGGATCGCCGACGCCGCCAGCGTCGAAACAAACCGGGCGCGCCGCCCGCACAACGGCTATCACAGCGCGTTGGTCGGCGGCGCGGAGGCCCGCCCGCGGGTGACGCTCGATCTCGGCCGGACCCGGCGCTTTGCGGCGCTGCGGCTCTGGCCGGCCCGGCCTTACGACTGGCGGCCGGATACACCCGGGTTTTTGTTCCCACTGCGTTTCCAGCTCGAGGTGGCGGACCGGGCGGATTTTGCCGACGCCCGGATGGTCCTCGATCAAACGGCGGCCGACGTGCCCAACCCGGGCACCAACGCCTGGCTCGCGCGTTGTGAACCTGTGAACGCCCGACACGTCCGGCTCACGGCCACGCACCTGCGCGAGCGCGATAGCGGCCGGTACGCCTTCGCGCTCGCTGAACTCGAGCTGCTGGACGGCGAAACAAACGTAGCCGCCGGAGCCGTGGTTCACGGGTTGGACGCCATCGAGAGCGGCGGCTGGGCGCAAACCAACCTCGTGGATGGCGTAACACAGACCGTTCCGCCAGGCCCGGGGCCCGGGGCGTTGCCGGCAACGTTGGTGCGCAGGTCCTTCGCGGTGGAAGGTCCGGTGCGCCGTGCCACGGCTTACGCCAGTGCGCTGGGCTTGTATGAACTCCGCCTCAATGGCCGGCGGGTCGGTGAAGATCTGCTCGCGCCGGAATGGACCAGCTACCGGCGGCGCGTCCAGTACCAGGTTTACGACGTCACCGCGCTGCTTCAGCCGGGCGTGAACGCGGTGGCGGCAACGCTGGGCGAGGGCTGGTATGCGGGCCGGCTGATGGCGATGCCCCGGTTTCCGTACGGCAACGCGCCGCGGTTTCTGCTCCAGCTCGAGATCGAACTCGCCAACGGCCGGACCAACCTCGTGGTCAGCGACGCGTCCTGGCACAGCACCACCGACGGTCCGCTCCGCGCGGCCGGGATTTACGACGGCGAGACCTATGACGCCCATCGAGAACTGCCAGGCTGGGACACCGCGGCTTTCGACGACGCGACCTGGCAGCCGGTACGGACGTTCAGCTTGGCCGCCGGTCCGCGACCGGTCTGGCCGCGCAACGAGCCCATCCGGGTCACGCGCGAACTGACGCCGCTCGCGGTCACGCAGCCCAAGCCGGGTGTGTTTGTTTTTGATCTGGGCCAGAACATGGTCGGCTGGTGCCGGCTCCGCGCCACGGGCCGGGCCGGCCAGGCGGTCACGCTGCGCCACGCCGAGATGCTCAACGAGGACGGCACGCTCTACACGGCGAACCTGCGCGGCGCGCCGCAGGTGGACCGCTTCACGCCGGCCGCCGACGGGCTGTTCACCTACGAGCCGCGGTTCACGTACCACGGCTTTCGCTTCGTGGAGGTCACCGGCCTGGCCACGCCGCCGGACCCCAGCGCGCTGCTGGGCCGCGTGTTTCACTCGACGGCGCCGGAGGTCGGGCGCTTCGAATGCTCCGAGCCGGCGTTGAACCGGCTCTGGCAAAACATCCTCTGGACCCAGCGCGGCAATCTGATGAGCACGCCGAACGACTGTCCCCAGCGCGACGAGCGCTTCGGCTGGATGGGCGACATTCAGGCGTTCGCCCAGACGGCCAGCTTCCACATGGATCTCGCCGCGTTTTTCACGAAGTTCGCGCAGGACATCCGCGACGACCAGGCCGATGACGGCCGCTTCCCCGATTTCGCGCCGCACCCCGGCGATCCGAACGTGAATTTCAGCGGCGCGCCCGCCTGGGCCGACGCCGGTGTAATCGTGCCGTGGCGCGCCTGGCAGAACTACGCGGACACGCGGTTGCTTGCGGAGCATTTTGCCGCCGCGCGACGCTGGGTGGATTACGTCCATGCCCGCAACCCCGATCTGATCTGGGCCGCGCACCGCCACAACGACTACAACGACTGGCTCAACGGCGACTGGATCAAGCAGACCGGCTGGCCCGCGCAAGGCGGCAGCGTGCCGAAGGAGGTTTTCGCCACGGCGTTCTTCGCGCACTCGGCCGATCTGGTCTCGCGCATGGCGGAGCAGATCGGCCGGCCCGATGAGGCGCGCCGGTATCGCGAGCTGTTCGAGCGGATTCGCGCGGCGTTCAACCGGCGTTTCGTCCAGCCGGACGGCCGCATCGCCGGCGACACGCAAGGCGGCTACGCACTCGCGCTGCACTTCGACCTGTTGCCCGGAGCGCTCCGGCCGCGGGCGGCACAGTATCTGGTGGAAAACCTCGCGCGCTATCAGAACCATCTCTCGACCGGCATTCAAACCACCCATCGCGCCATGCTCGAACTCGCGCGCTGGAGTCACACCGACCTTGCCTGGCAGCTTCTGACCAACCGCACCTTTCCATCGTGGCGCTACATGTTGGACAACGGCGCGACCACGATCTGGGAGCGCTGGGACGGCTACGTGAAGGGACGCGGTTTCCAGGACGCGGGTATGAATTCGTTCAACCACTGGGCCTTTGGCGCAGTGGGCGAGTGGATGTGGCGCCATATCGCCGGGCTGAATCCCGACGACGCCCGGCCGGGGTGGAAGCACTTCACCATCGAGCCGCGGCCCGGCGGCGGTGTGACCTGGGCGCGCGCCGAATACGATTCCATCCGCGGCCGCATCGCCAGCGCGTGGCGGCTGGAGAACGGCGTCCTCCACCTCGAAGTGACCATTCCGCCGAATACCACCGCCACGGTCGTGCTGCCGGCGGATTCCGCCGAAACCCTCTCTGAAAACGGGCGCCCGCTGCGCGAGGCCTGTCACGTGAAGGTGCTGCGGCTGAAGGATCGCCGCGCCTGGCTGGCACTGGACTCGGGTACGTATCGCTTCAGCGCCAGATCGCCCTGACATGAAACCTGCACCCATCCTGCCTGCCGCGTTGGTAACGACCGCCCGGGTGACCGCCCTGACACTCGCCGGCCTGGGATTCACCTCGCTGGCGGTGGCCGTTGCCCAAACACCCGCGCTCACGCTGAGCGTTTATGCCACCGCCACGGACGTCCTGGAGCATCTGGCGCCATCCGAAAAGCGCGCCGCCATACTCGACACCTTGCGCACGTTGCGAGTCTCCCGCGTATTCCTCGAAGGCCGGCGCGGCGATGAATACGTCCCGCCCGCCACGTTGCAGGCGGTGAGTGACTGGCTGGCCAAGCAAGATCTCCGCACGGCCGGCGGCATCGCGACCGTGCCGGGCGCGACGTTCGGCGCGCGGCAGAACGAAGGCCTGGGTTGGCTCAACTGGGAAGACGCGAAGACCCGCCGTGACGTCGCCGGCTTCTTCACCGAAAACGCGCCGGTGTTCGATGAATTGATCGTGGACGACTTTTTCTGCACCGGTGACACATCGGCGGTTTCCGAAGCCGCGCGCGCCGGTCGTTCTTGGTCGCGATATCGTCGCGACCTGCTGGTCTCGCTAATCGAGCCGCTCATGACCGGCCCGGCGCGCGCGCAACGGCCGGACATCCGGCTGATCATCAAGTTTCCGCAGTGGTATGACCGCTTTCAACTGTTCGGTTATGACCCGGAGCGGATGGCGGTGCTTTTCGACCAGGTCTGGGTGGGTACCGAGGTGCGGAATCCGCTCACGCGGCGCATGGGCTACGTGCCGCCCACCGAGGGCTACATGAACTTCCGCTGGCTCGCCTCGGTGTGCGGCGACAAGACCGTGGGCGCGTGGTTCGATCACATCGAATGCACGGCGGAGAACTTCGTGGACCAGGCCTTCCAAAGCGTGCTGGCCGGCGCGCGCGAACTCACGCTGTTCCGCCTGGGCGACCTTGCGGCCGGCCATCCCGGCGACGCCCGGCTGGCGCAGCGGCTGCCCGAACTGTTCGACCTCGCGGTCCGTGTGCAGGGCCGGTCGCGTCGCGGTCTGGTCTTCTACAAGCCGCCGAACAGTGAGGCGGACGACAACCTCTATCTTGCCGATTACCTCGGCGTGTTGGGCCTGCCCGTCCTGCCGGTGTCCCGCTGGCCCGCGAACGCCGCCGTCGTTTTCCTCGGCGCTCAAGCGGCGGCGGACCCGGATGTCGTGGCCCGGCTGCGACAACATCTGGCGCGCGACCGAGCCGCCGTCGTCACGCCGGCGTTCCTGCGCCGCGCGGGCGAGGCGGCGCAGCAACTCGCCGGCGTGTCGGTGGGCGCGGCCGGTTCACCGGCCTCACTCGCGAGCGTCCGGCTCGGGTCCGGGTCGCACGCGCTGCCCCGGCCGCTGGACGTGGACGCGGCGGTGGCGGCGCGCGGCGCGCGCGTGCGGCTGGCCGGAACGGGCGCAACCGGCATCGTCCCGGTGCTGACCGAACGGCGGCCGGGCCGGGGCCGGTTGTTTATGCTGAACGCCCGCACCTTTTCCGAAGCGGACTTCCGGTCCGCGGACGAATGGCTGCTCAGCCCCCGGCCGCTGGGCTGGTCCGAACTGCCGCCGGCGGTCGCCGACGAACTGCGCCGCGTCCTGCTGGCACCGCTCCGGGTCAAGCTGCTCGCGCCGGCCGGCGTGGGTCTGTACCTTTTTACCGACGCCGCATGTCTGTACAACTTCCGCGACAGGCCGGCGGCGGTTGAATTGAACGGCCGCCGGTGTTCTGTGCCCGCACACGGCCTGCGTTGGGTTGAGGTTCGCTGAACCGCATGGTGTCGCCGCCACAGGTCCAGCCAGGCAAGTGCATGCCTTGGTACACGTTTTTACCGAGGGCAATCCGCGTGTCCGGGGCGTGTCGGGATCGGAACAGGACCGGAATCCCAAACCAACCCATAAGAGCCGCTGGCGAGACTGATGGCGAATTTCCGCTCGCGACGTGGTAGCGCAGCTAGTTTCCATTTGACACCCGCGCCCGCACGACCCAGCAATTGTCCCGGATGTCAACTTCATGACATTTCGTCGTCCCACCCGCCGGACCGCCGCGCGGGTGGCTTCCTTTTGCTCGTTTGCACCCGACCATGTTGGTTTCTGTACAATCATCTGCCGCCATTTGCCTCCGGCGGCGTGAGGACGCCGCAGCGGAGCGCGCCGGCCTATGACGCCGGGTTTTCTCTTGTTGCTGGCGGCTGCCGGTCTGGGGTTGGGCATGTTGGCCGCAGCCAGGCCCCGGTTTTGGCTCGCTGCTACGCTAACCGGCCTGGGCCTGGTCCTTGCGGCCGCTGTCGTGGTCCTGGGTGACGATGTGCCGTGGGATTGGCGGGTTGTCGCTTTCTCCACCAGTCAATCGGCGCATCTGCGGCTGGATGTGCTCAGCGCCTTCTTTCTGCTGCTGGTGGCCGGCGTGGGCGGCGCCGCCACGGTGTACGCCCGCGAGTACTGGTCGGAGCGGGAGCATCCGGTGTCCGCCGTGGTCGGTCGGGTTTGGTGGAACCTCTTTCTGGCGGCCATGGTGCTGGTGTTGCTGGCCGCGCACGGCGTCGTGTTTCTTGTGGCTTGGGAACTGTTTGCCCTCAGCGGCTATTTCCTCGTCACCCTGAACCGCACGCCCCGCGCGGTGCGTTCGGCCGGCTGGTTGTACCTGGCCGCCTCCCACGCGGGCACGCTCTGTTTGTTCGGCTTTTTCGCCGCCCTGGCCGCCCGCACCGGCAGTTGGGCGCTGGGACCGTTCCATGACCGGCCGGAGCTGGCGCCGTTGTTCTGGCTGGCGTCGGTGGGCTTTGGCCTCAAGGCGGGCTTGTTTCCACTGCACGTGTGGCTGCCCTCGGCCCACGCCAATGCGCCGAGCCACGTCTCGGCCATGCTCTCGGGCGTGGCGCTCAAGATGGGCATCTACGGGCTGGTTCGGTTCAGTGGCTGGTTGCCGACACCCCCCGCCGCGGGCTGGGTGGTGGCGGGGCTGGGCGGCGCCAGCGCGGTGCTGGGCGTGGCGTTTGCGCTGGGTCAACACGACCTGAAGCGACTGCTGGCCTATCACAGCGTCGAGAACATCGGCATTATTCTGATGGGGCTGGGCTTTGGCCTGCTGGCCGCCGCGCACGGGCACGCCGCGTGGGGGCAACTGGCCCTGGCCGGCGGGCTGTTGCATGTCTGGAACCACGGCCTGTTCAAGGCGCTGTTGTTCCTTGGCGCCGGGTCAGTGTTGCACGCCACGGGCACGCGGGAAATGAGCCGCCTGGGCGGGCTGTGGCCCCGCATGCCCTGGACGACGAGCCTCTTTGCCCTCGGCGCGGCGGCGATTTCCGGCCTGCCCCCGCTCAACGGCTTTGTGAGCGAGTGGCTGGTGTATCTGGGCCTGTTCGACGCCGCCGCGGCGCGCGGGCCGGCGGCGGGCGTGGCGCTTCCCACGGCCATTTTGCTTGGCATTACCGGCGCACTGGCGCTGGCGTGCTTTGTGAAGGTGTGCGGGGTGGTGTTTCTGGGCGCGCCGCGCACGGCGGCCGCCGCCCGAGCCCATGAATGCGGCCCGGCCATGCGCGGCGCCATGCTGGCGCTGGCCGCGGCGTGCGTGGCCATCGGACTGGGCGCCGCGGGGCTGTGGCCGGTGTTGACGCGCGTGGCGACGGTCTGGAACACCCATTGGCTGCCCGAACCGGTGCCGGCTTCGTTGGTCGCCCTGACCACGGCGCACGTGGTGGTGGCGCTGGCCGCGGTCGCCGCCGCCTACGGGTTGGCCCGCAAGCTCCGCCAAGCCGGGGTGCGCCGCGCGGTGACCTGGGACTGCGGTTACGCCGCGCCCTCCCCGCGGATGCAGTACACCGCCGCGTCGTTCGCCAGCATCCTCACCGAGTGGTTCGCCTGGATTCTGCACCCGCACCGGCACGGGGAAAAACCGGAGGGCGTGCTGCCGCGGCGGGCGCACTGGTCGGTCCACACTCCGGAAACCGTGCTCGAGGAAGTGATCGAGCCGGTGGGCCGCGGCTTCCTCTGGGCCGCCGCGCAGGTCCGCAAGCTCCAACACGGCCGGGTGCAGGCGTACGTGCTGTACCTGCTGCTTGGCGTGGCCGCGCTGGCCGTGCTGGCGCTGTGGGGACGGACCGGCTGAGTGCTCGGGCCAACGGACACCATGTACCTGAGCCTGCTGCAACTGGCCGAGTCGTTCGGCGTTTCGGAAAGCGTGGTCGAGGACTGGGTCGCCCACGAGGGCCTGCCGCATGTCCGGGACCGCGACCGGTTGCTCTTTGACCGGGCGCAGGTGGCCGACTGGGCCTCGCGCCGCGGCTTGGCGGCCCGGGCCGGTTTTCTGGCGCCCGAACCGGCCGGCGCCGGACCAAGTCTGGAGGCGTTGTTGCGCCGCGGCGGGTTGTGGCGGGACGTGCCCGCCGGGGAGGTGCTCGGGGTCTTCGAGCAGGTGCTGCGCCGGCTGCCGGGCGTGAACCCGGCGCTGCTGGACCTGGTCATCCGGCGCCTGCGTGAGCCGGCGGGGATTGCCTGGGCGCCGGTGGGCGACGGCATGGCGCTGCCGCACCTGGCCGCGCGGGTGACGCTGGGACCCGATGTGGGCTGTCTGGCCGCCCTGTGGCTGCGCGAACCGCTGGCCGCCGCGCTTCCCGCGCCGGACGCGACGCCGATAACCCGGCTCCTTTTTTTCCTGGCGCCCACCCCGCGCGCGCATCTGGACCTGCTGGCCCGGCTGAGTCGCGCCCTGCGCGGCGGCCCGCTGCGCGAGGCGCTCCTGGCCGGGGCGGCGGACGAGGCCATTTACCGGGCAGCTCGGGAAGCGGACGCCCGGCTTGCGGCGGACGGCGCGGCCCACCGGGGAAGCAGCGGAGGCGGGCAATGAGCGAAATCGGACTGGCACTGCTGCGCGCGGCGGTGTGGCTGGGCCTGGCACCCCTGTTGCCGGGCCTCATAAACAAGGTCAAGGCCTGGGTGGCCGGCCGCTGCGGTCCGCCGGTGCTGCAACTGTACTACGACCTGGCGCGCTTGTGGCGGAAGGGCGCGGTCCTGAGCACGCTGGCCTCGCCGGGGTTTGTCTTCGGGCCGGCGGTGGCCTGGCTGGCCGTGGCGGCGGCGGCGGCCCTGATGCCCCTGGGGCCGCTCGGCGCCGTGGCCGGGTTCCGCGGCGACGTGGTGCTGGTGATTTACCTGCTGGCCCTGGCGCGGTTTGCCACCGCCTGGGGCGCGATGGAAACCGGGTCGGCCTTCGAGGGCATGGGCGCGGCGCGGGAGGTCAGTTTCGCGGTGCTGGCCGAGGCGGCGGTCATCACGGGGGTGCTTGCCCTGTGTGTGCAAAGCGGCCGCCTGACGCTGGCGGGCATGCTCGGGGAATCCGCCGGACCCGGGGCGGCGCTGCTGGGGGCGGGCCTGTTCATCGTGCTGCTGGCGGAGAACTGCCGGGTGCCGTTTGACGACCCCAACACGCACCTGGAGCTGACGATGGTGCACGAGGTGATGGTGCTGGACCACAGCGGGCCGTTGCTGGCGGCGGTGCTGCACGGCGCGGCGGTGAAGCTGCTGTTTTTCGCGGTGCTGCTGGTGCAGGCGGTGTTGCCGCTGGGCCACTGGCCGGCGGGCACCGCGCTGGCCGCGCTGGCCGCGGGGGTGCTGGTGGTGACCGTGGGCGTAGGCCTGGTCGAGGCGCTGCTGGCGCGGGTCGCCTTCCGCCGCGTGCCGTTGTTGCTGACCTCGGCCTGGGTGTTGTGCGTGTTTGCCCTGCTGGTCGCGTGGAAGGGAGGCGGACGATGACCGGGCTGTTGAACGTGCTGGTCGGCGTGGTGATGGGCCTGAACCTCGTGGCCCTGGCCGGGGGCCGCCTGCCGCTGCTGATCCGGACCGTGGCCGTGCAGGGCGTGGTGCTGGGGCTGATGCCGCTGATTCTCGAGCACGGCGCCCTTGACTGGAAACTCGCCGCCGTGGCCGTGGCCACCGTGGCGGGCAAGGGCCTGCTCATTCCCTCCCTGCTCCTGCGCGCCCTGCGGGTGGCGCGCATTGACCGGGAGGTCGAACCGTTGCTCGGTTTTGTGCCCTCCCTGCTGCTGGGTGCGCTGGGCACGCTGGCGGCGGTGGGGCTGACCGAGTTCCTGCCGCTGCGGCCCGAACACGCCGCCACGCTGTTGGTGCCGGGGGCGCTGGCCTCGGTGCTCACCGGGTTCATCCTGCTGGCCGGCCGGGTGAAGGCACTGTCGCAGGTCTGCGGCTACCTGGTGCTCGAAAACGGCATCTACCTCTTCGGCCTGCTGTTGCTGGGCTCGACCCCGCTGCTGGTGGAGTCGGGCATCCTGCTGGACGTGACCGTGGGCGTGTTTGTGATCGGGATCATCGTGGACCGGATTCAGCGCACGTTTGATTCCCTGGACACGCGGCGACTGACCGTGTTGCGCGAATGAACGAGTGGCTTTCGTGGAGCTTGATCGGCGTGCCCCTGCTGGGCGCGGGGCTGGCCGGCCTATGGCCGGACAATCGCTCCCGGCCGTGGCTGTTGCCCGCGGTGGGCGCGGTGCACCTGGCGCTGGTGACCGCGCTAGCGTTGAAGGCTACGGCCGTCGCGCCGCAGGCCTGGCTGGGCTTTGACCCGCTGGCACGCGCGGTCCTGCCGGCGGTGTCGGTGTTGTTCCTCGGCTGCGCGGCGTATGCGGTCACCTACCTGCGCATTCGCGCCGAGCGGCCCAACCGGGTGTTTGTGGCCATGCTGCTGACCGCGCTGGGGCTGATCAGCGCCGGGCACCAGGCGCGGCACCTGGGGCTGCTGTGGATTGCCACGGAGGCGGTGACGCTGGCCTGCGTCCCGCTGCTGCACTTCAACGGCACGCCGCGCGCGTTCGAGGCGACCTGGAAGTACCTGCTGGTGGGCGGCACCGGCATTGCCCTGTCGTTGCTCGGCTCGTTTTGCCTGGGCTACGCCTCGCTGCACGGCGGCGGGCTCGGCGACCTCACCTTTGCCGCGCTGGCCGCGCAGGGGCGGGAATTGTCCCCGCCCTGGGTGCTGGCGGCGTGGGTGCTGTTGCTCGCGGGCTACGGCACCAAGATGGGGCTGGCGCCGATGCACACCTGGAAACCGGACGCCTACGGCGAAGCGCCGGGCATCGTAGGGGCGCTGCTGGCCGGCGGCGTCACCACCGTGGCCTTCACCGCCATCCTGCGGGTGCGGGCGGTGGTGGGCGCGGCCGGCGCGGGCGCGATGGCCGACCGCACGCTGCTGGCGCTGGGGTTGTTTTCCCTGACCGTGGCCGCGCTGTTTCTGCTGGGCACGCGCGACTTCAAGCGGATGCTGGCCTACTCGAGCATCGAGCACATGGGCATCCTGAGCCTGGGCGCGGCCCTGGGCGGGGCGGGCCTGGCGGCGGCGCTGTTTCACGTGTGGAGCAACGGGCTGACCAAGGGCGCGTTGTTCCTGAGCGCGGGCAATGTGCGCCGCGTGGCTGGGTCGGCCTCGATGGACACGGCCCGGGGCATGGCGCGGCTCACCCCCTGGTCGGCCGGGCTGCTGGTGGCCGGCATGTTGGCGGTGACCGCGCTGCCGCCGTTCGCGCCGTTTTTCAGCGAACTGCAGGTCGTGCGGGCCGGCCTGGCGGCGGGACGCGGCTGGGCGGTGGGGCTGTTTCTGCTGTGCCTCTTGCTGGCGTTTCTGGGCATGACCCGGGTGGTGTTCGGCGTGGTGGAAGGCCGGCCCGCGCCGGCGGTGCAGCGGCAGGCGGCGCGGTTCGCAGAAACCGCCGGAGTGCTGGCGCCGCCGCTGGCGTTGCTGGCGGCGTCGTTGGCGCTGGGCCTGTTCCGGCCGGCGGGTCTGGCGGCGGCCTGGCAGGCGGCGGTCGCGCAAATCCTCCAACCATGAACGCGCGCAGCGAATTTCTGCCCCTGACTAACGGCGGCGCGGTAGCCTGGCAGGAGATACCGGTCTGGTCAGTCGAGACGCTGGTCGAAGAAACCGCTGTGGCGCTCGACGACGGCGCGCGGCTTTGCGCCTGGTTCGGCGTGCCCGAGGGCGACGGCGTCAGTGTCGTGGCCGTGCTGGCCCGGGATGCGGAGGGCCGGCTCGAGGTGGCCCGCAGCCGTCCGGTGCGGGGCGGGTACCCGGCGCTCACGCCGCGGCAGACGCAGGCGCATCTGTTCGAGCGCGAGCTGTGGGAGCAGCACGGGGTGAAGCCCGAGGGGCACCCGTGGCTCAAACCGGTCCGGCGGGCGCGAAACGGCGCGCCGCTCAACGGCGAGTTCTTCCGCGTCGAGGGCACCGAGGTGCACGAAGTGGCCGTGGGACCGGTGCACGCGGGCATCATCGAACCGGGCCACTTCCGCTTCCAGTGCGCGGGCGAAGAGGTGCTGCACCTCGAGATCGCCCTGGGCTACCAGCATCGGGGAGTCGAGGAAGCGCTGCCGGGCGGGCCGCATCGGGCCACGCTGGCGCAAATGGAGACCGTGGCCGGCGACACGACCGTCGGCCACGCCACGGCCTACGCGACGGTGATGGAAGCCCTGGCGGGCACGGAAGCGCCGCTGCGGGCGCAGTGGTTGCGCGCGCTGGCGCTGGAGCTGGAACGGCTGGCCAATCACACCGGCGACCTGGGCGCGCTGGCCAACGACGTGGCCTTCCTGCCCACCTCGGCCGCGTGCGGGCGCATCCGCGGGGATTTCCTGAACCTGACCGCGTTGATCTGCGGCAACCGCTTCGGCCGCCGGCTGGTGACGCCCGGCGGGTGCGGGTTCGACCTCGAACCGGAGCGCGCGCAACGCCTCCTCGCCGGCCTAGACCGGGCGATGGGCGACCTTGAACACGCCGCCGCCTGGTTCTGGGACTCGGCCACGGTGCGCGCGCGCTTTGAGGGCGTGGGCGCGGTGAGCGACCGCGCGGCGCGGGAAATCGGCCTGGTCGGCCCGGCCGCGCGCGCCTGCGGGCTGGTGCGCGACGTGCGCTACGATCACCCCGCCGGCTGGCATCGCCTGGCGCAGGTGCCGGTGGCGGTCTGGCCCGGCGGCGACGTGCTGGCGCGCGCGCGGGTGCGCTGGCTGGAGATTCAGCGCTCGGTCCAGTTCCTCCGCGAGCAGGTCCCCGCAGGTCCGGAAGGTCCGGTGCGTGTGCCGCTGCCCGCGCCGGGTGGTGAGCGGCTGGCTGTGGCGCTGGTGGAGGGCTGGCGCGGGGAGGTGTGCCACGTGGCCCTAACCGATGCCGCCGGCCGGTTCCGCCGCTACAAGCTCGTGGACCCGTCGTTCCACAACTGGACCGGGCTGGCGCTGGCGCTGCGCGGCACCGCCATCTCGGATTTCCCGATCTGCAACAAGAGTTTCAACCTCAGTTACTGCGGCGCGGATTTGTAGGCGCCGCCCCGGCCATGTACGTGCTCGATTCCCTGGTGTACCGGCTCCGGCGCGGGTGCGAGACCCTGCCCTACCCGGAGGGCCCGCCGCCGGCGCTGCCCGAGCGACACGGCGGGGCGCTGCGGCTGGACGGGTCGAAGTGCGCCGCCGGATGCACGGCCTGCCTGCCGGTTTGTCCCACCGAGGCTCTGACCCGCCCCGGCCCGGCGCCGGCGCAACTGGACCTGGGCCGCTGCATCTTCTGCGCCGCGTGCGTGACGGCCTGCCCCACCGGGGCCATCACCCCCACCGGCGACTACCGCCTGGCCGCGCGGCGGCGCGAGGACCTGGTGCTGGGCGGGGCGAACGGCCCGGAGACCGCGCGGCTGGCCGCGGCGCTGGACGAGAAACTGCGGCGGCTGTTCGGCCGCTCGCTGCGGCTGCGGCAGGTCAGCGCCGGCGGCTGCAACGCCTGCGAGGCGGACACCAACGTGCTGAGCACCATCGGCTGGGACCTGGGCCGGTTCGGCGTGCAGTTCGTGGCCTCGCCGCGGCACGCGGACGGCCTGTTGGTCACCGGGCCGGTGAGCGAGGGCATGGAACTGGCCCTGCGCAAGACCTGGGAGGCGGTGCCGGAGCCGCGGCTGGTGATCGCGGTGGGTGCTTGCGCCATTGCCGGCGGGCCGTTTGTCGGCCACCCCCAGGTGCACAACGGCGCGGCGGCGGTGGTGCCGGTGGACCTGTTCATCCCCGGCTGCCCGCCGCACCCGTTGACGATCCTCGACGGCCTGCTGCGCCTGCTGGGGCGGTTGGAGCAAGCCGCGCCGGGGTGCGCCTTGTAAACCCCGCCGGCAAGGTCTAGCGTGCGGGCATGTTCGATTCGCTCAGCGGCAAGCTCCAAAACGTCTTCCGCAACCTGCGCGGGCTGGGGCGCATCACCGAGTCCAACGTCGCCGACGCCCTGCGCGACGTGCGCCTGGCCCTGCTCGAGGCGGACGTGAATTTCCAGGTCGCCCGCGACTTCATCGAGGCGGTGAAGCAGAAGGCCCTGGGCCAGGAAGTCCTGCGCAGCATCCAGCCCGGTCAGCAGATCATCAAAATCATCCATGACGAACTGGTGGCGCTGCTGGGCGCCGACAGCGCGGGGCTGCGGCTGGAGGGCACGCCCGGCAGCCTCCTGCTCGTGGGGCTGCACGGCTCGGGCAAGACCACCACCTGCGGCAAGCTGGCCCGCTGGCTCCACAAACAGGGCGCCGCGCCCCTGCTGGTGGCGGCGGACGTGTACCGCCCCGCCGCCATGGACCAACTGGCCACACTGGGTCGCCAACTGAACCTGCCGGTCTTCGTCAAGCCCGGTGAGACGGACGTGCTGCGCCTGGCCCGCGAAGCGCTGGCCTTCGCCGCCGCCCACCAGCGCACCGTGCTGCTGTTCGACACCGCCGGCCGCCTGCACATTGACCAGCCGCTGGTGGAGGAGTTGGTGCGCCTGCGCGACCTGGTCAAGCCCTCCGAAATCCTCCTGGTGCTCGACGCCGCGACCGGTCAGGAGGCCGTGAACGTGGCCACGCACTTCCACCAGGCCCTGGGCATCACCGGGGCGGTGCTCACCAAGCTGGACGGCGACGCCCGCGGCGGCGCGGCCCTCAGCTTCCGCGCCGTGGTGGGTCGGCCCATCAAGTTCATGGGCGTGGGCGAGAAGCTCGAGGACCTCGAACCCTTCCACGCCGAGCGCATGGCCCAGCGCATCCTGGGCATGGGCGACGTGGTGTCGCTCGTCGAGAAAGCCGCCGAGGCGGTGGACCTGGACGAGGCACGCAAGCTCGAGGAGAAGATGCGCAAGGGCCAGTTCACCCTCGAGGACTTTCTGGCCCAGTTGCGCCAGATGAAGGGTATGGGGCCGATTGAAAACCTCGTGGGCTTGCTGCCCGGCGGGGCGGAGGCGCTCAAGAACGCTGACTTGAGCAAAAGTGAGAAGGAATTCCGCCGTATGGAGGGCATCATCTGCGCCATGACCCCGGCCGAGCGGCGCAATCCCAACATCCTGAACGCGCGGCGGCGGCTGCGCATCGCCGCCGGCAGCGGGGTGAAGGTCAGCGAGGTGAACAACCTGTTGAACCGTTTTCACCAGATGCAGCAGGTGATGAAGAAGATGGGTAAGTTCCAGAAGATGCTGACGCGGATGAGCGGGGGGCCGGGCGGCTTGGGTGGTCTCGGCGGCCGGGGCGGCCTGCCGCCGGGGATGTTCCGGCGGTGAGAAGAGGGCAGGGGTCCGGGCCGGGGTGCGGCCCGCGCCGGCCGGGGCGACGCCGTCGGACTCTGCAGCCTCTGGGGCGCGGACGTTCACGTCCGCAGGTGGGTCGGCAGTGTGACCGCCACAGGCGATTCGCCCGTACGCGGTTGCCGGCGAATCGCCGGCACCCCCCGCCCGCTGCCGGTGCGAATAGGAGACAAGCCTGATTGTGCGTGTCCTGCGAAACAGCGCCTTGTCAAAGCACGGAGCGTCATTAGACTGCGCCGCAAATTCGCACCGAACCATGAAACGCACGCCCAAATCCACCGAATATTTCCCCGGCATCCCCGCCATCCGTTACGAAGGCCCCGACTCCAAGAACCCGCTGGCCTTCAAATGGTACAATCCGGATGAAATCGTCGAGGGCAAGACGATGAAGGAGCATCTGCGGTTTTCCGTGGTGTACTGGCACACCATCCGGGGCGTCGGGGCGGACATGTTCAGCATGACCCGGGCGTGGCAGCGGCCGTGGGAAGACGGGACGGACTCGCTGGACATGGCGCTCAAGCGCGCGGGCGTGCTGTTCGAGTTCTGCCAGAAACTGGGCGCGCCGTTCTACGCCTTCCACGACCGCGACGTGGCGCCCGAAGGCCGCACGCTCGCGGAGACCAACAAGAACCTCGACCGCGTGGTGAAGGAGTTGAAGAAATACCAGCGCGACACCGGCGTGGGGCTGCTGTGGGGCACGGCCTGCCTGTTCGTGCATCCACGCTACATGCACGGTGCCGCCACGAGCTGCAATGCGGACGTGTTCGCCTTTGCCGCCGCGCAGGTGAAGAAGGCCATCGAGGTCACGCACGAACTGGACGGTGCCGGCTACGTGTTCTGGGGCGGGCGCGAGGGCTATTCCACGCTGCTGAACACGGACATGAAGCGTGAGCTGGATCACCTGGCCGCGTTCCTGCACATGGCCGTGGATTGGAAGAAAAAGATCGGCTTCAAGGGTCAGTTTTACATCGAGCCGAAGCCCAAGGAGCCGACCAAGCACCAGTACGACTCCGACGCCGCGGCCTGTCTGAATTTTCTCCGGCAATACGATCTGCTGGGCGACTTGAAGCTCAACCTTGAGACCAACCACGCCACGCTGGCCGGCCACACGATGCAGCACGATCTCGAAGTGGCGGGAGCGGCCGGTGCGCTGGGCAGCATTGACGCCAATAACGGCGACCTGCTCCTGGGCTGGGACACCGACCAGTTTCCGACGGACATCTACCTCACCACGCAGATCATGCTGACCATCCTGAAGTACGGCGGCTTCACCACGGGCGGCACGAACTTCGACGCCAAGTGCCGCCGCGAGAGCTTCGAGCCGGTGGACCTGTTCCACGCCCACATTGGCGGTATGGACGCCTTTGCCCGCGGTCTGAAGATCGCGGCGAAAATCCGCGCCGACGGCCGGCTGGCGGATTTCGTGAAGAACCGCTACGCCTCCTGGGACAGCGGGATCGGCCAGGACATCGAGCGGGGCAGGGTGGGCTTCGAGGAACTCGAGCAGTACGCGCTGAAACTCGGCGAGGTGAAGACCAACCAGAGCGGCCGGCAGGAGATGCTGGAGAATTTAATCAACGAGTTCATCTGAGCGTGGCAGACCCGCGGGCCTGAAGGGGTGGTGGGTTGGGCAGCGCACTGCTCGGTTGGTGTGCGGGTTCGTAAATCACTCGTTAAAGGGCTGAACGGCTGAAAAGTGTCCGAAACGGCCCTTTTGGCCATTCCCACCTGTTGACCTGGTCGGTGCGCCCCCAAAGGTCTTGACGAGGTTGGGGGCTGCCGCAGACCCGCGGTGCCGATATATCCGGCCCGCCAAACAGTTGGCAGTGCGGTCCGCCCGGACAATTCCCCTTTGGGCGCGTGTGAATCCGCTTTTCATTCCGCCGCTGGTGGTTTAGGTGTCCTGCCGCCGCCCCGACCGCCCAGCAAGACTTGTGTTCTTTGCCGCTGGATTCCGGTCGGTGCCGTCTTTGCATCGCATGTATTGGGAACCTGAAATCGAAACCCTGTCGCCGGACAAGCTCCGCGACCTGCAACTGGAACGCCTGCGCGCCACGGTCGCGCGCGTGGCCGCCCGCGTGCCGTTCTATCAGCGCAAACTGGCGGAGCACGGCATCGCCGCCGCCGATCTGCGCACGCTCGCGGACGTCCGCCGCCTGCCCTTCACCACCAGCAGCGATCTGCGAGACAACTACCCCGAGGGCCTGCTGTGCGTGCCGCGGAGCGAGGTCACGCGCCTGCACACCTCCAGCGGCACCACCGGCAAGCCCAAGGCCCTGTTCTTCAGCCGGCGGGATGTGGATCAAGCGGCGAGCCTGATTGCCCGCTGCCTGGTCATGACCGGCTGCACGCGCGAGGATGTGTTGCAGAACATGATGACCTACGGCCTGTTCACCGGCGCGCTGGTCATGCATTACGGCGCGGAAAAGGTGGGTCTGCTGGTCATTCCGGCCGGGCCGGGCAATTCCGAGCGCCAGTTGCTGCTCATGCAGGATTTCCGCACCACGGTTATTCACGCCACCCCCAGCTACGCGCTGTACTTCGCCGACTTCCTGGAAAAACGCGGCGTGGACGCCCGGCGCGATCTCGCCTTGCGCAAGGCGTTCATCGGCGCGGAGGCCCACTCGGAAGAGACGCGGCGCAAGATCGAGGCCGCGCTCGGCGTGGAGGCGTACAATTCTTACGGCCTGTCCGAAATGAACGGCCCCGGCGTGGCCTTCGAGTGCGAGCACAAGAACGGCATGCACCTCTGGGAGGACAACTACCTGCTGGAAATCATTGACCCGCAGACCGGCGAGCCGCTGCCCGACGGCCGGCGTGGCGAACTGGTGCTCACCTCGCTCTGCCGCGAGGCGATGCCCTTGGTGCGCTACCGCACCCGTGACATCACCGCCGTCATTCCCGAGCCCTGCCCGTGCGGGCGCACCCACCGCCGGCTCAGCCGCATCACCGGCCGCTCGGATGACATGCTGATCGTGCGCGGCGTGAACTTTTACCCGCAACAGATCGAGCGCGTGCTGATGAGCATCCCGGAACTGGGTCGGAACTACCAGATTCACCTTTCCGGACTCGACGACATGACCGTGAAGGTTGAGCTCTCCCCCGCGAGCTTCGACGGCCGGGTGGAAAACCTGGTCCGCCTCGAAGACCGCGTTGTCGAAAAGCTGCGCGCCGAAATCCTGATCAAGCCCAAAGTGGAGCTGACCGCCCCCGGCTCGCTGCCGGTGAGCGAGGGCAAGGCCCGGCGCGTGTTCGACGAGCGGGTGCTTTGATCCATTTTCCCTGCCCACACCACACTCCCGCTTTGTCATGAAACCCGTCCAACTGCTGGCCGTCTTTGCCGAAAACAAGCCCGAACAACTGGCGCGTGTGACCCGCGAACTGGCCGACGCGGGGGTGAACATTCACTGGGTGGGCATCGCGGACATGCAAAAGTTCGGCGTCATTCGTTTCCTGGTGGACAAATGCGACCTCGCCTATCAGTGGCTCAAGCAGCATGGCTTCACTGTCTCGAGGGTCGAGGTGCTGGCGGCGGAGGTCGAGGACCGGCCGGGGGCCTTGCACGCGGTCGCGAGCATCCTGGCCCGTAAAGGCATCAGTCTGAACAACGTCTCCGGCTTCGTATTCAACCATCGCGCCATCCTCCTCCTCGAGGCTGCGGACCTGGCCGCCGCCCGCGCGGCGCTCACCGAACACGACATCCACCTCCTCAGCGAGGACGAGATGTTGGGGCTGTGAGCCGGAGGCCGAGGTTGAGGGACGCGTTGCGCCACAGCCCACTTTGCCTTTCGGGGTGAGTCGCCGCTCCGGACCACGCTGCGACCAGACTTGTCGGAGCGGGAGAAGGTCACGCCCACTTACATGTGCGTGATAAGGTTGTCGCCAAACTCGGAGCACTTGACCTGCGTGGCGCCGTCCATGAGCCGCGCGAAATCATACGTGACGCGCTTGCTGGCGATGGCGCCGTTGAGGCCCTTGAGTATCAGGTCCGCCGCCTCCACCCAGCCCAGGTGCCGCAGCATCATCTCGCCGCTGAGGATGACCGAGCCGGGATTGACCACGTCCTTGCCGGCGTACTTGGGCGCGGTGCCGTGAGTGGCCTCGAAAATGGCGTGGCCGGTGATGTAGTTGATGTTGCCGCCAGGTGCGATGCCGATGCCCCCCACCTGGGCCGCCAGCGCGTCGCTGAGGTAGTCGCCGTTGAGGTTGAGCGTGGCAATCACGTCGAAATCCTCCGGCCGCGTGAGCACCTGCTGGAGGGTGATGTCGGCAATGGCGTCCTTGATGACGAGGCCCGCGCCGGGTTTGCCCTCGGGGATCTTGCACCACGGGCCGCCGTCCAGTTCGACCGCGCCGAAGTACTCCCGGGCCACCTGGTAACCCCAATCGCGAAAGGCGCCCTCGGTGAACTTCATGATGTTGCCCTTGTGGACGAGCGTGACCGAGCGGCGCTTGAACTTGATGGCGTAGCTGATGGCGCTGTGGATGAGCCGCACGCAGCCGCTGTAGCTAACCGGCTTGATGCCCACGCCCACGCGCACGTCGGTGGGGAAATTCGCCGCGCCCACCGCTCGCCAGAACGCCTCCGCCCGGGCCGGCGTGCCGAAGCGGATTTTGTCGAACTGCTTCGGGAATTCCTTCGCCAGGAAATCCAGGACCTTTTGCGCCTCGGGGGTGCCGGCGGCGTACTCGATCCCGGCGTAAATGTCCTCGGTGTTCTCGCGGAAGATGACCATGTTCACCTTCTCGGGGTGTTTCACCGGACTGGGCACGCCGGTGAAGTATTGCACCGGGCGCAGGCAGACGTAGAGGTCGAGCAACTGCCGCAAGGCCACGTTTAGCGACCGGATGCCCCCGCCGACCGGCGTGGTCAGCGGGCCCTTGATGCCGACCAAGAATTCTTTGAACGCCTCAACGGTGTCGTCCGGTAGCCAGGTGTTGAACTTGTGGAACGCGGTTTCGCCCGCGAACACCTCCATCCACGCGATCTTGCGGCTCCCGCCGTAGGCCTTCGCGACCGCGGCGTCAAACACGCGTTCAGAGGCGGCCCAAATGTCCGGACCGGTGCCGTCGCCCCGGATGAACGGGATGATGGGCTGGTCGGGAACGTGTAGCTTGCCGTGCTGGATGCTGATCTTGTCGCCAGCCGGGACGGTGCAGGTGGTGTAAGGCATAAGTCTTCTACGCGGGGAGGGTGGATGCAGTCAGTCGGGCAATTCAAGCCGCAAGCTCGCGGCGGCAACCTTCACCAACGGCAGTACTGGCTCAATAACGCAGGCGCACACCACCGGAGAGCGTCAGGATTTCGCCGAGATCGGAGCCGAACAATTCGTCTCCATCGTCCGTCAGCTTTAAGTCCTGTCCAAAGCCGACGCCGCCCTCGATGAACCCGAACCATTTGCCGCCAAAACTCCGTCCCAGCAGGCGCTCGACGCCGAGGCTGGCGCGCCAGCTCTTGTACTCGAGATTTCGGTCCTGACCGTCGTCAGTCCGGATGCTCCACGCCGAGCCACCGGGCCGCGCGATGGCCTCAAACAGCCAGGTCTCGTTCGGCGCGTACGCTACGCGACAGCGCGGGAAGGTGGCGCTGATGTTCCAATGAACGCTGGGGCGCCAAATGACACCGAGGACAGGCAGCGCGCGGTCTTCCCCCAGATCCCGCGAGTAATAGGCACCGAAGGAGAGGCTCCACTCGGGATGAAATTCCCAGGCAGCCACCACCAGTGCGGTCACGGCCAAGTCGTCGCCGCTGACCTTCTCGAAGTCCGTGAACACGCCGGGCTCCACACCGGCCCAAAGTTTCCAGTGGTCGCCGAAGGCGTGCCAGTAATTGACCGGGAGCTGCAAGCGGTGCAGGTCCAGCGCGCCGGCGCCAAACGGGGTGGCTTCCGAAAAGTCGAGCTGATTCCAACGGTAGCGCACGCCGACCGTGAGGCGATTGGCTTCGTTTCGCCACACGGGCACTTGGGCCAGCATGCCGGCTTCGTGAAGCGACATCCCGGCGCCCGGCACGGCCTCAAGGTCCGCCTCCGACCCCCAAAGATAGTAGAGATTCGCGGCGTTGTAGTTGGGGACGAAAGACTCCTCCGTGGGACGTTCCGGGGCGGCAGCGAGACAACTGGCCGCAGCCAGCAGAGCAACGAGTGACTTCATGCGCGAAGGTAAGGAAGACCGACGGGCCGACTCCGGCTCACGCCACGGCGGCCAGTCGCGAGGCTGTCCCCGCTGACGCTTGGATCGCTCGCACCTGGCGAGCGGCCGCCTCCGCTGTCAGGCCATACTTTTGCCGCAGGTAATCCACCGAGGAGGCGTGCTCAATGAACTGGTCCGGCCAGCCAATTCGCACCACCGGCGTGGCGATGCCCCGGTTGCTCAACAATTCGAGGACGCTGCTGCCGTAACCACCGGGCAGCACGTGATCCTCGAAGGTCACCACCACGTCCGCCGCCCGCGCGAAAAAGGTATGGGTGGCTTCATCGAGCGGCTTGAAGAAACGCGGATTGATGAGCGCGACATCCCATCCCTCGACCTCGAGTTGTGCCGCCGTCTGCCGGGCGATGGCCTGCATGTTGCCAAGGGGGAAGAGCGCCGCCTTGCGCCCGCCGTTCCCGGCAAAATTGCGCAACACCTCCGCCTGGCCCACCTCCAGCAGCTTCGGCTGCTCCTTGATGGGCACGCCCTCCGCCGGGCCGCGCGGATAGCGAATGAAGGACGCGTGCGGCTGGTGCGTGGCGGTGAACATCATGTCCACCAACTCATCCTCGTCCTTCGGCGCCATGCCGATCACGTTCGGCACGCAACGCAGGTAGGCGATGTCGAACAAGCCGTGGTGCGTGGGACCGTCGTTTGCGGAAAGGCCCGCGCGGTCCATGCAGAAGATGACGGGCAGGTCCTGCAACGCCACGTCGTGGATGATGCAGTCGTATGCCCGCTGGAGGAAGGTTGAGTAGATGGCGACGATCGGCCGGAATCCCATGGTGGCCATGCCGGCCGCAAAGATCACGGCGTGTTCCTCGGCGATTCCCACGTCATAGTAGCGGTCGGGCAGGGCCTTCTCGAGCGCCTTCAGGCCGGTGCCCGTGGGCATCGCCGCGGTGATGCCCACCAGCGTCGTGTCGCGCTGGCAGAGGCGCACCGTCGCCGCGCCAAACACATCCTGCCAGTTGGGGGGGGTGCCGGGTTTGCTGGGCGGCGTGTCACCCGTGTTGATGTCATAGGGTCCGACGCCGTGGAACTTTTCCGGATGCTTCAGCGCCGCCTCGTAGCCCTTGCCCTTCTGGGTGATGACGTGGAGCACCACCGGCACCTCGCACGCCTTCGCGTACTCGAGCGACTCGATCAACAGCGGCAGATCGTGGCCGTCAATCGGGCCGAGGTAGCGCAACCCCAATTCCTCGAAGATGAGGCTGGACCCATAGCCGCCCCGGCCGTCGCCGCCGGAAGGCTGGGCCTGTTCGAGGACCACGCCGCTGACGGCTGCCTTGACCGCCTCCTCGGCCTTGTGGCCGAGTTTGATCGCCAAATCTCCCTTCGGCACGCGACGTAACCAACGCTCAAAATCCTTCTGTAACTGCGAGTATCTCGGGCTGCGGATCAGCTTGTTGAGGTACGAGGAGATGGCGCCCACGTTTTTCGCGATGGACCACTCGTTGTCGTTGAGGATGCCGATGAACCGTTTGGTGGTGTGCGCGATGTTGTTCAGCGCCTCGAACGAAATGCCATTGGTCAGGGCGGCATCGCCAAAGATGCAGACCACGTGCTCGTCGCTCTTGCGCTGGTCCCGCGCCGCACACATGCCCAGTGCGGCGGACAACGCGGTACCGGCGTGTCCCGCCCCGTAGCAGTCGTGCTCGCTTTCGCTCCGCAGGGCGAACCCGTTCAATCCCCCGGTGGTGCGGATGGTGTGAAAGCGGCTCTTGCGGCCGGTGAGCAGCTTGTGGACGTAGCACTGGTGGCTGACATCCCACACCAGCTTGTCCTTGGGCGTCTCGAAGACGCGGTGCAGGGCGAGGGTCAGTTCCACCACGCCCAGGTTGGGTCCCAGGTGACCGCCGTTTTTCGAGAGCACCGTGATGAGTTCGGTGCGGATGTCGTCGGCCAGGTGGCAAAGCTGCTCGAGGGTCAGCTTGCGCACGTGCTCGGGGCTGTCCACCATGTCCAGGTAACGGTTCATCGGCTGCGGGCTACTTGTTCGGAGTCGGATTGGCGTCGAAGGGCCGGGTCTGCAACTGACCGGCGCCATTCTGTTCCAGTTGCTGGATGCGGACCTCGGCGGCGGCCAGGCGGGCCTCGCACACGCGGACCAGCTTCATGCCTTCCTCGTAGCGGGCCAGCAGGGTTTCCAGCGGAAGGTCTTCGGATTCCATGGCTTCCACCACGCGCTGCAACCTGGCCAGCGCGTCGCTGAAGCTCAGTTCCGCGGCCTCCCCGGCGGCACCGGCCTTGGGTGTCTTCGACATCGCCGGGAAACATAGTGGCCGGGAGCGAAGGCGTCCAGCCGATTGCCCGGTTGTTACACTGGTCAAACCGAATCACGCAATCGAAACCGCAGCGCAGGCACCGCGCGCCCGGTTTTCCGCGTCCCCGCGGAAAAGCACCGTGCCCTGGTTTTGGTCGGCACGTCCGGGCCTTGCGGGCGCCCAGCCTGCCGTTCGCCAGCCGCGTCTGGTTAACCCCCGGCGTGGGTGCGCTCCCCGATCTCAATTTCCGGCTCAAGAGGGAACGGGCGTGGGCGCAGCGCCGACGCGGGCGCAAGGCAGCCGCAAACGCGCCACACAGCCGCGCGCGCGGGCCCGGTTTTCCAAAGTGAGGCTGCCGCTGTGATTCTCCACGATCTGCCGGCACAGAATCAGGCCGATGCCCGAGCCTGTTTGCTTCGTGGTGAAAAACGGCACGAACAGATTTGCGGTGCTGGCCAGGCCGGTGCCATCGTCCTCGACCGTCAGTTCAACATCGCCGCCGGTGCGCGCCCAGGCGAGACGCACGCCGCCGCCGGCGGCACCTGCCGCGAGCACGGCTTCGGCGCCGTTGCGCACCAGGTTGATCAGCGCCTGCTCCAGTTGATCGGCGTCTGCCGCCACCGTGCATGGCGGCCCGGCCAGAATGCTCACCGGCACGCGGGCTTCGAGGGCGGCGACGCGTTGGATCAGCGGGGTCAGTTCGACTGGCTGGAGACGCGGCTTGGGCAGACGGGCGAGCTGTGCGTACGCCCCCACGAAGCGGTTAAGTGCCTCGGCCCGGCTGGCAATTACCTGGAGGCCGGCGCGTGCGTCGGCCCGCCAGTCCGCGGGCAGCGGCTCGCGCCGGAGCAGGCTTTCCAGGCTGCCGGCGATGGATTTCACCGGCGCAAGCGAGTTGTTCAACTCGTGGCCGAGCACCCGCACCAGCCGCTGCCAGGCGCGGGTTTCCTCCTCGCGCAACTCGCGGCTCAGGTCCGCAATCACCAGCAGGGTGTGCGGCCGGCCGCCTTGTCGGAACTGCTGGCGTTGCAACCGCCACCGGCCGGCGCCGCCCGGAAACGGCGTGTGAACGTGGCGCGGCACCTCGCCCTCCAGGCACTCACCCAGCCCCAGCTCCGCGGCGGGTCGGCCCAGCAGGCGTTCGGCGGGCTGGGCCAGAAGACGCTCGCCGGCGCGGTTCACCAGCCGCAAACTGGCGTTCGCGTCAAACGCGAACACCGCCACCTCGATCTCGGCCATCACCGTGCGCAGCAGCGCGGTGGCTTCAAGCGCCCCCAGGCGCTGGTGCCGCATGGTCTCGACCAGGGCATTGACCTCGATGAGCAGTTCGTCCAGTGCGTCGCCGCTGTAATCGCGCCGCGCGCGAAAGGAATAGTCGCCTTCGCGCAAGCCGGAGAGGATGTTGGCCATGGTTTGGAGAGGCCGGATCAGCCGTTCACGCAAGGCCCACACCCCCCCGAGCCACACCCCCAATATCAAGATCGTGATGCCCACACGCGCGGTGGTGCTCAGGTTGGTGTTGGGAAACCCCGCGCCGCCCCACACAAACAGCCCGGCCAGGCCCAGAGCCGGCAGCGCCGCCAGCGTCGCCGTCAGGCAGGCCCGCCGAACGTAGCCAGGACGCCGGTGCCCGGTGGGGCGGGGAAAACGGGGCGGCAGGGTGGACATGGGAAACCGGGCGTTGCCGCCGGGGTCTGGTTTAGAGTCCGTATTTTTGGAGACGCCGGTAAAAGGCGCTGCGGCTCAGGCCCAGCGCCTCGGCAGCCTTGTTGGCGTTGCCGTCGAAGCGGGCGAGTGTCTTTTTTATCAGCCAGCGTTCCACGTCCTCGATGGCCATGTCCTCGAGGCGGGGTTCCGCTTCGCGCGGCGTGCGCAAGCCCAGGTCGCTGGCGCGCACCTGCGGGCCGGCGGCCATCAACACGGCGCGTTCGACCACGTGACTCAACTCGCGCACGTTTCCCGGCCAGGCATGATCGCGCAAGGCCTGGAGCGCGGCGGAATCGAAGCCCTCCAGGTTCTTCCCGTAATGCCGCGCGTGCCGTGCGAGAAAGTGCTGCGCCAGCGGCGCAATGTCCTCCGGCCTTTCGCGTAACGGCGGCAGGTGAATCTCGATGGTGTTGAGCCGGAAAAGCAGGTCCTGACGGAAACGGCCCGCCGCCACCGCTTGGACGAGGTCCGTGTTGGTCGCGGCGATGAGCCGCACGTTGGCGCGCCGCGTCTTGGACGAGCCCACGCGCTCGTATTCGCCGGTCTCCAGCACGCGGAGCAGCCGCGCCTGCTGCGGCGGCGGTACGTTGCCGATCTCGTCCAAAAAGAGCGTGCCGCCCTCCGCCAGCTCGAAGCGGCCGACGCGGTCCGCCTTCGCGTCCGTGAACGCGCCCTTCACGTGGCCGAACAGCTCGCTTTCAAAGACGCCTTCCGAGAGCCCGCCGAGGTTCACGGTCACGAACGGGCCATTGGCGCGTGGCGACACCGCGTGGAGCGCGCGGGCCACGACGCCCTTGCCAGTGCCGTTTTCGCCAAGGATGAGCACGTTGGCGTCGGCCGGCCCCACGCGCTGGATCAAGGCGAGCACTGGCTGCATGGCGGGCGACTGAGCGATGAGGTCAGGGCCCGACCCGCGCAGCAGGGCGTTCTCCGCCTCGAGCCGGTGTGTCTGCCGCACGGCCCGGGCGAGCTCGATCTGGTTGCGCAGGATGGTCAGCAGGCGCGCGTTGTCCCACGGTTTCTGGATGAAGTCGCGCGCGCCCCGGCGCATGGCCTCGACGGCGAGGTCCACGTTGCTCCAGGCGGTCATCACCACCACCGGCAGTGTGCTGTCCAGGGCTTGCAGGCGGCCAAGCAGGTCCAGGCCTTCCGCGCCGGAGGTGGTGTCGCGGGTGTAGTTCAGGTCAATCAGCGCGACGGCAAAGTCCTTTTCGGCGGCCGCCGCCAGGGCATGAGCCGGCGAACTGACCGTTTCCACCTGGAAGCCTTCGCCTTTGAGCAGCAGACGCAGCGCGGCCAGCACATCGGGCTGGTCGTCGGCGATCAGGATCAACGGGGAGGTGTCGTGGGTTTTCATGCCGCGTCGCGCGCTCGGGCGCAGCGTAGGCGAGCAGCGGTCGGCTGCCAACCCGAATGCCTCAGCTTGCGGCGCGGCGCAGCCGGTCCGCCACGCCGGCCCACTCCGGGGTTTCGGGCACAGCCTCGACCACGATGGTTTCCGCCCCCCGCTCGTCGCACCGATGCAACTCGGCGTACAACGCGCGCGCGTAAGCCTCCGCGTCGTGCGGAATCACGCTCACACCGCCCAGACCCGCTGGCGAGGGTACGTGTGTGTGGGCCACTACGAATGCGCGCGGCGCGGCGCAACCCTGTGCGGTCAGTTCGCGCCGGAGCCCGGCGTCGTCCGCCCAGGCCAGCACCAGCAACCGTGCGCGCGGGGCGTAATGCCTGGGCATCTGGCCCGGACTGCGCCACACCGCGTCCGGCGCGGCGGCGGGCGATGCTTCCACCGTGCCCACCACCGCCGCCAGCGCGCCCGCGTGGATCATTCCCGGCCGCAGCACGCGCGGCGGCCGGACGGTCAGATCGAGCACGGTGGATTCCACGCCCACCGGACACGGTCCGCCGTCCACCACGGCCGGGACACGGCCGCCGAGGCTTTTGAGCACATGCTCCGGCCGGGTGGGTGAAAGCTGGTTGGAAATGTTCGCGCTCGGCGCCGCCAACGCCGTGCCGCACTCGCGGATCAACGCCTGCATGAACGGATGACTCGGCCAACGGATGCCCACGGTTTCTCCGCCCGCCGTGACCACATCCGGAATGCCCGGCGCGCGCGGCAGCACCAGCGTCAACGGCCCCGGCCAGAACGCCCGGGCCAGCGCGTCTGCCGCGGGCGGCCATTGGGTGACGCACGCCAGCGCCAGTTCCCGGCTCGCGACGTGGACGATGAGCGGATTACCGGCCGGGCGGTTCTTGACCTCGAAGATGCGGCGCACCGCGGCGGCGCTGGTGGCCAGGGCGGCCAGGCCGTAAACGGTTTCGGTGGGCACCGCGACCACTTCCCCGGCGCGCAGTAACGCCGCGGCGCGTTCCACCGCTTGGCGGAACAGTTCAGGGGTGTGCGTGGGCAGTAACTCGGTGTGCATGATCCGACGGCTCGCAGCCGAACTCCGGCGCGGGCGCGCGATCGCAGCCTAGCCGGAACGGCCGATTTGAAAAACCACGAATGCACATCAGGGGACACGAATCCTGTCTGTACGGAACAAGTTTGGGACGAAATCGCGCCCGCGGTTGTGTTGGTTTGAGTGCGTGGTCCAACTCGCCCCCGTTCCGGGATGTTTATTCATATCCATTCATGGTTCACCTCCATCCGGGGTTGGTTGTGGCATCGTCCGCCCGGGCTTCCCGGTAGACCCGTGGCTGCGAACTGCGGGCGGTGCATTCCGGGGTTGCCGGCCGCAGGCGGGGCGGACTACTTTGCGCCGCAGTCCGAGAGAGCCGCGCCAGACCACGAATCGGGGCGGGGGGCGATGAGCCGGGCAGCGGGGATTGAACCGCCGGGCGCTGCCGCTTCCCAACCCGCCGCCAGCCGGAGCGTGGTCGGTGACGCGGAGCGCGTCTGCCGGTCAAGGCGCGCCGACTCTGATCGGAGAAGCCAGGTTCACGCATTCATGTTGGAATGGAATATTCAGGCGCGGGCCCATGCCTGCCAGAGCTGCGGCCGCGCCTTCAAGAACCGCGAGCCGTTGCACACGCTCCTGTTTGACGAGCGCCAGGCGTACCGCCGCCTGGACGTCTGCGAGGCTTGCTGGCAGGCGGAGCACGCGCAGGGCAGCAATCACCGTCGCGGTTTCATTTCGCACTGGGAAAGCCTTTACGAACCGCCGCCGGCCGCGCCGCCTGAACCGATCCAGAAGGAGACCGCCGAAAGCCTGCTCCGTAAGCTGGTGGCCTTGAACGCGCCGGAACACGCCGGCAGCGTTTTCATCCTGGCCGTCATGCTCGAACGCAAGCGCATCTTGAAGGCCAAGTCGCAGACCAGCGAGGGGGGCCGCCGCCTGCTGATCTACGAGCACCCGCGCACCGGTGACGTGTTTACCATCCAGGATCCCGAACTGCGGCTGGACCAGTTGGACACGGTGCAGCGCGAGGTGGCGCGACTGCTGGAGCACGGCCAGCCCACCGCTCCCACTGCCCCGGTCACGGCTCTCGACGGCGCTGCGACTGCGGGGACGGATGCCCCGGTTCAAGCGCCGGAGAATGTTGCGGTTCCACCCGCCGGGAATTCCGCGTCCGGGCCGGACCGACCGCCAGAGACCGCGCCCGCGCCATGAACGAACTCGATGCCCTGCAGGCTGGCCTGGGTTGTCAGTTCAAAGACCGCAACCTGCTGCGGTTGGCGCTCACTCACCCTTCGGTGACGCATGAACAGGGCGTGAGGCTCCAGCACAACCAACGACTCGAATTTCTCGGAGATTCGGTGCTGGAGCTGATTTTGACGCACGAGTTGTACCGGCGCTTTCCCGACCGGGGCGAGGGCGCACTCACCCAGGCACGCGCACGGCTGGTGAACCGGCGATTCCTGGCCGAGCGCGCCCGCCGGCTGGGATTGGGGCCTTACCTGGTGCTCAGTCGCGGTGAGGAGATGAGTGGCGGCCGGGATCGGACTTCCACGCTGGCCGACACGTTCGAGGCGTTGGTGGGGGCACTGTTTCTGGACGGCGGTTTGGAGGCGGCGCGGGCGTTCGTGATCCGGCTGTTTGAGCCGGAACTGGGGGCGTTGCCGTCCGCGGCCGACGCGGAGAATCCGAAAGGCCAGCTACAGGAACGCCTTCAGGCCAGCTCGGCCAACCCGCCCGAGTACCGGCTCATGGCCGCCACGGGGCCGGACCATGATCGCCAGTTCGAATGCGCGGTCAGTCACGGCGGCGTGGAACTCGGTCGCGGCCGTGGCAAGAGCAAAAAGGAGGCGGAGGCTGCCGCGGCGGCGGACGCGCTGCGTAAATTGGGCCCGCAGACGGATCAAGCGGCGGACGGGCAGGCCGTAGCGCCGCCGGGCGTGACCGCGCGCTGAGCCGGACTGAAGCTGGCGCCAAGTCGGCCTTCTACCTGCAGCGAGTGCGCAATTTGTGGTTGCTTGAAGTGCGTATATGCATATAAACGCAATTAAAGATAAATGCGCGCCACATGAACACTCCCGTTGCTCGCTCCCACCGCCGGTTGTGGACCTACCTGGCGGGCTTGAGCCTGGCCGCCGCCAGCCTCCAGGCCGCCTCCCATCCGTTTATCAAAACCTACGAAGGTTCCCAGACCTGTACCCGCTGCCATGACAGCGCGGCCCGCGAAGTCATGGCCACCGTGCACTGGACCTGGAGCCACACCGATCCCCAGAGCGGGCAGGTGCTCGGCAAGAACCACGTGATCAACAACTACTGCATCGCGGTGCCGTCCAACGAGCCGCGCTGCACCAGTTGCCATGTGGGCCTCGGGTACGCGGACAAGAACTTTAACTTCGACGACCCCACCAAGGTGGACTGTCTCATCTGCCACGACACCACCGGCACCTACAAAAAGTTCCCCACCGGCGCCGGGCATCCGGTCTATGACACGCCCAAGGAATTTCCCGCCGGTTCCGGCGTCATGTGGCCGCCGGTGGACCTGGTGAGGGTGGCGCAAAATGTGGGCAAAACCTCCCGCAACACGTGCGGCGCCTGCCACTTTTTCGGCGGCGGCGGCGATGCGGTGAAACACGGCGACCTGGACTCGACCATGACCAACCCGACCCGCGCCGTGGACGTCCACATGGGCGTGGACGGCCTCAATTTCACCTGCTCGGACTGCCATGCGGCGGGCGATCACAAGATTGCCGGCACCAGCTATCCCGCGGAAGTTCCCGACAATCACGGTTGCGAGAAATGTCACACGGACGCCCCGCACAAGAGCAACGCCATGCTCAACCTGCACACCGACCGGGTCGCCTGCCAGACCTGTCACATCCCCGCCTTCGCGCGCGGCGGCAAGGCCACCAAGATGACCTGGGACTGGTCCACCGCCGGGGAGAAAGGTCCGGACGGAAAGAACAAGATCGTCAAGGACGCGGACGGCAATCCGATTTACGACACTCAGAAAGGAACGTTCACGTGGCAGGCGAACGTGGTGCCGGAGTATCGCTGGTCCAACGGGGGCACCACCTTCGTTACCCTGGACACGCCGGTCTCGCCGGCCGAGCGGGTCACGATCAACCGGCTGCACGGCGGCGAGAGCGATGCCCGGGCGCGCATTTTCCCGGTCAAACGCTTTACGGGCAGACAGCCTTACGACGCCGGCCAGCAGCGCCTGGCGGTGCCGCATCTGTTCGGCACGGACGCCGATGCGTATTGGAAGTCCTATGACTGGGCGCGTGCGCTGGCGGCCGGACAGGCTTATGTGGGACGCACCTTCGTTGGCCCGGTCGGCTTCGTGGAAACCGAGATGTTTTGGATCCAGAACCATATGGTCGCCCCCAAAGAACAGGCTCTGCGATGCACCGACTGCCACACGCCGGAGGGCCGGCTTGACTTTGTGGCGCTGGGCTACTCACCGAGTCGCGCCGCGCGACTCCAGACCCTGGCCGGCTTCCAGATTGCCAGGGTGGAACTGACCCAGGGAGGGGCCGGCTTGAAGCTGACGTGGACCGGTAGTCCGGGCTACCGCTACCAGGTGCAGGCTTCGGCGGATTTGAAGTCTTGGACGGACGCGCCCGACGGCGCCCGCCAAGCGGGCGCGGAGCCGTCCGATTTGACCTGGGAGGAGACACTGGGCGGCGGAGCGCGGTTCTACCGCATTCTCCGCTTGAGCCAGTAATTAAGCGCTGCGTTGACCACCGCCACTGGCCGAAGCCTGCGGGTTTTGGCCGGTGGTTTGTTTCTGGCGGGGCCTGCCGGAGGGCGGGCCAACGAAAGGCCTTCTTGGCATTCCGCGCCTTCCTCCCGCCTCAACCCAGCGGCGAGGAAGTGCCCCGTGCGGAAGGTCCCGCAGTCCCGACTACACTTGGAGCAGTTCCGAGACCTTTCCCCGGCGCTCGAATTCGCGCTGCAAGCTGCCGCACACGTGGCGGCACAACTCGAAAATCATCGGATCTGCAATACGATAGAAAACGCTGACACCTTCCTTCCGACGGGCCAGAACACCGGCGTCGGCCAAGCTGCGCAGGTGTCGCGAGACGTTCGTCTGGGTCTTGCCGGTGGCCGCGACCAGTTCCCCCACGGTGCGTTCGCCGCCCTCGAGTTCTTGAACCAGGCGGAGCCGCAGCGGCTCGCTGAGGACCTTGAACCGCGCAGCGATAAGGCTCAGAGCCTCGTCCGGCAGCGGCAAGCGGGAACGCGGTCGGGCCGAGGTTGAACGATCGGCCGGCCGGCGGCGTGCGGCGGTGGGAGAAACCGGTGCCGCCCCGGCCGCCAGGCGCGGCTTCCGCCACACGGAGTCTGTTCCACGCTGCCGCTTCATGCTGGATCAGTTTAGAAATCGTGTGGCGGCCGGGCAAGGACGCGTCGTGGCGCTCATTCACCCCGCGCAGGTATGCCGGGTTGGGCGGGATTGCCTGCTCGGATCCACGCCTCGTTGAACCGGACGTGCTTGATGGACTTGGCGGCCGGGTCGCCGTCCACGTCCCGCGGCAGGCTGCGGCGGTTCAGGTGGTAACTGTACGTCGCGTGCAACGAGCCGTCGCGGGCCTGCATGATGGACGGGTAGTGATACGAACCGGCCTCCGGTCCGGGCTCGTCGCGCTCGAGGTGGCGCTGCCATTTCCAGGAGCGCCCGTCGTCGTCGGAGAGTTTTACCACCAGGCTGTGCCGGCCGCGTTCGGTGTCGTTGTTGATCAGCACCCAGTGGCCGTTGCGCAGGCGGTAAATCTCGGCGCCCGCGCCGGGATTGGGATGCTCGCTGTCGGTCACGGTGGTCCAACTTTCGCCGCGGTCGCGGGACCAGGCTTGCTGGAGCCGCATGGGCGGCGGACCGTTGTCGCGCATGAGTGTGTACAAGGCGCCGTCGCGGCCCTGGACGATGCTGGGCTGGATGTTGCCCGCGCCGATCAATGGCACGCTGGTGTGCCAGGTCCGGCCCCAGTCGTCGGTGATGGCCATGAGTGAGAAGCTGAAGCCGTCGTGGTACAGCGGCAGGATCAGGCGCCGGCCATCGAGCAGGAAGGGCCGGGCGCGCGGCATCCAGCCCAACCGGCAATACAGCTTGTCCCCGGCGTGCTGGCGCATGGCCCGGAGGAAGTCCTCGGCCTCGCGGCGGGTGCGCTCGGGCAGGGTCATGCCGGCCACCAGCGCCTCGAGTTCCGGCAGGCGGCGCGCCACGGCTTCCGTGAATTCCGGCCCCGGCTTGATGTGCACCACCTCGCTCGATTCCCAGTGCGGCGGGCCGGGGCGGTGGTAATCCGAGGAAATCCGGCACTTGAGCAGCGCACTTTCCCAGGTGTTGGCCTGGATGGTGGTGTGGAACAGCCACAGCCGGCCGCGCGGGTCAATGAACAGGCACGGATTGCCGTCAGGCAGGCCCGGGGTGTCGGACATCACAAAGGGCGCGCTCCAGGTTTTCGCGCCGCGTTTCTTGCGGGCGCCCATGATCTGCACGTCGTCGGCCGTGCGTTCGCCGGTGCCGCGAAACCAGCATACCAGCAGGTCGCCGCGGGGCGTTTCGACGATGCACGAGGCGTGGTTGTGCAGGACCTCGAGCGGGAAGATCAATTCGGACTCGAGGAACGGGGCCTCTTGCTTTCCGGCGGCCCGCGCCGCGACGACGGCGCAGCCCAGTGCGGCCAGTAAACCAAAAATGCGAGGTGACATGGCCGGACTAAACGCGGCGGCGGCCGGCCTGTAAAGCCGGGAACGGGCCGGCTACGCCGAAACGGTGCGATTGCCCGTCCCACCCGTCCTTCGGCTGAATCGCACCGCCGGTGAGGACCCGGCGACCCGCCGGGACTTACCGGGACCGCCACAACCGGTAGAATTGCGCCGTGTCGGTCACGGTGTTGGTCACCGAGAATACCGTTCCCGCCGGTGCGTAGTTGCTGCTCCAGAACACCGGGTACCACGGGGCGGACGGCACCAGGCTGCTGGCGGCATACAGCGTGTAGTAGCGCGCGCCCCGGGAATTCCACTCGATCACCACCTGGTTGCCCTCCCGCCGGATGCGCAGCGGCTCGGGCTCGAGGCGAAAGCTTTCAAGCCCGGCCAGGGTCATGGCGGTGTTGGTGACCACCACGCGGTAGGTCGGGCTGCGGCCCTCCGTTACGTATTCGCCAAAGGGGGCGATCGGTAGCCATTCGAGTACTCGGATCTCGTAGAAGATCTCCCGGCCCACTGTTGCGCCGGGCAGCGTGACCTCCGCCGACACGGCCGGATCAAACGGTTCCCAGTAACCAGCGTTAGTGCCCGCACCAAAAGCCATGGGATTGGACACGGGCGCCAGCGCATAAGGCCCCTCGGGCGAGTAGTAAAGCTGGGCAAGAACCTGCGTATAGGCCTGCGGCCCCTCCAGTGGCTGGCCGTCGTAGTCATACACCGGCGCGTCCAGCATGCCGGGAATGCGGTTGCGGAAGTCCAGGCGCACCCAGTCTTCAGCCACAGACAGCTTGCCGATCCCGAGGCTGATCAGAACTGCCGCGCCCAGTCGAAGCCGGCCGCACCATCGCAGTGAACTTGCGGGGGCGGGATGTGCTCCGCTGCCGGAGCCGTGATCGTGACCCATGCAAACAGGATTGCCGCTACCTGTTCCAGACCGGAGTGACCGGGCGGTTGAATCGAGGTAGTTTGCGTGGTCTGCCTTTCCTTGGCGTGTTGGCTGAAGCCCGATACCCATGATGATTTCACGCCATCCACTTTGGATGGACGATGTAACGGAATTCACGGCGCCCAGGAAGTCAAGGGCGGTTTATTGCGCGGAAGCGAGCGGGCGTATCGCAGTCCTTTGCAGCAGTCCCGACAGCCGGGGTCGTGGCGGGCCGGTTGCCCGTACTGCCCCACACTTTGCGGAGTCGTTATGGTTGCGCGGCATGGTCCAGGACGGCCACGTACGCGCCGTCGGTCTGACTTTGGGGCGGGAAGAGTTCGCGCTCGGCACTTAGCCGGAAATCGGGGTGCGCACTGAGAAAGGCGTCCACCACGCCGCGGTTTTCCTCGGGTTCGAGGCTGCACGTGCTGTACACCAGCCGGCCGCCCGGTCGCAGCCAGGGCACGACCTTTTCCAGCAGGCCGAGCTGGGTCTTGCTCAGCCGGGTGATTTCCTCCGGGCGGAGCCGCCAGCGCAGGTCCAGCCGGCGGCGGATCACGCCGGTGTTCGAGCACGGAGCGTCCACAAGGATGCGGTCGAATTCCCGGAATGGCGCCTCTTCCAGGCTGGCCACGGCCGTGCATTCGGCGCAAAGCCGATCGCAGTTTTCCACCAGCCGCTGCCGGCGGCTGGCCGAGGGCTCGACGGCCACGAGCTTCAGGTCGTTTTCCACCATCTGGGCCAGTCGGGTGGTCTTGCCGCCCGGCGCGGCGCAAAGGTCGAGGATACGGTCGCCCGGCTGCGGATCGAGCAGGTGCGGCGCCAGCAGCGTGCTGGGGTCCTGCACGTAAAACCAGCCTTCCTGCAAGGTCTTCAGCCGTGCCAGGGGCGGATGGGAACGCAACTCGAAGACGAGGTTCTCCGGGGTCCAGTCGTAACGCCGGAAATCGTAGTCCACATCCTCGGCCCGCCAGCGCTCGAGGAGCTTGGCGGGATCGGCCATGAGAGTGTTCACGCGGGCGAAGGTGCAAGCGGGTTGGTTGTTCCATTCAAGCAGGCGTACCGCCTCGGCCTCGCCCCAGCGGGTAATCCAGCGTTCCAGCAACCAGGCCGGGTGCGACCATCCCCACGCGGGGTCGGTGCGTTTGAGTTCCTCGAGCGCCGCGCGGGTGGCGTCGCGCTCCCGGGCATAGGCGCGCAGGACGGCATTGACGAACGCCGCCGGGCCGGGCGGGGCCAGAGCCACGGTTTCAAAGACGGCGGCGTGGTCCGGCACGCGGTCGAGCCAGAAAAGCTGGTACAATCCCAGACGCAGCAGCACCCGGACCTCCGGCCGCTGGGGGCGACCGGCGGACTTCTGCTCGATCAACCAGTCCAGCGGCGCCTGCCAGCGCACCACGCCGAAGGCAAGTTCCTGCGCCAGGCTTCGATCTGCCGCCGCAAGGCGCGCCCCCGCCAGTTCGGCTTCCAACAGGTCCTCGATGAAGCCCGTGCCCGCTTCCCGCGCCAGCAAGGCGCGATAGGCAATTTCTCTTGGTTTGCGCTGCCGCACCTGCCAATAATGCCCGTCACGTTGTTGGAAGCGAGTCGTAAACGGACATGAAGGAAGAGCTTGAGAGTCTGGTATCGGCCGGCAAGATCGAACGCCGGCATGTTGCACCGCTGCTGACCCTGATCGAAAGCGGGTTCTGTCAGCATCGCGGCTGGGGCTTTGGCCGTATCCGGCAGGTGGACCCGGTTTTTGGCCGCATGATCATTGATTTCTCGGGCAAACCCGGTCACTCGATGGACCTGGGCTTTGCGGCCGAGCAGCTCAAGCCCATCCCCCGCGACCACATCCTGGCGCGCAAGGCTGAGGACCTCCAGGGCTTGCGCACCCTGGCCGCCCTCAAACACCTCGAAGTCATCAAGCTGGTGCTCCAAAGCCACGGCGGCCGGGCCACGGTGGAGCAGCTTCAGCAGGCGCTGGTACCGGATGTCATTACGTCCGACTGGCGCAAATGGTGGGAGGCCGCCCGGCTGGAAATGAAGAAGGACGGGCATTTCGTCGTGCCGTTGAAGAAGACCGACCCGATTGTTTACCAGGAGGGCGAAACGCCGCTCCAAACCCGGCTCCTCCAGGATTTCCGCGCCGCCAAGGGCTTGAAGGCCCGCCTCGTCGTGGCTGGAGAATTGCTGAAAAACCTTTCCGAACTCACCGAGCCCAGAGCCGCCGTCGCGGAGGCGGTGGAGGTGCTCAACAACGAGATCGCCACCCACCAGCGCACCCAGCCCGCGCTGGCGCTGGAGGCGATTTTCATGCGCGAAGACCTGCGCACTGCCGCCGGCCAGGTGCCACAGCCCGGCGAGATCACGCCCCAAGCCGTCTGGGACCAGGCGGACGACCCGGGCAAGGTGCTCGAACAGGTGTCGGGGCCGCGCCAGAAGCGCGCCCTGCAATCCTTCCGCGAGACCCACCCCGAGGCGTGGCATCTGACGGTGTTGAGCACCCTCAACAGCGTCAACGCCCGACTGTGCGCCGAGTGCGCCCGGCTGCTGATCGAGGCCGGCCATTTGCAAGCGCTCAAGGATCGGCTGGTGCGGCTCATCAGCCAGCACACCGCCAGCAGCGAACTGCTCCTGTGGCTGGCCAAGGAACGACGTTCCGACCAGTTCGCCGACGTGCTGGGGCCGGAAGTCTTCCGGGCCATGCTCAGCGCCATCGAGCGCGACCAGTTCCAGGAAAAGAAATCCCGGCGGCTCCACGATTTCGTGATGGACGATCACGACCTGCTGGTCGAGTTGATCGAATCCGCGGACATCGAGATCATCAAAGACCTCACCCGGGCGCTGCAGCTTTCCCCCAGCTTCGACGACATGGACAAGCGCTCTTTGCTGGCGCGTATCGTCAAGCACTTCCCCGCCGTGCAGTCGCTCATTTCCGGCGAGCAATCCCGCCAAGACAACACGTTGGTGGTCTCCTGGGAGAGTCTCGAGCGCCGCCGCCAGGAATACCACGAACTGGTGGAAAAGCGCATTCCCGCCAACTCGAAAGACATTGCGGTCGCCCGCAGTTACGGCGACTTGCGCGAAAACCACGAATACAAGGCGGCCAAGGAGCAGCATCGCCTTCTCATGGAGCGCAAGGCTGAACTCGAAAACCAGCTCATGCGTGCCCGTGGCACCGACTTCAGCGACGCCAAAGCCGACACGGTGGGCATCGGCACGCGCGTGCAGATCACCGAACTGGGGCGCCAGCACACGGAGGTGGTCACGATCCTGGGCGCCTGGGACTTCGACACTGAGCGCCACATCGTCAGCTACCTCAGCCCGCTGGCGCAGTCGCTCATCGGGAAAAAGCCCGGCGATGAGGCGGAACTGGAGCTGGAAGGCCACCTCGCCCGCTACCGGATTGACCGCATCGAACCTTACGTGAAAGCGGCGCCCGCCGCCGGGGCGACATCCATTCCGGCCCCGGCGGCCTTGCCCGCGGCCGAACCCGCGCTGGCCGGGGCCGACACCCCGCCATTGGCGCCAGCCGTCCTGGTGACCCCGGCGGTGCCGCCCGCGCCGGAAGCGCCACCTCCGGGCGTGGCTGTTGAGCCCGTGCCCGCCTTGGGCGAGTCAAAGCCGGCGGTCCCGGTTCCCGAAGCGCAGTCTCCAAGCCCGGCCACGGCAGAGGCCATTTTGCCTTCCCCCGATTTTGCCCCGCCGGCGGGTCCGGATCCAAGCCCGGCCCATTCCGATTCCTGCCGGACAGAGGCGCAATCCGCTGCTTGAGTTCGCGGCCCCAGCGGGAAACCTCGGAGCGCAGCGCAGCGGCGCGACGAAGTTGCGCGTCTCTGGACTGAGGGAAGAAGGGCGCATCTCAGTTTCTTGCGCCCGGTTCGCAGTTCCGGCTTTGCCGATGTAACGGCAGCCAGCTTGGCTGCCGTAGAGGGCGGCATCCTATTGGCCGGAACAAGCTCACCGCTGAACCCTGCCCCCCAGCCCGCTGCCGGGCTGGAGACCCTGTTTTAGGGTAGGCTGAAGCCCGCCGTCACCACGAATGCCGGCCCGGCTGCGAAAAACTGAAATGCCCCCAACAAAGAGCGCTAAAAAACAAAACCGCCAGAGCGTTTGGGGAGCTCTGGCGGCAGGTCTGTTTCAAATTAGTGCCAAACGTCCTAGCGCCGCTTTTGTAACGTCCTTCGGCGCTGGATGACAAACGCCCCGAGGCCCAGCCCGGCGGCAGCGGCAAACGCCATACCGGATGGCTCCGGTACCGCCACAGAAACCACCGTCTCAAAGCCGCCGCTTTGCGAGCGCGTGAGTTCTCCCGTAGCGAACCCTATAACCCCGGCTTGGTTGATCGCGGTGGGATTGATCGGGTGGGTTTCGTTGACAATGTAGTCGAGGAAAGTCGGCACTCCGTCAAGGAAATCGAGCAGCGGAAAAGCATCGTAATCAATGTCGTTGGTCTCATCGAAAGTCTGGCCGAAAATCGTGAATGTAACGGTCAGACCGTCGGTCGGTCCGATGGACTCGCTTCCGGACCCGGTGATGCTGGCGTCATCGTAGCTGAAGGAGCCGGTGCCAATGGTACCGGCGAAGGGCCCGTCGAGCACGGTGCCCGTAAACGTCTCAGTGACAATGGCCGCGGCTGCCGTGGAGGTGGCGACTATGATGGCCAAACCGGCCATGCCCAAACGCGAACTGCAATTTTTCCCATTCATGTCGGTATGCTGTGGTTTTTAATACTTCCATCCCGGGAACACCCCACTCGAGAGTCCCGCCGGTAGGCTGGTAACCCACTGGGCGACACTGTTGCTACTTCAGGATTATGAGAACCGCAAGCTCTTTCATCTTGGTTTAACACGTTGGAAGGATTTCCAGTCACGGGCGACTATCCGGCAGCGGGGCCGGTCGTGTGCAATGGCCACCCTGGCTTGGCTGATCGGCCGTTCCGGTCGCGGGCCAACACTGTTTGACCAGCAACACCCCGTCCGAGCGCGGTGGTTACGCGCGATTTCCGGGTTGCGCCGCGGGCAGAGCCGTGCTCATTTGAATGGCACAGATCCTTGGCAATTGGCAACCGTGCCGCAAACCATCACCCAGCATTGACTCCATGAAAAACGCAGTCCCACGATGCAGCCTTACCCGTCGTGAATTTCTCGGGCGCGCCACCGTGCTGGCCGGCGCCGCCTGGCTCGCTCCCGCCACCGGTTGGTCCGCCACCGGCAAACGCACTCATGCTGACCAGGTGCCGCTGGGCCGAACCGGACTCAAGTGCAGCCGGCTTGGCATCGGCACGGGTAGCCACAGCGGCAACGTCCAGAAGGCCCTGGGTAAGGATACGTTCATCCGCCTGATCCACTATGCCTTCGACCAGGGCATCACCTACATTGACTGCGCCCAGAGCTACGCGACGTTCGAATGGATCGGCGACGCCATCAAAGGGCTGCCGCGCGAGAAGTTGTTCGTCCAGTCCAAGATCGGCGGCCAGCCGGAAAAGATCACGGAGGCGATTGACCGGCACCGGAAGGTGTTCAACACGGACTACGTGGACAGCCTACTGGTGCATTGCATGGTCAAGAACCGATGGACCGACGACTGGAAACGGATCATGGACGCCTTCGATGAGGCGCAACAAAAGCAGTGGATTCGCGTCAAGGGCGTCTCCTGCCACAGCCTGCCGGCGCTCCGCACGGCCACGGAGTCCCCGTGGACGCAGATTCATCTGGTGCGGCTCAATCCGCAGGGCGCGCACATGGACACCCCGGCCGAGACGTGGAATGCGAAGAGCGATCCCTCGCACCTGCCGCCGGTGATCGAGCAGCTTCAGCAGATGCGCGCCAAAGGCCGCGGCATCCTCGGCATGAAACTCGTCGGTGACGGTGACTTCACCCAGCCCGAGGACCGCGAGAAGGCCATGCAGTACGTCATGAAGTCCGGGCTGGTGGACTCGGTGGTGGTCGGCTTCAAGAGCACCGCGGAGATTGACGAATCCATCGAGCGCATGAACCGCGCCCTGGCGGCCTGAGCCGCGCGCCGTGCGTCACAGAATCTGAAAGTTGCAGTTGACCGGGGGAACGCCCGTGCCTGAGGTGAGGTGTTCCACGGCTGCACTGAGAACTTTTCCGTCAATCCTCGCCCAAACCGCCTCCGGTGCCGGCCTTGTCCCGGGCGCCGGAGGTGAAGCGCGTCCGGCCACATCTTGGGGTGCGTACCGGGCTTGGGATTCGGTCACCGGCGAGGCAGGGGAACAAGCGCGGTTCATCCCGGCCGTCGCACGGTAAAAGACCTTTGGTCCAGCCCGGTCCGCGAAAATCCGGGCTCAGCCACTTGCTCCGACGGCACAAAGCCTTGGGGACGCGGCAGGAATTACATTTGGCTTGCGTCGAAAGTAGTTCCATTCCTAGATTGCGCCGGTTTAAACAGGGCTTATGAGACGAATCCTGATCCTCGCCGGGGCCGCGGTGTTCGCTTGTCTCGGGAATCCTCTTCAAATTCAGGCGCAGTCGTCATCGGTGTTTGGCTTCTTCTATCGCCAGGAGTTCATGCAGGTCGGCGATTTTGTGTTCACGAACCTCCCGGTGCAGACTGCGTTATGGGAGGTCTGGGCCCGTGGTTTCCCGGAAGGCGAACTCACCGAAGCAAGTGTCACCACGTCCCAAGGAAACGCTGAATCCCTCACTTGCGATTCCCAAGGGGCGTACGGCGGCGGCCTGGCAACGGAGTTTCCGCCGGGCGCCTGCTCGTTGAGCTTGGCCCGGGCTGATGATTCGACTTTCACGGTGGACGTGACCGTGCCCGCGCCGGCGTATCCTTCGCCGCCTAGCTTCCGGGATATGGCCTCGACCGTCATCTCCGCGGGCACCGACCTCACGTTCGCGCTGCAGCCCGGCGCGGACGCAACCGCGGAGGATTATTTGTTGCTCACGATCACTGCGTTCAATTCGCAGACTTTTGCCGCCTGGGAATTCCACACGCCCTGGCCGGGTCAAGAGGGCGCCTTGTCCGGGCGAGCCACCAACGTGACGGTGCCCGGCCGTCTGTTGAGACCGATGGACAAGTTGCAAGTGAGGTTGATCAGCTACCGGGCAACCTCACGACAGCCCTCGCCGGAGGGTCTGGCCCTGGCCGGTTCCGCCAGTGGCGTCTTCGCGATGCTGGAGGTTCCCGATCAGCCCCAGGACGCGGATGTCACCCAATACCGGCTGCTGTCGGGACGGGTTTTTGTGCAGGAAAGCCAGGCGGCACCCGTGGCCGCGTCCACCGGCGGGTTCGCGTTCAACGCTTCGGCTTGGGCGAGAGCGACCGGGCGCCTGACTAACCTCAACGTTTCGCCGCCGGGCGGCGGTTCGCTCGCGCTGCTAGCCGATGCCGATGGTATTCTCTGGGAGACGAACCTGGTGTTCGACCGCGAAGACCGGCTTCGGACGGTGACGCCGGTCGGCAAGTACCGATGGACGTTCGAAGGGACGGCCCAGGGTAGGCAGCAGGCGAGTCTGGACCTGACCGCGGCCCCCTGGCCGCCGGCGATCCAGGTGTTGAACGTGGATGAACTCCAAACCCATTCGTTCACCGACGACGTGGTGATCCGCTGGAACGCGGTGCCCGGCGCGACCACCAACGATCTCATTGAACTGACCGTGGTTGATGCCGGTGGAAACGTGATGGTGCGCGAACCCGACCCGGCCGGGGACGATCCCCCGCTGGTCGGAACCGCCACGCAGCTCACGCTCGACGAAGGCTCCATCGTGGTCGGACGCGACTACGCGGCGTTCCTGCGGTTCATCAAAGTCCTTGGGCGCGACACCAACACGATCACCGGCGCCACCGGTCTGACCGGCGTGTTCGCGGAGACGCGTTTTCCGCTGGCCACGAAAGCCGCGTCACCCGTCGAGGTCTTGAGCACAACCCTGCCGGCCGGCGAAGTCGGCGTGGACTACTGGACCCAGCTCACTGTCATCGGCGGGCGCCGGCCGTACACCTGGGTGGTGGTCGCGGGAGCGTTGCCCCCGGGACTGGCGCTCGAACCCTCCACCGGCGTCCTCAGCGGCGTACCGGGCGCCAACGGCCAGTTCGATTTCAGCGTCGAGGTCCGCGATGTCGGCGGGCGCGTGGCGACGCAGCCGTTGGTGAACGAGATCACCGGCCAGGTGCGGCCACTGGAACTGGTAACGACCAGTCTTCCCACCGTCACGGCGGGCATCTTTTACTTCGCCGAACTGGCGATCAGCGGCGGGGTGCCGCCTTATTGGTTCGAGGTCGGGTCGGGTCGGTTGCCCGGCGGGCTCGAGTTGCAGGGCTGCTGCGGCGTGATCTCCGGTAGGCCGGCCGAAGCTGGTGAATTCGTCCTGCGCGTCCGCGTCAGCGACGGCATTGGCCAGACGAGCGAACGGGACTTGACCCTGAGTGTGCCAGCCGCCGCGCTGGAGCCGCCGGTGCGGATCACGGGCTGGGAACGTCGCGCCGCCGGCCTTGCGCGAAAGCCGGCGGCTGGCACGGACGAGCCTTCCATCACCATCGCGTTGGCCCTGGCGGGCGAGGAGAACGACCCCTACACCATCGAGCGCTCGGTGGACCTGGTGAGGTGGACCCCGGCGTTTGGCACAAACCTCCCCGCGAGCGGGCGGATTGAGTGGAGCGAATCCGGTCCGGGCCCGGCGTTTTACCGCGTGCGCTTCGGCCAGGACGCGCCCGAACCGGATCCGCTGTGGGTCGGTCCGGTGCTGGACGCGGCGCGCGCGACCCGCGGCCAGTTGACGACCAACGGACTTTCGCTGCGCCTCACGAACGCGGCGAACGTGGTCTTCGAGCTGACGATTCCGACCAACGCGGTGATTGAGCCGGTGGAAATCACGATGACGTTGATCGAGGGGCTCAACGGGTTGCCGCTGCGCGGCGCGTTTCTAGGCGGTGTGGAGTTGAAGCCCGAGGGCCTCGACCTGTTGAAGGCGGGGATGTTGACGGCCAGGTTCCCGAGCGGCCCGCCCGCCGAACCCCTCGCGGTGACCTATCGCGGCAATGGCTGGGACTGCCATCTCTACCCGCAGTTCCTGCGCGGCCAAGGCATCGCCGTGCCGATCCTGAGTTCCAGCGGCGTTTCCGGACGCGGCCAGGGGCGCGGCTACGCCTTCTGGAACCTCGCCAGTCCGAACCTGCACACGAGCGGCCGGGGTGCGCAACCGACCGATGCGAGCGACCTGAACGAGCTGCGCGCGCACCAGCCGTGTTATCCAGGCGAGAACAACGTGGCCGAGGTCCTGCGCCGGTACTACCCCGACATGCCGCCACGTGACGAACTCTGGCCGCCGTTGCAGCAGTGGCGCGACAGCTCTGTGTTGCCGAACCTCAAATCCGCAGAAAGCAGCGACAAGCTCCTGGACAAAGCACTGCGCGAATGGCTGCGCTGGGAGCAGGTCTGCCAGCTTCTCGGATTGGGTGACGACGAGATGAACCAGACCGCCCGGAACTCCGCCGCCCGCGGCCTCAGGAACGCCATCAACCAGGCCAGCGCCCGTTGCACGAGCAATTACGATCCGGGCGAGGCCGGCAACATGCTCCGCTACGCGCGCGCGGCCGGGCTGCTCGGCTTGGACAGCGGCGTGAACACGGACGAGCTCTGGGATCGGATGAGCCGCTGCCTGCGCTTCGAGCTCACGCTCGAATCGCTCATTGACGTGGACAGCGGCAAGTGGTTTGAGCAGGTTCGCTCCGGCAAAGCCGTGTACCAGTGGAGCCCGGAAACGCTGGCGTACACTCTCACCAAGCCGGCCCCGCTGAACTGCGTGTTCTGGCACCTGGACTGCCCGGAGAACCGCTGCCAGCCCGTGATCGGGACCGGCGAGTTAAATCCGGTCTGGATGAAGATCTCGACCGAGGAAAAGGAAGAGCCGCCGCCCAGCGAGGAGAACCCCTGCGATTCCCCTTCCGGGCAGGAAAGTGAAAAGCGCCTGACCTGCGTGTTCACTGTGAGGGAACCGGTCCAGGCCATGAAGGTCTGGACCGAGAAGGGCTGGAAAGAGATCCCGTGTTCGATGGAGATGTGGTGTAACTGGAGACCACTCTTCGTTGTGGCGCACATCGGGGAATACGGCGGCGAGGCGTGCTTTGACCCCGAGACAGGCCAGGGCGTGGAACACTGCTTCGCGATCTCCGAGAAATGGGACATCCTTGGCAAGCGCATCTACGCCCGGGCCACCTACGAGGGCCCGGTGCAGTACTCCAGCGGCAAGGCGAACGAGACGACCCTTATTGAGCTGTACCATGCCCCGCTGCCCGCGGGTGCGGGGAACTAAACGCGGACCCGAATAGGATTGGGTCGCACGCCATTCGGGGGTTGTTGCGCGCCCTCGCGGTAAACCGGTCAGACAAACACCTCCGTCCAGACCACCTGCGGCCTCGGCCTTGTTCGAGGTGCTGGAGTGAGGTGCCTCCGGCCATAAGGGGTGTGGGTGCTCCAATCCAGGCTTTCGGACTGGGGCCGGGTGTCTCGCCAGATCTGAACTCCGCAGAAGGTTGACCACGGACTATACGGATTTCGCGAATGGAGGAGTCAGGAAAACGGGGCGCCGCAGCTTCAGAGGGCTCACTGTCAGTGTGTGTCGCCAGGCATCGCAGACGCGCCATCAGTCCCTCCTCATCCGCGACATCCGGGTGATCCGTGGTTCCTTGTACGGCATCGCTTCCGCCAGGCGAAGGGCGTGACGCTCCCGTTTCTCCTTTCACCTTTTCGACCAATCACCTTCACCCAAGCCAGGCTAAAGCCCGGCCTTGACCGCCCGCGCCGCCAGCCTAGCTTGGCTTCATGTCAGCCCAGTTACTGTTCCCGCTCCGGCGCCAATCGCCGGCGAAGGCCTTCACACTCATCGAACTGTTGGTGGTCATCGCCATCATCGCCATTCTGGCCGGAATGCTGTTGCCGGCGCTGGCCAGGGCCAAAGAGAAGGCCCAGCGCACCGCCTGCATCAACAACCTGAAACAGATCGGCCTCGCCATGCACATGTACGCGGACGACAACCAGGATCGCATGGCCTACCCGGGCTGGGCCAACGCGCACCCCAACTGGCTGTACTCGCCGACCAACGGCCGGCCGCCCCAGCCCATGATCACGAACGAAACCCTGCCCTACCTCGGCGGCCAGTTCTGGCCGTACCTCAACTCCCACAAGGTCTATGTCTGCCCCACGGACAAGACCAACACGGTGTTGTGGAAGCAGCGCGACAACAAGCTCTCCACGTACACCATGAACGGCGCGGTGTGCAATTACGGGCTTCTCTCTGACCGCCGGCCAAACACGTACAAGCTTTCCCAGTTCAATCCGTCCGCGTGGGTGTTGTGGGAGCCGGACGAGAACCTGTACATCAAAATGTGGGGCTTCAACGGCGTGTACAACGACGCCTCCAACGAGCCGGATCAGGCCTGTGGCCTGGGCCGACGGCACTACAAGGGCGCGGACCTGCTCGGATTCAGCGGGCACGTGCTCTTTGTCCAGTTCGAGGCCTTCGAGCGCGAGCGCAACAACAAACCCGGCCTGCTCTGGTGCGTGCCGGACGATCCACGCGGCGGCGCCACCCGCTGACCCGCGCTGCCTTCGGGTGGGAGTGGGAACCGCACGCACCTGCGCTGGTCGAACTGCGGATTCCTGCTCGTGCTCCGCTGACTGACGCCACCCGCCTACCACCGCAGCCGGTAAAAGCGCTGCGGCATCGGCGCGGTCGGCACTTCGACCTCAAACGACGCCAGCTCGGGCAGTCCCGTTGCCACGGCCAGCCAGTCGCGCAAGTCGCCGGAGGCTTCCAGCACCGGCTCCAGGCCCGGCGACGATTCGATCGTGAGCCGCAAGGTGCCGGGGCTCGCGACCTCCACATGCACAAATTTCGCGCCGGGTTCCACACCGACCAGCGCCACGCCTTCCGCCGGCACTTCCAGTTCCCAGCCGCCGTTCACCTCGTCGAGGCGGCGGCGAGTAATCAGTTCCGTGGCCACATAGGGTGACCGGATCGTCACCTCGCCGGGCTCGATCCGGAGCACGCCGGTTTGGGGCGTTGACGTCGTATTGAGCACGCTGAAGTACACCACGCCTTTCCCGGTCGGGCCGAAGCGTTCGAGCCAGAGCCTGGCATTGTCGCAGTGCGCGCCGGTGACCGGCTGCCAGCCCGCCTCGGCGGCTTGCTGGATCAGCGGGATGTACTTCTTGAAGAGCGGGCGGTCGCGGTTGTACCAGGCAGGGTTGCGCCAGTATGGGTTCTCCGCCGCGTTGTGGCTGAACATCGAGGGGAACATCCCGTAAAACAGGCTCCGCTGGAAGTACCGCTCCACCAGATCCGGTGTGAACCGGTCGTAGTCGGTGTTCATCAAGAGGAGGTACGGTTTGCGTCCGGCGAGCGTGCGCCACACCGCCATCTGCGCGTGCGACGCCGGCTGGTACCGGCCGTCCAGGAGCCAGTTGGTCTCCGTGCCCAGCACGTCGAGCCACGGACAAAGAAACCCGAAGCGGTACGGCACGCCATTGGCAAAAACCAGTCCGCCCAGGCGACGCACATCCTCGCTGATCCAGCGCGTGAATTCGTACACGGCCAGGCCCTTCATCAAGGCCGGCTGGTGGGTATCCGGGGCAAACGACAGTGGCACGGTCGTGTGTCGGAAGTGCTCGCGCCGGAAGTTCAAATCCGCCGTGACATAGCCCTCGAGCGAGTCCAGGTACTCGCCATCGAGCCGCGCCTGGGCCCCGGGTCCGTACAACCGTGTCTTGATCGCATCATTCCAATGCACGGTCGCGGCGTTCGGCGCGGCGGGCAGCGCGGGGTTTGGATTCAGGCTCCAGACCGCGCCGTTGGCCCAGGGTTCGTTGCGGAACAGCAGCGCCGGCTGGTCCTCGGCGTCGTGCATGGCCGCCGCGCGGCTCACCAACGCCATGTCGCGGTGAAAACCGGCCGGGCCGTCGGCGTAGGCGTCGCGCACGCGCAGCGCCTCGGCCATCGTGCGCGGCAATTCCGGCTGCATGGGCATCCACCAGGTCATCGGCTCGGTGTAGCGAAAGCTCAGGATGCCGTGGGCGTCGTCCCAGGCCACGGCGTTGTCGCCTTCGTGAAAGCGAAAGCCGAAGTCCTCCCAGCCTTGCACCGTGGCGACGTCGGTGAACGGCATCCAGATGCCCTGCTCGCGGACGCGCGCCTCGAAGTGGTCCGGGCAAATCGCGGTGAGCTTCTGGAACGCGCTGCGAAAGCCCCACTTGGGCGCGAAACGGTACAAGAAGAAGCGAAACCCGGCGCTGCCGGGAAACCGCTCGGTCTCGGGCACCAGACCGAAGTCGAATGCGGCGCAAAACTGCCGCGTGCCGGCGTGGTAAAACAACCGGTACTGGGCCGGCTGGCCCATATCCACCGCCAGGGCGAGGCCGTCCGTCCCCCGCGCCACCGCCGCCAGCGGGTAGATGGACATCGTGCCGGTTGTGCCGGAACCCACCGCGTTGACGACCGCGAACTCGTCCGCGCCTTCGATGGTCCGCGCGCGGCGGATGTCATCGCCCCAGAGGCCCCCGGTCGCGTCCACCGGCAGGGCGAACAGCAGCAAAATCGCGCGGTCGCCGCCCCGCGTGTTGGTGAGCCGGCCCTCGATGACGAGGTGATCGGCATGCGTGGTCACGCTTGCGCTCAGGCGCAAGCCCAGTTCGGGACATTCGCCCTCTTCGAAGGCGAACACGTCCGAGTCGGCCGCCACATCACGCGCCAGGAACCCGCCCGCTTGACGGCCGGCCAGTTCGCGGCCGTCGAGTTGCAACGACACCACCCGCGAGCCGTCAAGACCCAGTCGCAAGCCGTCGCCCGTGGCGTGCCAGACCGTGGCGACCGGCGGCGGATTCGTGGCGGGGACGATCTCCATCGGCGTGCCCTGAAACAACACCGCGTTCCCGCTGGCCGTCACTTCCGTCACCGACACGTCGTCGAACCAGACCGTACCGGCATGGCCGCGCAGCAGGCAGTGCAACGTGAGCGAGCGCACTGGCCGTTCAGGCAGGATGGTGACCTCGCGCAACTGCCAGTCGTGCGTGCCGGTGGCGAAATTCGCCGTCTGCCCCCACAACGGCGTGCCGTCGTCATAAATCAGGTCCGCGTAAAGTGAATATCCGCTGTCCGCGCCGCCGGACACGGCTTCCGCGCGGCTCCAACCACGGACGACCAGTGGCGCCGCGGTTTTGCGGTTGAGCGTCAGCGTCTGGCTCGCGCCGCGCCAGCCGGTCTCGTTGGTCGCCACGCAGCGTAGCGCGACCGATCCGGCACGGCCTTCGCCGACCGCGACCCGGTAGCCATTGGGCGCGGCGGACCAGTTCAGAAAACTGCTGCCCGCATGCTGCTCGAAGTCGCCGTTGCGCAGCAGATTGGTGCCGCCGGCCGCCGTCACGACCCGCAAGACCGGCGACGCCGCCAGCAGTCGGCCCGGCCCCAGCCACCCGACGCAAAGGCAGAACAAACAAACGAGGAACCGCATCGCCGGCATGGTAAATCGAAGACCCCTACCGGCCAGCCAAATGAAACCGAAAGCCGAAGTTGGCCGTTATGCGGTGCGTCCCGCCTGCCCCGTCGGTAACAATAAATGCTGTTGCCTCACCCGCCGCGGCGCGAAGTGCACCGTGAATGAGCTTGCCGGTTTGCCCCCTGCGGGCACAGTGGGCGTTGGAGGTCGGTTTGCGAGTCCGGGTGTGGGCCCATAGCTCAGGGGTTAGAGCAGGCGACTCATAATCGCTTGGTCGGGGGTTCGAATCCCTCTGGGCCCACCAGCCAATGCAGCGCCGTCCGCTTCAAGACCTGGCGCTCAGAATCTTCTTCGCCGCGTCCACGAGGGCCCTGACCTCGCTGTCCTTGCCGACAGTTATGCGCAGATAGGAGCGGGTGTCCACGCCGTCGAACCAGCGCACCAGTACGTTCCGTTCGCGCAGCTTTTGCAGCCAGTATTCGGCGGGATGCTCCGGTGGGCGGACGAAGAGGAAGTTGGCCTGGCTGGGCAGCACGCTGAAGTCCAGCTCGGTCAGGGCCTGCGCCAGCCAGGCGCGCGTGGCCTTCACCTTTTCGATGGTGGTTTTGTAGTAGCCCGGATCGTCCAGCGTCGCCTGGGCGGCGATCTGACCCAGGCCGTTGACGTTGTAACTGTCCTTGATCTTGAGCAGCGCGTTGACCAGCGTCGGATGTCCCACCGCGTAACCGATGCGTTGGTAGCAAAGGGAGTACGCCTTTGAGAAGGTGCGGAACACCATCACGTGCGGGTACTTCAAGGCCAACTTCAAGGCGTCCGTATCCGCGAAGTCCGCGTACGCTTCGTCCAGCACTACGACGCGTTCCTGTGCGCGGATGATTTCCTCCAGTTCTTCCGGCGGGTAGCCGCGGCCGGTGGGAGCATTCGGGGTGGTGATGAAGGTGAGCGCGGCGCCGAAGTCCCAGAGCTTGCCGCGGCGCAGGTCCGCGAGCGTGGGCAGGGCGAAGTCCATTTGCAGCGGCACGGGATTTTTCTGGGCGCCGTGGATGGCGGCCAGCACCGGGTACAGCGAGTAGCTGGGGGTGAAATATTGCACGGTGCGAAGACTCACCTTGGCCGCGCCGTGGCTGGGGTAAAGGTGGTAGTGCTCCATCGCCCCGGCGGGCGAACAGTCCACAAACGCCCGCGTGGCCAGCGCCAGCAACTCGTCCGAGCCGTTGCCCACCACGATGTTTTCGACCGCGCAATCGTGGCGTTTGGCGAGCTTTTCGCGCAGCGCGTCCGCTGTGGGGGGGGGATACAATCGCAGGCGGTCGTCGAGCGCCGCCCGCAGGGCTTGGAGCACTTTGGGCGAGGGGCCGTACGGATTTTCGTTGGTGTTGAGCTTGACCACGCCGGCGGTCTTCGGCTGTTCGCCCGGCACGTAAGGGCTCAGGCGCTGGACCAGCGGACGGACCAGGGTGGCGGGATTAATCGCTTCGGGTCGGATTCTCTTCATGGTGGGGGTGGTGGTGTTGGCCGGTGCGCCGACCGGCGGGTCTCCAGGCGAAGCGCAGCGGAGCGCCCGTGGGCGTCCAGACCTTCGAGCCCGGCCAGGGCTTGCACGGCCGGCAGGGAGCGCCGGAGCGCCGCGCGGTCGTATTGCACCACGCTGGTGCGGCGCTGGAACTGGTCCACCGTCAGCCCGGCAAAGCTTCGGCCCGCGCCGCCGGTGGGCAGGGTGTGGCTCGGCCCGGCCACGTAATCGCCCAGCACGGTGGGCGTCCAGGGGCCGAGGAACAGCGCCCCGGCGGTGCGGATGCCGGCGGCCACGCGGGCCGGCTGGCGGGTCATTACCTCGCAATGCTCCGGTGCGAGGCGGTTCACCAGCGCGATGCCCTCTTCCAGCGACCGCACCTGGATCAACCACCCGCCCGCACGCAATGCGCGTTCAATGAATTCCCGCCGACGCAGTCCGGGTAGTTGCTGTTCCATCTCCCGTTGCACCGCTCTCAACAAGCGGGCCGAAGGCGTGACCAGCCACACGCGCTCGTGCCCCGAGCCGTGTTCGGCCTGGGCGAGCAGGTCGGCGGCGGCGAAGGCCGGGTTGGCTGAATCGTCCGCCAGCACCAGCACCTCGCTGGGGCCGGGCAGCAGGTCAATGGCCACGCGGCCCACCAGCAGGCGCTTGGCGGTGACCACGTAGGCGTTGCCGGGGCCGAAGATTTTTTGCACGGGCGCGATGGTCGCAGTGCCGTAAGCCATGGCAGCCACGGCCTGCGCGCCGCCCACGCGGTAAATTTCCGTCGCTCCAGCCAGCCGGGCGGCGAAGAGCAGGGTGGGGTTGATGGCGCCCCGGGCGTCGCACGGCGTGCAGACCACGATCTCCCGGCAGCCCGCCACCCGCGCCAGCAGCACGGTCATCAGGGCGGTGGAAACCAGCGGCGCCGTGCCGCCCGGAACGTAAACACCCACGCGGTCGAAGGGATCGAACTTCTCGCCCACCCGCCCGCCCTGCGCGTTGCGCCGGGACCAGCCGCGGCGCAACGAGCGGCGGCTGAACCGCTCGATGTTCCGCGCCGCCAGCGCCAGATTACGGCGCAACTCCGGTCCGGTCTGCACCGAGGCCTGGAACAGTTCGGCCTGCGTGACTGCGAGTTGCTCGGCCTTCAGGTCCGCGCCGTCGAAACGCTTCGCCAGTTCGCACAACGCCGCGTCCCCGCGTTCGGCCACCGCCCGGAGAATGTCCCGGGTGCGCTCCTCGATCTGGGGATCAAACAGGCTGGAGCCGCGCGCCAATTCCTCCAGCGCGGCCGCATACCCCGGCTCACTGTACCGAATGACGTTCATTTATTTGGATTCTGTTAAAGGTGCCGCCAAAAGTCAAAGCCTGTCAACAGGGCGGCTTAAATTGTTTGCCGCTTGGCCAACACGTCGCTTTCGCCTACGTTGCCGGCCATGAGCAACCCTGCGGTGGTGACCGGTGCGGGCAGCGGCGTCGGCCGGGCGGTGGCGTTGCGCCTGGCGCGCGAAGGCTGGCGCGTGGCGTTGGTGGGCCGTCATGTCGAAACGTTGACCGAAACCGCCCGCCTCGCGGCCGAACAGGCTCAGCAACTGGTGTCCGTGCCGTGCGATATCCGCGACGCCGCAGCGGTGGCGCGCATGGCCGAACGCGTGCGGGCCGAACTGGGCGACGTCGCGCTGCTGGTCAACGCCGCCGGCACCAACGCCCCGCGCCGCTCGCTGGCCGAGCTGTCACTGTTCGATTACCAGGACCTGCTCGGCACGAACTTGCACGGCGCGTTTTATTGCGTGCAGGCGTTCCTGCCGGACATGCGGCGCCGCGGCACCGGCACCATCGTCAACATCGTCTCCGACGCCGGCAAACAGGCCAGCCCCAAGGCTGGCCCGGCTTACGTGATGTCCAAGTTCGGCCTCGCCGGGCTCACCCAGAGCATCAACGCGGAAGAGCGCGCCCACGGCATCCGCGCCTGCGCCATTTTTCCCGGCGACATTGACACGCCACTGCTGGACAAGCGCCCGCAGCCGCCCCCGGCCGAGGCGCGCGCGCGGATGCTCCGGCCCGAGGACGTGGCCGAATGCGTCTGGCTCTGCGTAAGCCTGCCGGCGCATGCCGTTGTCGAGGAACTGGTCATCCGGCCGCGCTGACCCGGACGACACCGCACCGGTCAGTCATTCGCCCGACTCGCGTGAATGCTGGCGGAGGCCCGCGAGCCAGACCGCCACGTCGTCCAGTTCGGACCGCGCCGGGCGGTCCGGGGCGCCGCCGGCATACTGATTCAGCAGCAGCGCGAACACGAGCGGTTCGCCCGCCGTGCTGGTCACCTGCCCGGCGAGGGTGTGGACCAGGTCCAGGGAACCGGTTTTGGCGCGGAGGTTGCCCTCCGCGGGGGTGCCGCGCAGGCGCAGGCGCAAGGTGCCGTCCACCCCGGCCACGGGCAATGCCTCGCGGAACACGGCGGCGTGCGGATGTCGCGCCATGAATTCCAGCAGCCGCACCAACGCCCGCGGCGTGACCGCGTTGTGCCGGGAAAGCCCGGAGCCTTCCTCGAGGTGCACCTCGCCGGCGGCGATGCCGGCGCGTTGCAGAAAAGCCGCCAGCGCCCGTAGCCCGGCCTGCTCGCTGGTTTCGTCCGGTTCCACCGGGCCGGCCGCCCCCGCCTGAAGCAACCAAAGTTGCGCGTGCAGGTTCTGCGACGGCTTGAGCATCGCGGGCAGCAATTCACGCAACGGCGCGGATTCACACGCGCCGAGTTCGACCCCCCGGTTGGTGAGCGGCGACGTGAGTGATTCCGGCGCCGCGTCCACGACCCGCACCCGGCCGCGCACGGTGACGCCGCGCCGCTGCAAGGCCCGTTTGAACTCCTCGCCGAACCACAGGGCCGGCCGCCGCACGGCCACCGCCTGACTGGCCACACGCCCGCCCACCGGCAGGGTGCCCCGGGCGTGGACCACGTTCGCTTGCGGGTCGCGGTGAAGGACCACGCGACGCGGGCTGCCGGCGGCCACGGTGAGCAGGCGATTGCTCACGCTCACATAATGCGTGGAGGGGTACAAAAACACCTCGGCAGGCAGGCCCGGCCGGGCGGCGGGCCGGGCCACGACCTCGACCGCGTTGTTGTTCATGCTCAGGGCCGACACCTCCGCAGCGTAGTACCAGCCCAGGTCGGCTTGCTCCCAGCCGGAACCGATGGCCGGGCCGCGGAAGAAGCTCGCGTCCGCCAGCAGGCCGCCGCGCACCTGCCTCACGCCGGCCCGAACCACGGCCTCGACCAGCGGTGCCAGCGCGCGGTCCCAGTCGCCCCCGGCCGCGGCCACGTTGAAGCCGGGGTCCCCGCGGCCGAACAGCCGCAGGTCGCCCGCGAGCGTGCCGGCCGCGTCCGGCCGCGCGTCCGCGTACACGGAGGTGCGAACGCGGAAGTCAGGTCCCAACACGTCCAGCACCAGCGCGGCGGTGAACAGCTTGGCGGTCGAGGCCGGCACGAACCATTTGTCCGCGTTGGCGGTGAACAGCACCCGCCCCGTTTCGAGCGACACGACGTGAATGCCCCAGTAGGCGCGCGCGAACCGCGGCTGGCTGACGTGCGTGAAGATGCGTTCACGCAGCGTGGCGACCGTCTCGGGTCCGTTTTCGGCGGCCGGTGCGAAAAAGGCCGCGAGGCTCAGCGCGACGAGCCAGGTCGCGGCGCGGCGCGGCAAGACGGAACGGGGCGATGGCTGTTGGCAACCACACGCGCCCGCGCGTGTGCCGGTCGGTGCCCCCACCGGTCGGGTCTTCTTCGCGGCGCCAAACCGGGTCGAACGGCAAAACGGCCTTTGCCAGCGGGGCGGGCGGGGCGCCGCCGTTTGTCGCGGCAGCCATCCGTGGCCGCCGTGGAGGACGGCATCCTGCCGTCCGGTTCCAACGCCTCCCAACCCTGGCCACTTTGAACTGCCGGCCCGAACCCGCCGGGCAAGATGCCTGGCACTACCGCGGGCACGGATGCCTGCTGCCACGGGCGCGGCGCTTCGCCAGCCAGCAGTCTTGTGGCTGCCGTAGGTGGGAAAGCCGGTGGCCACCTTCACGATTCGCGCCCGGATTTCCGCCGCGGTCGGCTTTTGGCGTTGGGTCTGGCCGTTCATGCCGGTTGCCGTCCGCGTCCGCTTGGAAGCGGCCCGGGCGGCGTGCCCAAGCTTGGTGATGGCCCGGGCGCACGCCACAAAATTCCGCTTGGCAGGACGGACCGCGTTTCCAAGGCTCAAGCCGTGCGTCCGTTGGAGCCGCCCGATTCGCATCACTTGCGCGCCGCGCACGGCTGGCTGGAGCTGGGCAACACACGCGAGGCCGCCGCCGAGCTCGCCCGGCTCCGCCCGGCGGCCCGCGCGCATCCGGACGTGATCGAGGCGCGCTGGCGGATTTGCGCGGCGGAGCGCCGGTGGGAAGAGGCCCTGGCCGTGGCCGGCGAGCTCGTGGCGGCGGCGCCGGATGACCCCACCGGGTGGGTGGACCAGTCGTACGCCCTGCACGAGCTCAAACGCACGGCCGAGGCGCGCGCGGTGTTGCTGCCCAAGGCGGCGGTGTTTCCCACGGTGAGCATCATCCCGTACAACCTTGCCTGCTACGCCTGCCAGTTGGGCGAACTGGCGGAGGCGCGGCGCTGGCTGCAGCGCGCCCTGACGCTGCGCAACAAGGCCGAACTGCAGCGCCTGGCGCTCAACGACCCCGACCTGCGGCCGCTTTGGGACGAAATCCGCGCGTGGTGAGGCGGCGGAAACGTCTCCCCAGCCAGTCCAATAGCTTGCAGGGCGCCTCTCAGTGTTTTGCAGCGGGGCCGGCGAGCGAAGTAGCGGCGGGCTTCCAGCCTGCCTAGAGCCGGGCCTCCGGCCCGGCGGCCCGCGGGCAAAATCATGGGGGCGGACAAGATTCTTGCCGGGCGGCAGGATGCCGCCCGCCACGGCAGCCAGGATGGCTGCCGCTACGCCCGACCAGCTCCGAACTTCGCAGCCGGTGCAAGAAACTGACATGCGCCCTAGCTTGCAGCCTGCCCCAATTTCCGGTTGACAAGCCCCCCGCGAATGAGACTGTCCGTATATGTACCATATAAGCAACCGGACGTGTTCCTGCTTTTTTTCGGCGTTATCGGTGTCCCCGACCCGGGTCGCGGCTTCCGCCGCCGTTGTTCTGGCGCTGGGCTGTCATGCCCAGGTCACCTACACGGCCCAGCTTCGTTCTGTGTACGCTGAGGCGGGTGCGGCGGATCCTTTGGGGATAGATCCGCCGCAAGGCTTCCTGGACATGGCGTCCGCCCCGGATTATGGGGCATATACCAAGACCCTCAGCTTCACGGCCACTTCCGGGACCGCCTCGGTTACGACGTCGGCCTCGGTGGATTCCACCGCGCTTGGACCAGCAGGTTTTACGGCCACCGGCAGTACCGCCGTCAGTTCGTTGAGTGGCTTTCGGGGCGTCGGCGAGGCTTCGTTGCAGGCGGTGTTCACGGTGCAGAATCCGATGAGCTACACGTTGACCGGCTCCTTGAGTGCCTCGCCGCAAGGCGCCTTATCCTACGTTCAGCTTTTCTATATTGATTGGGTGCAGCAGACTTCCACGTTCCTTCACGACTTCACCGCGGCGGGCCCGTTCGACGGCAGTGGCGTTCTGCTGCCGGGATACGAATACTACGTTTACGCCTATTCGATAAGCGCAGCGGGCAGTTACTGGGGGGTTCCCAACCTGGACTCAAACGGATCCTTCGACGTCACTTTCGTCGTGCCGGAGCCGTCGCAATACGCCGCCCTGGCGGCTTTGGGCTTGGGCGGGTGGGGCCTGTGGCGGCGTTGGCGTTCCCGCCATTGACAGATTGCTCCGCCGAGCCTTGCTTTACCGAACGCGGAAGGCGGAAGAGGAATACGGGCTTGGTTCGTGGTTCGTGGTTTGTTGAGCGCGGATGCCGGTTACCGGTCTCCGACCTTTGACCTTGCCCTTCGGTTTACGCGGCGCCAGTCGTTGCCGGGCGACATTTGACGCGCCGGGCCGCGCTTGCGACAGTCCCCGCCCGCGATGGCGCACATCCACGAGAAAATTGACTTCACGGTCGCCGTGTTTGTCGTGCATGCCGGCCGGGTGTTGCTGGCGCACCACCGCCGGCTGGACCGCTGGTTGCCGCTGGGCGGTCACATTGAACTGGACGAAGATCCCGAACACGCGGCCGTGCGGGAGGTCCGGGAGGAAAGCGGCCTTGACATCGAACTGCTGGGCGAGCGGCCTCCCACCAGCGGAACTGGCACGCGCGCGCTGATCGCGCCGCGCTTTCTGGACATCCACCGCATCACGGGCACCCACGAGCACATCGGGCTGATTTACTGGGCGCGGCCGCGCGGCGGAGAACTCAGGCTGGCCGACGCGGAGCTTCATCAACTCCGCTGGCTCACCGGCGATGAATTGGACGCGCTGCAGCCCGCCGCCTCGGAGGCCGTGAAGTGGTACGCCCGCCAGGCCCTGCGCGAAGTGCCGCGCGGCGAGTGGCGGGTGGTCGCGGGCCAGCCGCCCCCGGCCGGCTGAGGCCGCCCCCGCCATGTTTTCGGCCCGCGTCAAAACCGGCGTCTTCGTGCTCGAAGGCCTCAACGCCTACGCGACGATGGTCTATTTCGCGTACCTGTTCTTTTTCATGCGCGACCGGTTCGGGTTCACGAATCTGGAGAACCTAACCTTGTGCGCCGTGAACGGGGCGGTGTACGCCGGCTGGGTGTCGTTCGCCGGCCGGTTCGCGCAACGGCACGGCTACTTCCGCGCGCTCAAGCTGGGCTTCGTCATCATGGGCCTGGCGCTGGTGATCGGCAGCGGTCTGGGCAGCGTGGCGGGCCATTACCTGACGATGATCGCCTGGACGTTCGGGATCGGGCTGACGTGGCCCGCGCTCGAGGCCATCACCAGCGAGCAGGAACCGCCGGAGCGGCTGCAACGACTGCTCGGGATTTACAACCTGGTGTGGTCTGTGAGCAGCGGTCTGGCCACCTTCACCGGCGGCGCCATTCTCGAGAAGCTCGGCCCGCGCGGCATTTTTCTGCTGCCAGCGGCGATGCACGCGGTCCAGGTGGCGTGGGCCGTTTACCTCGAACGCGAAAGTCGCCGGCCGTTCACGGTGGCCCGGCCGCCGGAAACAACCACGCCGGTTTCCGCTGCCCGGGCTGAGGCGAAGCGTTCGCCCGTGCCGCGGAAGACGTTTCTGCGCATGGCATGGATCGCGAATCCGTTCGCCTACGTGGCGATGAACGCGATCATTCCGGTCATCCCCGACCTGGCGCGGAAATTCGCGCTCACGCCCGCCTGGGCCGGGGTGTTCTGCTCGGTCTGGGCGCTGGCGCGGGCGGCGGGTTTCGTGGTGTGCTGGCGGTGGACCGGCTGGCATTACCGGTTTCGCTGGCTGCTGGGCGCATACCTCGCGATGGTGCTGGGCGTCGTGGTGATTCTGCTGGTGAACCACCTCTGGCTGCTGGTGGGCGCGCAGGCGGTCTTCGGGCTGAGCCTGGCGCTGATCTACTACTCCTCGCTGTACTACTCGATGGATGTGGGCGAGACCAAGGGCGAGCACGGCGGGTTTCACGAGGCGGCGATCGGCGCGGGGATTTTCGGCGGCCCGGCCGTGGGCGCGGCGTCGCTGTATTTCTTCCCGGCCTACGCCACCATGAACGCCTGGGCGGTGTCGGTGCTGTTGCTGGGCGGCCTGGGCTGGTTGCTGGCGCTGCGCGCGCGACGGGCGCCGACGGGCCGCAGCGAAGCGGCGCGACACGACCCGGGCGGTTGACGGGTTGGGCGCCGTTGCTAGCGTTGGGAATGCTGCGACGCACCCCATTATTTGCCGCCCATCAACGGCTGGGCGCGCGCCTGGTCGAGTTCGGCGGCTGGGAAATGCCCGTCCAGTACACCGGCATCGTGGAGGAACACCTGGCGGTACGGCAGGCGGCCGGGCTGTTCGACATCTCCCACATGGGGGAGTTGCTCGTGAACGGGCCGGGCGCGGAGGCTTTCCTCAATCACGCGCTCACCAACGATCTCCGCAAACTCGCCGTCGGCCAGGGCCAGTACTCGATGCTCTGCAACGAACGCGGCGGCGTGGTGGACGATCTGTACGTGTACCGCATCAAGCACGACGAGTACCTGCTGGTCGTCAACGCCTCGCGCATCGCGGCGGATTGGGACTGGCTGCAGACCCAGGTGGATCACGCGCCCACGCCGGATGGTTTTCAATTGCAGAACGTCTCGGATGACTGGGCGGCCCTGGCTGTGCAAGGCCCGCGCGTGGTCGAATTCATCGGCGCGGTCATCCCCGGCGGGTCCATTGGCGGCACGCTGGCGGCGCGGGTGACCGATTTGAAAAAGAACCAGATCGCCGGTTTCGTGTTCCGCGGGGTGTCGCTGCTGGTGGCGCGCACCGGGTACACCGGCGAAGACGGCTTTGAAGTCCTCGCCCCGGCCGGGCAGGCGGAGGCGTTGTGGAACGCGCTGCTGGAAGCCGGCGCAGCCCGGGGCTTGAAGCCCGCCGGCCTCGGCGCGCGCGACACGCTCCGTACCGAGATGGGTTACCCGCTCTACGGGCACGAACTGAACGAGACCACGACACCCTTTGAAGCGGGCATCACCTTCTGTGTCGCACTGGAGAAAGGCGATTTCACCGGCCGCGCGGCCTTGCTGCGACAAAAGGCCGCCGGCGTCACGCGCCGGTGCGTGGCCTTTCGCATGTCCGGGAAGTCCGCGCCGCCGCGGCCCGGCTACGCGCTGTGGAGCGCCGGCGCGGCGGCACGTCCGCTGGGCCAGGTCGTCAGCGGCACGCTCAGTCCGTCGCTGGGCGTGGGCATTGGCACGGGGTTTGTGCCAGTCGAGTTCGCCGCGCCGGGCACCGTACTCGAAGTTGAAATTCGCGGACGCCGCGCGCCGGCGGTGGTGGTGCCGAAGCCGATTTACCGCCCGGCCGGAGCGGGCGCGGCGCCGGGCTCCAGCGGCACAAAAGCCAGTTGACCCGCCCGGTGTTTCCTGACTCCCTTGGGCCGCCATGAGCAACATCCCGGCCGACCTCAAATACGCCCGATCACACGAGTGGGTGCGCGTGGAGGGCGACACCGCCACCGTGGGCGTTACCGACCACGCCCAGCACGAACTCACCGACGTCGTCTTCGTGGAATTGCCGGCCGTAGGGCGCAAGCTCAAGGCCGGGGAGGCCTGCGCGGTGGTCGAGTCGGTGAAGACGGCCAGCGACATTTACGCGCCGGTCAGCGGCGAAGTCATGGCGGTGAACGACGCCGTGACGGCCAATCCGGGGCTGGTGAACTCCACGCCTTACGGCGAGGGGTGGTTTTTCAAACTTAAGTTGACCCAACCCGCGGAACTCGACCAGCTCCTCGATGCCGCAGCCTACCGCGCCCAGATCGGAGGCTGACAAACTCCCGGGCCCGGAGGCTGTATGGCGCGGGCGGTTCAATCCGCTAACCGAAGCGGGTCAGACGGGAGCCACGGTCCCACGGCCAACTTCGGCTTTCGGCTTCAAATCTGGTAGTCCGGCGTGTAGCCGCGGTCGGACTTGGCCAGTACTTTGACCTCCGCCTCGCCGCTCAGGACCAGCGAATGGGGCGGCACGCTGTGGGTGAGGAACACGCTCGCGCCGATGGTGCTACCGGCACCGACGACGGTGTCACCGCCGATGATCGTCGCGCCGGCATAGACCGTCACGTGGTCTTCGAGGGTGGGATGACGTTTCTTGCCGCGCAGCGCCTGCCCGCCAGAGAGCGACCGTGCCACCAGGCCCACGCCCTGGTACATGCGGACGTGGCTCCCGATCTCGGCGGTCTCGCCGATCACCGTGCCCGTGCCGTGGTCCACGAAGAAATGGGAACCGATGCGCGCGCCGGGATGGAAGTCCATGCCCGTCCGCGAGTGCGCCCATTCGGTCATGATCCGCGGGATCAGCGGCACCTCCCGGCGGTACAACAGGTGGGCCAGGCGCTGGATGGCAATGGCTTCCACGCACGGATAGGCCACGATCACCTCGTCGGGGCTGAGCGCCGCGGGGTCGCCCCGGTAAGCCGCTTCGACGTCCGTGGCCAGCAGGTCGCGCACGTTCGACAAGCTGGCCAGGAATTCATGAGTGATCTCCCGGGCGCGGGCGCTGGTGGCCGGCTGGCCGGCCGCGGTCGGCGCGGTGTACTCCAGGCTCTTCAAAATCTCGGCTTCCAACCGCCGCCGCACCGAGTCAAGCAGCACGGCGGTCTTGTCCCGGACCTCGGAAGAATGGAGCACCGCCTCATCGAAAAAGCCGGGAAACAACAGCCGCAGCAGGTCGGAGGCGAGGTCGGCGATGACGCGTTTCGAGGGCAAATTTTTGCCGTCGAGGTGGTTGATGCCTCCGACGCGCGCGTACGAGTCCAAGAGTTGATCGGTCAGGCGGCGGACCGTTTCGTTCACCCGGCGACTATCCGGCAGTGGTGCCTTCCGCGCAAGGCGACGTCCGGTCCGGAGTTTTTCAGTGCCAGCCGCCGGCGCGGTCCTAAACTGCCGCCATGCCAAACGCGCCTTACGACGCCCTGCTCGCGGCCGCGATCCAGCACCTCGAAGCGCTCCGCGAGCAAGGGGTCCGGTACGTGGACGTGAACCCGCAACTGCTGGCCAAACTGTCAGCCGGTACGCGGCCGAGTCATGCGGCCCGAACCCCGGCGAGTGCTTCGCCCGCAGCCTCGCAAGCCGCTGCTGTTGGTCCCACGCCGCCACCCGTTGCGTCGGCCGGGATGGTGCCCAAGCCCACCCGGCCGTCCACGGCGGCGGTCGGCCCGGCGGCGCCGGCACCAGCCAATCCACCGCCCACCCCGCCGGAGTTCCAGAGTGCACTTGCCGCTTCGGCCGGACCCGCGCAAGCCTCATTGTTTGCCGGCACGCCGCGGCGGCGGGAAATGTCCCCGGCCGAAAAGGAGGCGGCGATGGCGGCGTTGCGGCAGCGAGCGATGGCTTGCGGGAAATGTCCGCATCTGGCCGCCGCCCGCCGGAACGTGGCGTTTGGCGTGGGCGACATCCATTCGCCGCTGATGTTCGTGGGCGAGGCGCCGGGCATGGACGAAGACGCGCAAGGCGAGCCGTTCGTGGGGAAGGCCGGCCAGTTGCTGACACGAATCATCCAGACGATGGGCCTGAGCCGCGAGCGGGTGTATATCGCGAACATCCTCAAATGCCGGCCGGACACGCCGGGTCAGACCAGCGGCAACCGCAAGCCCACAGCCTCGGAAATGGCCACCTGCCTGCCGTACCTGCTGGAGCAGATCGAGATTATTCAGCCGCGGGTGATCGTGGCGCTGGGCGCCACGGCCGTGGAAGGGCTGTTCGGCAAAGCCTCCGCGGGCATCACCCGGGCGCGCGGCAAATGGCTGACCTTTCAGGACATTCCTGTCATGCCCACGTACCACCCCGCCTATCTGTTGCGCAACCAGGCGCTCACCGAAAAGCGCAAGGTCTGGGAGGACATGCTGGCCGTCATGGAACGGCTCGGGCTACCGATCAGCGAGAAACAGCGCGGCTATTTCCTCAAGCCGTGAGCCGCTGCGGGCGGCGATCTGAGTTACTTCCCCGCGGCCCTAGCTTCGTAGGTCTTGAGGTTGGCCTCCAGTTCGGTCCGCATGGCGTCATCCGTGCAGAGTTCGATGGCTTTCTTCTGCTCGCGGATGGCGTCCTGCACCTTGCCGGAATCGAAGAGCGCGCGCGCGTACGTGTCCACGATGGACGCGTCCTTGCCCTCGCTGGCGTCGTAAGCGGCCTTGGCGAACTTGGACGCCAGCGGCACGTCGCGCTTCTTGATGTTCTCGTCCGTTAGCAGCGTCCAGGCGATGAAGTTCAGGAGTTGCGCGTCCCTGCTTTCGAGTCCGGCCAGTTTCTTGCCGAGATCGGCGAGTTTGGCCTCGCCAGCCTCGCCCGTGGCCTCGCGCATGTAGTCCGTAAAGAGCTTCTGGGCGTTCATCTGTTGCTTGAACGAGGCGAGTTCGAATCCCGGCGGCGCCATTTCCGTTAGCGCCTTTTCCAGTTCGCCCAGCTTCGCGGTGTCCACATTTTCCCCGGCGAGCGCCTGCTGGTATTCGCGGAGTACGCGGCTGAAACGCACCCGTTGCCGGATCTCCTCGGGGTTGAATTTCTGTCCCGGCTGGATGCCGCCCAACTCGCGATCCAGGTCCAGCAGTTCCTTCTCCAGTTCCGCGGCCTTGGCGTCGTTCCGGCCGGTGGAAACAAGCTGGTAATATTCTTGGAGCTTGGTCTCCGCGCTGGCGCGCCGGCGCACGACCGTCAGGTCAAGCTTGCCGGTCACGACCTCCTCTAGCGCTTTGTCGAGGCCGCCCATGGGATGTCCGTGCCAGACCACGAGGCCTGCCTTGTCCACAATGAAGGCGTGCGGGATGCCGTTTTGGTTGTAAGCGCGCATGTAGCCCTCGGCGGTGGCGTTGGCATCGTCAATCGCCACGACGTAATCCATCTTCTCGCCCATCTTTTCGACGAAGGGCTTGACCACTGAGGGCTTTTCGTCACTGACGCCAATGATGACCACATCCTTGTCCTTGAAGCGTTTGGCCAGTTCGGTGAGGTGCGGGATGCTGGTGCGACAGGGGGGGCACCAGGTGGCCCAGAACTCCACCACCACGATCTTCTTGCCCTTGGCGTCCGCCAGGCTGACCGGGCTGCCCTTGATCCATTCCGCGATCTTGAGCGGAGCGGCGGGGTCGCCGATATCGGCGGCGCGAAGGGGAGGGGTGAGCGCCGCCAGCCCGAGCAGGCCGGCCGCGAGGAATAGGTATGGCTTCATGAAGGATGAGATGAATGACGTCAGCGATTGTTCAAACCAGAGGGTGCAAAGTCGTTCATCACCGGCCGGTGCGCAAGTGCGAAACCGGCGTGCCGGCCGCGCGGTGCTGGTTTCTGGACCGGCGGCACGCAGCGAGTTATCTGACTAACGGCCAGCCAAGGTGCTGCGAATTGAATGACAGGTACAGGGTGAAAGGTGAAACGGCACCCACCGGGCAGCCCGGTTCGACGCTTCAACTGTTCTGACCCGAAAGTCGAAGTTGGTTGGAACGATCACATTGGCTCTTCCAACCACAAGCAACCGCGTCGTTCTGGCTCAAGAACCCACCGCCGGGTCGGCAGCCACGGGGGCGGGCACGGCCAGCGGTTTGCGGCGGAGCACCCAGTCACTGAAATCCGCGAAGGCCGTGTACACCACCGGGATGATGAAGAGCGTGAGAAACGTGCTGGTGATCAGACCACCCACCACCGCCACGCCCATCGGCCGGCGGCTTTCCGCGCCCGCACCGAACCCGATGGCGATGGGCAGGATGCCGGCGATGGTGGAGAAACTGGTCATCAGGATGGGGCGCAGCCGGATCAAGCCGGCCTGGATCATCGCTTCACGGGATTCGGAGCCCTGCGCGCGCCGCTGGTTTGCGAACTCGACCAGCAGGATCGAGTTCTTGGTCACCAGGCCGACCAGCAGAACGACGCCGATCTGGCTGAACAAATTGAAGTTCATGGCCGGCACGGGCGGCAGCCAGCCGGTTTTCCCGGCCAGGCCTACCAGCCAGATCAGGCCGAAGGCGCCCACCCCAGCGAGCGGCAAAGCCAGCATGACGGTGAACGGATGCACCAAGCTCTCGAACTGGGACGCCAGCACCATGTACACGACCACGATGGCGAGGCCGAGAATCCACCAGAACTGGTCCTGCGCCTCGAGCAGGTCGCGCGATTCGCCGGACCACGTGTGCAGCGTGCCCGGCGGTAGATCCGCCGCGAGTTGGGCTTCCACCCGTTCGATGGCCGTGCCCAGCGTCACGCCCACGGGCGTGGCGGTGAGGGTGGCGCTGCGCAGGCGGTTGTAATGTTCGATGGCGTTTGGCGCCGCGCCGGAGGTGTAGTTGACCACACTGCTCAACTGCACCAACGCCCCGCGGTCGTTGCGCACGTACACGCGTTCCAGGTCCCGCGGCGTCAGCCGGGAAAAGCGCTCGAGCTGGGCAATCACGTCGTATTGCTTGCCGCCCAGCTTGATGCGGCTGAGGTCCAGCCCGCCGAAAAGGATCTGTAGCGTGCGTGAGATGTCCGCCACGGCCACGCCGAGGGCGGCCGCGCGGTTGCGGTCAATTTCGATCCGCAGTTCGGGTTTCGTGACCTCGAACGAGGAGCGCACGCTCACCAGAAACCCGTTGGTCCGGAGCCGGTTCGCCACGTTTTGCGCCGTGGCGTTCAACTGGTCGAGGTCGTCGTTCTGGAGGACCAGGCTGAACGGCGCCCCGAAGCCGCGGCTGATCGGCTTCGGGATGTTGGGAATCACCAGTGCGCCCTCGACCTCGGTCATGAACCGCATGCGCAAGCCGCCCGGGCCGTTGACGATGTCCTGCACACTGCGCTCGCGCTCGGGGTGCAACCGCACGAAGCCGACGCCCTGATTGGCCGCGCCCGGGCCGGAGAACGGCGGCGCGACGATCGAACCGCGTGAGCGGATCTCGGGTACGCTGGCGATGATTCGCTCCATTTGCTGGATCATGCGATCGGTGTACTCGGCCGTGGAGCCCTCGGGCGTGATCGCGAAGCAGATGAACATGCCGCGGTCCTCCTCGGGCAGGAACTCCTTGTCCAGGCTGCGGTAGGCCCAGACCATCGCCACCAGTGCGGCCACACCGACCAGCAGCGTCAGCACGCGATGGTGCAACGCGCGTCGCAACACCGCGCCGTACCAGTCTGTGACGGAGTTGAAGGCGCGTTCAAACGCCAGGAACACCGGGCCATGCTTGACCTTCTCGACCGGCCGGAGGATACGGGCGGCCATCATGGGCGTGAGCGACAGGGCCACGAACGCGGAGATCACCACCGAGCCCGCCAGGGCGAAGGCGAACTCGATGAACAGCCGGCCGGTGGTGGTCGCCTGAAACGCCAGTGGGATGAACACCGCCACCAGCGAGATGGTGATGGCGATGATGGCAAAGCCGATTTCCTTCATGCCGGTGAAGGCGGCCTGCATCGGGCTCTGCCCGTGCTCGATGTGGCGGTAGATGTTCTCCAGCACCACGATCGCGTCGTCCACCACGATGCCGATTGCCAGCACCAGCGCCAGCATGGTCAGGATGTTCACCGAGTAGCCCATGGCGTACAGGATGGTGAAGGTGCCCACGATGGACACCGGGATGACCACGCCGGGGATCACGGTCGAGCGGATGTTGCGCAGGAACACAAAAATCACGATCACCACCAGCACGAAGGCGATGCCCAGCGTCAGCCACACCTCATTAATGGCGTCCTCGACGAAGATGGACGAGTCGTAGGCCGCCACCAGGTTGACCCCCAGCGGCAGGGTGGGGCCGAGGCGCTCCAGCTCTGCCTTCACGCCGTGCGCCACCCCGACCGTGTTGGCGCGCGACTGCTTGACCACGCCCAGGAACACGGTGGGTTTGTCATTGAATCGGGCCACGGTGCGCAGATCCTCGACACCTTCCTCCGCGTGGCCCACATCCCGCAAGCGCACGAGCTTCACGCCATCGCTGTACACCACCAGGTTGTTGAACTCCTCGGCCGTCTTGAGTTCGCCCAGGGTCTGGATGGTCATTTCCCGGTCCAGGTTTTCCACCCGGCCGCTGGGCAGTTCGACGTTTTGCTCCCGCAAGGCCCGCTGCACGTCCAGCACCGTCACGCCGCGCGCGGCCATGCGCTCGGAGTCGAGCCACAACCGCATCGCAAAGCGCTTCTCGCCGCCGATGATAACCGACGACACGCCCGCCACCGTTTGCAGGCGGTTCTTGATCTGGAGCTCGGCCATCGTGGTCAGTTCTAGGGGCGAATAACGGTCGCTGTTCACCGAAATCCACATGATCGGCTGGGCGTCCGACTCCTGCTTGGCGACGACCGGCTCGAGAATGTCCTCGGGCAGCAGGCCGCGGACGCGGGCCACGCGGTCCCGCACGTCCTGGGCGGCGAGGTCCACATCCCGGGAGAGGTCAAACTCGACCGTGATGCCGCTGACCTGCTCGCGGCTGGAGCTGGTGAGGGTCTTGATGCCCTCGATGTTGCTGATCGCCTCTTCGAGCCGCTCAGTGACCTCCGTCTCCACCACCCGGGCGTTCGCGCCGGGGTACACGGTGGTGACGCTGACCACCGGCGGGTCAATATTCGGCAGCTCTCGCACCGGCAGGCGGGTGAGGCTGATGAGGCCGAAGAGCACGAGCGCGAGGCTCATCATGGAGGTGAGCACCGGCCGGCGGATGCTGACATCGGGCAGGGTCATGGCGGGGGGGTAGCTGCGCCGGGGCTCAGGCGGGTTTGCCGGCGCCGGCCGGCGCGCTGTTCGTGGCCGGTCGCGCCGCCGGCAGCGCGGGTCGCAGTTCGTTGCTCTGGTACACCGCGGCCTTTTCCGGCCCGGACAGAGTTACCTTCATGCCGGGACCCACCTTTTGGTGACCCTCAGCGATGACCAACTCGCCGCCCTTGAGACCGGAAGTGATTTCCACCCAGCGCGGCAGCCGCTGGCCGATCGTCACCGGCTGCAGTCCGACGGTCTGGTCCGGGCCCACCAGGAACACAAAGGTCATGTTGCCATTGCTCATCAATGCGGCCTCGGGCACGACTACCGCGTCCTCGCGGATGACCAGGTTCAATTCGAGATTGGCCACCATCCCCGCCTTGAGCAGACCCTCCGGGTTGGGCAGGCGCGTCTTCACCAGGGCGGTGCGGGTGATCTCATCCAGCCGCGGGGCTATGAAGTAAATTTCGCCTTCAAACTCCCGGTCGGGGTAAGCCGGCACTTTGAACTGCACCTTCTGGCCGATCCGCACCTGGCCCAGGAAACGTTCCGGCACGTTCATCTCCACTTTCATCAAATCCAGGTCCACCAGCCAGGTGATGACGGTGTTGCGGGTGATGACCTGGCCGGGACTGACGTTGCGCGCGCCGGTGCGGCCCCGGAACGGAGCGACCACGCGGGCGTCCCGGAGCAGGCGCTGCCGCAATTCCACCGTGGCCCGGCTGACCGCCAGCGTGGACGCGGCCTGATCGTACTCCTGCTCGGAGATCAAGCGGGTCTCGCGCAACTGCCGCGCGCGGGCATGGCTGGCTTCCGCCAGTTGCAACCGGGCCTGGGCGTCCGCCAGTTCCGCGACGAGTTTCGTGTCATCGAGGCGCACCAGCGGCGCGCCCTTCTCGACAATCTGCCCTTCCGCGAAGAGCACCTCCTGGACGATGCCATCGGTTTCGGCCTTCACTTCGACCGCTTCGTTGGGCGCCAGGTTGCCCACCAGCGACACGGACTCCACGACCTGCTGGCGACGCGCTTCCACCGCGACCACCGGCAGGGCCATGGCCATCCCGGCGCCGCCGCCCGGCCCGCCCGGCGGGGCGGCGAGGCCGGTTCGTTTGCAGCCGCTGGAAGCCAGGGCGAGGGCGCACACCAGGACAAGGAGCCAGACAGTCAGTTTCATCAGTTGGCGGGGGCGGGAGCGGTGTGGTTGGCGCGGCGCCGCGCGGCGCCTTCGAGGAACAAATGCACGATCTGCCGGGCGGTCCGGCGGTTCAGTGCCGTATGGGGCACCAGCAGATGAACCATGACGTAGGTGGTCAACTGCCCGTAAATACCGAAGGCCAGCCGCTCGCGGTCGCAATCTCGCCGCAGTTCGCCCGCCTGTTGGCCGGCGGCGATCAGGTCGCAAATAAACTCGAAATTGCGCCGGCCCTTGGAGAGGCAGCGCACCTCCTTGGGCAGTTCGTCCCGCGTCGCGAACGCCGTGGCGAACGCCAGGCGCATCAGGTCCGCATTGCGCCGCGAGTACTCGAACACCGCACTGAGGATTTCCTCCAGCCGCGCGGCCGTGGTCCCGCCGCGGTCGGCGGCGGCCCGCATGAGCCGCAGGCGCTCGTCGTGCGCGGAATCCACCAGCGCCTTGAACAAGCCGGTCTTGCTGCCGAAGTGGTAGTAGAGCGCCGGCTTGGTCACGCCGGCGGACGAGACGATATCCTGCACCGACGTGCCGGCATAGCCGCGCCGGGCAAAATGTTTCAGCGCGGCGGACAGAAGCCTGCTTCGGGTTTCAGAGGGGGCGACCCGCACAAATTACCGAACGGTAGGTAGCGGCTGCGCCAGCGTCAAGCGGCCGGTGCCGGCTCGCCGGCGATGGGGACGAGCACTGGCGTTCCGGCGTCACCGCTGCCAATTTACCGCGCTGCCGCCGGCGTCCGGCCGGGGTGGCGCGCATGTCCAAATACTGGCACGTCTTCAACATCGGTATCCAGAACACGCTGGTGTACCGCGTGAACTTCCTGTTCCGCGCCACGTTCGGGTTGGTGCCGTTGTTGGCCACGCTTTATCTGTGGCGCGCCATCTACGCCAGCAACCCGGACAACCCCCAGGTGGCCGGCTATACCCTGGCCGCCATGACCTCGTACTACCTGGTCACCACCATCGTGGACGCCCTGACCGCGGTAACCGAGGACGACTGGCAGATCGCGGCGGACATCCGCGACGGCCGCATCAGCCAGTTCCTGCTCAAGCCGATGGATTACCTGACATACCGGCTGTGCCTGTTCGGCGCGGGGCGGATTGTGTACGCGACCGCCGCGTTGCTGCCGGTGGGGCTGTTTGTGGCACTTCAGCATCAACACCTGATCGGGCCGCCGGACGCCGGGTACTTTGCGGCCTTCGCGCTTTCGACGCTGCTCACCGCGCTGCTGCAATTTCTGCTGTCTTACACCATGGCCCTGCTGGCGTTCTGGTTGCTGGAGATTTCCACCTTCGTGTTCATCCTGTTCGCCTTCGAGTACATCGCCGGCGGCCACCTGTTCCCGCTGGACATTCTGCCGGCCGGGGTGCTTGCGGTGCTGCAATTCACGCCTTTCCCGTACCAGCTTTACTTTCCCGTCAGCATCTACCTGGGCCGGGTGCAAGGCGCCGAACTGGCTCAAGGCCTGGTTCTCCAGGCCGCCTGGGTGCTGATCGCTTACGCACTGGCGCGTTGGGTCTGGACGCGCGGCATCAAACACTACTCCGCTGCCGGCGGCTGAACGGACCATGAACACCCCCGCCGCCTGTTCACCCCCGCCGTCCGACGCCGCCGGCCGGTCACCGGCAGCGTGGCGCCGGCTCCGGCATCACGCCGCCGTGTACGCGGTCTTGTGCCGGAACTCGCTCGTCCGCGAGATGAGTTTCAAGGTCAATTTCACGCTCTGGATCGTGGTCGAGTTGCTGTGGTTTGCGCTGCAACTGGCCTTCGTGGCGGTGATCTACCAGCACACCGAGCGTATCGCCACGTGGTCGCGCTGGGAGGTCGTGCTGCTGGTGGGGGCCAGCCATTTCATCCAGCAGGTCTTCACCGCGCTGTTTCTGACCAACTGCGTCCAGTTGTCCGATCACATCCGGACCGGACGGCTCGACTTCTTTTTGCTGCTGCCGGTGAACACGCGCTTCCTGCTGTCGGTGCGCCAGGTGGACCTCGGCGCTTTCGTGAACGCCGCCTCCGCAGTGGTCGTGATGGGCTACGCCGCCGTCCGGCTTGAACTGGAACCCGGCCCCGCCCAACTTGCCGGCTTCGGGCTGCTCTGCGCCGCCGGCGTGCTGATTCATTACGCGCTCATGTTCATGCTCACCACGGTGAGCTTCTGGACGGTGCAGGCGCAGGGCATCGTGTGGGGCTACTACAACCTGTTCAACGTGGCGCGCGTGCCGGACGCCGCGTTCCGGCCGGGCGCGTTCAAGGTGGTGTTCACTTTCGTGCTGCCGATGCTGCTGGTGGCCAACGTCCCCACCAAACTGCTGGCAGACAAGCTCGGATCGCCACTGGAAATACTCCTCCTCGTAGCCCTGGCCGGGGTGTGTTTTGGTGTCTCGGTACGGGTGTGGCGCTTTGCGGTGCGTCATTACACCAGCGCCAGTTCCTGAACGGGGTACGATAAATCTGGAAAACCCGCGCCGCACACCAAGCCACCCGAATCAGCGGGCCATTCACCGCGCCCGGAGGCCGCCGATCAATCCACCGGGCCGGTGCGGCGCACTTCCACGGCGCAACCGGGGAACAACCCCATCTTGATTCGAGTCAGGTGATGTCCCGTCGGGGTTCGACTGAATCATCACGCCTGAGCGCCCAGCGGCGGCGGGCGCAATTGCCCCGCCGCGGCTTCGCGGAACTGCGCCAACAAACCGGTGCGCGCGGCGGAGTGGGCGAGCACATTGCTGCCGGCGCACACGAAAAACCAGAGACCCGTCACCGCCGTCCAGTTCCAGACGCCTACCATGAACAGCGCGGTCAGAAAAATCAGCCAGGGTACCACCAGCACGCGAAAGATCGCCCGTAGCGACGCCAGGTGCGGACGCCGGCCCGCCACGCTGTACCACATGGCCGTCCAGGCCAGCACGGGCAGGTCCCAGACGAAGACGATCATCGCCGCCATCGCGGGCAGCCAGTCGTTGAAATGTGTGGCGCCGCTGGATGCCAGCACTACCCCTTCCACCGCCAGCACCGCCGCCGCCGGCACGCCGAACAGCCGCCGCATGGCCAGCATCTGGCCGCGGACGATTTCCCGCTCGTCCAGCCCGGTGGTGAGCAGCAATTCCAGCGCACCGCTGCGCCGATCTTCCGCAAAGCGGAACGCCGCCTCCGAGGCCGCCAGCCATTTCAACGTCACTTGCAGGAAGAACGCGACCACCACCGTCGTGCCCGCCGTCCACCACTGCCCGCCCGCCAGCAGCCGTACGCTCAGCCACGCCGCCAGCAGCACGGCCACCGCGCCCCAGAGCAGCGTGCGCTTGAGCTGGTGCCGGCTGCCCAGCCAGAGCAACGGATTGCGGTCCAGCAGGCGTTCACGCAAGACACGCTGCTCGTGCGGATCGCCGAGCACCAGTCGCAACCAGCGGTGCCGCCAGCGGCCGGACAGGGGTGAGACCGCCCCCTCGCGCCAAGCCCGGGCGGTGCACCAGGCCGCCCCGCCCAGAAACAGCCAGCCCAGCGCGTGCGTGCTGGCCAGCGAGATCCAGAACGCGGCCGGCGCCTTGAGGTAATCCGTCGTGTGAACCGTCCCCAGCGCAACGACGGGGTTGGCGGCCTGCAACACCAGCCAGTTTTGCGCCGGGGTGCCTTTCAACATGGTGTGGAGCCAGGGCAAAAGGCCGGCGGTCAGGAAGAGAACGAACACCGTCAGCGCAAACGCGCTGCGCGTCTGCTCGCAGACGGCGGACATCACCATCCCGACGGCGAGCGAAAACCACAGCGCGTTGGTCAGCACCAGCGCCGCGCGGCCGAACTCGCCCAGTGACACCCCGCCCAGCAACAGGCTGATCGCCAGCACCGGCAGCACCGCCAGCAGGCCGAACAAGGCCGTGACCGAGGCCGCCGCCAGCTTGCCCAGCACGATGTCATGGGCGCCTAGGTCGGTGAGAAACAGCAGACCCAGCGTGCCTTCGCGCCGCTCCTCGCTGAGCGTGTCCGCGGTCCACAACGGCCCGGCCACCAACGCGAAGCCGAAGACCAGCAGCACCAGTGTATCGAACAGATCCCGGCCCCGGGCCCCCGTCGAGCGCCAGTCGCTTTCCACCCAGAGTTGCCCGGCGCCCAGGACCACCGCGACCACCGCGGCGACCACGCGCGCCACGAACACGCCGCGGCGCCGCGCGGCCACGCGCAGTTCGCGCTCCACGATGGGCAACACGCTCACAAACGATGTACTCCGGGTCTTCGCCAGCCGGTCCGGGCTCAAGTTTTCGGCCGGGTTTTCACTTCGCCCCCCGATCACTTAACTCGTTTCACGATCCAACTTTCTTAACTGACTTTGGCGGCGGCGACCACCGGCTCGGTCAACGGGGTCTCCGGTTTTTGCCGCCCCCGCGAAAACGGCCCTCCGCGCCAGTCGCCGGTCTGGGCCGCCGCGGCGCGCAGATGGCGTCGCAGCCGCGGCAGCGCCCAGAAGGTGAAGAACAGGTTCTTACCCACCCAGGCGGCGGTGCGGCCCAGCGGCAGCCCGAACAGCCCGCCGGGAAAGAGCTTTTGCAGCCAGGGCAGGCTTTGCAGCCACTGACTGAACCGGCCCGGCATCAGCCCGCTCATCGTGGGCAGATAGTTTCCCACCACCCAGGGCAGCAGGATCACCAGCCCGAAGGTGAGCAGCAACGCCAGACCCGGCTTGCGTAGCGAGACGCTCAGCCACCCGCCCACAGCGCACAACGCCAGCACGTCGGTGAGGAAGTTCACATAGCTGCTGATCGCCGACACGATGTAGAACGGCAGCAAGGGCGCCGCCAGCACGCCCGGCCGCCCGCTCACCTGCGACCAGTTGCCCAACACGTAGCCGACGTGTAACAGCCCGATGACGAAGATCGGCCCGGCGAAGTACCACGTCAGCGCCCGCCAGTGGCCGCGCAGCAGCGTCCGGACGGGCAGGGGCGAGGTGAGCAACAGTTCGAGCGCGCCGGTGCGGCGGGCTTCGAGGAAGAAATGGCACGCCATCACGGTGATCCAGACCCGGTTGGTGAAGATCAGCGCGTAGGCGAAGTTCGAGTGAAACTGCGTGGCGCCCGGCACCTGGCGGGAGCCGATGGCGATCCAGTACACGTTCACCGCCACGAGCGAAACCAGCGTCCAGAACACCCAGTGCGGCCAGCGCAGCCGCGCGGCCAGGGCGAAGACCGGGTTGACCTCCAGCCGGCGCCGGTACGCGCGCCGCCAGCCGGCCGTGTAGCCCAGCCGGTACAACCAGCGATGTGCGACGGGTTTTTCGGACGGGTCCTCGCGCCAGATGCGCGGCAGCAGCAGCGCGGTGAGGCCGAGAAACGACCACGCCGCGGCCTGCACCAGGCCGAGCGAAAGCCAGTACAGCCCCGGAGCGGCCTTGTAGGTCGCGTCCATCGCCAGCAGGCCCGTGTAGGCCGGGCTGAGCAAGGCCAGCGGCGGCGTCCCCGTCATGGGTTGGCCAAACCAAATGGCGGACAGAAAGACGTAGAGTCCCGGCACCAGGCCGGTCACCCCGAGGATCAACGCCACCGCGCCCAACGTGGCCTTGGTTTGTTCCCGGCTGAGCGCGGACACGAACATGCCGGCGGTAAGGGAGAAGAAAATGGCGTTCATCACGCCCAGCGCCACGCGGCCGTATTCGCCGGGGGTGACCCCGCCAAACAGCAGCGGCAGGCCCAGAGTTGGCAGGATGGCCAGCAGCCCGTACAGGCCGGCCAGCGACGTGGCGATCCATTTGCCCAGCACCACATGGTAACTGCTCAACTCGGTGAGAAACAGCAAGCCGAGCGTGCCCTCGCGCTTTTCCTCGCTGATGCAGTCCGCCGTGATGAACGGCCCGACCAGCAGACAGAAAGCGAAGGCCAGCACGCTGAGGTACGTGAAGAGCAGTCGACCCAATTGGAGGTTTTGCTGGCCGGCGCCGGTCCACAGCACGACCCAGGTGCAGATCAACGCGGCCACGAGCGCCGCGGTGATGCGGAGCCAGTAGGTCTTGCCCCGTCGGGCGGCAATGCGCAGTTCGCGTTCGATGATCGGCAGGAGCACCATGCCCGCGCGAGTCTAGGCAAGGTCTGGGACAGGCCAAGCGGGAACTCCGGGGCCGGAACCGGGCGCGTAGCGCCGGCAGGGCTGCCGGCCGGGTGCGGGCGAGTCATTCGCGCGACTTACACCGGTGGGTCGCCGGCACTGCCACGGCTCTCACGCCGGCGGCGGGGTGGGGGGTATTGCTGCCGGACGCCCGGCACCTCATTGCGGCACCGACCGCGGCTTTCGACTCTCGCCGCGCCGCGCGGTCTGACCGAAGCGCTGAAGCGCTTCCCGCAGTAGCGCCTTTTCCACAGCATAACCGCGGAAAACCTCAAGGAAATTCACCTCATATCACCCAGATCCATGTCCTTGACTCTCCCTCATGCTCTCGCCCGTGTTACACGGCCGCCGCTACACCGGGCGACCTTCGAGCTTTGGGGCGGAGCAGATACGCGCCCGGCCATCCGCACGCGTTTCCCGTTGGACTTCAGGGCGTCGGCCGGCCATCCTCCAGCGACTTCGACACAACAGCTTTTCAACCATGAGAACCTTCGTTATCGGCATTGACAGCGGCACCCAGTCCACCAAGGCCCTGGTGCTGGACGTGACCAAAAAGAAGGTGGCGGGCACGGCCTCGGTCGCCTACGGCCTGATCCCCAAACTCCCGCCCGGCGCCAAGGAACAGCATCCGCACACCTGGCGCGATGCCACGGCCCGGGCCATCCGGGCCGCGCTCAAACAGGCCAAGGCCCGGCCCGACGAAGTGAAGGCCATAGGCGTCAGCGGCCAGCAGCACGGTTTTGTGTCCCTGGACAAGGACGGCAACGTCATCCGCCCGGCCAAGCTGTGGTGCGACACCTCCACGGCCGCCGAGTGCGAACAGTTGACCGCCGCGCTGGGCGGCCCCGAAGCCACCATCGCCGCGCTGGGCAACGCCATTCTGCCCGGATTCACCGCCTCGAAGATTCTCTGGCTCAAAAACCACGAGCCACAGAACTTCGCGCGGCTGGCCACGGTCCTGTTGCCCCACGACTACCTGAACTGGTGGCTCACCGGCCGCGCGGTGATGGAGTACGGCGACGCCAGCGGCACGGCGCTGCTGGACGTGCGCACGCGGACATGGTGCAAGGCAGCGTTGCAGGCGATTGATCCGGACCTCGAGGCCAAGCTGCCGCCGCTCATCTCCAGCGACCAGCCGGTGGGCACGCTCCAATCGTCCACCGCCAGGGCGCTGGGCCTGACCCCGGACGTGCTGGTGAGCGCGGGCGGCGGCGACAACATGATGGGCGCCATTGGCACCGGCAACACCCGGCCGGGCATCGTCACCGCCAGTTTCGGCACCAGCGGCACCATTTACGCCTGCAGCGACCGGCCGGTGGTGGACCCGCGGGGCGAGATTGCCGCGTTTTGCGACTCGACCAACCGCTGGCTGCCGTTGCTGTGCACGATGAACGTGACGGTGGCCACGGAGATGGTCCGGCGAGACTTCCAGATGGACCACGCGCAGTTCGAGCGCACCGCGGCCAAGGCCCCGCCCGGAGCGGACGGCCTGGTGTTGCTGCCCTACCTCGAGGGCGAACGCACGCCCAACGTGCCGGACGGCACGGGCGTGTTTTTTGGCGTCCGGCCGGCCACGTTCACCGCCGCGCACTTCGCCCGCGCGGCGATGGAAGGGGTGACGCTGGGCATGAATTACGGTCTGCGCCGGCTGGCCGAGTTGGGGGTGAAGGCCACGCAGATCCGCGCCACCGGCGGCGGCGCGAACGCGAAGCTCTGGCGCCAGATCATGGCCGACGTGTTCAACGCCGAGGTGGTCACGCTCAAGGTGGGCGAGGGCGCGGCCTACGGCGCGGCGCTCCAGGCGCTCTGGTGCTGGCGCAACCAGCAGGGGGAAAAGGTGAGCATCGAGGCGATTACGGACGAATACGTCGCGCTCAATTCCGCCCAGACCACACAGCCAAAGAAAACGAGCGTGGCGGTGTACGGCGAGTTGCAGGCGCTCCAGGACGAGTTGTCCCGCGCGTTGCGCGGCGCCTTTGCCCGGCATCGGAAGTTCATCGCGGGCTAAGACAGTAGCCGGAGGTTGACTCCTGAGCTGTTTGCGGCGACGACGACGTGATGGACGCGTCGTTCGGAAGCACAGCCGGGTTGAAAGAAAAGGGGCGCCAAGCGGCGCCCCGGTTGCTTTTGAGGAAAGGCGGGAAGTGTCTTACGCGCCCATGCCATCCTCGAACGAGCCGGCGGCCGCGGGCCAGGTGAGGTGATCGCGCACGTAGGCGATGCCGTTGCTGCTGGTCCAATCGAGGTCCTTGTGGGCGCTTTCGGCCTCGACCACCAAGGGGGCGGTCTGGGTGCCCATGATTTGTTTGTAGCGGGCCGGATAGCCGATGTGGATCAGCAGCTCGGCGTAGCGCTGCATGTTGATCTCGCCGGAGGGCAGGTCCACAAACTGCATGGCGCGTTTGGGCCAGGCCGGCTCCATCTTGCGCAGCGGCATCCCGGGCCGAATGACGAAGTTCTTGATGTGGGCGGCATAGACGCGCGGGCCGACCTTGAGGAAGCGGGTTTCCCAGCTTTCGCCCTCCCAGCAGTGGCTGGGGTCGGCATTCACGCCCAGGCATTTGTCGCCGTCGCAGATTTCCACCAGCATGTTGAAGTCGTCCGCGCACATGGCGGCGGTGCCGGGGTGGATTTCGTGGCAGAGGTAAATGCCGCGGTCGTTGGCCGCCTTGCGGATCTTCGCGGTTTTCTTCACGAAACGCTCCTGGCCTTCCTTGATGAGGTCGAAGTCGCCACCGGCCCAGAAACCCCACGGGTAACCCGTGGCCACTTCCCAGCCGAAAGCGACGCCCCAGAACGTGGGCAGGATCTTCACCCCCAGTTCAGTTGCGAGGTCGAACAGTCGGAGCAGGTAGTCCTCGGCCCACTGTTCGATCTCGGCGGGGGACTTCTTGGCCACGTCTGCCGGGATGAAAGGCCGGATACTCGGGCTGCCGGTCCAGGCAGTCGTGTGGACCCACAACGGGCAATGGCAGGAGATGCCGTCCAAACTCAGGCCGGCTTGGGCGAAGGTGTCCTTGATCTCCTTGGCGCTTTTGAAGCCGTTGGCGGCCTGCAACATGTAATTCGACGGCTGCGCACCGCTGGCGCCGGAACGCTTGGCGTAAGCGAGGAAGTCGGCAAGGGACTTGGCGCCGTGCTGGGCGCCTTCGATCGAGGCGTGGTAAACGGGTGTAGGCATAGGCTAGCGATGAGTTGAGTTCGTTTTCGACAGTCGCTTGTTCATGCGTTCGACTGGGTACGCGTCACCTTAGCGACCGCGCGCAACGCCCGGCAAGCCCAGACTTCCGTCCTGTGCTATGGACGCCCAGATGAGCCGCCGGTCAAGGATACCCGGCAAAGGCCGACCGCAAACCAGTCGCTACCGCGCAGCCGCGCCGGCGCTGCTCCCGGGAAATGCGATGCGCCCCGGAGCGGGCCCAACCTGGGGCTATGGTGTCGAGTATCCGGCCTGCTCGCAGCAGCATCCAGCAACCCGGTCGCGACTCTTGCCGCGCCGGCGCTTGTTCACCAGCGCGGCCCCGCCTACGCTGATGGCATGAGGTCACGCGCATGACCGCACGCGTCTCGTTGGGCCTGCCGCACGCCGTTTTCGTCGTCTCCGGAGCGTGCGGTCTGGGTTGTCAGGTGATCTGGACCCGGATGTTCGGTCTTGGTCTGGGCCAGGAAATGCCGGCAGTGCTGGCGGTGGTGGCGGCGTTTTTCGGCGGCTTTGCCCTGGGCGCGCGCGTTTCCGATAGCCTGGCGAGTCGGGCGCGCACGCGGCCCGCATGGCTGTATGCGGTGCTGGAACTCATCATCGGGCTCTGGGTGCTGGCGTCCACGGGCGTCATTCCTGCGGCGAACCGGCTGGCTTTGGACTGGATTGGCCTCGAACCTTCCGGGCTGCGGCACGCGGCGGTCGCGTTCGGTGTTCCGTTCCTCGCCTTGTTGCCGGCCACCGCGGCGATGGGTGCCACGCTGGCCGCGATGGAAGATTTCGTCCGCGGCTGCTCGGCGGACGGTCGGGTGGTGGGGTCGCTCTACGCGGCCAATACGCTGGGTGCGGCGCTGGGCGCGCTGACGGTGCTCGAGCTGGCGGCGCGGCTGGGATTCACACACACGCTGCTGGTGCTGGGTGTCTTGAACCTCGGTTGCGCCGGGGCGGCGGCGTTGTTGGGGCGAAGTACTTTGAGGCGGTCGTTTTCACCAAACGTGGTTCAAGGCAGTGGCCGGGCGACTCCGATGTTGGCGCCCGCGAAACTTCGGCTGCTGTTGTGGGGCACCGGCCTGCTGGGCATCGGCCTGGAAGTGCTGGGGGTGCGCGTGCTCAAACTGGTGCTCGAAGACACGGTTTACACCTTCGCCTCTCTGCTGGCGGTGTACCTGCTGGGGACCGCGCTCGGCGCCGTCGCCGCCAAGAGATGCTCGGCCCGCTGGCCGGCAGCCGGGCGCCTGGACACCTTGCTGGCCGGGCTCGCGGTGGCGTGCGCGCTTAGCGGCTGGGCGATGGCGGGGTCGCCGGACATGCACGCCACGCTGCGCCGCGCACTGGGTGATTCCTTTGCGGCCGCTGTGCTTAGTGAGGCACTGGTGGCCGCGGTTGTATTTCTGCCATCCAGTCTCTTGATGGGTGCCACCTTCGCCAGCCTGGCGCAGACCGCGCGCGACGCCGGGTTTGGTCTGGGCCGCGCGCTCGCTTGGAACACGCTCGGCGGGGCACTGGCGCCGGTGTTGTCGGGTGTGCTGATCTTTCCGCTGCTGGGCGCGAAGTGGACGCTGACCGCGCTGGCTGCGGGCTACTGCACGCTGGCGCTGGGAGCGACCCGGCGTTGGCACGCGGGCTGGGTGCTGACGCCGCTGGCCGTGGCCTTCGGTTTTTTGCCGGACTTGCGGCTGGTTCAGTTGCGGTCGGGAGAAAGCCTGCGCGCCTGGTGCGAAGGTGTGTCCGATTCCGTGGCGGTGATGGAAACGGCGGAGGGTCATCGCACTCTGCGCGTGAACAACCGCTTCACGATGGGCGGCACGGCGTCGGCCAACGCCGAGCGGCGCCAGGCGCACATCCCGTTGCTCCTGCATCCCGGACCGGGGCGCGCGTTGTTCCTCGGCTCGGGTACGGGCATCACCGCCGCGGCGGCGGTGGCACATCCGGATCTATGGGTGGAAAGCGTGGAACTGGTGCCCGAGATCGTGGCGGTCATGCCCGAGTTCGCGCCCGCAAACACCGCGCCGCCGGACCGGCTGCGTCAGTTCGTCGCTGATGCGCGGCGTTTTGTGCGCGCCACGACCAACCGCTACGACGTGATCGTCGCGGATCTGTTCCACCCGGCTCGCGACGGCTCGGGGGCGTTGTACACGCGGGAGCATTATCAGGCGATTCGCGACCGGCTCGCGCCGGGCGGTTTGTTCTGTCAGTGGGTGCCGCTGTACCAGTTGGATGAGCGGACCTTGCGCGTGATCTTGGGCACCTTCCACGCGGTGTTTCCGGAAACCCGTCTCTGGCTGTTGCGGCTGAACCTCGAGACGCCGGTGGTGGGTTTGATCGGCAGAACCGCAGCCGGGGTCGCCGGGGTGGGAAGCCTGTTCGATAATTGGGACGGGGAGCTTTTCGCGCGCAGGGTGAACCGGGGCGAGTTGCGCGAGATGCTGCGAGAGTTGGGGCTGGGCGAGCCGAGCCAACTGGTCAGTTTATCGGTCAGTCTGACGCCGGATCAGTTCCCGGCCGAAGTAACGGCAACGGACAACCGGCCGGTGGTGACCTTCCTGGCGCCCCGCGCTGCGTTCCCCGAGGCCTCGAAGCCTTACGCGACTTTGTTCGAACTGCTGAAATGGACGCGGGCGAAGCGGCGGGGCGCGAACGACCGGCCGGAGCCGTCTGCCGCAAGTGCGGAACGGCTCCAGTCCATACTCGTTGCGCGGGACAGGTATCTATGGGCGCTACGGCTCGAAGCGGAAGGCCGGCCGAATGAGGCACGTGAAGCATTGGTGGAGAGCGCGCGGCTGAGCGCGGATTTCACCACCGGCTACGCGCATGCGATCACCCTCGCTGTGCAGATGTCGCGGGATAACCCGTTGCAGGCACGGCAACTCCTGGAGCGCCTGGCAGCGGCGCGGCCGGAACTGCCGGTGGCGCGGAGTCTGCTTGAGCGGCTGTTCACAGAGACGCTCCCCGCCCCGTGACCTCAAAGGCGCAGGGGGACGGACAACTGGCCGCTCGACCGGGACGCGGTAGTGGTGACCACGGTGAGCAACCGCTTTGACGCGCACGAATCCAACCCCTTTCTGCACACCTACCAGGCTGTTGAAAAAGTCTCCTGGGACTTGGAACACGACGGTTGGCTCGGGGTCTGAAAGACCGGCGTGGCACTTCCCAAGTTCAGCCCGAGTTTCTGACCCTCCTCCACCTCCCCGCCACCG
>Ga0209381_1000215_pt1 | contig 163631 bp, 116 predicted proteins | sample DewCreD2012metaG_FD_184111 | JGI IMG/M metagenome (GOLD analysis project Ga0209381, IMG submission 184111) | Hot spring sediment bacterial and archeal communities from British Columbia, Canada, to study Microbial Dark Matter (Phase II) - Dewar... ...
TGACGAAATTCGATTAGTCTGTTAATGTGTTCTCTGGTAGATGTTGGTTGGTTCATAACCTCCATTATCTACCAGAGGGCGGTTTTGCTCAAGTGCAGAGCCGCCCTAGTTTTTGTCTAAACACGAGAATTTTAATGAGGAGGTTTATTTCAATGACAACAACGTTTATGCAGTCACCCAAGTTCTACTTCACGTCGGAGTCGGTGACGGAGGGCCATCCTGACAAGATGTGCGATCAGATCTCCGATGCGGTCTTGGACGCGATCATCGCCGATGATCCCGACGCCCGCGTAGCCTGCGAGGTCTCGACGACGACCGGATTGATCCTGGTCGCCGGGGAGATCACCACCAGCACCTACGTGGACATTGCGCAGTTGGCGCGCAACGTGGTCACGGGCATCGGTTACAACCGCGCCAAGTACGGGTTCGATGGTGAGACCTGCGGTGTGATCGTCAGCATCAAGGAGCAGTCCGCCGACATCGCGCTGGGCGTCGACAAGGCGCTCGAGGCTAAGACCGGGGAGATGAGCGATGCGGAAATCGAGGCAATTGGCGCCGGGGATCAGGGGATGATGATCGGTTTTGCCTGCAACGAGACGCCGGAGTTAATGCCGCTAACCATCTCGCTGGCGCACAAGCTGTGCAAGCGCCTGGCCGAAGTGCGCAAGGATGGTACGCTGCTCTACCTGCGTCCCGACGGCAAGAGCCAGGTGACGGTGGAATACGCTTACGGCAAGCCGAAGCGGGTGGACACCATCGTCGTGAGCACGCAGCATGCGCCGGAAGTGACCCAAGAGCAGATTCGCGCCGACGTGATCGAGTACGTGATCAAACACGTTGTGCCCGCCGAATTGCTCGACGACGCCACGCGGATTTACGTCAACCCCACCGGGCGGTTTGTTATCGGCGGGCCGGCCGGCGACTCAGGGCTGACCGGGCGCAAGATCATCGTCGATACCTACGGCGGTGTGGCCCGTCACGGCGGCGGCGCGTTCTCCGGCAAGGATCCGACGAAGGTGGATCGCTCGGCGTCGTATATGGCGCGGTACATCGCCAAGAACCTGGTGGCGGCGGGCATCGCCGACCGGCTGGAGCTGCAAGTCTCCTATGCCATTGGCGTGGCGCGGCCTCTTTCGTTGGCGGTGGAGACCTTTGGCACCGGCAAGATTGCCGATGACAAGATCATCGACCTGATCCACGCGCATTTCGACCTGCGACCGGCGGCGATCATCCGCGATCTGAACTTGCGCCGTCCCATCTACCAGGCGACGGCAGCCTACGGGCACTTTGGTCGCACGGATATCGATGCCCCGTGGGAGAAGACCGACAAAGCCGAGGCGTTGCGTAAGGCCGCGGGGCTGTAAAGTAGACGGTAGACAGGAATCGGGGGGTGTTTTGCCTGTGGATGGAGGCCGCAGCGCAAAACACCCTCTTTTCGTTTGTTCGGTTGTCCCTTGTTGACAGAATCGCGCGAGGGTGATACATTGTTTGTAGTGCAATGATCTGCAGGAGGATGGTATGGGCGAGAACAAGCAAATACTCATCGTGGACGATGAGGCATTTATACGGGTCTTATTGAAACAGACGTTGGAAGATCTGGAAGATTTGGGTGTGGACTTATTGGTGGCTGCAGACGGCGAAGAAGGGGTGGAAATTGCGCTACGTCGCCATCCCGATCTGATCTTTTTGGATGTGATGATGCCAAAGCTGAACGGTTACGAAGTTTGCCGGCGCATCAAGGAGGTCGATAGTCGGGCTTACATTATGCTCCTGACCGCCAAGGGACAGGCCATCGACAAGGAAAAAGGGCTTGCCGTCGGCGCAAACGAGTACGTGACCAAACCCTTTGACCCCGATTATATTCTCGAGAGAGCTGCTGAGGTTTTGGGACTGCGATTGTCTGCCTGACGGGGCGCGTTGATGACGCTTTATACATCGTTCCGCAATTTGCGAAAATATTCTGTCCCCTTGATTTTATTGCTTGTGGGGGTGTTCAGCCTGAGTTACGTGGCGCTTTCGCTGTGGATCCAGGCGCGCTTGCCCTCGGACGGCGTTTTGTTGACAGAGTACCTCGCGTCGGGTTTGCGCGTGGCTACCGATCTTGATCCTCAGGAGCGCACCCTCGCCGTTGGAGATGAAATCCTCGCCATAGACGGTCTGACCATCGCCGAATGGGGAGAACGCGCCTGGGATGGCGCCCCCGGACCGCAGTGGCGGGTAGGCCAAACCGTTGTCTATGCGGTGCAGCGCGGGCAAACGCGGCTTGATGTGCCGGTCACCCTGCGCGCCTTCCCCGTTGAACGGCTGCCGTTGGCGCGCTTTGGCGTCTATGCGATGGTGGCCACCGTCCTGGTTGTAGGGTGCTATATGCTGCTCCGCCATCCCGAAGAAGGGGCATCCCGGCTCCTTTTTGTGAGCGCCCTGTGTCTGGCGCTCATCCTCATGTTACACTTTCAGGTGATGACTTTGGTCATCCCTGGGCTATTCATTATTGAGAGTGTGTTGAAGTTCTTAGCGCGCGCGCTTCTTTTCAGCGCCGTACATCACTTCTTACTCATTTTCCCGGTTAACAAAATCCCCTCGCACACTTTGGCGAAATTCTTGCCCTGGTTTCACCTTGTCAATCCGGTCGTCTCCTTGATCTGTGGCCTGGCTTTGGAATCCGGCCCCTTGCGCGTGTGGCTGCTGGCTTCGCAGGTGTCGGCGTGGCTGGGATTGGCGATGCTGATAGGAGGCATGGTGAGTATCATCCACACGGCAATCACCGTGCGAAAACCCGCGGTGGTCGGTCAGATTCGTTGGATTGCCTGGGGTGCGGCGATCAGCATCCTGCCGTACCTGCTCTTCACCGGATTGCCGGAATTGCTGTGGGGCCGCGCCTTCCTGACTATCGAAATCACCGCCTTCTTCCTGGTGGCAATGCCGATCTCCATCGCGATTGCCGTGGCACGCTATCGGCTTTTTGACGTGGACACGCTGGTCGTGCAGACGTTCGCCCACCTCCTTTTTGCCCTCGCGCTGGTTGGCGGTTACTTTTTGCTCAAGGGGGTCCTGCGCGGATTACTGACGCTGTTGTTCGGTTCGATCGCGGAAGAAGACCTCGTTATTACGGCAGCCTTGCTGATGACCTCGGTGTTTTGGATGTTTCGCGCGCGGATATCGACCTATGCCAGGCAGTTGGTCTACCGCGATGTGCTGGACGTCCCCAAACTCTTGCAGCAGATGACCGGCAAACTGACCAGCGCCCTCCGTCTCGATCAGTTGACCCTGCTGTTGACCCAGGACTTGCCTGAGCAAATGGCAGCCGGACGGGGTACGTTGATGGTACGGAGTGAAGACGGCGCATCCCTGGTCTCGTCCGTTGATGATAGCGTGTCATCATCAACCGATGCGCTGCCCATCCAGCCGGGAATAACCGGGTGGCTGGCGCACGGCGGCGCACCGATCCTCTACTCGGCGCCGCCGGAGTGGGTGCCCAGAGAGCTGCTCGATTTTATGGAACAGCGCCACATCGAATTAGCCGTGTTGCTGCGTGTGGGCGAGCGGGTCGTGGGACTATGGGGCCTTGGGCCGCGCAAAGGGCGACTGTCGTATACGACGGCGGACGTGCGTCTGATGACCACGTTAGCGTCGCAAGCTGCGCTCGCCGTTGAAAACGTGCAGTTGGTGCAGCGGATGCAGGCCGTCCAACATACCCTGGAAGCAGAAGTCCAACAGCGCACTGCGGCGATGGTCAACGATCGCAACCGCCTGAGCGCCATTTTGCAGAACATGGCGGATGCGCTGCTGGTTACAGACCTGTCGGGGCGCATCCAACTGGCGAATCCCGCTTTTGAGCGCCTGGTGCGGCTGGCCTTGCGTTCCTTCTTGGGGCAAAACGTGACCGAAGTGCTGCCGCTACCGAAATTAGCCGAGGTGTTGGCGCTGGCGGAGGCCAATCCGGGCATGTTCCATACGGTCGATATCCCGATGGTCGCCCCGCGTCTTTCCGGCTCAAACAGTGCCACATTCACCGAATACGTTCTGCGGGTGTCGGCAACGGCTTTGGGTGACAAAAGCGCGGTCATCTTCATTTTGCGGGATATCACCCACGAGGTCGAAGTGGACCGCATGAAGTCGGAGTTTATCTCCGCTGTTTCCCATGAACTGCGCACGCCGTTGACGTCCATCGTGGGCTTTGCCAAGCTCATCGCGCGCGCTTTTGAACGTTCGATCAAACCGGCGTTGCCTGCCGATGATGAAGATATCCAGCGCGTTGTTGAACAGATCGATCACAATCTCAAAATCATGGTTGTGGAAGGCGAGCATCTCACGACAATCATCAACGATGTGCTGGACATTTCGGCCCTGGATGCCGGCACCCTCGTCTGGAACGACGTCCCATGTGACCTGCGTGCGTTAGCGCAAGACATGGTGGCGGAATCACGCGCCCTGACGGATGCGAAAGGCCTGACCTTGATTGCCGATTTCGAGCCGGTGTCTCTGCCGCTGGTTGCCGACCCTGAACGCATCCGGCAGGTCTTCAGCAATCTCATTTCCAATGCTATCAAGTTCACGGAATATGGCAAAATCACCGTAACCCTCAGACGCCTTGAGCCAGGCACAATTCACCATGGGTGGAATGTACCGGAGACCGGCGCAGCGTTGGCGGTGGTCAGAGATACCGGTCTGGGTATTACGGCCCAAGGTCTCCGCCACATCTTTCAGCGTTTCCATCAAGGTGTAGACGCCTTCCATGGTAAACCGAAAGGCACCGGATTGGGGCTGGCGATTTGTTATGAAATCATTACCCACTACGGGGGCAAAATCTGGGTCGAATCTACTGTGGGACAGGGATCGGCTTTCTATTTCACGTTACCGTTGACCGTACAGCATGGAGGATGATGTTATGGAACAGCTATCGGTGCGTCGTTTGTTGAACCGCCGTGTGCTATCTGGCTATCTGGCACGCTTTGCGCGTATGCTGCCGGACGTATTGGTCGCTTTGCTTGACCTTGACGGGAGTGTCGTGGTCGAAGGGTATTATAGCGCCGGCGATAGCCCACGCCCACCATCGACAGCGCCATGGGACTGGACGGCGCCGTTAACTTACGGGAGTTCGGAGACCGGCGTGCTGGTCGCCCGCGGCCCCGGCATGGCGCAGCCAGAAGCTGAGGCACACTTGCTCTTCTTACTTGAAACCCTGACCCTGCTCGTCGAGCGGGCGTTGGAGAGCCGCTCCCTGGCGCAGGAAACGTTGGGCCGCTACCGCGAAATTAACCTGCTCTACAACATCGGGCAAACCATCGGCGCTACGCTAGACCCCGACGCGATTCCCGATCTGGTCATGGCCGAGGCCACGCGCATCATTACAGTTCAAGGCGGCATCGTGTTGTTACTGGATCAAGACGGCGTTTGTACAGTGCGTAGCAGCTTTGGCGCGGAGAATTTTGGCCAGCAGCTCTATATGGCGTCGCGTCCATTACTCCAGGCGATGCTGGCCTCTGCCGACCCTCACATCTGGACTGAAAGCCAATTGAACGATCCTGGCGCTGACATCGCGGCCATTCTGGAAGCGCCGCTCAAGGCGCGTGAGGAGCTTTTGGGCTTTGTCTTGTTGGGACGCGGCCCAGGCCAGGACATCTTCACCGCCGATGATCAGAAACTGCTGGCTGCGCTGGCTTCGCAAGCTGCCATTGCTATGGAAAACGCGCGTCTCTTCGCCGATGTCAAGAACCAACGCGACGCCATCGCTGCGATGAAAAACTACATGGACAACATCTTCGCCAGTATCGCCAGTGGCGTCATCACCACCGACACACAAGACCTGGTCACGTTGATGAACCGCTCCGCCGAGCGCATCCTGGGCGTGCCGGCTTCTGCGACCGTGGGACGGCACTACGTCGAGGCCTTGCCGGAAATGGGCCCCAAACTTGTCCCCATGATGGAGGTCGTCAAAAACAAAGATGAGTCGTTGGTGGGGCACGAGATGGAGCCGGTGTTGCCGAAGCGCGGCCCGGTGGTGCTGCGCCTGAACCTGAGCCCGTTGAAGGACAACCGCGAGCAGACCAACGGCGTCGCCATCGTGGTGGACGACCTGACCGAGCGGCGGCAGTTGGAAGTACAGGCCCGCCGTATCCGCCAGACGTTCGAGCAGTACGTGGTGCCGCACGTTGTCGAGCAACTGCTCTCCGATCCCGACAGCGTCCGCCTGGGCGGCGCGCGGCGCGAGATCACCACGCTGTTTGCCGACATCCGTGGCTTTACGGCGTTTAGTGAGAAACTGGAGCCGGAAACGACGGTGGAAGTGTTGAACCGCTATCTGACCCTGGCCTCGGAGGCCATCCTCTCCGAAGAGGGTACGCTGGACAAATTCTTTGGGGATGGCGTGATGGCGCTCTTCAACGCGCCGCTTTTCCAGGCCGATCACACCTTGCGCGCCGTGCGCTCGGCGCTGAAACTTCTCGATGCGCTCAAAGGCACGTATGCCGAACTCCCACCGGAGAACCGTCTGGCGTTTGGCATTGGCATTACCGCCGGCCAGGCCGTCGTTGGCAGCATCGGCTCGCATACCATCAAGAACTACACCGCTATCGGCGACTGTGTGAGCCTGGCTTCGCGTTTACAATCGCACGCCAGCCCTTTGCAGATTTTGCTCAACACGACGGCCTATGACAACGTGTGCGACCACGTACGCGCGCGCGAACTGGGGTATATCCAGGTGAAGGGGCACAGCGAACCGGATTTGGTGTTCGAAGTGTTAGGGTTAAGGTAGACAGTAGACGGTAGACGGGGAGGGAGAGGTGCTCACTTTCTCTTTCCCCGGGGCAGGTGAGCGTAATGTCTAAAGACCGGCTGCTGTATGGGCTGAAAGTTGAAGGCTGACTACTGATCGCTGAAGGCTGACTGCTGATACAACGTCGCGCGCCCGCGTTTGCCCACCTGTGTGAGGATGCCCATCGTTCGCAGGCAGTAGACCATCTTCTGCGCACGACGCAGACCACCGGGGATGAGGCGGGCGAGGTCTGATGCGGCGAACGGTTCTACCAGGGAGGCAGGCAGCAACGCGCGTAGAACTTCGGGAGACGTGAACTCTTGCCGGCCCACCACCTTGACCAGCCGGCGTTCGAGCGTCACCCAGCCCTTGCGCCGCCATCCGCGCCGTGCGTCATAGCGGCGGGCTTCCTCCTCGTGAATGAACACCACTTCCAGCGTGAAGTTGGGCTGCGCCAGCAGGTGGGGGATGCTCACCAGCTCGTCGAAAATCTGCTCGACGCAGCCGCGTTTAGGCGATCGGCGACGACTGATTTCACTTTTGCCATCGTCTGCCAGCCTGACAATCCACTTCTCCTGGGCAATGGGGTAGACCAGCCGCACCGGATGGGCGCGCGTGAGCGCCGCCAGCTTGTCCTTGAGCGCCGAAAAGCCGCGCGTCTGAATCTCGATCAGCAGGTCACCGCGCACGATGTCGATGATGTAGCCATCGACGGGCACTTCGAGCGCGTCACCGGGCTGCGCATACCACGCTTTGAGCGCCGCATGCAGCGGGCCTTCGTTCCAGGTGTTGATGACGGGGCCGGCGTGGTTTTCGAGCTGTAGTGCGCCAGGGGAAATTTTCTCCGCTGTTATGGTTTACTCTCCGATGTATGTAACGCAAAGATGCTGTAAGTGTATCACAAGTTGAACTGGTGGCTAGGCGGAGGCGGTCCGTGGGCGGGTGGTGGGGGCGGTGCTCAATGGGTGGTCGGCCACGAATGGGGAACGCATAACAAATGAGGCAATCGCTTATTCGTTTACGCCATTGAAAAACTGGGAGTTGGAGTACAATAAGGGTAGAGGATTGACTGTAACGAAGGAGGGGCGTATGACAACGATGATCGAGGCCATCTATCACAACGGTGCGCTGATCCCCAAACGCCGTCTGGAGCACATCCGCGAGGGGCAAACCGTGCGGGTGATTGTGGCTGCGGCTACTGAGCCTGAGGACGCCTCGGCGCGCTTCTGGCGCTTTGTGGACGCCCACACCATTACCTTACCCCCTGATTATCACTTCCAGCGCGAGGAGCTATATGAGCGGTAAGCTGCTGCTCGACACCAATCTGTGGTTTTACCTTTATGCACAAAATGAACCTAAAGCTCTGCGTGTGCGGCAGCTCGTGGACGAACATTGTTGAATGACTGTGTCACTGTGTATTCCGAAGATATGCAATACAATCAGAAGATCGGTAAATTGCGAATCCTCAACCCTCTGCTGTGACCTGGCCCCCTGACTTTTGCTGAGTCTCTGCCTGATATGCAGCCTATTTTCAAGCGCGGTCGCCACAGTCGAGGGCTTGCTGGCGCTGTGCGATGTACTCGTGGCGGGCGTCGTCAAGGCGGAGGCGGTCCGTGGGCGGGCGGTGGGGGCGATGCTGAATGGATGAAGGTACCGCCCATCCTTCGCTTTCCTGCAGGGGATCGTCAGATCCCTTCTGGTCTGGAGCTGGCGATCCAGACCAAGCAAAATTGGATCTACTGAGAATGGAAATGGATGATAGTACCCAATGAATGAGATTTTATTTACTATTTGTAGCTTTTGTGCTACAATTAACGTATGAGCGATACGCCTGTCGAAATCCTTGAATACCTGACCGAAAGCGGGCAAAACCCTTTTCGGGAATGGTTGGAAAGCCTTAGCGATCGGCAGGCGCGCGCGAGGATTCGGGTGCGACTCAACCGGATTCGACTTGGCAATTTCGGGGACTGCAAAAGCGTTGGGCGCGGCGTCAGCGAATTACGAGTTCCACACGGACCGGGCTATCGCGTCTATTTTGGACGCCAGGGTAATACGGTTGTCATTTTGTTGTATGGCGGCGACAAGAAAACACAGTCACAGGATATCGCACTGGCTCAAGAATATTGGAAGGATTACCTGCGGAGAACAAAATGAATAAAACGACTGCTGACTACGAGGCTGGATTGAAAGAAGCCCTGAAGGATCCAGAGGAAGCCGCGGCTTACCTGAATGCTGCGCTTGAGGAAAATGATCAGGAAGTTTTTCTATTAGCCCTGCGAGACATTGCTGAGGCGCGCGGTTTTACGCGCATAGCGCAAGAGACTTCCCTCAATCGAGAAAATCTTTACCGGATGTTATCCTCCACCGGCAATCCACAACTTTCCAGCTTGAATGCTTTACTACGCAGCATAGGGTTGCGCTTGAGTGTCCAAACTGAGGCGGTCTGAAGCTGATAAGGCGCTGCTGGCGCTGTGCTCGCCGCGGGCGTCGTACCGACGGAGACGGTCCGTGGGCCGGTGGTGGTGGCGGTGTTGCATGGGTGAAGAAGCTGCTCATCCTTCGCTCTCCTGCCTCGGAGGACGAGGGCAGTCCGCAAGAAGCTGAAAGCTGACGGCTAAAAGCTAACCGCTTTCCTACAGCGCAAACTCCGCCACCACAAATGTATGATCCGAAGGCCGCGCCGCTTTTCGCGCTTCCACGTCGATCCATGCACGGGTGGATTTGGCGGCGAGCGGCGCGGTAGCCCAGATGTGATCGATGCGCCAGCCGATGCCCCGTTCGATGGGATTGTTGGCGCGATAGTCGAAGTAACTGAATTGTTGCGGTTCGTTGGGATGGTGCTGGCGGAACACGTCCACGAAGCCCCACTGCCGCACACGTTCCAGCGCCGCCTGCGCGTCGGGGTGGAAGTCCACGTGATAGCGCAGCCCCTTTGGATCGTACACGTCGATGTCCTCCGGCGCCACGTTGAGGTCGCCTACCCACACCAGCAGATCGTCGGGTGAGTAATGCCGTTCAAGGAGCGCCCGCATCCGCGCCAGCCAGCGCAACTTGTACTGGAAGTGCTCCGACTCCGGTTCGCGGCCCTGCGGGACATAGCTGTTAATCACCGTGACGCCGTGATAGACGGCGCGCAGCAGGCGAGGTTCGTCTGCGCCGTCACCGTTCTCAGCCTCATCGTCGAAGCCGGCGACGACCTTCTCCGGCGGCACCTTGCTGATGATGGCGACGCCGGCATAGGCTTTCTGCCCGCGAAAGATGACGTGGTATCCGGCGTCTTTGATGGGCTGCGCCGGGAAATCCTTGTCCTGCACCTTGGTCTCCTGGACGCAGAGTACGTCCGGTTGTTCGCGAGCCAGCCAGTCGAGGATTTGGTCGAGCCGACTGCGGATCGAATTGGCGTTAAAGGTGGCGATTTTGAAATCTGGCATGGGCGGACGTCAATCCTCGATTTCGTGGATGGCTTCAGCCGGGGTCTTGTTTCCATACATCACGCCGAGTAGACCCGGAAGATACAGGTCCATCGTGTGGACCGCGGGATACATCGCATTCTTGATCAACGTAGCCGTCAGCGGCTCTCCCTCGAAGTCGATGCTGCTCTTGTAGCGGACTTCACCGTCGGAGTAGTCCATCTCAAAGTTGCCGATGCGCAGGCCGTAATTGGCGCGGGTGATATATTCCGCGACCTGCGCATACATCGGCTCCGGCGTTTTAACCGGCGCAATGACGTAGAAAAGAAACTGCTCCAGGTCCACGCGGATTTGCGCGTAGCAGCGTAACTCCCCGTTTTTACCCGCGAAGTAGACCCGGTGGATGGTTTTTTCATCCAACTGCTGCGGATACCAGCCATCATCTTTGAGAAACTGGGTGAGGGTGGCAAACGCCCGCCAGCCGTTACTTTGGCCTTCCTTTAACAGCGATTCGTTGGGATGTCCATTGGGAGCCGCTTGCTCTGGCATATTTCCTCCTTAGCCAGGGATCGACCAGAATTCGAACAACGAACCTACCGATTCCCCCTGCACGTTGCGGCGGATGACCTCGCCGAAGATCGAGCCGACCGAAAGCACCCGCAGGCGTTGCGGCCGTTGGTTTTCTTTGAGGGGGACGGTGTCCGTGACGATGATTTCGTCAATTTCTTCGATGTCGTTGAGCCGTTCGACGGCCGGCCCGGTGAATAGACCGTGCGTGCCGATGACGGTGAATTTGTGGACGTTGCACGTCTTCAGGTACTTGATCGTTTCGATGATCGTTCCGGCAGTGGCGATCTCGTCATCCAGAATGATCACGTCCTTGCCCCATACATCACCCATCATCCCGGTGATGGCGACCGAGTCGTCGGTAAGGCGCTGCTTTTCACCCGCCGCAACCGGTAGTTTCAGCGCCCGTCCTAGCTTGGTCGCGCGCTTGGCGTGTCCGATGTCGGGCGCGACGATGACGCTGTTGCTGAGGTCCTTAGTCTTCAAGTGCTCGACGAACACCGAATGTGCCGTCAGGTGATCGGTGGGCACGCGGAAGAAGCCGTGCACCTGCGGCGAGTGCAACGTCATCGTGATGACGTGGGTGGCGCCGGCGGTGGTCAGCAGGTCGGCGATCAATCGCCCGGCAATCGAGATGCGCGGCGCGTCCTTCTTGTCCGAGCGGGCATAGGAGTAGTAGGGAATCACCGCATGAACTCCGGCGGCGCCGGCGCTGCGGGCTACGTCCAGCATCAATAACAATTCCACCAGATTGTCGCTGCACGGCGGCGAAAGCGGCTGCACGATGAAAACCTGTTTGGACCGCACACTCACGCCCAGATGGACGAAATAATTGTCGTTGGAGAACTTGCGGCTGATGGAAGGGCTGACTTCTAACCCTAAATAATGGGCGATGTTCGACGCCAGTTGAGGGTGGGCGAGGCCGCTGAAAATCATCGTCCCCTCCAGTGGCGTCGCCGTGGTACGCTCCGGCAACACATAAATTTCCTGGTCAGTCTGTTTCTCGGTCAAATTAAACTCCTTCTGATCCTCTGAGTAACCCGTTGCTTCCACTTTACGATGAGCTGTTCACCCTGGGGCGACGTTGGGACGCGCCGGCCCAGGCGCTCTGGCGCGGGGTGCTTGATCCCTATTTTATCCATACTCCGTTTGGGGTCAAATGCCTTGCGTTTCAGACTACAAAAGTCTCAACAATCTCGTGAGACTTTTGTAGTCTTTTTCAAAGGTTCTCGATTTCCACCGGCTCGACCGGCTCGGCCAGTTCGAAGCCGAAGATGCGCCCATAGAAATACAGTTCGGCGTCCAGCGCGCGTTTGATGTTCTCCGCGCGGCGGAAACCATGTTGCTCGCCCTCGAACGGTAAATACGCCACCGGGATACCTTTACTACGCAAGGCGTTGACCATTGTTTCAGCCTGCGATGGTGGCACGATTTTATCCTCCAATCCCTGGAAGAAGATCACCGGGCAGTTCAGGTGCGCCACGTGATGAATGGGCGAGCGCGCCACGTACAGGTCGCGCCGCTCCGGGTACGGCCCCACGAGGCGATCCAGGTAGCGCGACTCGAATTTGTGCGTGTCGGCCGCCAGCCCTTCCAGGTCGCTCACACCGAAGTGACTCGCCCCGGCGTGGAACACGTTGCGGAAGGTCAGCGCGCAGAGCGTGGTGTAGCCGCCCGCGCTGCCGCCGCGAATCGCCAGCCGCGCCGGATCAACCAATCCCTGCTCTGCCAGATAGCGCGCGCTGTTGGCACAGTCGTCCACATCAACAATGCCCCATTGCCCCTTCAGCCGCTCGCGGTAGGCGCGCCCGTAGCCGCTGCTGCCGCCGTAATTCACGTCGAAGACGGCGAACCCGCGACTGGTCCAGTATTGGATGCCCAGGCTGAACGCACTGGAGGTGGCCCCCGTCGGCCCGCCGTGGCTGAGGACGAGGAGCGGCGGTTTCTCACCTTCCGGCGCGGCATAGTCCTTGTTCTGCGGCGGGTAGAAGATGCCGTGCGCTGTTAGCCCACCTGTAGTGGGGAATTCGATGGGCTGCGGCGTGGACAGATAGCCTGGATCAAGTTCGATGGCGTTAGTGCGCTTGAGTATCGTCTGCTGTCCCGTGGCGAGGTCGAGCATCACGAGGGAAGCGGCTTGGGTGGGCGATGCGCCGCGCAACAGCGCCTTCCCCGGCGCGGCCTGGATGCTGCCGATGCTGGTGTAGGGGATGTTCAGCGGGGTGAGCGTTTTGCGGTTGGTATCCAGGCTCGCCAGGTAGTCAATGCCGTCTTTGGTGTACGTGCAGATGATCCGTTCGGCGGACTCGAAGGCGTAGGTGGAAAGTCCGAAGACCCACTGCGGCGCGCCGAACTCCGCTTCCATAGCGACGAGCCGTTCGATGCCTGCGTTGCCCAGCCGGTACAGGTTCCACCACCCGCTGCGATCCGACACGAAGTAGAGCCGTCCATCGGGCGACCACGCCGGCTGGAAGATCGACTCGTTCTCGCCGCCGGCGACCAGGGCGGCGTTCGCCAGCGTCCCGTCGGGCTGCACCTCGGCGATCCATAGCTCCGTGCCGTCCCACGGCATGTTGGGATGCCGCCAGGTAAGCCAGGCCAGCGTGTTCCCGTCGGGGCTGAGGCGCGGCGTACTGTAAAAGTCATTGCCGGAGACGAGGACGTGCTGCGCCTGGCTGCCGTCCAGCGCAATAGCCGTGATGGTGTTCACGGCTTCGCCATGGGCAGCGGCGGCCTCGCCGTGGTCCTCGCGCACGCAGATCAGGCGATTGCGCGCCGCATCGACGACACAATCGGCGTAGCGCAACGGCGCTTCCGGCGTGATCGCCTCCGGTGTACCGCCAGGCACCACGCGATAGAGTCGCTGGTCGGCGAAGTTGCTGAAGATCACGACGCCGCGCTCCACCAACACCGCGCCGCCGCCGTACTCGTGGACGCGGGTGCGGGCGTTGAACGGCGCCGGGTTGATGTCATGGGTTGTTCCGTCCGGCGCGCGCCGCACGATGACGTTGCGCCCGGCCTCGGCGGGGCGGCCTTCCAGCCAGTACACGTCGTCGCCGTCGAATACGCCGCCGCCCAAAGCGATGGACTGCGAGACGATCAAGTCGGATGTGATGGGAGACTTCCACGCGCCATAAGGTGCCACCTGTCGAGTTGTCACTGCGCTACCTCCTGCCTGTGTTGGATATGGGAGGAAGTGTACCCCCGTTTGCGGAATTTGTCTATTGAGGGCGTTCCTGCGAAAACAGAGTGTGCTATAATGAAATTGATCTAGCCTATGCATCGGTGCGAGAAATGTCAGGTTCGTTCGTACCAGGGCAGGGATATGATGTGGGTGTGTTTCATTTCAGTTGGGGGCGCGGTCGGAGACCGGCCCCAGCGTGCTCTGGCCGGTTTCTGACCGCGCCGGCTCGGGGAATGTGTTGTATTTCGGTATGCGAGGCGCAGAAATGTTACAGAAGATTGCACAGAGCACTAGATTATTGGGAGCTTTAAGAACTTCGTGAGCCTCTCAACCCTCCAAACCCGCGAGCGCGAATTGAAAAAACGCTGGGCCTTCCCCTACCGTTGGGGCCGGGTGCAGAACAATCTCTTCGACGCCCAGACGCGCTTCGTCTACGATGAGCCGTCCTTCGATGCGTTGCGGGCGGAGTTGGAGCGCCGCTTTGGCGCTGCACCCGAGCGCGAGGCCCTCTTTGATTACGCACTGAACCGCTGGTACAATTTCTGGTCGGCGCGGGCAGTGGAGGAGATGTTCGCTGCCCTGGACGGCGTGATCCCGATGGAGAATCAGCGAGACCGCCTGGTCGATTTCACCCTCAAGGGCGTGCGCTTCGATCACAAGACCTCGGTGTTTCCGCGTGGGTTCGGCCACGACCTCACCTACGCGGTGAATCATCCGGCGGCGCTCATCGAATGGCTGTATCGCGCACAGAGCCAGGAGCAGCGCCGGCATTACGCCAATCGGCTGTTCATCGTCTTGTACGCGGCGGGCGGCGCGCACTGGAAGCTCAAAGCGGAGTTGACGTGGCTGAGCGGCATTATCCGCGACTACGTAGCGACGTTCGATCCCGCGCACTTGCACCGGTTTTCCTTCACGCCGGAGCAGGAGACGTTGTCCGACGTGATCTGGGCGATTCGGTGCTGAGGTATGATATGCCTGAATTTGAGTTTTCATCACATACCAGGATGATGTTGCAGGAACGAAATATTGCTGAAGAGTGGGTATGGCGCACACTCAACACGCCTGATAGAAAGCGCCGTGGTGATGATGGGAATATGCATTATACTAAAGTCATTCGAGAACATGGTGGGCGGGTTCTACGTGTTGTAGTAAATACCGACGTATACCCTCACTGTGTCGTGACGGTATTCTTTGACCGTCGTTTGGGCAGAAAATAGGCAGGATAAAATGAGATTAAAAATCGATAAAGAGAATGATGCGCTTTATTTTCGTTTGGATGAATCGTTGATTGTTGAGTCTGAGGAAGTCCAGCCTGGCGTGATTCTAGATTTTGATGCTAATGGACGTGTAGTCGGTTTAGAGATGCTAACGCTCAGTTTGCGGATTGCGCCGGAGAAATTGCGCGTGTTGCAGTTCGAAACTGTTGGATAGGGATGGGCATCCTTTGGATCATATCATCTTGAACCGCGATGACCTCCTGGCGTGCCTGGATGCTTGCCTGACCGACGGCAACCTGGACGCCGTGCGCGCGCGCATCGCCGATTTGCGCGCGCAGGTCGCGGTGTGGGAACCAGGCGGGATATGGGATTCGGCGACATCCGAGGATGGGCGTGTTGTCTTTCCGCGCGACGTGCTACTGGCCGACCTGGACCAAATCCTCGCCACGCGCACGCTGCAACGCACGCACTACTACATCGCGCGCCTGCGCAAAGCCGCCGCCGAAGTCCGCACCGGCAAAATCAACGACATCAACCTCAACCGCTGGAAAGAGTACGACGAGATCATTACCGACAGTCTGTGGGTGATGGAGCGGCGCGACAATTCCGGCGCGCACAAAGCCTGGTACTGGGGCAACTTCATCCCGCAAATCCCCCACCAGATGATGCTGCGCTACACCAAACAGGGCGACTGGGTATTGGATACCTTCGTGGGCAGCGGGACGACGTTGTTGGAGTGCCTGCGCCTGGGCCGCAACGGCATCGGCATCGAACTCAACGCCGACATCGCCGCGCGCACCCGCGAGCTGGTGGCGACCGCGCCGAATCCGCATGGCGTCGTCGCGGACGTGGTAGAGGGCGACAGCCGCACTGTGGATTACGCGGCGGTGCTGGCGGAGCGTGGCATCGCCCAGGTGCAGTTGTTGTTGATGCACCCGCCCTACCACGACATCATCCGCTTCAGTGAGGACGACCGCGACCTCTCCAATGCGGCTTCGGTGGACGCCTTCGTGGCGCAGTTTGCGGAAATCGTGACCCGGGTGACGCCTTTCCTGGAGCGCGGGCGCTACCTGGCGATTGTCATCGGTGATAAGTACGTGAAAGGTGAATGGATCCCGCTTGGCTTCTATCTGATGCAGGCCGTGCAGGCGCAGGGGTATACGCTCAAGAGCATCATCGTCAAGAACTTCGACGAGACGCGGGCCAAACGCGAGCAGAAGGAGCTGTGGCGTTATCGGGCGCTTGTCGGTGGATTTTACATCTTCAAACATGAGTATATACTTCTGTTCCAGAGGTAATGCTGATGGACGATGTGAAACCTCGAATGAAGAAGATTCTGATTATGGAAGATGACCCGTATCAGGCGCGGTTGATGCAACGGTTGCTCGAACGCGCCGACTATCAGATCATGATTGAATCAAATGGTGAAAGCGGGTTGCGGGCGGCCCTGTTGTCGCGTCCCGATCTCATTCTGCTGGATATGGGCCTGCCCGACCTTGATGGGCAGACGGTCGCCGGAGTGCTTAAAGCCTCCGACATCTTGTCCAAAATCCCGTTGGTGGTCGTAACTGCGTGGCCCCAGGACACGGCGGCGGCGATTGCCAAAGCCTATGGCTGTGATGGCTACATCTCCAAACCGGTTCACGCGCGCGAGTTTGCCGCGCAAGTGGCGAGTTTCCTGAAAGAAAAACCGGCGTCGTGACTGACGCCGGTTTTTTTTCTTTAGGACGCCGATTTCCACAGATTCACGCAGATAAGCACACACAGCGCGAGCAAATCGGCGAAAATCAGCGTGAATCTGCGTCCGATACCTAGACAACGAGTGCAGCCATATCGTGGCCGAAAATCCCCAACCGATCCCCCGGTTTTAAGGCGACATCTGTTTCCCACTGATGCACGTTTGGCTGCGCCTGCCGGTAGCCGAGCCACGGCGCCATGCGGTTGTGCGTCGAGAACAGCGCGCCATTGAGGAAGATGTGGCACACATCTTCCTCGGCGATGTCGGCGCGCGCCAAAACGTCTCGAATCGTTTCGCCGGGTTGGAGCGTCAACCGCAACACGTTCTCCCGGTCGGCGCGCGGGTTTGGCGCGTATTTGCGCAGCTTGCCGTACAGGTGAATCTCGACCGGCGTGTCCATTTATGCCGCCTCATTCAACAGTCGCCGCTCGCCTTCGAGTGCGCGCAGCGGGGCGATGTTCTGCGTTACCTCAAGCGTGCCGCGATAAGCACCGCTTGCGTCCCGCAGCGCAAAGTAGCGGATGTGGACGAACATCCCGTGCATCGAGATCCAGAACTCCGCTACATCGCGCACGCCTGCCCGGAAATCGTCGAGGATGCGCTGCACGCGCCCTATGCTCTGCGGCGGGTGGCAATTCTGCACCTTGCGCCCGATAATCGCGGGCGAGCGGGGGAAGATGCGCTCGCGGGTCTGTGAGAAGAAGCGCACCGTGTCGTTCTCATCGACAAAGGTGATGTCTACCGGTAGCGCGCTCAGCATCATACTGATTTGCTCCGCCGACAACGCGCCGACGTTTAGCGGAATCAAGCCGTCTGGCATAGGCGCAGGGCTGGCCTGCGCCTCCGCTTCGCGCGGGTCGACGCGCGCCTGCCACTGGCGTCCTGCCGCGATGTAGGCATAGCCGATTTCGCCTTCTTGTGCACGAATCTCGCCCCAGTCCTTCTCGCTCAAGCGCGCCATAGCCGCGGGGAACAGGATTTTGTGCTCTTTGTAGATCATATCGCGGAGCGTTTGATCCACCTGCGCGAACGTCTCGTCCAGTTGTGCGGTGAATGTGGCAAAATCCGTGCCTGGCCCGGCGTCCAGCAACGCCGTCAGCTTCTTCCACCCGGCGCGAATGTCATCGTGGACGGCCCACATCACCTTCGAAGGGCCGGAGAAGTCGTAGCGTTCCAGGTAGGCGAAGAGGATGTTCTCCTTGCGCAAATAGTGTTTTTCGTATTCGCGCAGCTTGCGGACGCTCTCCCGTGCGGTTTGCAATGTCGCTTCACCGGGCGCGGCCTTATAGGCGTCCAGCGCCGCGCGGACGTTGTCCAACACGCGCCCCACCGCCAGGTTTTCCGCCCGGAAGGTGAACACCGGATGGCCGGGGATCGTCTGCGGATCGGTCTGTTCGTCCAGCGATTCGCGGAAGACGGCCACGTGCACGTCGCACAGTGGCTTGATCTGATCGGGGTCCAGTCCCTCCGCAACCAGCGCCTGCTCGATGCGCGCGATCTCGTCACCGCCGACGCCGGCCAGCAACTCGGCGAACTGCGCCTTGACTTCCTCCACGCTCGCCCCTGCGTGTAATTGCCGGATGATGCCTTTCAGCGTTTCCTGCCGCTGTGTCTGATTGTTGATGTACTCACTCATCGTAAATTCCCTCCCCATCTCTAAAATCCAAAATCCAAAATCCAAAATCTAAAATCCAAAATCCAAAATCCAAAATCTAAACTTCGCCCTCGTCCCACGCGATTTCAAACGCGCACGCGATCGCGCCTACCGGACAGATGCCTTCGCAGACGGTGCAGTAGGTGCACTCTGCCGGGCGAACGATCACAGGTCCCACCGCCTGCATCTCGACGGCTTGCGTTGGACATTGCGCCACACACTGCCCGCAGCGCGTACATGCCGCCAGATCGATTTCGGGTAACAGCCATTGTTCCGCCATAACAAACCGCCTTTCTGATGATGCCTCAAGCATATCAGAAAGGCGGTGCTTGCACTACGACAAAAGTCGCATTGGATGCAGATTCTCGCGGATTCACGCAGATTCTTTCTTCCAATCTGCGAAAATCAGGTGAATCTGCGTCCGAGAACAATTAATTCTGCGTCTCAGCCTCCAACGCGGCGCGGTCGAGCAGCACGATGCGCCCGCGGTCGATGCGGATCATCTGCGCATCGGTCAGGGCGCGTAACGAGCGCCCGATCATATCGCGCACCGTGCCCAGATGCGCGGCCATGTCATCCTGCGTCCATTTCTGCGTGACGGCGTTGCTATCCGCCTGCTGCAAGAGGAAACGCGCCAACCGCCCGCGCACCGAGCGCAGCGCCAGGTCTTCCACCAGATCGGTGAGATGCGCCAGCCGGTCGGCGAAGTCTTGCAGGATAACCAGCGCCAGATCCGGGCACTCACGGAGCGCGCGGGAGAAGTCTGCCTTGAGCAGCGCGTACAGGGTGACGTCAGTGCGCGCGACGGCGCTGGCGTGGTTACATCCGTCCTGCCGGAAGAGCGGCACGGTGTTGAATGTCTGGCCCGGCCCCAAGCGCGCCAGCACTTGTTGCCGTCCCTGGAACGACATCCGGTAAACTTCGACGTTTCCCTCGACGATGAAATACGCCGCTTCGCACGGTTCCCCTTCCACCACAATCAGCGTCTCGGCGGGATACGAGCGCGGTGTAACGACGCCGGCGATGCAGGCTAACGCGCTTTCTGACAGCGTGGCGAACAGTTCGATGTGGCGGAGGGTGTCGATGCGCGCGCGTTGACGGTCGAGCATGGGCGTTATTTGTCGCCGATCATCCGCAGGTGGGCCAGCGCGTTGAGAATGATCTGCACGGCGTCCTCGGTTTCCCACTTGCCCGTGTTGATGATGAGGTGGTAGAGCAGGGGATTGTTCCAGTCGATGTCGAAGAAGCGCTCCAGATAAGCGGCCGCCGCCTCGTCGCGGTGTTTGACCCGCGCCGTGGCCTCGTCCAGCCCGACGTTCTCCGCCGATTGCACGCGCAGCACACGCGCTCCAAGCGGCGCAACAATCCGCACGTGGAGAACGCCCGGCTGCTCGCGCAGAATGGCCTGCCCGCCGCGTCCCACGATGACGACATTGCCGTGCTTGTACGCCTCCAGGACCGTATCTTTGATCAGGTTGACGCTGCGTGCTTCGTCGAGCGCCTTGACCAGTAACGTCTGCTGATCCGTAGCGGCCTCCCACGCTTCGGCTGCCGAACGTCGTCGGCCAAACAGCTTGTCGAAAAACCCCCGCATCTTGTAGGCGTGCTCCGGCAAATCGACGATGTCGCTCTCGGAGATGCCGGCCTCGGAAGCGACGCGCGCCATGAGGTTCTTGTCGAAGTAGCTGTAGCCTAGCGCCTCACACACACGCTTGCCAATCGCATCCCCGCCGCTGCCATACTGCCGTGAAATCGTGATGACTGGCATTGTTGACCTCCTGTGAAAATAGTCTCATAGTCGTTAGTTTTGTAGTCGCATAGTCGGATTGTATTTTCAAGCTGCATAATGTGCATGAGCATCGGTGTCTTTTCTCGAAAATGGCCTCAGGTGTCAGTCGAAGTGAGAAGCGCCGGTCAAGCCGGTGACAAAATCGGTTAGAGTGTGAGGCCAGTTCGAGAGTTTGGCGAGGCCTGATGTACACTTATGATACCAGATTCTGAAGCTTTTTGCAATCTCAGGCCCTTGAAGGGTGCATTTCAGAATGGGGGCGACTTTTCTTAAATTGCACCGCAGAGCACGCAGTGTCCGCAGAGTTGCCAGAAATTTCTCTGCGTTCTCAGCGAACTCTGCGGTTAAATCAAACGCTTATCTGGCTTTTGCCCCCGAATTGAAATGCACCCCCCTTGAATTGAAATGCCCCTGATAGCTCAAAGCTGAGGTAGGACTTACGCAGTTTGCCGCAATTGGACGCAGATTCACGCTGGTTTTCGCAGATTGATAAAAGTTATCTGCGTGAATCTGCGAAAATCAGCGTCCAATGACTTTTCCACTACCGCCAGTGCGTAAGTCTTGTGATGGTTGATCGCTCATCGGTGTTATAATGGCGTGAAAAAACGAGGTGGGACATGAAAATTCGTTCGATCACCGTTTTCGCCGATGCAGCGATTCCCCTGGACGGCCCGCGTTTGATGGAATCAGGCGCTTTTGCACAAACTGCCCGCCAGGCTTACGCCGACGCCGGTTTTGAGGTGCAGACGACGCGGCTGGCGCTGGATGGCGTCCCGGCGCCGCATCCTGACCCCGTCCGTTATGCGGTTGAGGTGGAGGCGCTGGCCCGTGAACATGGCTTCGAGTACGTCTCGCTTGGTCCTGCGCCTGCGACGCTGCTGCCGCGCTTGCCGGAGATGTTCGCCGCCACCCAGGCGGTCTTCGCCACGGCGCACATCGTCGATCCGGCGAGCGGCGTTATCGACGGGGCAGCCGTGCGGGGCGCGGCACGGGTGATCCGCGAGGCGTCTCACATCGAGGGCGGTTTTGGCAATCTGCGTTTCGCCGCGCTGGCGCACGTCCGGCCCGGCACGCCCTTCTTTCCGGCGGCGTATCACGATGGCGGCGCGCCGGCTTTCGCCATAGCGACGGAGGCGGCGGATCTCGCAGTCATCGCCAGCCATGCAGCCTCCGACCTGGCGGACGCGCACCGTCGTCTGCGTGAACGCATCGAAGGTGAGGCCGCGCGCCTGGTCGCCGTGGCAGATCGGCTGGCTGCGCAGCAAGCTGTGCGCTTTCACGGCATCGACTTCTCACTCGCGCCGTTTCCCACGCTTGCGTGCAGCATTGGCGCGGCATTGGAGGCGCTGACCGGACAGCCGCTCGGTGCAGCCGGTTCGTTGGCAGCGGCGGCGACGCTGACCGATGCGATTGGGCAGGCGCGCTTTCCGCGGGTGGGATTCTGCGGCTTGATGCTCCCTGTGCTGGAAGATGTTGTGCTCGCGCAGCGCACCGCCGAGGGGCGGCTGAACGTCGGGGAGTTATTGCAGTGGTCCACCGTGTGCGGGACGGGGTTGGATACCGTACCGTTGCCCGGTGATGTCGGCGAAGGCACACTCGTCAGGCTGCTGTTTGACGTGGCGGCGCTATCCGTGCGCCTGCACAAACCGCTGACGGCGCGACTGATGCCATTGCCGGGCAAAGTTGCCGGGGATGCAGTGCATTTCGACTTCGCTTACTTCGCCGATGGAGGCGTGCTCTCCGTGGCTGGCGTTACAGGTGAGGGACTGCTGGAGCGAACCGCAGCGCTGCATTTAGGGCCACACCAGACCTGACAGGTTTTCTGAAACCTGTCAGGTCTCGAAAACTACTTGTTGAACAGCGCCGCGGCTTCCGTATTCAACAGCGAAATGAGGGTGTAGACCCCGAACACCGTGCCGTGAGGGACGACGAGCAGGTTGAAGAAGGCCAGAATCAGCGCCAGCACCCGCGCCCACGAGCGATATTGCAGCAATCCGATCCCGGCGACGATGCCCGGCGCGGAGAATATCAGCGTCATTGCAGCCCCAAAAGTGCCGGCGATGGTGAGGACGACCATAGCGGTCCGCTCGCCGGAGAACAGACCGGCGCTCATCAGAATGGCGATGACAAAACAGCCGATCAGCAATCCCAGAATCCCCAAGACGATATGCAGCCAGCCTAAAACTTTAATATTTGTTTGCATTTTTCTTTCTCCTTATTATTATGGACGTTTACTTATTTTACGTTAGACCTGCCTGAAGGTTGCACAGCCGGGGAAGCGTAAACCTCCCCGGTGTCCAAACGCCGGGGAGGTGCAGGAACTTTTACTGTGGCAATTGCGGCGCGGGCAGGCGCACGACGAACCTGGCAAGGTCGTCTTTGCTTTCCTCCGTCGCCAGGCTGCCGCCCAGTTCTTCGCAGAAGCGCCGGCTGGTAATCAGCGCGATGTCGGCATCGTCCTGCGCCTTATCATCTGCCCAGAAATCGACCTCATCCGGCGTCTGCTGGGGTTTTGCCACACTGATGGTGAAGAGGAACCAGTTTGTGTCCTGAACAGTCTCGCGGACGACCGAGAGCGAAACTGTGCTGTTGCTCGTGCGACGGGCGGCGTAGTAGAGCAGCCCTAGCAGCACCCATCTGGTGCGTGAAGCGTCCAGGTTCATCACACCCAATTCACCCTGGCAGCGGACGTTCAGCGCATGACCGTGCCGGGCGAGGATGGGCTGGCTCACGTGCAACACATCGCCCATCAGGGCTGCGACGTCGAATTCGGCCCCGTACAGGTTCGTCTTGCCGGCATCGGTCTTGGCCGTGCGGAACATTTCGTCAATCATCGTCAGCAGTTTTTGCCCGGCATCGTGGATGGAGGTCAGGTCTTGTTGTTGGAACTCGGTAATGGGGCCGTCGATGCCTTTGAGGATGACCTTCGAGAAGCCGGTGATAGCATTGATCGGCGTTTTGAGATCGTGGCCCATCACCGACATCGCGTTCATGTCGAAGGTCTTTGCCCGTTCGGCCTTACCGATGGCGCACCCCAACCCCACGGCGCCGATTAAAGCGGTGACACGCGGATACACCAGCACGAGCTGTTCGGGGGTCAATCCGGTGACGAGTTCTCGCGCCAACAGCTCGTAAATTTGGAGCAGAGCCTCCGGTTGTACGTTATCCAGCATGTCCAGCCATGCGCCGGTCGTTTGGGCCGCTGCCGCATTGAAAGGTTCGGCGATCAGCAACTGCAAAAGGTGTTCGGTCGCATGGAGCAATTTGGGGTTGAGGTCGGTAGCTTCGGCAAGGGTAGGGCTCAGCGTGATCAGCAACTTGCCCCAGGCGTCGGCGATCTCGTGCCGGCGTGGGTACAGGGTTTGATAAATTTGCGACTGCTCTTCAGAATTCATACGCTCTCCACGTTATGAACAATTAACCTCGATTTTTGTTATCGTGTATACTGTTATCATATCATGTTCTGGGCGGAAAGCGAATGACAAAACTCGTCATCGGGATTTTTGAATCTCTGCGTGCTCGGCGGTGCAAAGAACAATTGCCCCCATTCTGAAATGTATCTGAAACGCATCCTCCTGTAGTGGTTGGTTGCATTCCCCTGGTTCAACGAGTATAATACTGGATAGGCGAGCTGTGCTTGCCGACAGTGGCACTGAGGAGGTATGTATGGTGCAAGGGAACACATTCGCCGATCTTTTTGCGTTGGCGATCTCGGCGGAAACATCGGCGGCAGAGTTATATCGTGGACTGGCGGCCAAATTTGCCCAGTACAGTGACGTGGCCGAGTTTTGGCAGCGTTACGTGACAGACGAGATCGCCCACGCCCGTTGGCTGGCGCGCTTGCAGGGCGATTTGAGTGTCGAGCAGCTTGGGACGCGTGTGGACCCGATGATACTGGAAAATGCGCGTCATGCAGCGGGGTTGGTGGTTGAGACGATTCTGGATCAAGTTCACACGCTCGCCGATGCTTACGAGTTGGTCAATGAATTGGAACATTCGGAGGTCAATGCGGTATTTGAGTTCCTGATTTCGAGTTTCCCCGCCGATCCAGAGGTATTAGCTTTCCTGCGAACGCAATTGTCTGAGCACATCAATCGGCTCGTCACGGCGTTCCCAGAGCGGTTCAGAGATCCTGGCGCGCGGCTGGCGGTCGTAGCGCAGGCATAGGAGGCCATGGATGCAGATTAATGTGATGCCAGGTGCGCTGCAGACGGTGACAGCGCAAGCCATTGTGGTCAATCTCTTCGAAGGCGTGACAGTTCCGGGCGGCGCGACAGGCGCGGTGGATCGGGCGCTGGGCGGGCAGATACAGGCGCTCATTGCCGGCGGCGACTTTCGCGGCAAGCGTAACGAAGTCGCGGTGCTCTATCCCAGCGGAGCGATCCCCGCGCAGCGGGTGATCCTGGTGGGCCTGGGCAAGTCCGAAAAATTCACCCTGGACGTGATCCGCCAGGCTGCCGGGACGGCGGCGCAGAAAGCGCGCGACCTGGGGGTGACGCATCTCCACACGATCATCCACGGGGCCGGGATTGGCGGTGTAGCACCGGAACTGGCGGCGGAAGCCACCGTCGAAGGGACGCTCCTGGGGCTGTACCGCTTCCACGAGCTGAAGACGCAGTTGGAGGATGCGCGGCCTGATCTGGAGACGCTCACCCTGGTGGAGCTGGATGCCGCGCGCGTGCCCGCCCTCGAAGCCGGCGCGCGAACCGGCCAGATTGTGGCGGAGTCCACGCTGCTGGCCCGCGATCTGGTGAACCGCCCGGCGAACATCGCCACGCCAACGCACATCGCCGAGACGGCGGCGCGCATGGCGGCGGAAACCGGCCTGCGCTGCGAGGTGTTGGACAAGGCGGCGTTGGAAGCGTTGGGAATGCACCTGCTGCTCAGCGTCAATCGCGGCGGCGGCGAACCGGCCCGCATGGTCATCCTGGAACACAACGCCGGACGCGACGACCTGCCAACGGTGGTGCTGGTGGGGAAGGGCATCACCTTCGACACGGGCGGCATCTCGCTGAAGCCGGGCGAGAATATGCACCGTATGAAGGGCGACATGGGCGGCGCGGCGGCGGTCATCGGCGCGTTGCGGGCGCTGGCCCTGCTGGACGTGCCGTTGCACGTCGTTGGATTAGCGCCATTGACGGAGAACATGCCCGACGCGCACGCGACCAAGCCGGGCGACGTGGTGCGCTCGCTCAAGGGGTTGACCGTTGAAATCCTCAACACCGACGCGGAAGGCCGCCTGATTCTGGCGGACGCGCTTACCTATGCCGGGACCTTCGGGCCGGCGGCGGTGTTCGACATTGCGACGCTGACCGGCGCGCGGGTGGTCGCCCTGGGCGATCACGCCGCGGCGGTGATGGGCGACGAGGCGTTGATCGCGCGCCTGCGTACTGCCGGTGATGCCACCTACGAGCGTGTCTGGCCGCTGCCGCTCTTCGAGGAATACGGCGAGCAGCTCAAGAGCGGCGTAGCGGACGTGGCGAATATCGGCGGGCGTGCGGGCGGCAGCATCACCGCCGGATATTTCCTGAGCAAATTCGTGCCCGATGGCGTGCCGTGGGCGCACATCGACATTGCGGGGCTGGATCAGATTGAGAAGGATTTGCCCTACATTCCCAAAGGCGCGACAGGCTTTGGGGTGCGGCTGTTTGTCGAACTCTTGCGCCGCTGGTGAGAAAAGCGGATTTGAAAGGGGGGCGAGACATCGCCCCCCTTTCTGTTTTATCCCTTGCTTTGGGTATTCTTGAAGCGGATGGCCGTGACCGGGCCGCCGTCGTTGCGCAGGGTGACGGTGCCTTCCAGGCCGCGCTCCACGAGGCTCTTGACCAGGTAGAGGCCCAGGTTGTGGCGGCTCATGTTCAGGACGTCGTCAGGGTAATCCGGCCCATCGTTGGAGAACTCGAACAGCGTCGTTCCCGCGTCCTCTGCAACGATGCGCACCCGAATTTCCGCCGTATCACGTCCGTCCAGGGCGTATTTGAGCGTGTTAGTGGTCAGCTCGTTGATGATGAGCGCCATGTTGGTGGCGTGTTTAGCCGCGATCCGCACCGGGGCCGGCGTGATGGTGACATTCACTTTGACATCCTGCGGGAGGGTGCGCAGTGTTGTCATAATGATCTGGCGCGTCAACTCGTCGAGCGGCAGCGGCGCCCACTCGACCTCCGAAAGCATCGCATGCACCTGGGCGATGCCCTGGATGCGCCGAATGAGGTCCTGGATGAGCGTTTGTCGGTCGCCGTCGCCGTAACGCTGTTCGCTGTAAAGCAGTCCGATGATCGAGGCCAGATTGTTCTTGACGCGGTGGTTGATTTCGTAGAGCAGGGTGGTTTTCGTCTCGGCGTCGCTTAGCACTTGCTCGAACAGTCGCGCATTTTCGATCGCAATCGCCGCCGTCGCTGCCAGCGACTCCATAATCGGGACGTCTTCCTGGCTGAAGCAATCGGTCTCGGTGTCCACTACCTGGAGCGCGCCGATGATGCGCTGTTTGATCTTCAGCGGCACGCTGAGGATGCAGCGGATTTCTACCCCGATCTCCTCGTCGATGCCCTTGTAGTGCCGCGGATCGAGTCGTGTGTCGGGCACGATGACGCTTTGCCCGTGTTTCACCGTCCAACCCACGATGCCCTGTCCATACGCCACCCGGTGCCCACGGATGAGCCATTGTTCTGAGGATTCCCGGCAGACCACGACGTTGGCGGCATCATCCACCAGCCAGATGGAAGCTGCCCGCACGCCCATAATCTGCCGCACCTGGTCGAGGATGGCAGACAGCACCGCGTCCAAATCCAGGCTGGAACTAAAGACCTGCCCGGCCTGGTTGAGCAGATAGAGCGCGCGGTTGCGGCGCTTGAGCGTTTCCTCGATTTCTTCGTATTGGAGAATTTCCTTTCTTAATTGCGCGATGGTCTTGGCCCGCGCGGCGTTCTGCGCCTCGGCTGCCGCGAGAGCAGCCTGGCACTTTTCGAGTTCGGAAGCGGTCATACGATAATTTTGCTCCTGCCTTTATTGAACGGTGACTTGTTCGTACATCTGATAAGCGTTGCCATCCAGGTCCTCGACGATAAACCCGACCAGATATTCGCCCGCCGGGGCAGACAGTTCCGTCCAGGTGAACATCTGCGTGCCGAAGGTCAGCGTGCCGCCGGCCTGCCGCGAAGCCTGTGTGACCCTGCCCTGCGCATCGAGATCAAGCCATTTATCCAACACGGTGAAAGTATCGCCGGTTTGCGGGAGAATTTCGCGCGGTGCGCCATTGCCATCCTCACCGGTGAAGCCAAACACCTGCTGTAAGACGCCGTTGGCGAAGTATAGCCGCGCGTAGCGCGTTTCGCCGCTGTCGGCATAGGTGTAGATGCCCTCGACGGTGTAGACGGCCTCTTCGTATGTCGCCCCGTAGCTGTGCGGCTCAAAGTTGGCGATCACCGTGTTTTTGCCATCGTCGATGGCAAAGAACACCGGGTCCCATTCGAACTCCATGGTGAAAACGTCGTTCGCGCTCCACACCGGATAGTACACGCCGTCGATTTCGCGGGTTTGGTCGCTTTCCAGATAGTCCGAGTCGGCCACGAAAATGGAATTGGAAGCCTGGTCGTAGAATCCCACGAACAGTTTGATGTAGCCGACGCTTTCGCCGCGGATGTCCATACTGAGGAGCACCGGTTTGCCCGGCGCCGCCACCTTACTGGAGAGGGTAATCGGTGACACCTGGATGGTGGACTTGCCCGGCGGGGTCAGCCTAGCGCCACGGTCGGGAACGACGATGTCGGCAGCCGCCGGTTGGAAGGTCCGCCCGGTGTAGTGGAAGGCCAGGAAGTCGTCCCAGAGCGACATGCGCGCAAACTGTCCCGCCACAATGTTGTACGATTGGTAGCCGGTGACGGGCGAGGCGTAAAGTTGCGAGTTGGGGAAGTAGAGCGAGATGCCGGTCGCGCCGGGCTTTTTCGCGCCGTGCTTTTCGGCGATGACGGCCTGGTTCAACGCGGCGAGCACTTTGTCGGCGGCCTGGCTGACGGCCTGGTTGCCGCCCTCGCGCTTGAGCAATTGGACAAAATTCCCCAGGTCGATGTAGGCCGGCGGAACATTGTCCCCGAAGATGTTGGTGAACGATTGGGCGTAGCTGCGGGCCTGGGCGACGGTGCGCTGGTTGGCGTTCTGCAGGGCATAGGCGAAAGCGTTGACGCTATCGATGAGCGCCGGGACTTTCGAGAGGTCCACTGCCGTCAGCGTGCCGGCCTGCTCGAACTGCTGTGTCACCTGGCGGGCCGACGGCGCCGCGCCGAAGAAGCCACCCATGGGCATGCTCTGCCGCAACAACTCGGCGCGCGCCTGGTCATCGACGATGCGCTGATCGTCCTGGATGTAGCTTTGCACGATCAATTGTCCCAGCTCGGCGCCGCTGATGTCAGGTGACCTGCTCAACGCTTCGAGGAAGGCGGTGTAGGCCCAACCCAGGGCCGGTTCGGTCTCTTGCGAGGCCACGGCATAACGCGCGTGTGAGGCCAACATGCTGAAGACTTCTAGATGGCCCATCAAGCACGCATCCATGCCGATCAGTTCGAACTTGTCGATGCCGGTCTGACTGCGGATTTGGGCCAGCGCCGCATCCAACTCGTGCAGGTAGATCTGGTTGCCCAGCGCCGACCCCAGGGGGAAAGAGGTGTCGCCGCGCGCGCGTGGGTCAGGGTCGCTCCACCCGCCGGGCCAGCCCATGCCGTGATCGGACATAATCAGCACGTACTTGTCCGCCGGATACGAAGCGACGGCCCAGGTGACGAAGTCGACGAGCGTGTTGCCATCGGCCATATTGACTTCGCCGAGGTCGGCGAGTTCCGGGGAACCGACGCTTTGCAGGTCACTATCGCGCGTGATGTAGAACCGCTTGGTTGAAGTCCAGTCGCCATCGGCGTAGTAGCCGCCACGGTAGCGATCCACTTGCGCGACGATGTGCACATTGTCGCTGGAGCCAACGCGCTCGGCCTCGTTCAGGTCGATGTAGATGTCCTGTTCCAGAATTTTGTCGTCGGCATCCTGGTAGAGCATCACCAGCCATGATTTGGCTTCGCCTGGCGCAGCAGGCGGCGCGGACGTTCTGGGCGCGACTTGCACGGTAGGTTTGAGCGGAGCGACGGTCGGTTCCTCGTACACGGCGGTGGGGTAGTCATAGGTGTATTCGCCCGACGGCTCCGGCAGCGTGAGGCCGCCTAGATCGCCCAACCCGCCTGAGATGAAGTAGATGAGGGCGCATGCCACGCACAGCACGATGCCCCCCAGGATGAGGATGGGCAGCAGCTTGGGTTTGCCGCCGCCGCGGGTGCCGCCGCCCAGCAGTTGGCTGAGAATCGACAAAATGGGAATTTCACCCTGCCCGCCGCCGTAGGATGGGTAGCCTCCACTACTGCCATACGGGTGTGAGGGGCCACTCGGACTGGGTGGTCGTGGGGCCCCGCCCAGACTTGACGGTGGTACACCGGTCGGCCCGCCGGGCCTTTCCCGGTGCGGCGCTGCGGCACGTTCCCGTTCGCCGCTGTCACCCGGACCGGGACGTCGTCGCCGCTGGGCGCGGATGGTCTCTTTGTTGTCGTTGCTCATCCCAACTGCTCCTTTCGCTTATGCTCAGGCATCCAATAGTACGATCCAGCCGTTATCGAGTCGCACTTTCCCTTGCCGACGCAGGGTGCCCAATGCGCGATTGACACTTTCACGGCTTGTCCCGACGAGCGCCGCTAACTCCTGCTGCGTCATCGGCAAGGTGATGCGCACTCCGTCCGGTGCCGGTCGCCCCGACCACTCGGCCAACCGTCGCAAACGGGCGATGAGCCGGTCGGCAACGGTCAGCGAGGCCAGCCCCTCGGCTTCTTCGGTCATGCTGCGCAACCGCGCACTCAAGGCCCGTAACAGGCTGCGCGCCAGGGTGGGGGAGCGTTCCAGGCCATGGAGCAGCACGTTCTGGTGCAGTTCCAGGGTCGTGGTGGGTTCGATGGTTTCCACACTGGCCGAGCGGGGCAAATCCTCGAAGAGCGCCATCTCGCCCACGATTTCTCCTGGTCCAAAGATGCTGACCGACAACTCATGCCCGTCCTCACCGATCACGTAGACCCGCACCTTGCCTTTGGTGATGATGTGGCAGGTGTGTCCAGGTTCTCCCGCATGAAAGATGATCACCCCGGCTGCGTATGTGCGTGTCTGTGCTTCTCCCGCCAGAAAACGCAGTTCCTCACTGTTCAGCCCGGCAAACAGTGGCAAGGACCGCAGAAAGGCAACTCGTTCTGTCAGCGAATCCTGTCCATTGTGATTATCGATCATCATCGGTCCCATAATCGCTTTTTGATGCTGTGGATGTGCTGTCGTCGGCGGATAATAACTCCATTGTAACCCTATCCCGTTCATGTGCAACCTCCTTTCTAGCTGCCTTGCATAACGAGGCGCAGGATCAAACCCACGCCCACCGCTAAAAGCACACTCAGCGCGGTTTCTGCCCAATGACTGGTCAACTGCATCATGACGCCCACGCCATTTTCTTGCAGGTGGATGGCTGTCAGACGGCGCGGCACGAGCACTAACGGAACGAGCGCGACCTGCCCGATCAGGACGAAGCTGGCGATGAGCACCCGCTCGATCATCGGCGCGTACTTCTCGCCGACGCCCAGGTGTGGCGCGGCCTCTGCACCCCACACACCGCGCACGATGAAGCGCAGCAGCACCCACGCCGGTTGGAGCAGCAGCAGATAGCCGATGGCGAGAGCCAACACTTTGGACGCGACCGCGTGACCGCCCGCCGCCGTCACCGGACGCAGGGTTACGGTGAGGATGATGATACCGATGTGGATGACCTGGTCGACCAGGTAGTAGATCAAGTCCCAAGTGGTGCTCTTCGCGTGGATCAGGCGCGCTCTGACAACGTCGATGCACGTGTGGGTGACGCCGATGAGCGCCGCGTAGCGCCACCATCCCGGATCGACAAGGCCGGCGCAGGCCAACGTCGTCAGCGTGACAATTCCGCCGTGTGCGACCACGCCCCAGAGCGAGCGCGCTTTCCAGCGTGCCAGAAAGTCGAACTGCAAGATATAGTCGCCGAGCAAGTGTGCGAAGATCAGCATTGGAATCATGTCACACCTCCCTTACTTTTCTGCCTTTAGCATAGCAGATGGCAAATCGCGCGGCAATGACGTTCGTCACACCTCTCGCTTCGGTCCTGAGTCTATAACCCAGGGCCGGGATTTTTGTAGTTTGGCCTATGTGGTGGTAGAATAAGAAGGTGAAGCAGGGCTTTATCATTCTCGTCACAGTTCCCTATTCTTGCTCTTTGCTTCGAGCGGATCGCCAGATCCGCGTCTTATGAGCGTAAAACGGGGAACTGGCGTTCCCCTCGGAGCAAGAATGGTAAGACCCTGGAAGGTGAAATATATTCGATGACAGCGGATCGCCAGATCCGCGTCTTATGAGCGTAAAACGGGGAACTGGCGTTCCCCTCGGAGCAAGAATGGTAAGACCCTGGAAGGTGAAATATATTCGATGACAGCGGATCGCCAGATCCGCGTCTTATGAGCGTAAAACGGGGAACTGGCGTTCCCCTCGGAGCAAGAATGGTAAGACCCTGGAAGGTGAAATATATTCGATGACAGCGGATCGCCAGATCCGCGTCTTATGAGCGTAAAACGGGGAACTGGCGTTCCCCTCGGAGCAAGAAGGATAAGACCCTGGAGGGTGAAGTATATTCGATGACTTCCCGCCATAGAGGGCGCGTGAAAGGTTGGGTAGCGATGAAAGAGGCAGAACTTAGAAAACAACTGGAGTTCAATCAGAAAGCGTTGGATATTGTTCTGGCGATCGACCGGATTCGGGATGTGTCGCCTGGGCCGGCGGCTATCTTCTCCGGCCTGGCGCACGTGATGTGCGATCACTTTCACGTGGATGTGTGCCTGCTTTACGTGGCAGACCGCGAGACGGGCACGTTCGACCTGAAAGTGGTGCAGGAGCGCGATCAGACCTGGCGTGACACCGCTACGGCGCTCTCGGAAACCCGCATCCGCGGCGCAATGCACGAGGGGGAGATTGCCCTGTGGAAAGCGGCAGATGTGTTGCCGCCCGACCTGGCATCCAAACTGCCCTCTTCGTTTCGGATGGCAGCACTTCCCGTTTTTATGGACGAAAAACCGCTTGGCCTTATCATGATGGCGCGCAACACGCCTCCCTTTGAGGATCAGGAAGTCGATTTGATGCGTATCGCCGAAAGCCAGATTGACTCAGCTATCGTTCAGGCCTACATGCATCATGATCTGATGCAGCGCAACAGGGAATTGGAAACTATCTACCACTTCGACCGTATCCGGGACCAGTATTTGCCTTTCGACGAGATGTTGGATGTGGTTTTGCAGGAACTGTGTCGCGTGGTCGAAGCCGAGATGGGCTTTGTGATGCTGTACGATCAACAGGGCAAGCAGTTGGAAATGCGCGCCGTGACGCACGATGACCTGCTGCACAAAGTGGCCTATTATGAGACGATGACCCAGGTGGCTAACGATGCCATTCGCCGCGCGCAGTTGGTGTGTGAGGATCGTGAAGCGCCGCAGTGTACGATTATGGCTATCCCATTGATCCTGCGCAACGAGATCATCGGCGTGTTTGGTGCGGTCAACCGCGATCCACAACATCGCTTTACCGGCGATCACCGGCGGCTGCTGAAGGCCATCGTCAGCCAGATGGATACCGCCATCTTCGAGAGCCTGGAACAACGGCGGCTGCGGCGCGTGTTGGGCCGTTCCGTGGATCCGCACGTGCTGGACCGCTTGCTGGCGCAGCCGAATGTCGACATCCTCAAAGGCGAGCGGGTCACCCTCACCGTGCTCTACGGCGACCTGCGTGGCTCGACGGAGTTGGCCCAGAAACTCAAACCTGAGATGCTGGTGGAGTTTATCAACGATTACCTGGGCCGTATGGCGCAAGTGCTGTATGCCTACGAGGGGACGCTGGACAAGTTCATTGGCGATGAGGTGATGGCGTTGTTCGGCGCGCCGCTGCCGCAGCCCGATCATGCGTTGCGAGCTGTGCGCGTGGGACTGGCTATGCAGAATGCGCACCAGCGGCTGATGGCCGATTGGCGGGCGCGCGGCATCGAGCCGGCAGCGTTGGGCATCGGCATCGCCACAGGGGAAGTGACCGTCGGGGAATTCGGCTGCGAACAGCGCACCGACTACACAATTATCGGCCACACGGCGAACCTCGGCGCGCGCATCTGTGGGGTGGCAAAGGCGGGCGAGGTGTTGGTCAGTCCGGAGACCTACGCCTTGATCAAGGACGCGGTCGAGGCCACGCCGGTCTCAGGGGTACACCTCAAAGGCATCGACGCTGCGTTGACGGTTTACTCGGTGAGCCGCGTGCTGGATTAAGACCGGCAGAACCAGACTACAAAAGTCTTACGAGACGCCTTACGTGTGGAGACTTTTGTAGTCTCTGCGTCTTTGCTTATCTACGTTCCATTGCCGCCTGGTAGCTCTTGCGCACGAAGCTCATAATCCGCCCGACGGCAGCAGGGTCGGCGATGAACACCTTTGTCCAGCGGGTGATGACCCGTTCTCCAGCCTTGAACGGTTCGGTCTGGTTGTCTTGCGCCAATGCCTCGATGTCCTTGTGCCGCAATTGCGTGATGACCACGCCGTCCGTCACCAAAAAGGCGAAGAGTCGCCCATCGGCCACGTAAGCCGGACAGCCGAGCATCCGCCGGGTCTCTACCTGCGGCCAGAGCAGGACGACCTTCTCGAAGGCTTGCCGCAATGCGCGCGCGTCATCCTCAACGTAATAGAGCATGGGTCATTCCACCTTCTCTAGCACATACCGGACTTCACCGTTATCATAGCGCACCAGCGTGTGTGGTGCATCCACATCATACCAGGCGCTCAGCGTTGTTTCCTCGCCGTCCAGTGTGTAGGTGACCGTCACCTTCCACGTGACGAAGTTGCCCGCCGGGGTCCACGCCGGTTCGCTGCCGGTGACGACGATGAAAGCGTCCACGACATCGACGTATCCCTGCCGATTGACCACGACGAGCGGCTGCGTGCTTCCATAAGCGATGTTGAAGGGCAGCGCCGAGAGTCGCCAGGGCCACTCGCCATCGAAGAACGCGCCGGCCGGCAGGGTTATCGTTTGGGGCGTGTCGCCCCCTTCGACCTGCAATCGGGCAGCGTTTCCGTCGGCACTGTGGGTCAGCGTGATCCGCCTCGTTTCTGATGTCCGTGTGCTATCCATCGACCGCACTGACAAGTCCGTCTTGGCCCAGATGACACGTTCGGCGCTTTCGTATGCGGCCCCCGCGCTGTCGTGCTCCGGCAGCGAGAGTCCCTCGAAGCTCTTCGGTAGATCGATCGGCAGGTCGGTCTTGAAGGCTTCCTGGCTGACCCGACAGGTCAGCGTCATCATGTCGCTCTGCGGAGTCAGATCGCAATCTACCTCGCCTACGGTCTGATTCAAGCCGGCCTGGATGACGTAGTGCCATCGCGTGGGGGTATCCCAGGCGGACGGCGGCTGCAGGGCCAATTTCTCCACCGCCAGTTTCTCGGGGAAACGTCCTACCAGAACTTCGGCGTAGGCGGCGAGCCCGTAGATGCCGGCCAATACGATGACCGGCAGGATCCATGCCCACGCGCGCCATCCTCGTAGCCTGGGCAGGGCCGGCCGTGCTGGCGGCGTACTCCAATGCCAGATGAGCCACAGCAGAACCGCCGTCACCGGGATCATAAGGAAGCCCAGACAAATCAAGGCCACAATCAGCCCCCCCACCACCGACATGGAGAAAAAGCTACCGGCAATGAGGATGGCCGACGCGACGCCGTTGTATGCGGCATGCAGCAAGATGCCGGGGAACAGACTGTCGCTGCGCCACGCTACGAATCCCAGCGCCAGCGCCACGGGCACCAGCGCCGGCGCACCCTGGAAGCGCAGGTGATACAGGGCAAAGATGAGGCCACTGACGAGAATGCCGGTCCACGGGCTGCGGCGTTCGTAGGCGCGCTGGACGTAGCCGCGGAATATGATCTCCTCGCACAGCGGCGCGGCGATGACGGTAGCGACGAGCAGCAGCAGCGCCTCAAGGACGGTGCGCGGGAACATCGTCGGCTCCACGGGCGTGGTGTAGCCAAAGATGCCCACGGTGATCAGGTTGAGCATGACACCGAGCATCCACAACCCCATGGCCAGCGCCCCGCCCAGGCCGACCAGCCGCCAACCGGGCCAGCGCCAGCGCAACGTCTCGCGGATCGCGCGCCAGGGCATTGTGCGCTTTTCGAGTCGCAGGAAAAGCAGCGCGCCCACTGCCAGCACTACCTCGACGGCGATGCCCACGACATAATGTACGCCGACGTCCTGGAAGGCGTAACTGCTTCCCACAATCGCTATCAGGCCGAGCAACAGGTAGAGATTGACGGCGAGCAGCGACGGCGTCTCGGGTGACAAATCCGCCTCGCGGGGGTGGGGTGTGTTGTTTGAATCTATGATCATCGTTGTCAGCAGTCTACCACAAATTCAGTACACGGATTAACACGGAAAAGGCGGATTTCTTTCGGAGAAATCCTTAAATCCGTGTACAAATCTCACCTTTCCACGTGAAAGATCGGCGGCAGCGCGCGCTTGTGCGCCGATGCCGCGACCATCCGCTGCACGCGGGCGACGACAGCTTCCGGCGCGTCGGGTGTTCGATCCTCTGCCAGGGCCGCCAGAATCGCATCCAGTTCCGCGTAGGTGATGCCCAGCTCGCCCTCGTCCGTTTGCCCGGGCCACAGTCCCGCCGTGGGCGCGCGCGTGATGACCGGCTCCGGCACGCCGAGCACGCGCGCCAGCGCCCGCACCTCGTGCTTGTACAGCTCGCCGAGCGGTTCGATGTCCACGCCGCCGTCACCATACTTGGTGAAGTATCCCACCATCATCTCCGGGCGGTTACCCGTCCCGGCGACCAGATAATTGTGCGATTGCGCCAGATAGTACCAGGCCGTCATCCGCAGGCGCGGTTTGACGTTGGCGCGCGCCATATCGTTGCCGGGCGGGAGCGCCGCCAGCAGGGCGTCGTAGGCGGCGTTCAGATCGACCGTGTGCAACTGCAGGCCCAGCGCCTGGGCCGTCATCCGGGCATACGTCTCATCCTCCGGCAGGCTGTGACACGGCAGCCAGAGCGCCAGGACGTGGCTGGCTCCCACCGCGCGCGTCGCCAGCGCCGCCGTGACGGCGGAATCGACGCCGCCGCTCAACCCCACCACAAAGCCGTCTGCCCTGGCCTGTCCTGCGTAATCCCGCATCCACGCGGCAATCCTGTCCGCTAACACAACGAAATCCATAATGTCATTCCTCCCAAACAAACCGCGAATCTCGCTCATCTACGCGAATCGGTTTGAATATAGCCTTGAGCGGTCGAAAGTCAACCGATATTTGACAACTGCCTCTCCCGTGCTATACTACAGCCCGCGTGGGTCGTTAGCTCAGTCCGGCAGAGCAGGGGCCTTTTAAGCCCAGGGCCACAGGTTCGAATCCTGTACGACCCATTCGAGAAGCGGCTTGGTTGCGAAACCAGGCCGCTTTTTGTGTAGTTCCCCAATTTGCATTATACTTGTGTGTATAGCGAGTTGAAGGTACCTGATAGATCGTGCATCAGGAGTTACATCTGTGGCGTGAAACCTTCCGGCTTGCGCAGAACAATGTTTTTTATTACCTCATAATGGTTGTGCAGGCAATGAAATGACAAGAATTACGTGGGCGTTGGGAACTCGGTTTCGGGTCAAAACAAACGACGGAGAAGACTTCTGGGTCACTGTAGATGCTGTGAAGCGCGGAGATGAAAATGTGATATCACCTGAATCTCCATTAGGAAATTTCCTGCTACATGCCAACAAGGGACAACGTTGTGCATTACCTTTGTACACAGGAGAAACACTTGTTTATACGTTATCTGATGTGCAGGCGGCGGACCCTCCAAGAATAGGTTCTAAACTTTACCAAAATCATTGCTGGAAGTGCCATAGCCCGATTTTTTCTCAAACAAATCAACGGTGTGCGAAGTGTGGGATGTTTGTCTGTTCGAAGTGTGGTGCATGTATGTGCAACTATCCGGCGCACTATTGAGTTTCGGTCAGCGTCGCATTAAAATGGCAACATCACTGTGCTGACCAAACAAAATAGAGAGCGTGAGTTAGTCGGCTGCTTGACGATCGATTGTTGAATCAAAAGTCGCCTTAGCAGCAATTTGGACACAAAGGAGTGTGCTACACTATGACCTATTCCAATCTCATCATTGACGCCTTTCTCATCCTCCGCGACGCTTTCTTCGACGCGGCCATGCAGCCGATTCCTTTCGCACTGCGCGACAAACGTAATACGCAAGACGATCCCCTGGATGAGCATATCGCTCACCTCTTGCAAGAGCGGTTGACAAACGCAATTTGTCAGGTATCGCCCGGGCCGCTCATCAACCCCGACTTGGTCATCTACCGCCCGGAATTGTGCCAGGGACAGCCGCGCAACTTGTTGATGGATGACGTCACGCGCATTGTGGGCATTGAAGTGAAAAAGCTGGAGCGCAGTCTTGGCGGGCGCATTGCGCGGGCATCTGGGATGGATTACAATACCACGCCGCCTTGTGGGAACATCCTGGTTTATGCAGCAGATGGGGCGGAACTCAAAATCAGGGGCTTTTATCTGTTTGTAGCTCAGGAAACGATGCCTGACCGTCGAGTAGTGCTTACGGCATTGGCATTGTGCGACGGCAACATCTTGAACGAAGACTTTGACCTTTACCTGAGTATAGTGGGGCAGCGCCAAAAAACTGTGGGATTAGGTTCCTATGGCGACGGCGTCAATCGCAACCGCCCGATGCTGATTTTTGCCAATCCTTTGGGCGCGCAAGAACTTGATCGAACTGCGACTGTGGTTGTCCCTGAGGCGCAGGATGACCGTGTGCGCCTGGTTTATCGTATCACCAGGCGAACCGCCGTCGGCGCGGCGCGGGATTTTTGCGCTTACCGCAAAAGCACAGATGTCCCCGTCGATTGGGAAATACGCACATTGCATGAGCCTTTCCCGCAACCTTCCGCACGAGTTTCCGAGACGCAGGCGCGAGGGCGGTTCAGGGTGCCATTTGTGGTGGAGCCGTAATGTCAGATTTGATGCACGCGCCTGTTTACGCCATTGAGAACGGTTTTCCGCTGGAACTCATCAGTCAATTGGCGGAAGGCGAATCCTGGCGCAAAGAAATCTATCGACCGCCATATTATTTACACAAGTGGTGGGCCAGGCGTTTGGGATCGGTTTTCCGCGCTATTGTGCTGGCGTGTTGTTTGGACAAAACGCAAGCGGTAGAAGCGTTTTTCTATAAACCGGCGGCATTTTCTGATGTGGTGATCTTCGACCCGTTTATGGGCAGCGGTGTTACGGTGGGCGAAGCGGCTAAATTGGGTTGTCGTGTTATCGGGCGGGATATCAATCCGGTAGCAGTAGGGATGGTTACGGCCGCACTGCAACCTTGTTCGCGGCAAGCTGTGCGCGAAACGTTTGCCCAACTGCGCGAGACTGTCGCCGATCGTATTCTGTCGTTCTACAAAACGCGCTTGTCTGACGGAACGGAAGCCGACGTTCTGTATTACTTTTGGGTGAAATTGGTGAATTGCCCATTGTGTGGTGAGGAGGTCGAGCTATTCAAGAATCGGATTTTCGCCAGCCACACCAACCCACGCGCGCATCCTCAGGCGCAGGCGTTGTGCCCTCAGTGCGGCGCGGTCAATCCGGTTCTATACACGGCGACGGCTACGTCTTGTGACGTGTGTGGCTATAGTTACAATCCTCAAGTGGGCGCAGTCAAACAGACAACCGCAACCTGTCCCGCTTGCCAGGCCAGCTTCAAGACGATTGACGCGATCAGGAAGATGAGCGCGCCGCCGCAGCACAGAATGTACGCGAAAATGGTGCTAACCGGTCGCGGAGAGAAGCTGTATTTGCCGGTAGATGAAGGCGACCACGCTTCTTATGCCCGCGCAGAAGCGTTGTTGGCTGAATTGTGGTCGCATATCCCACAGGAGATGATCGCACCGGGATATAACACCGATCAGATTCTCAATTACAACTACACGCATTGGTATCAAATGTTCAATGCGCGGCAATTGGCGGCAGCGGCTTTGCTCAGTGGGGCAATTCGCCAAATCGCGCATCCACGTCTGCGATTGCTTTTCGCGTATCTGTTTTCTGGGACCCTGGAATTCAATAACATGTTCTGCTCTTTCAAAGGGGAAGGGACGGGCGCAGTGCGCCATTTGTTTGCGCATCACATCTTGAAACCCGAACTCACGCCGATTGAAGCTAACCTGTGGGGGACGCCTAAATCTTCTGGGGCTTTTTCAACGCTATTCGAAAGTCGCGTCATGCGCTTGCTCGATTATAAGGCCGCGCCTTTTGAACTGGAGTTAAGGGGATCGAACGGCAACCGGCAGGGGAGTAAGGTCTATGGTTTGAGCCAAGCCCTTGACCGCGAGGTTGTTACGTCATATCAAGCCTTCGCTGCAAATCATAAGGCTCTTTATCTGACGTGCGGCGATTCTGCGCAGACCGATATTCCTGACGAAACGGTGGATTTTGTCATTACCGATCCACCTTTCTTTGATAACGTGCATTACTCCCAACTGGCCGACTTTTTTTATGTCTGGTTGCGCCAGATTTTGGGTGAGAACGGCCTTTTTGAAAAACCGACCACGCGCGCCGCGCAGGAGGTGCAAGACACCGAAGCCGAGCACTTCACAACGAAATTGAGCGCCGTATTCCGGGAGTGTCAGCGCGTCTTAAAACCTGCTGGATTGTTAGTGTTTACCTATCATCATGCGCGTCTTGAGGGATGGCAGGCTGTTTATAAGGCGGTACGCACGTCCGGTTTTTACATAACCCACGCGCATCCGGTCAAGGCGGAAATGGCAGTTGCCGTGCCTTTGCGACAGGCTAAAACCCCGGTCCATTTTGACTTGATAATAGTGTGCCGGAAACGAACCTTTTTCGAGGGCGCTGAGTCGCAGTCAGAAAAACCCGACGCTGTTCCCTTCCCACTTTCCCGTTGTTTTGAAGAGGCGCTGCACACTGTAAACCGACTGCGCGCTGCTGGGATTGCCGTCGGTTTGGGTGATGCGAAAGTCATTCTGATGGGGAAAATACTTACCAGGCTATGGATGTATCAAAACCTGGCAGCGGAAATGGCAATGATCACCCGGTTTGAGGATGAAGTTGATCGGTATGCAGAGGCGCTGTTGCGCGAAATGTCGGTAGATGAAGCAAACGCTGCGTCGTTGACCGAAGATTTGATGGTGGGGACTTTGCCCGTACAGGCCAGTTTTTGGTGATCTGGTACGTGATTTTAGACCACGCCTGCTTTATGCTTTAACGACTTTGCGCTTTTCCCTTTACGATTTTTGCCTCTTGACAAATCCCAATACTGTAGTATTCTAGTACTGTAATACTACGAGGTGAGAATAGATGGCAACCCAAGCAGAACTGGCCCTTTTGTCCCTGCTCGCCGAGCAGCCTTATCACGGCTACGAACTCGAACACGTGATCGAGGCGCGTGGGATGCGGGAATGGACGGCGATCGGCTTCTCATCCATCTATTACTTGTTGAAGAAGCTGGAAAGTGACGGCTGGATCGAAAGCCGCCTGGAAGAGGGCGGGCGCGGGCCGGCGCGCAAGGTCTATTCGATCACCGAGGATGGGCGGGATCAGTTGCGGGCGGCGATTTTGGAGGCGCTGTCCACGCCGCAGCGTTGTTATACGCCGCTGCTGTTGGGGATGGCGAATCTGCCGGCGGTTTCGGTAGAGGAGGCCGTTTCGGCGCTGCGGCAGTACGTGGCGACGTTAGAGGCGCAGTTGGCGTCCATGCGCGCGCGTTGGGAGGCGCAGAAGCCGCTGCCGTACTTCGTGGAGGCGATGTTTGCATACAGTGATACGCTGATTCAGGCAGAGCGCGACTGGATAGAACAATTCATCAAACAAGTGGAGGCGCAGCATGGATAAGGTTGATTTCAAGAAGGCGTTGCAGCATTTGTACAATCCCTCTTCGCGGGACTTCTCCGTGGTAGAGGTGCCGGAAATGCAGTTCTTGATGGTGGACGGGCACGGCGATCCGAACACGGAACCGGCCTATCAAGAGGCCGTGGAGTCGCTTTATGCAGTCGCTTACAAACTCAAGTTTATGAGCAAGCAGCGTCTGGAGAAGGATTACACCGTCCCGCCGTTGGAAGGGCTGTGGTGGGCCGCCGATATGGACTCGTTCACCGTCAGGTTGGACAAAAGCGCGTGGGATTGGACGATGATGATTATGCAGCCGGAGTGGATCACGCCGGAGATGTTCGCGCAGGCTGTCGCCGAGGTGCAGAAGATCAAGGCGTCGCCTGCGCTGTCCAAAATGCGGCTGGAGCGGTACGCGGAAGGCTTGTCTGTACAAATCCTGCACATCGGCTCGTATGACGACGAGGCACCGACGCTTGCCCGGCTGCACCGCGAGTTCATCCCGCAAAACGGGTACGTCGAGGCCGGCAAGCATCACGAAATCTACCTGGGCGATCCGCGCAAGACCGCGCCGGAAAAGCTCAAGACGGTGCTGCGGCAACCGGTGGCGCGGCGATGAGCGCGAAATTGATCTGCACTCGCCGGATACCAATCGAGGTGACTATGAGAAAGAACCTGTCGTTGATGCTCTCCCGCCGTACATTCTTGAAGGGGTTTCTGACCGCTGCCAGTCTGATGATCGTCGGCTGTAACCGCGACCAACCTCCGACGCCTGCCGCAACGGCCATACCGCCCACGGTGTCCGACGCAACGGCTACACAACCTGCCGCGCCTGACGTAACTGCCACACAACCTGCCGCGCCCGGCGCAACTGCCACCACATCAACCACGCCCGCCGCGACTTCGGCGCAACCGCCGACCTACACCGATCCGGCTCTGTCCTTCGCGGAGCGGGTGCGCGATCTGGTCAGTCAGATGACGATCGAGGAGAAGGTCTCGCAGATGGGGAGTGAATCGCCGGCGATCGAGCGCCTGGGCGTTCCGGCGTATAACTGGTGGAACGAAGCGCTGCACGGCGTGGCTCGCGCCGGCATCGCTACCGTCTTTCCACAGGCGATCGGCCTGGCCAGCACATGGAATCCCGACTTGATCTATCGCATGGCCGAAGCGATCTCCGACGAAGGGCGCGCCAAACACCACGAAGTCGTTCGTAAGTATCCAAGTGGCCTGTACTCCGGTCTGACCTTCTGGAGCCCCAACATCAACATTTTCCGCGATCCGCGTTGGGGGCGCGGTCAAGAGACCTACGGTGAAGACCCCTACCTCACTTCCCGATTGGGCGTTAGCTTTGTGCGGGGAATCCAGGGGACAGACCCACGCTATCTCAAGGCCGTTGCCACGCCCAAACATTACGCCGTCCACAGCGGCCCGGAGAAAGACCGTCACCACTTCGACGCGCGGGTTTCCCAGCGCGACCTGCGGATGACCTACCTGCCCGCCTTTGAAGCCTGTATTGTCGAAGGACAAGCCGCTTCGATCATGGGCGCCTACAACCGGGTGAACGGCGAGGCCTGTTGCGCCAGTCCCACGTTGCTCCAGGACATTCTGCGCGACGAATGGGGATTCCAGGGCTACGTCGTCTCCGATTGCGGGGCGATCGACGATATCTACAGCGCGCACCGCCTGGTCAGCACCCCGGCTGAGGCGGCTGCGTTGGCCGTCAAGAACGGCTGCGACCTGGAATGTGGCTGCACCTATAACATCGCCTGCCACTACCAGAAGCGGCTTGTCGAGGCTGTGGCGAAAGGGTTGTTGACCGAGGATGACCTGAACAAGTCGGTCGAGCGCTTGTTCATGGCGCGCTTTCGCCTGGGGATGTTCGATCCCGACGATCGCGTGCCTTATGCCCAAATCCCCTTCAGCGTGGTTGATTGCGCGGAACATCGGGAGCTGGCGCTGGAAGTGGCGCGCCAATCGCTCGTCCTGCTCAAGAACCAGGACAGCCTGCTGCCCCTGGACAAGGACACCCTCAAGTCCATTGCCGTCATCGGCCCCAACGCCGACGAGACGCTGGTGCTGAGCGGCAACTATGCGGGCACGCCGGCCGAGCCGGTTTCTGTGCTGGCGGGTATCCAGGCCCTGGCCTCTGCTGAAACGGAAGTCATCTATGCCCGAGGCTGTGAAATTGTTGACGATTCTCAAAGCCACTTTGCAGAAGCTGTCGAAGCGGCGAGAAAAGCGCAGGTGGCGGTGATGGTGATGGGCCTTTCGCAGCAACTGGAAGGCGAGGAAGGGCAGACCGAGGGCAACCCGCGGGGGGTGCGTAGCCGCGGCGACCGCGAGACGCTCGACTTGCCGCCCATCCAGGAACAGCTCCTGCAGGCCGTCTACGAAACGGGAACGCCCATCATCCTGGTGCTGATGAATGGCAGCGCCGTCTCCATCAACTGGGCCGCCGAGCACGTCCCCGCCATCCTGGAAGCCTGGTACCCCGGCCAGGCGGGTGGAACCGCCGTGGCCGAGGCGCTGTTCGGGCTGACCAATCCGGGCGGCAGATTGCCGGTCACGTTCTACCGCTCCGTCGCGGACTTGCCGGCTTTCGACGACTACAGTATGGAGAACCGTACTTATCGCTACTTCACCGGTCAGCCGCTCTACGCATTTGGCTTTGGCTTGAGCTACACCACCTTCACGTACCGCAATCTGCAGATCACCCCAGAACGTATCAAGGCCGGCGATTCCGTTTCCATTCAGGTGGAAGTCGAAAACACCGGCCAACGTCCGGGTGACGAGGTGGTGCAGCTTTACTTGAAGGACGTCGAAGCCTCGCTACCCGTGCCTTTGCTCCAGTTGCAGGGCTTTAGCCGCATTCGCCTGTCGCCTGGGGAGAAGCAGACTGTCCAATTCACCATCACTGCCGCGCAAATGTCCTTCGCCGACGAAGACGGGAAGTGGGTGCTGGAACCGGGCGAGTTTCAGGTGTGGGTGGGGGGCCAACAGCCCAACCCGGCGGTCGACGTGCAGCCTGTCAATGTTTTAGCAGGGCAGTTTGTGATCCAGCGTTAGCTACCGCCCTAGGGCTTGATCATCCCGTGCATGGTGAGCCAGCTCACAAAGGCATTGAACCAGCCGGTGCTGGTCGTTTCCTTGGGGTACATGCCGAAGCCGTGACCGCCCTGCTCATAGAGATGAAATTCGACCGGCCTCTTAGCCGCGAGCCAGCTTTCGATCAGCCCGAATCCGCTATTGGCGAAGAAGGGATCGTCGGCAGCGAGCGCGACGAACAGCGGCGGAGCGTCGGTCGGAACGGTCACCGCAGCCAGCGGACCGTAGATGTTGCCGATGAACGCCGGCCTGGCGTCCTCACCGACGAGCGCAGTCGCCAGGGTAAGCATTGCCCCGGCTGAGAAGCCCACCATACCGATACGGTGCGGGTTGATTTTCCACTCGGCGGCCCGATTTCGGATCAGGGCGAAGGCGGCACACGCGTCCTCGAGCTGCGGCGCGAGGTAAACTTTCATCTGCTCCGGATCAGGTCGCGGAGGCCGGCGCTCGGTGTTCGAGAACATCTCGTCCATCGAGCGTTTGAATCCGTCCATGTCCGCCGGCGTCTGGATCAGTCGATATTTAAGGACGAATGCCGCGACGCCGTGCCTGGCCAGAGCGCGGGCGACATTCCAGCCTTCGTTCTCCATCGACAACGTGCGGAAACCGCCGCCTGGCGCCACGACGACCGCGGCGTCGCTGGCGATGGCCGGATCGGGCAGGAACGGCGTGAGCGTGGCAACCGTGACGTTACGGGCGAACTGGCTGCCATATTGCGAGTGCCATGCCTCTTGGGCCGTCGCGCCGGGGAGGGGGGCGGTGCCGATCTCGATTGCATCCGGCTGATCGGGGATGGCGATCGGCGTCATCGTGTGGTTCAACTGCGCAGGAACTGGTGTCTCAGATGCAAACTCTTTTTTTTCCACGAAATTTACTCCTTCTGTCATAGATATATTGCTATACTAAACGCACGCTGAAACTGCACTTTTTTTGTCAGCAGATTTAGCAGATGAAGCAAATTTTTGATTGGTTTATAACGTATAATCTGCTAAATCTGCTTAATCTGTTGATAGAAAATGGAACTTTTAGCATACGCCTATACATCGCAGGGTAATTTGCTTTTTTGTATTGGTTTGATTATAGCTGGATTTGTTCAAATGGAAAATTTGCAGCCCACAAAGGTTTTTTAAGAGAAAAAGCGTATAATTTTGACAGGTTTCTGAAACATTGTACTATGATCCCACTAACACGATAAAGAGAATCCAGGGAGGAGGCCAACGATGAAACGTTACGAGACGATAGGACAGCTTCTTGTGCGTCTGGGGCTGCTGGCGGCCCTGTTGAGCGGGTTCGCGACCGATTGGGTACACCCTGCGCCGGTGCTGGCGGATGATTGCAACATCCAATGGAACCCGGTGCTTCACGACACTTTCGACACAGCCTACCGCTCGCCCGGCGGGCCGGTGACGCCGGGGACGACGGTCAAGCTTCGACTGCGTGTCGGACAGAACGACATCACCAGCGCGCGCGTGCGGGTGTGGGACGATCGTACCAACACGGCGACCTATCACCCTATGGCCTGGGACGGCAGCTTCGATACCGATCCCACAACCTACGATTGGTGGTTTGTGGACCTTCCGGTCGGAGCGCAAACGACTGTGCTCTACTATTTCTTCGAAATCAACGACGGCGGCGCATGTTCACCGGCCGATCAGGATTTCTATACCGACGACGATCCCACATTCTACGGCGGCGGGTATGGCGCGATGAGCGATGACTACAATGACGGCAAAAGCTTCCAAATCACCGTTTACGATCCCGCCTTTGCCGTGCCGGAGTGGATGCAGGGCAGCGTGGTCTATCAAGTCTTTCCCGACCGTTTCCGCGACGGCAATGCGGCCAACAATCCTTCCGCCGGGCGCTTTTCGTATAACACCAGCGGAACCATTGTGCGCTCCAACGATGCCGAAGGTGATTGGAATAGCGTCGTTTGCGATCCACGTAGCACTTACACGCCGTCCTGCGCCGATAAGTACGGCGATAATTTCTATGGCGGCGATCTGGCCGGAATTACCGAGAAGATCAACGCCGGCTACTTCGACACGCTCGGTGTGAGCGTGCTCTATCTCAACCCTATCTTCTTCTCACCATCGAATCACAAATACGACACGGCGGACTATATGCTGATCGACCCTGATTTCGGCACGTTCGCCGATTTCCAGGCCCTGACGGCAGCCGCCCACGCGCACGGGATGAAGGTGATCCTCGATGGCGTCTTCAATCACACGTCGTCGGATAGCCGGTACTTCGATCGCTACAAGCGCTTCGATGTCAACGGCGTGCTCACCAGCACCGTGGAAGGCGCGGACGATAACACCGGCGCGTGCGAAAGCCCAAATTCCGCCTATCGCAGTTGGTTCTACATCCCCGACAGTATCGGATCACCGGCTACCGGCCTGACAGATCGTTGTGACGGCAACGACGGCGACGATCCCGGCGGGGCGTGGGATCAAACGTACTCCGCCTGGTGGGGCTACGGCTCGCTGCCCAAGTTGCAGGCGAATTCCGCGGCGGTGCGCGCTCTCATCTGGAATGATGGCCTCAATTCCGTTGGCCCCTACTGGATCTACCACGGCGCAGACGGCTGGCGCTTCGACGTGGGCGACGATGTGGACCCCGGCTTGACTGCCGATCCGACCAACGATTACTGGGAAGGCTTCCGTGTTGCCGTGCGCAATGCAGGCGTGACCGGCAAGGATGACACCTTGATGCTGGGGGAGGTGTGGGGCGACGCTTCGGGGCTGCTGCTGGGCGGTGAATGGGACAGTGTGATGAATTATCGTTTCCGCTCGACGGTGCTCGGCTGGCTGTTCACCGGCTGCTCCGGCAACGGTTGTACCGGCGGCACCGTATTCGAAGACAATGACAGCAATAGCGGCAGTTCCAGCGGCGCGATCAGCTACCTCAGCCCCTCGCTGTTCAATGCCCGCCTGCGCTCCATCGAAGAGGATTACCCGCCGATGGCCTTCCACGCCATGATGAACCTGGCCGGATCGCATGACACCAACCGCGTGCGCTTCCTGCTCAAGAAGATCAACAACAATAATGACGCCGCAGCTCTTCAGCGAATGAAAGAATGGTGGCTCTTTTCCTTCACCTACGCCGGTGCGCCGACGTTCTACTACGGCGACGAAATCGCGCTGAGCCATGACGCGGTGTGGACAACCAAATGGGAGGACGATCCCTATAACCGTGTCCCTTACCCCTGGCCGGACGCGAGTGGCAACGCCTACGTGCCCGTCACCGACACGCTGGCCTTCGCCCGCAAGATGGCGAGCATCCGCTGGAGTTACCCCGCGCTACAATCCGGCGACGTGCAACATGGTATCGTCATCGACGATGCCAACAAGCTCTACGGCTTCGCCCGCACCACCGGCAGCCAGACCGCCCTCATCGTCCTCAACCGTGATAGCGTCCAGCACACGGTCAATCTCACCAGCCTGAATGCCGCGCCCTACAATCTCACAAACGGTACGGTGCTATACGATGTGATTGAAGGCAATTCGTACACAGTTGCTGGCGGCAGCGTGAGTGTGCCGGTCAATGCGACGTGGGGTGTGGTGTTGTTGGAGCAGAACAAAATCGACACTCCGGCCATGCCGGTGGTCACCTACGCAGAGAGCATCGGGCCAGACCTGCTGAGTTGGCCGGCGGTGATCAGCGATACCACCGGCGAACGCGAGTTGGCGCTCGTCTACACGGTTCACCGCGGCAACGCTCCCGACTTTTCTCCAGACGCCGGCAACCAGATTGGCACGGTGACGCTGCCCGATTTCGGCGCGCCCAACGGCGTGCTGACCTTTACCACGACCAATCCCGCCAGTGGGACGTATTATCAGGTCTGTGCCTACAACGCCGCCGGACGGTCTTCGTGCGGTGTGTCCGAGCCTACCGCCGTCACGTTCACCGGCGCGCATCCAGTCTCGCCGTTCTGGCAATTCGCTGCCCTGTTGGCAGGGGTGGGGACGCTGGGAGGGATCGCCATTCTTGTGCGTCTGTATCAAGTGGCTTTGCGCCGTCACGCCCGTTGTCGCCATTTCCAAATCGGTCACAAATCTGCTTAATCGGCTAAATCTGCTGATGAAAATGGCAATTTGGGTATTTTGTATTCGTTTCTATACCGGCGCAATAGAACAGGTGAGGGCATGACAGAACTGGTAGGTCAGACCATTGGAGCATACCGGGTCATCGCCAAGTTGGGCGAAGGTGGGATGGCCGAAGTCTACAAGGCGTACCAGCCTCGCCTCGAACGTGAGGTCGCTCTCAAGTTCATCCGCCCTGAACTTGCCGCCAATGCGGAGTTTCGAGGGCGTTTTGAGCACGAGGCGAAAGCGATTGCTTGTCTGAGCCACCCCAACATCGTCCACATTTACGATTTTGGTGAGGAAGGCAACCGGTATTACCTGGTGATGGAATACATCCCCGGTGTAACTCTCAAGGAGCGCCTTGAAGCGTTGCATGCTGCCGGAAAAACGATGGACTGGAACGAGGCATGTCGCATCATCAGCCAGATCGCCGCAGCATTGGACTATGCTCATCAGCAAGGTATCATCCACCGCGACGTGAAGCCGGCCAACATTATGCTGACCCCCGATGGGCGCGCGTTGCTCAACGACTTTGGCATCGCCAGGATGCTCGGTACGTCGCAGGTGCTGACGCAGACCGGGGGCACGATCGGCACCCCTGCCTATATGTCGCCGGAACAGATTCGTGGGGACAAGGAACAGCTTGGCCCGGCCAGTGACCTCTACTCACTTGGCATCGTGTTGTACGAGATGCTGACCGGTCGCGTGCCCTTCTCCGCCGATACGCCCCTCGCGGTGTTGTACAAACACCTGCATGACCCTATTCCACTGCCGCGCACCCTTGCTCCGACGCTACCCGAAGCCACTGAACAGGTGCTCCTCAAGGCGCTGGCCAAAGACCCGGCAGAGCGCTACCCCGACGGACGAAGCCTGACCCAGGCTCTGCAAGCCAGTCTTTCCACGCCCACGCTGCCCTTACCGGTTCCCCGGCGGATACGAACTCGCCCAGCCTGGCTCATCCCCGCCATTGTCTTTGCAATGCTGGCAATGGCAGTCTACGGCGTTTGGGCGTGGCGCACCGGTCAGCCCCGCTTTTCCCAGAAGCAACAACCAACGGTGAAGACTATGGCTGTCTCCGACGCGACAGCGACGTTCACCGCTGTTGCATCTACTGCAAGTTCCTCGGCAACTGCTGCTGCGGCAACGGTCCTCCCCCCCACTTCCACCGCCACACCACGCCCACAAGCTACACCCCGCGCGACATCTGCTAGCACCGGAACACTGATCACCGTGGTGCAGCAGTTCGCGGCCCCCGGTTACCATGCCGAGGGCCTCACCTGGGATGGCGTAAATCTCTGGGTTGCGGATAACTCGGGGACGATCTTCCAGGTCGACACCGCCGGTCGAACACTCGGCGCTTTTGAGTCGCCTGAAGTGACCCCGCAGGGCCTGGCCTGGGACGGCACGAGTTTCTGGGTCTTCACCACCAACTATGGCCTCATTTACCGGTTCCAGATCGAGGGAACAGAGACGCGCACGTTGGGTTCCTTCGAAAGCCCGGCCCGCGTCTTTGGCGGCGACATCAGCCAGGAACTGGCCTGGGATGGCACGAGTCTGTGGTACGCCAATCAATTCAACGTCTACCGGTTGGACACGTCTGGCAACATCCTCAGCACCTTTGCCTTTGCGCAGAATGTGACCGGGCTGGAATGGCACGGCGAACATCTCTGGCTGGCATACGGAGCGTGGCCTGCACTTTCTACTCTGGCGGTGGTTGATGGAGCCGGAAACGTGAGGGCGACCTTCCTCGCTCCGGTTCACGGGATTCTGGCGCTGGCGTGGGGAGACAATACGCTGTGGGCATTGGGGCGCGAGTTACACGGGACCGCGATCCAGATTTATCAACTAGACGTATCCCGTGTGTATGCGACCCTCACCCAAATTTCTGATTCATCCTGGCAAGCCGAAGTGCAAGGCGTGCGTAAATCGCCTTCCTTGCGCGCCTACACGACCACGCCCAGCGAGATCAAAGCCCCACACGTAGCCGAAGCCGGGACGGTATTCCTGGTGGTTGAGTTGGGGTTGCGAAGTCCAGAAAAGGGTGCGCTCCTCAACTTGAAAGAATTACGAGTGACAGATAGCCAGGGGTACGCCTATCCTCTCACAGGTATGGCATTGTCAGCGGACGGTGGTTTTGCCCTGGGTGAGATCAGCGGCCTCATCCATCTGATCAACGTTGATCCACCCGCGCTGGATATCGAATTCACAGTTGTGAAAAGTGGGGTGTGGGGATCAGAGACCACTGAGGGGAACACGTCAGTCCATGCTCCCAGTGGGGCATGGCCGGTAGTACAACTTGTCTTTGTCGTGCCTGAAGAGGCTGATGGATTGCGGCTAGATGGTCTTGGCTCGGGGATCGATTTGGTTGTTCCCTGACGCCCGACATTCGAGATCAATTCGTGCAGTCCCAGGAAGCTTACGACGCAGCTGGCGCGGCCCAGGGCGGCGTAAGTGTACCATACTATTGGCTGGCTTTAATTCTTGGAATGGCCTTACTCTCTACATGCCACAGCGCAATTGAACCATCGCCATATCCTCCCCAGGGCATAGAAGCGGCGATCCACTTGCCGTCAGGTGAGAAATGGGGTTTACCTCCGTCGCGCTCGGTGATTTGCGTCACCGTACCATCTGCGACATCGACCAGCCACAGGTCGCCAACATACACACTCTTTATGTCTCCCCCACACGTGAAAGCGATGTGCCTTGAGTTTGGAGACCATGCCAGGTCGTATATGAAATGAATTTTGTCGTTGTCAGCCGAGAATAACGGCTTTTCGGTGCGATCGTGCGTGTCGATAAGCCAATATGTCGACACATCAGCACCTTGTTCAGGGTGATGGCTAACCAGCACCCAATGGCCGTCCGGGGATATAAGAGGAGAAAACCCGTGGGTCAACAACTGCGGCGCTTCGTCCTCACGCAGTAACCAGACGGTTTCGTCTTGCAGACCGACAACGAGAGAGCCGAACTCGTGTGCAGCATCGGCTGTATCCGTAGCGGAGAGCGAGGGCGTAGTCTGATTTGCCGTCTGGCAGCCACCGACAGAAACACTCAGCACGATGAGTAAGCATATCGCAAGAACAGAGCGGCAGGGGATATTTAGCAAATGTAAGACATCGCTTCTATCCATCGTTCACCAGTTCGCGCAGTACAGAGCACCCCGCTTGCGTGGGGGTGATCTTCAACCAAGGCCGTCTTTTCCACGCCGCGCAGTAACCACAAGATGAGGATGTCGCCGCCCACCGCAGCGATAAAGGCCCCACCCGGCAGTGTTAGCCATACATTGCCACTCACCAGTCCATACCTATTAGCAGAAGCGGCGATCACGGTGAGCAGGAATGATATGCCAGCATCGCATTGTGTTACTGCTACCATGAGTTGTAGAGGATTTAGCGAAAATGTCAAACGTAGAAGACGTTCATCGTGTTCTGTACGCGATGAACCATCGTGGCGAGATTCCTGATGATGTGGTTGACACAGCTCTTGATGGACATTGATGAGCATAATCAACCGAAAGAGGGCTGCCTTTTTGTGACAGCCCCCTTTTCTATGATGAAAATCCAGTTAAAACGCTCTTTATACCGGCGCCAGCGTCCCGGCGAAGATTTGCCAGGCCAGCAGCGTCTTGGCGACGAGGCTGAGGATGATGTACACCCGCTCGCCGAAGAGATAGTCCTTCCACTTGCCGACCTTTTTATATTGCAAGATCATGTTAACTGCGAACCCGTTGAAAAAGACGAAGATGCTGGCGACGATGAAGTAGACGAACGTCGGCGGCTTGGCGTCGGTGGACGTGATCGCGCTGATGAAGTAGAGGACGATGACGATCCACGGGATGATGCCGGCGATCGAGCCGTAGATGAAGGCCGTCCAGTCGGTGCGCTTGGTGTACTGGTTATGGTATTCCATCATAATGCCGAACAGGTTCATCATCGCGTTGATGCCGAACATCAGGATCATGCTGCCCAGGTCCCAGATGCCCACGAGCATCCCAATCAGCACGATCATCAGCGATGAACTGAGCGCATACTCGTAGAAGCGGGTGGGGTTCATCCCAAGCTTCAGGTTGGCGACGTATTTCTTGTAGCCGATGGTGGAGAGGTAGAAGTGCGCCACCGCCGAAATCAGCAGGAAGACCGCGACCGCCGGGCCGAAGCGCAGGTTGTAGGCCAGTTTCGGATCCGGAACGAGTGAGAAGGTGGCGCGGTCGAACTTCAAGAAGTTCGTGAAGATGGGGTAGGTGGTGTCGTTGCTCAGCACGATCATCAGGATGCCCTGGATCAGGTGCAGGAACCCCATCACAATGTTGAAGCGGCGTAGGCCGGTGAAAACTTGGTCAGATGTTTTGGTATTCATGAGTTTATCCCCTTTTGTATAGTTTCGTGCTTGAGTTTAACAATTTGCCAGACTGAGATCGCGCCACGTGCAGGCAGTTTGTGTATCTACCCAGCGGCGCATTTGACGATCTATATTTTTTAGGAGGCGTTGGACTGCAACGCTAACCTTTCCTACAACATCCGCGACGATCTGCGCTACCTGGATGCGATCCAGCAGCACCCGCTCGCGGCGTGCAAGGTTTAGCTTTTCCGCAACCATAGCTTGTGCAACATAATTGACGAAAAACCCGTGTTCCATTGTTCAATTCCTCCGTTTGATCTAAATGCTATATCTTTATCTTGTTTATATTATACAGTATTGTTCATAATTTGTCAAGTATTTTTAGACATAATTTCCAAAATTCGTCCAATTGCTCACCCGATGACACGAAATAGCGTCTTGCTTCACCACCGCGCATACATTCGGGGTATAATGCAGCTTTATCCTGACGAACGACTGTCCGACGACTCGAAGGAGGCAACTTATGGAAAACGCACTGACCGGCGCATTGACTTCACATCCTGTGATGCAGCGTCACCCGGCGAATCCCATCTTGACCTGGCGTGATGTGCCGTACCCGGCGACGCTGCTTTTCAACCCCGGCGTGACCAAATACCAGGGCAAGTACGTGATGGTGTTCCGCAACGACTATGGCGACTTTGCAGGCAGCGGTCTCTTCGAAGGGACGAACCTGGGATTGGCTTTCAGCGATGACGGCGTGCGCTGGGCGGTGCAGCCAGAGCCGTGTTTCCAGCTCTCCGGCGGCGAACGGGCGACGGGTGGTATTGTCCGCGCTTACGATCCGCGCCTGACCGTTATTGATGGGCGTTGCCTCATGGCGTTTGCCGTGGATACGTGGCATGGGGTGCGGGGTGGCATCGCCGTCACCGAAGATTTCGCGCACTGGGAGATCCTGAGCCTGACAGCCCCCGATAACCGCAACCTTGTCCTTTTCCCTGAACGCATCGGCGGCAAATATGCGCGGCTGGAACGCCCGATGACGGTCTACGGGCGCGGGGGCCGGGAGCGCTTCGACATCTGGTACTCCGATTCTGCCGACCTGAAGTATTGGGGCAACACGAGCTTCGTCCTCGGCGTGGAGGACGTGCCCTACGCGAACCTCAAGATCGGCCCGGCGGCGCCGCCCGTGAAGACCCCCCGCGGCTGGCTGACGACGATCCACGCCGTGGACTTCGACCCGGGACGCGGCAAAAACGGCTGGGAAGCGCAATGGCAGAAACGCTATACGGCGGGCCTGATGCTGCTGGATCTGGACGATCCGCGCACCTGCATTGGACTGTGCCCGACGCCGTTACTCGCCCCCGAAGCGCCCTATGAGACGCGCGACGGCTTTCGCAACGACGTCATCTTCCCCTGCGGGATGATTTTAGAGGACGACGGCGAGGTGAAACTGTATTATGGCGCGGCAGATACCGTCATTTGCCTGGCGACGGCGCACGTGGATGATTTGCTGGCGTTATGTGTGTAAATGGGACGCAGATTTCCCCAGATTCACGCTGATTATTTTCCTCAAAAAGACGCCGGAAGGGAATTCCCTTCCGGCGTTTACGTGAAACACAAAGTCTTAGTAGATCCAATTTCGCTTGGTCTGGATCGCCAGACCCCGACCAGAACGGGGATCTGATGATCCTCTTGGAGCATTTTGGGATCTACTGAGTCTGACTGGCGGCTTACATCTTGCCGTGAACGGCATCGAAAACTTCGTCCGGCAGGTCGTTGACGACGTTGTGCGGCGGGAGCGCTTCGTACTTCATGAACTCCGGCAGGCGGTCGTCCAGATGTGTGAGGCCCGCGCCGATGTTGAAGGCGCGCTCGCGCTTGAGGATTTCGCCGCCCAAAGCGACGGCGTCATCAATCGTCATATTCAGCCCGTACATCGCGTTCACCTCTTCAACCAGACCCTCGAACCCACTGGCGATATCGAGAATGGCGAAGGCGATGAAGAGGCAGTGCCCGGTGGAATCGAGGAAGGCCGTCGTCATCTGGAACGCGCGGCTCAGGTCGGCCTTGCCCGGCTCGGAGGCCAGTGGGTCGGACTTGCCACCCACGCCCGCGATTTCCGGCGCGATGGTGTAGCCGGCGGTGTGGTCGGCGCCCATCGTGGTGGTGGCGTAGGTGACGCCGATGCCTTTGACCGCGCGCGGCTCATAAGCGGGCATACCCTGACCCTTCACCGACGGGGAGCGCGGATTGCCGAAGGCCTTGGCGACGAACGCCGTACCGCCACCCAGGATGCGGCCCATCGGCGTGCCCTTGCCCATTTCATGGACCAGGGCGAGAGCGCCATCCACATCGCCAAACGGGATGTAGCCGGAATCCATGGCTACGGCGATACAGTCACCGGTCTCAATAGTGTCCACGCCGTAGGCATTGCACCAGTACACGAGCTTGGCGACACCGTCCAGGTTATCAATGCCGCAGTTCGCGCCTAAGGCCCAGTCGGATTCATACTCCACACAGGAGACGAGCTCCGAGCCATCCTCGGCGTAGTAAGTGTTCGAACACTGGATGACGCAGCCGGGGCTACACGCATGGTTGTAGACTTCTTTACCTGTGCGCTGCTTGTTGTTCTCGAAGATGGCCTCGCCCGCGATCTTGGCTGCGCCTTCGAAGCGCCCGCTGCGGAAGTTGCGCGTAGGCAGGCCGCCCGCCTCGTTCAGGATGTTGATCAGCACGGCAGTGCCGTAGGTGTTGAGGCCCCCCTTCGGCTTGGTGAGGGCGTGCTCACCCAACGCTTCGCGCAGTTTGCGAGCACCTTCCTTGAACGCCTCCGGGTTGGCAATTTCGACGCCCGGCGCGCCCTCGGCATCCACCACGATGAACTTCAGGCCCTTGCTGCCCATCACCGCACCCATACCGCCGCGACCGGAGTAACGGGTGGGGCCCTGCTTCATATCGTCGAAGACAACGCCGGAGTTGGCGTACCCGTATTCACCGCCGACGCCGATGCCGGCAATATGCACGCGCTTACCGAACTTCTCGTACAGCTCTGGGAACACATCGTACAGGCTACGTCCGACATACTCGTCGGCGCGCGTGAACTCGACGGCGGGCTTTTCACCGTCCCAGAAGAGCCTGGCCACCCAATACTCGCCTTTTGTCTTGGGCATCCCTTCGACAATGATGGCCTTGACACGCATGCGCGCCACAGCCGGTGACCAGGCGGCCCCGGCGTTGGACTCCTTGATGCCGCCCGTCAGCGGGGACTTCGCGCCGACCGAGACGCGCGCCGATGTGGGGGCCGCCGTCCCGGTGACCATCCCAGGGGCAAAAACGAGCTTGTTGTTCGGCCCCAGCGGGTGGCAGGTTGGATCGACCTCATCGTAAATAATCGTCGAGGTCAGGCCGCGCCCGCCCAGGTTCTTGTACCGCTCCGGTACCGCCTCCAATTTATAAGATTGATCGGTCATATTGATGCGTACAATCCACATAGTGTAACTCCTTTCTTGAGATTTTTTTCCCTGGATATGCCAGCCCTATCCAGGGGCACAAAAACCCTCTTGGCTGACCGGGTTATCTGATCACAGGCAACAAAAAAGAGGCAATCCTCTCCACTATGGAGCCGGATTGCCTCCTTTGCAAACACGGCAGGCGCAGAAATTGCTTTCTGTACCCTGGGAATCGGCTTTTGATTCCACTCGCCCATCCGTCCACGAGGGATCGGTATGGGTCGGAGGCGGTATTATGCTATAGAACGTAGACGCAGTAGATTCAAAAATGCTCTCCGCGTCTTATGAGCTTAAAACGGGGAACTGGCGTTCCCCTCGGAGCAAGAATGATAAGAGCCTGGGTTTGTATGTACTGCGTCTTACGTTCTCCCACAATAACCGTGCTTTTATTATGGGGCAGCCCACCGATTTTGTCAATTGGACAGACGGCAACAAGCTGAATGTCAAACGTCAGGAATTTGCCGGCTTGATAACCGCTACGGCTTTGCGAATTACACTGGCGTTATTGGGGAACAACTTTAATCTGCTGATTGAAGTGTTTATTTCTGTCTGGCCGGATGATTCGACAGGCAGATGAGCGGCGGCTTGTGCTCGAAGATCGGCAGGAAACGCTCGGCGCGGTTGCGCAATCGCTGAATGTTGGGGCGCAGTGCCCACAGCGTCAGCAGCATTACCGGAACGCCCAAGAGGGCCGCATAGAGTATCTCGCCGCGCAGCGCGAAGATGAGCGGCACCAACACCGCCACAGTGATCGACGCAACGGAGGCGTGGCCTACCAGCAGCCCGGCAATGACGCCGATAATCACCAGGATCGGCAGAAACGGAAACCACAGCGCCGCCGTCAGGCCAACGGTCGTCGCCGTGCCCGCGCCACCGCGAAAGCCGAGAAAGAGCGAATAGTTATGGCCGACAACCGCCAGAACGCCGGCCACCGCCATCGCGCCGAGGCTAAGTTCCATAGCCTTGGCGAGCCAGATTGCCGCTGCGCCTTTCAGCGCATCCGTGATCGCGGTGAGTACGGCAGGCAGAAACCCCACCGACCGCCAGACGTTTGTGCCGCCGGTGCGCCCGCTGCCGTGCTGACGGATATCGATGCGCCTGGCAATCCATCCCCAAATCACCCCCGACGGAATCGAGCCGAGCGCGTATGCCGCGGCCCATCCCAAAATTGTCTTAACCCATTCCATAACGTAATTCCCCCCTCTTTAGGATGCAGGATGCAAGATGCAGGATGCAGGATTCTTGTCTCTTGCCTCTTGCTTCTTGCCTCTTGCCTCTTGCTTCTACCATGCCACAGGAACGCGCTGGCGGCGATATTGGCGGTCGTAATACTGAACGTAGTGGTGTTGCCGTCCGAATTCGTACACGCGCCGGGTGACATCGACGTCTTGCTCGCAGTAGGTGAAGAGTTCTTCAAGCCGACCTTCTTTCCACCACTGCACCGCTTGCAGGCCATCGGCGCTTTTGCCGGTACCCAATGTTGCCGCCGCCACGGCGTCCAGCCCAACGCGGAACCCCAATTGTTTTTGCAATTCGGCCATCATATCCACTGTAGGCAGTCTGGTCAAGTCGACATCGGTGTAGCGCATAACGACAGGGTAGTCGAAGCCGTACAAGTTGAAGCCGACGACGAGGTCCGCCGCCTGCAATTCCTGCACGAGCGCGGGGATATCGGCCTCCGCGTAGCGATGAAAAGCCTGGTCGGCAGTGTTGTACGTCACGGCGACGGAAATGCGCAGTCGCTCCGGGTAATGCCCGCCGACTTCCTGAAAAGAGTTCTGGGTTTCAACGTCGAAAAAAACAGGCATAGCCATCCCGCTCCTTTGTCCGGCACTGCATGATCCATGATCCCTAATCCATGAATCATAATTCGTAACTCGCAAAACCTGAAGCCTTTCCGAAATCAGCCTTCGTTCTACGCTTCACGGGTCGCGTTTTACGTTTTACGCTTTACGTTTTACGTTTTACGCTTCCGAGAGTATACCACGGACTTCGTAAATTGGTTCGGGGTGTTGTTGCCCTTTGATGTGGACCGGCGGCAGCTCTTGTACTTCAAAGTGCTCTTTCACCAGTTGACACGTGCGATGGCAGATCAGAATTTTGCCGGCAGGGGCGAGTTCTTGCAGCATGTGGGCTTTGTTTGCCGTTTGTCCGACGACGGTGAAGTTCACCAGATCGGGTGTGCCGACATTGCCGACGATGGCCTCGCCGGTCGCAATGCCGATACCAAAGCGCAACCGCTGGTGGAGCGGGATCAGCTCGTGCGTCTGGTGCATGCCCTGCTGGATGCGCCAGGCCGCGCGCACGGCCCGCAGGGCGTGATCTTCCTGGGGTAACGGCGCATTGAAGAAGGCCATGACCTCGTCGCCGAGGAACTTGTCCAGTGTCCCTTCCTCGGAGAGGATGACGCCCGCTGCCTGGGTGAGGTGGCGGTTCAGGATGGTGATGAGTGCTTCCGGCGAGGCGCTGGCACTGAAAGCCGTGAACTGGCGCAGGTCCGCAAAGAGCACAGAGACGGTCTGCCACTGCCCGCCGGGTTGGACGTTACGCGGGTTCTGCAAGATGCGCTGTACGACGGCGGGGGAGACGTAATGCTCGAAGAGCGACCGCAACTCGCGGTTTTCACGCTCGAGCCGCGTTTCACATTCCGCCAACAACCGGAAGTTCTCGATGGAGATGGCGGCGTAGTCGGCCAGCATCCGTAGCAAGCGGCGATCTTCCTGGTTTAGCAATTCACGATTGCGTTTGTTGCTCACGGTCAGCGAGCCCACCGTCCTGCCGCCGAATTGCAGCGGCACGTTCATCATCATCCCGGCGGAATGGGTTTCGATGTTCAACGCCTCCGTAGGCGTGTTGAATTGCCGGTCCCAGTGCTCGCGCAAGACCTGGGCCGTGGGGACGCCGGTATCCGGGTCCATCAGAATTAGCAAGCCATCCCGTGCGCCGGTGAGATAGAGGGCGGCATCGATGATGCGTTCCAGCAGTTGATCGCGTTCTTGCAGCGTCGTCACCGATTTGCTGACACGGTAGAGCGTGTCGAGTTGTTGCAGGCGACGGGTCAACTGCGCATTGGTGCGCTCCAAAGCGGCAAACAAGGCATCGCGCTCCTGCTGCAAACGGGTCAACGTCAACACGCGCTCGATGGCGGTGAGGATTTCCTGCACGGCGAAGGGTTTGGTGATGTAATCTCGCACGCCGAGGCGGAAAACATCGACGGCCACGTTTTCCGATCCGTGGGAGGTGATCAGGATGGCAGGGATGTCGGCCGCTTGTTGTTTGAGTGCCTGCAAGACCTCAATGCCGTTCATGCGGGGCATTTCATAATCCAGCAGGATGAGGTCAGGCCGCGTCTCCAGCGCCGCCGCCAATCCTTCCTCGCCATCCAGGGCCACCGTCACTTTGAAGCCGGCCGGTTCCAGAATATCCTCTTTCAGAAAGGCCAGGATTTCCACGGTGTCATCAATAACCAGGATATGCGTGTTTTTCGTATGTATTTCGTCCATAATTCGGTCTCTCTTGCAAAAACTATTAGTTGCAATAATATACACTTATTATAACATTTTTATTGTAAAAATCAAGTAAATAAAGATACCAGATATGCAGAAAACCGAGTCTTGCACTTTGGTGATTACCCACATGTTGCACTATGCGCGCGATTCATTCACCGCAGAGGTCGCAAAGCACGCAGAGAAAGCTTCTTTTATATCTCTCTGCGGCCTCAGCGTGCTCTGCGGTGAGATATGGGTAATCACCAGTTGCACTGCCTTGACTTTTTTGTTAATTCACCCTACAATGATACACGAAGTTTGTTGAAAGGTCGTATTATACTTACACAAGAAAAGGAGTTGTACTATGGTTCAAATGGATCCGCAAGTCCCAATGGATGTTACAGATGATGACAAGCTATGGTCGTTGTTGAGCTGGATTTTCGCGCCAATCGTGCCGATTATCGTGCTTTTACTGGAGGACAAGAAAACTCGTCCCTTCATCAAGTACAACGCTTTTCAGGCGTTGGTTGTGGGCATTGTAACGGTGATTTCGTTCGCGTTAACTGCCGTTGTAATCGGTTGTATCACAACGCCCTTGCTGGTGATTTATCAAATTTACCTGGCAATTCAGTCTTATCAGGGCAAATGGGTCACGATCCCCGTCGTGACCGACTTCTGCAAGGGTCAGGGCTGGATTAGCTAACCCCTCCGTATCATCTAAAAAACGGCTTCCTCGCGCGAGGAAGCCGTTTTTTGACGTGCTTGGGCGCTATGGTATACTCATTCCCTAAAGACTATCCGACTATCTGACTACCTGACTAAAGACTATCTGACTACCTGACTAAAGACTATCCGACTACCTGACTAAAGACAACGCGACTATTGGGGGATATCGTATGGGGATTGGCACTCGCAAGCACTGGCGCATTGCCCCACCGGCGCCGCCGACATTTTTCGCACAAGCGCCAGCGATTCCGCCCCTGGTGGCGCAAATCCTCTATAATCGCGGCATCGCTGCCCCGGATGACATCGATGCTTTCCTCAAGGGTACATTTGAAGCCGATAATCCTTTTCTGATGAAGGACCTTCCCATCGCCGTGAGGTTGCTGCGTCAGGCCATCGCGCGGCGTGACCCCATCGTCATCTACGGGGACTACGACGTGGATGGGGTGACGGCGGCAGCCGTTCTGATCCAGACGTTGCAGGCGTTGGGCGCGCCGGTCAAAGCCTACATTCCCAACCGGCTCGATGAAGGTTACGGTCTGAACATCGAAGCTATCACCGAGTTAGCGCAGCAAGGTGCGCGCGTCCTCATCACCGTGGACTGTGGCATCCGTTCGCTCGACGAAATCGCTGCTGCCCGGCGGTTGGGGATGACAACGATTGTGACGGATCACCATCACGTTGGCGCAGCGCTGCCCCCGGCCGATGCGGTCATCAATCCGCGCCGCGCCGATTGTGCCTATCCCTTCAAAGACCTGGCCGGTGTAGGGGTGGCCTACAAGCTGGCTCAGGCCTTGATTCGCGCGAACAGGCAGGTGCCATTGCCTACGACGCACCTGATGCTCGAAGAGGCGGATTTGCTGGATCTGGTCGCTTTGGGCACGGTGGCGGATATGGCTCCGCTGTTGGGTGAAAACCACATGCTCGTCATCAAGGGACTGGCCGCGCTCAACGAGGCGCGGCGGCCTGGATTGAGCGCGCTGTTGGAACTATCGGGTGTCGCGCCGGGGGCTGTGACGGCCAAATCCGTCGGGTTAGTGCTCGCGCCGCGCCTCAACGCTGCCGGACGTATCCGCGAGGCCATGACGTCTCTCGATTTGCTGCTGGCAGCGGATATCCAGGCGGCGCTCCCCCTGGCACAGGAACTGATCACCTTGAACGAGGAACGGCGCACCATGACATTGGAAGTGCAGGATCGCGCGCGGGAGATGGTGATGGCGCGCGGAGAAGTGCCGCCCTTGTTGTTCGCCGCATCACCCGATTTCCCCCACGGGGTGGTGGGGCTGGCGGCCAGCCGTCTGCTCGACGAGTTCTACCGTCCCGCCGTGGTCGTCTGCATCGAGGGCGAGTGGAGCAAGGGGTCGGCGCGCTCGATTCCCGAATTTCACATCACCGAGGCGTTGGACACGATGAGCGACATCCTGGCGCGCTACGGTGGGCACTCGGCGGCGGCGGGATTCACCGTGCCGACGGAGCGCCTGCCTGAGGTGGAGGCGCGTCTGTTGGCGCTGGCCCGCGAGCAGTTGGCCGGGTTGACCCTGGTGCCCACGCTCCAGGTCGATGCGGAAACGCCGTTGGAGGCGCTCTCGTGGGACCTCTACCATGCGATGGAGCGGCTTGAGCCTTTCGGGTATGGCAACGCTGTGCCGATTCTCGTCAGTCGCAACGCGCGGGTGGTGGAGGGGCGGACGGTGGGCGCGGACGGGCGCCATCTCAAGCTGCGCCTGGCCGACGATCGTGGCATGGTGTGGGATGCCATCGCCTTCCGTCAGGGTGACTGGATTCGTCGTCTGCCATACCGGATCGATCTCGCCTACATGTTGGAAGCCAACGTCTGGAACGAGCGCGTCAACCTGCAGCTCAACGTGCTGGATATTCACTTTCCGGGGGAGGGGTGAGCGCATCGGCGAAAGAAGAATCAGCGAATGGCCTCATTATTCTGTCAACGGATGGAACGGATTTTAACGGATTTTTTCCCTTTTTAATCCGTTTCATCCGTTCACAAAGGCGTTTAAGCGAGTGTCAGCACAAAATTTTGTCAACGGATGGAACGGATTTTTTCCCTTTTTAATCCGTTGACTCTACTGCAAAAAGGGAAATTCACCACAGAGGCACGGAGAACACAGAGGAATCTTTATTTTTATCTTGAATGAAATTGATTTTCCGGTTAGCAATATCAATTTTATCAAAATACAGTTAAATAGAACTCCGTGACCTCTGTGTCTCCGTGGTGAAAATCTTGGTTTTTTCAGTAGACTCATCCGTTTCATCCGTTAAATCCGTTGACTAAGGAGCAACCTATGCGTATTCTCGTAACCGGCGCGGCTGGATTTATCGGTAGTAACCTGGCGGAGGCACTGCTACAGCGCGGCGATACGGTGGCCGGGCTGGACAACTTCAACGACTATTACAGCCCGGCGCGCAAGCGGGCCAACGCGGCGGCGCTGATGGCGTATCCCAACTTCACGATGTACGAAGTCGACCTGCGTGACGAGGCTACCGTCAAAGGCATCCTCGCCGGCGGACACTTCGATGCGGTGGCGCACCTGGGCGCGATGGCGGGCGTGCGCTACTCCATCGAGCGCGCGCCGCTCTACACCGACGTGAACATTCGCGGCACGGTGAACGTGCTCGAAGGCGCGCGTCTGGCGGGGACGCCGCATATCGTCTTCGCCTCCACCTCGTCGGTCTACGGCAAGACGGCGCAAGTCCCCTTCGTCGAAACCGACCCGCTCGGCCAGCCGCTCGCGCCTTATCCCGCCAGCAAAATCGCCGGCGAGCTGATGGGCTATACGTATCACAACCTGTTCGGCCTCTCGTTCACGGCGCTGCGCTTCTTCAGCGTCTATGGCCCGCGTGGACGCCCCGACATGATGCCCTATATGATTACCGACAGCATCGTCCACGACAAAACCTTCAAGCTGTACGACGCCGGTGAGATGTGGCGCGACTGGACCTACGTGGGCGACATCGTGCAGGGCGTCATCGCCGCGCTGGAGACGCCGCTGGGCTACGAGCGCGTGAATCTGGGGCGCGGTGAGCCGGTGCGCATGGCGGACTTCGTCGCGCTCATCGAACGCCTTGTTGGGAAAAAGGCGCGCATGGACACCCCACCCGCCCCCGCCAGCGAGCCGCCCATCACCTACGCCGACATCACCAAAGCGCGCACGCTGCTCGGCTACGACCCGCACGTCTCGGTGGAGGAGGGGATGACGCGGTTTTGGGAGTGGTACAGAACTGCCGACAACGAATAGCACAACGAATAGCACAACGAATAGCATAACGAATGGGGCAACGAATAGCACAACGAATGGGGCAACGAATAAACGAATTCGGGTCTTGGACAAACCAGTACAGTCTAGCTGTGCTCGGAGCGGATCGCCAGATCTGCGATTATGCGCCGGAGCGGGCGGGGAACTGACGTTCCCGTTTAAGCAAATGAGGTGACGCGGATGTGTATCTTCTGCAAAATTGTGAAAGGGGAGGCCAAATCTTGGAAGGTCTATGAGGATGAGAGCGTTCTGGCGTTTCTGGACATCAACCCCGTCAGCGAATACCACACGTTGGTGATCCCCAATGCGCATTACGAGAACATCTTCGACGTGCCGGAAGACGAACTCCTCAAGGTGATGGCCGTGGTGCGCAAGCTGGCGCGCTTGTACCACGAGCGGTTGGGCATCCACAACGTGCAAATCATCAACAGCTCCGGGCGGGAAGCGCAGCAGGACGTGTTTCACCTGCATTTCCACATCGTCCCCCGGAAAGCCGGCGACGGGCAGAACATCGCCTGGCGGACGCATCCGGAGTGGCGGGCAAGGTTCGATGCGATGGTGGCGAAAATTCTAACCGCGAATTGTGCGGATTCTTGCTAATTCTAAAAGAATTTGCGCAGATTCGCGCGATTCGCGGTTTATTTTTGGGGGAGGCAATGATGGTCGGATTATCACCTGCACTGTATACCCGTTGCCGTGAGACGTTGCTGCGCTGTCACGAATTCACCACGGATGACAGGCTGCGCACAGTGTTTGCCGTGGACACCCTCGCTCCTTTCCGCCACGCGCTGCCCGGCGCGCCAAGTCCGGCGGCGCGCGTGGCGGCGACGTTGGATTACCTGCTGGATAAATCTACCGCCGCTGGCCGCCCGGCGTTGCCCCTTTTCCTGACCGCGCTGCGCGACCGCTGCGACCCCGGCGACGCGCTTTACGCCGACCTGGAGGCGCTGGCGCGGGACGTCGCTGCCGCGTTGGCCGCGCCTGGCGCGTCCTTGCCGCCCGTAGACCCCACCGCCCTTAAGGCCTACCTGGAGGTCGTGAGCGCGCAGTGCTGCCAGATGGAGACGCGCCCCTATCGTCAACTGTCCGAATTGCGCGGCGCGCCGCCCTCCTTGACCCTCCTCGGCGACGAAACATGTCCCGCCGCCTACGTCCCGTTGCGCTTCGATGTGCATAGGACCGGGCGCACCCAGGAGACTGGGCGCGCCCCGGGATGGCGGCAGACGGCGCGCCAGCGCGAGCTTGCGCCGGAGGAGCCGGCGTTTGAGCCGCCGGACCGCGACGCGCCGGAGGTAGACGTTGACCTGGCGCGCGTCCTCTCCATCCCCGGCCATGTGGTCTTCCTGGGACAGGCCGGCAGCGGCAAAACCACCGTCCTGCGCCTCATCGCCGCCGTTCTGGCCACCCAAGACCCCGCCGCCCTCCGCGCCGAACTCGGTCTGGAATCGTCGCCGCCCCCGGGATCGCCGCTATCCCCGGCGGCCTCCCCTTCTCTCCCCATCCCCATCTTCGTCGCCCTGCGCGAGTTCGAGTACGCCTGCCAGCAATCGCACACGCCGCCCTACACCCGCGACGTGGCGAGTCTGTTGCGTTTTATGGATGACCAGTTCGCGAAACGCAATCCGGGGCGCGTCCCGCCGGGTTTTGTGAGTGGTCTGGTGCGCGGCGGCGGCGCGTGGGTGCTGCTCGACGCGCTCGATGAAGTCGCGGATTTCGATCATCGGATCGCGGTGCGCCAGACCATAGAAGATTTGGCGGACGCTTTCCCCAACAACCGTTTCCTGGTGACCGCCCGCGTGGCGGCTTACGAACACGTCAACACCCGCCTGGATGCGCGCTTTAATCTGGCGACCGTGCGCGATTTGACCCGCGCGCAGTGGGCGTTGATGGTGGAGCGGCTCTACGCCGGCCTGGAACGCAACGCGGCCCTGGCGGCCGAACGCGCCGCCGAATTGCTGGCCCGCATTGACGCCTCGGAGACATTGCAGGCGATGGTCAAGACGCCGTTGATGGTCTGGACGGCGACGCACATCCATTACACGAACCGGAAATTGCCGGAGCAACGGGCGGAACTGTACCGGGCTTACGTGGATATCCTGCTTGGCGCGCGCCTGCAAGAAGAAGAAGGCGCCGAAGCCGCGCAAGAATTGCGCGACGCCCGTTGGCCGGCCGATGACCGCCGCTATTATCTGATTCATGCTGCGTTCAAAGTCCACGAGGGCGCAGCGCAAGAACGTGTTGCTGCGCCGCGGCAGGATGCGCCGGTCATCGTGGATGAAACCACGCTGGTGAAGCAGATCCTGCCGCCCATTATGGCCCCAATGCTGATGCTGGACCTCTCCACCCTGCGTGGAAGACTCCAGGTGGAAAGCGAGGCGCGCGACTTCGTCAAGCTGATGACCGAACGCAGTGGGTTGCTCCCCGCGCATCCGGAAGGTTACACCTTCGGCCACCATTTGACGTTGCAGGAATTTCTGGCGGCGTTGTACCTGGTAGAACATCTGCACGGGCAAGAGCGCCGCGCTTTTTTGGCGGAGCATGTGGGGCAGAGCTGGTGGCGCGAGGTCATTTTGTTGATGGCCGGGAGCTTGCTCCGCCAGCCGCAGCAGGCGCAGCAGTTCCTTTTGCAGGAATTGGGAAACCTGCCGGGCGATGGTGATACGCCCGCCTACGGCCTGGCCTGGGCCGGGCGCGCCTTGCTCGAAATCCCGCCTGCTCGCGTAGGCTGGCACGCCGGCGCCCGCGACACCTTGGCGAAGCGCCTGGTGCAAGTGCTCTGGCGCACCCCGCCCACCACCTCCGTCACGGCGCGCATCGAAGTGGGCGAGGTGTTGGGCCGCCTGGGTGACCCGCGCTTCAGCGGCGAGTTGTGCTTGCCGGAGTTTATCCCCTTGCCCGGCGGCGAGTTTTGGATGGGCACGGACGAGGCGGAAGCGGCGCGGCTCGAACAATATTTTGCGTACGAAACGCCGCGCCACAAAGTTTACGTGGATGCTTTTGCCCTGGCGCAGGTACCCACGACCAACGCGATGTTCGCGCGCTTTATAGAGGCCGGCGGCTACCGCGATCCACGCTGGTGGGTGGACGCGCCCAAAGGCTTCTGGCGGCCGGAGGGGACGATCAAGGGTTGGTGGGGCGATGAGCGTAGTCAACCCGCGTTTTGGGACGACGCGCATTTCAACGCCCCCAACCAACCCGTCGTCGGCGTGACCTGGTACGAAGCCGTGGCCTACTGTCGCTGGCTGACGGCGATGCGCAACGACGGCCACATCTACCGCCTGCCCACCGAGGCCGAGTGGGAGCGCGCCGCGCGCGGGCTTATCCCCCCCTCAATCCCCCCCGGCGGGGGGGAAGAGACCTCCCCCCCTTTGGGGGGGATTGAGGGGGGGCGCATCTACGCCTGGGGCAACACCTGGCAACCGAACCGCGCCAACACGAAAGAACTCAACCTGGAACGTACCACGCCCGTCGGTATCTTCCCGGACGGGGCGACGCCGGAAGGCCTGCTGGATATGACGGGCAACGTGTGGGAGTGGTGCAATGATTGGTACGATAAAGCTGCTTATGGCAAGTGCGCGCGTCAGATTGCGCGCAATCCTGCCGGACCGGAGAGAGGGCAGTACAAAATACTTCGCGGTGGCTCATTCTATAACGAGAAAGCCTACGCGCGGTGCGCTTTCCGCCACTGGCTCAACCCTGCCCGCAGGATCGTCAACGGCGGTTTTCGTGTCGCCAGGGGTTCTCTCTAATGCACCCTGTTCTCTGGACACTGACACCTGTGCTCTGTTTCCTGCGCACTGCACGCTGTCCCCTGGCGGGGGTCTGGGGGCAGCAGCCCCCAGGGGCGGCGGGAGAGCACACGGATGGGGAGATCTACGATGAAATACATTGGCTCGGGCCGGTCTCTGACCGCGCCCGCCGGAAAGCCTGGCCCTAAAGAGGCCAGGCTGAAAGGGCAAAGCCCCTACGGGGCTGGCTTTAGCTCTGCAGGGGCTTTGCCCTTTTAGCACAGGGCTTCAGCCCTGTGCTGTGATCCGCGTGAAGCGTTTGAGATAAGGTTCGAGTCATGCCACACACCTTCAAAAACCTGTACCCGCAGATTTACGATTTTGACAATCTCTACATCGCCTGGCGGCGCGCGCGGCGCGGCGGCAAGCGCAAGTGGCTTGGGTATACGACAGATGATTGGGAAAAGAATGATAGCCATCTGACAATTCCCTTTGAACTGCTGTGGCCGGTCTCTGACCGAGCCGCCGCGCGCCTGGATGACAGGCTAGGCGAGCGCGGTCGGAGACCGGCCCGAGCCCTTCCTAATCATTGGCACTATCCCTGAGTGGCTTTTGGGAAAATGGCTTCAACGGTATAATCGGTTAGAGAACTCCAGACCGCGTCCCGGTCGCGCGCCCGCGAGGGGCCGGCCAAAGAGGGAGGGTCCCGCCTGAGCCAGTAAGCGGGGATGCAAGATGCAGGATGCAAGATGCATTTCTCTGTTGACCGTTCGGACGGGCCCCGCCGATGAAAGTGTAACGCAAGCTGTCAGCTTGCGGCGTGGGCAAACTAACAGTTTGCCCTACATTTGCCGTTTTCAAGGAGTGCATGATGTCCGATTCATCTATTGCGCCGATTCTCGATGACCTGCCGACCGGCGTGGATGCGCTGGATTTCACGCCTTATGTGGAGGCGTTGAGCGAGATTTTGCTCGATGCCAACACGGGCACGCCGCTGACGTTGGGCGTGTTCGGCAGTTGGGGCAGCGGCAAGACGAGCCTGATGCGGATGTTGCACGACCGGGTGAAGTCCACGCATTGCGCCGTCTGGTTCAACGCCTGGAAGTATAACCAGGAAGATGCGCTCTGGCGCGCGTTGCTGCTGGTGTTGCTGGATAAGTTGGAGGAAGCCATCCGGCCCGCCCCTGCGGAGCCGGACAAACCGGCGCGTGGCAAGGGCAAGGACGCACCGGGCAAAGACGCCGCCGCGCCGCCGGAAGATGAGCCGGATACCGCGCGCCTGATTGAACTGTTGCGCGAGGCGCTCTACCGCGAGACCACCTGGACGGAGAAAGGCGCGTTCAAACCTGATGGGATACTCCAGGCGGTCGCCGCTGGCTTGGGATTGGGCTTCAATTTGTTCCTCTCCGGTACGCCTCTGGGGGTTGTGAAAGAGGTAGTAGAAGCGGCGCAAAAGAAATTTGGCGAGGGTGAGCCGGTGAGCCAGATGGCGAAGCTGGCGCAGGCTCTCAAACGCGAGGAAGTTATCCACACCCAGGCGCAGTTGAAGTCACTGGAGCAGTTCCAGGAGAACTTCGCCCGGTTGGTGGCGCGTTTGCCCGGCGCAAAACGCCGCCTGATCGTCTTCGTGGATGACCTTGACCGCTGCACACCGGAGAAGGCGCTGCAGGTGTTGGAGGCGCTCAAGCTGTTCCTGGACGTTCCCAACTGCATCTTCGTGCTAGGGTTGGATCAAACGGCGATTGAAACGGCGGTGCGCACGCGCTACCGAGACGAGGTCAAAGCGCGCGATTATCTGGAGAAAATTATCCAGTTGCCGTTCACGCTGCCGCCGCTCGAAGATGAAGTTATGCTGAAGTATGTGAAAAGTCTGGCGCAAGCCTTGCCGGACGAACGCTGCGCGCAGGTCTTCGCGCAGGGGATGCAGCCTAACCCGCGCCAGGTAAAGCGCACCCTCAACTTCTACCTGCTGCTGATGCGGCTGGTGGAAAAGCGCGCGCCGCTCACCGCCACGCCGTTGCGGCTGGCGAAGATGGTGGCCATCCAACACGGCCATCCCGACCTCTACGCGCTGTTGAGCGTCTATCCGCATTATCTCCCGGAGTTGGAGACCTATTTCCGCGCGGAAGACGCTGCCGGGCGGGGCGATATGGCCGGCCGCGAAAAGCCCGCGCTGCCGGAGGACCTGCAAAAGTTTGTCGGCGAGGCTGTGCGCCGCCTGCTCTCTCTGTATCTCGACGATGCAGAGGCGTGTTTTGGCGGGTTGGAACGCCAGGACGTGCGCAGCTACATCACGCTCACCCGCCGCGCCGCGCCGGAACTGGCGACCGTGCGGCGCGCGCGGCTGCCTTTTGAGCCGGAGCTAGTGGCGATCCCCACCGGGGCGTTTTTGATGGGCACGAGCGAGGAGCAGGCGGCGGCGCTGAAGAAGAAATACAAGTGGGCGAAGGCATTGAACTTCGAGGATGAACATCCGCAGCACACGGTCACGCTGCAGGCCTTCGAGATCGGCAAATACCCGGTGACGAACGCCGAGTACGCGGAGTTCGTCAAAGCGACAGGGTATCGCGCGCCGGAGCACTGGCGCAACGGCGTCTTGCCCGAAGACCTGGCGGATCATCCGGTGGTCTACGTTACCTGGCGTGACGCGCTGGCCTACGTCACCTGGTTGCGCGAGGCGACCGGCCAACCGTATCGCCTGCCCACCGAGGCCGAGTGGGAAAAGGCCGCACGCGGAACCGAGGGCCGCCTGTGGCCATGGGGCGATGAGTGGGACCCCCACCGCTGCAACCTCAAACCGGCGGGGCCAGGCGCGACGACGCCGGTGGGCCGGTATTCCCCAAGGGGCGACAGTTTTTATGGCTGTGCGGATATGGCGGGGAATGTGTGGGAATGGTGTAGCAGTCTGTACCAGCCGTACCCTTATCAGGCAGATGACGGGCGCGAGGATTTGGAAGCGGACGGGACGCGTGTGCTCCGTGGCGGCTCCTGGTACAACGACAATCCTGCCTCCGCGCGGTGCGCTTTCCGCGCCTGGATCGGCCCTGACTACTGGAGCGTCGACAGCGGTTTTCGTGTCGCCAGGGGTTCTCTCTAATGCACCCTGTGCGCTGTCCCCTGCGCCCTGTGCTCTGTATCCTGCACACTGTCCCCTGTGGGGGTCTGGGGGCTACGCCCCCAGGGGCGGCGGGGGAGAACACGGATGGCAGAAATGGAGATAGGGGCGCCGGCGGCGTAGCCTTGCTCGGGCCGGTCTCTGACCGCGCCCGCCGGGGAAGCCAGGCCCTAAAGAGCCAGGCTGAAAGGGCAAAGCCCCTACGGGGCTGGCGTTAGCCCCGCCGGGGCTTTGCTCTTTCAGCGCAGGGCTTCAGCCCTGTGCTTGCGGTGGTTGTTTTCATTGTCCGTTTGGGTATACTAGCTAACGTTACCGAACCTTCGCGGTGCTTCTTCTTCGCTGTGCGCTGAAATACAATGCGCCGCTGATCACCTTAGACCAAAATCTGGCGCGCGTGGCGCGCGAGAACGGGGTAGATTTGCTTGAGGTGGCAGGATGAATGTCTATACCTACACAGAAGCCCGGCAAAACCTGGCGACCTTGCTGGACACGGCCTTACAGGTGGGTGAAGTGCTGATCAAACGCAAGGACGGATCTGTCTTCGTGGTGCGCCCGCAGCCGCGTGGGGAATCGCCTTTGGATGTGGATGGGATTGACCTGGGCCTCAGCGCGGCGGAGATTGTCGCGTTTGTCCAGGAAGGCCGGCGGCAATAGCACCGATGACTGCATCGCAAACCATCATCATCACCGGCGAACACCTGACGATGGAAGACGTCGCCGCCGTGGCGGCGGGGGCGCGGGCGGTGCTGGCCCCGTATGCGGCAGAGGCGATGGCGCGCTCGTGGGCGGGCGTGCAGACGCTGCTGGCGAACGGCGAGATCGCGTATGGCATCACCACGGGCTTTGGGGCGTTCAAGGGGCGCATCATCCCGCCGCACGAGGTGGCGGCGTTGCAGCGCAATCTGGTGTTGAGCCACGCGGCGGGCGTCGGGCCGGCATTGGACGCAGCGACGGTGCGCGCGGTCATCGCGGTGCGCGTCAATACGCTGGCGATGGGCTATTCGGGCATCCGTCCGCAGGTGGCGGAGGCGCTGCTGGCGCTGCTGAACGCCGGTATCGTGCCGGTGATTCCCGCCTACGGTTCGCTCGGCGCAAGCGGCGATCTGGCCCCGCTGGCGCATCTGGCGTGCGTCCTCATCGGTGAAGGTGAGGCGTTCTACGCGGGTGAACGCCTGCCCGGCGCGGAGGCGCTGCGCCGCGCCGGCCTCACACCGGTGGAACTCGGCGCGAAGGAGGGGCTGGCGCTGCTCAACGGCACGGCGGTGACGACGACCATCGGCACGCTGGTCACGTTGCGCGCGGAGAACCTCGTCCGCGCTGCCGATATCGCGGGCGCGCTCTCGTTGGAGGCGCTGCGCGGCACGGCGACGGCCTTCGACCCGCGCATCCACCTCGTCCGTCCGCACCCGCGCCAGGTGGACGCCGCTGCTTACGTCCGCCGCCTGCTGGAAGGCAGCACGTTCGTCCGCCCGCACGATCCCCGCGACATTCAGGACGCCTACAGCCTGCGCTGCATCCCGCAGGTCCACGGGGCGGTGCGCGACACGGTCGCCTACGCGCGCTGGGCGCTGGAAATCGAGCTGAACGCCGTCACCGATAACCCGCTCATCTTCTTCGAGCCGGATGGTCGCCCGGTGGTGCTCTCCGGCGGGAACTTTCACGCGGAACCGGTGGGGTTGGCGCTGGATTACCTCAAGCTGGGGCTGACGGATTTGGGCAACATCAGCGAGCGGCGCACGGCGCGGCTGGTGGACGAGGCGCTGAACCACGGCCTGCCGCCGTTCCTCACGCGCCACGGCGGGCTGGAAAGCGGCTTCATGCTGGCGCAGTATACGGCAGCGGCGCTGGCTTCGGAGAACAAGGTGCTGGCGCATCCTTCGACTGCGGATACAATTCCTACATCGGCCAACACCGAGGATCACGTGAGTATGGCGACGAACGCAGCGCATCACGCCCGCCAGGTGATGGAGAACGTGGAGCGCATCATTGCCATTGAGCTGCTGGCGGCGGCGCAGGGCATTGACTTCCGCCGTCAGCAGTTGGGCGCGTCCGCTCGTCTGGGGCAAGGCACGGCGGCAGCCTACGCCGCCATCCGCGCGCGCGCCCCCTTCCTGGAGCACGATACGCCGCTCTCCCCGCTCATCGAGGCGGTGTACGATCTGGTGGCAAGCGGTGCGTTGGTGGCCGAGGTAGATGGAAGGTTTTAGGAGGATGTGTGTGTTGATTGAGACTTTGACTGTGACTACGCCGGAGCGTTCCTGGTTGGAAAAACTTGAGGAGATTCGCCGAGTATTGCGCCAGAGCGGGTATCATTTTCGTAGTCGCGAAGAAATTGACGCGCAAATCCAGGCAGAACGCGATGAATGGGAGTTTTCCGTGCTCGGGACGGTCTCTGACCGCGCCCGCCCCACGCCTGAGCTTGCGGTGGAATTATAACCGCAAATCACGCGAATCTTCGCTAATTTTAGAAAAGATTCGCGTAGATTTGCGAGATTAGCGGTTTATGATGACTATACGCGCATTGGTAACAGGTGCAACAGGTTGCGTCGGCGCGAACATCGTCGAGGCGCTGCTGGCGCGCGGGTATGCGGTGCGGGCGTTGCGGCGGGCCACGTCGAAGCTGGATGCGCTCTCCGGACTGGATCCCGAATACGCGACCGGCGACGTGCTGGACGAGGCGTCGCTCTCGGCGGCGATGGCCGGCTGCGCGCTGGTCTTCCACGCGGCGGCGGTCTCGCAGTACTGGCGCAACGGGCCGGAGGCGATCTACGCGGCAAACGTCGTAGGGACGCGCAACGTGCTGCGCGCGGCGTTGGCGCAGGGCGTGCAGCGCGTCGTCTTCACCAGTTCGGTGGCGGTACTGGGCGTCCCTACGCGGCGCGGGCAGTTATTGGATGAGTCGGCGACGTTCAACTTGCGTCCGGCGCAGTTTCACTATGGGCACAGCAAGGTGTTGGCCGAAGCGGAGGTGCAGCGCGCCGTGGCGGAGGGGCTGGACGTGGTGATTGTCAACCCGGTGTCGGTGATTGGGCAGCGCGACGTGTACTTCGTGGGCGGCGAAATCCTGCGGACGGCGCAGCGTGGGCTGCTCATCGCTGCGCCGCCGGGCGGGATGGGCATCGTCTCGGCCAAAGCAACCGGCGAAGGGCATGTGCTGGCGGCGGAGCGCGGCGCTACCGGCGAACGCTACATCCTCAACGGCGAAAATATCTCGCATCGTGCGTTGATGGCGCTGGCGGCGGAGGTCGCCGGCAAGCGTGCTCCATGGTTCACCATCCCGCGCGTGTTGATGACGCCGCTGGCCGCGCTGGTCGATTGGCTAAACCGTATCCGCCGCGCCACGCCATTGGTTGATGGCAGCCAGTTGCACTTGAGCGCGCGCGATATGTACTTCGATGGCCGCAAAGCTGCACGTGAGTTGGGCTTTGTCGGCGGCTCAGCACAGGCCGCAGTTGCGGAGGCTTGGGAGTGGTATCGTGGCCATGGTCTTCTATAAACAAAGTGCAATGATCTCTCCTTCCCCGTCTACCGTCTACCGTCTACCGTCTACTTTACGGGAGCGTGGTCGTGTATCTGAAATCTGACCGCGACCTGTATCGCCGCCGCAGACGCATCCCCTGGTTGCGCTTGTTGACGCTATTGGCATTGGTCGGGGCGGGCATTTATGTGGTCAACACCATTATGGACGTCATGCAGGAGCGGCCCGGCGGCGAAGCGGTGTATGCGCCCACGCCCATACCCTCGCCGACGCCCACGCCATCGCCGGCTATCTACGTCGCCAGGGCCGAAGATGCCTACTGGGCCGGTGATATGGAAGGCGCGATCGACGCTTACCAGCGCGCATTGGATATCGAGCCGAACCAGTTCGACCTGTACGTGGCATTGTCGCGGTTACTGACGTTCCAGTCACAGCCCGAGCGCGGTCTGGAGATGGCGCGCGAGGCATTGCGCCGCCAGCCGGAGAATGCCCGCGCCTGGGCGGTGTTGTGTTTGGCTTACGATTGGATCGGGTTGCCGCTGGAAGCGGTGTCGGCGTGCGAGAAGGCCATTTCCTTCGACCCCACCCTGCCGGAAGCGTATGCCTATCTGGCCGAAGCTTACATCGACGCCGGGAACTGGTATGCCGCCAACAATACGATTGCCACGGCAGTGGAATTGGGCGAAAACAACGTCGATGTGCTGCGCAACCGCGCCTACGTGTTGGAGACGCAGGGAAATTATTACGGTGCGATTGGCGCGTATCGTGAGGCGCTGGCGATTCATGACAAGCTGGTTCACTTGCACATGGCGATTGGCCGTAACGCCAACGCGCTGGGCAACTGGACGCTGGCGGTGCAGGCCTACACCGACGCGGTGGAAACCGACCCCAATCACGTCCCGGCGCTGGCGCGTTTGGGCCTGCTGCTCCTGCTCACTGGTGATTATAACAAGGCAGAGGCCAATCTCACCAAAGCGATTAAGCTCGATCCTACGTTTGGCGATGCCTATGCGCACCTCGGAACGCTTTATTTCCAGCAACGCAACTACGAAGATGCCATCGAAAACCTGAAACTCGCCGTCCGCTATGGTGAAGCGCGTTCCCGCCGGCGGACGGTCTACCTGGTCATCACGATGGAGGACACCAATGCAGTCGGGACCGAGCCAGGAGGAACGGAGGTGGCGCGGGCTGAGTTTGTGCACCCCATTGACTTCGAAGCGCCGCTGCGTGGGATGATTGCGGGCCGTATGGTCGGCACGGACATCACGGGGCATATCCGCTTTGATGTGATGAGCGGGCGATATGCGATCGAGATGCAGGGGGTGCCGCCGGCGCCCGCCGGGAAAATTTACATCGGTTGGTTTTTACCGCTGCGCTCGTTGGAACGCCAGCTCGTGCGCACCGAGGCGATTTTTCCCGCGCCCAATGGTCGAGTGCAGGCTTCGGGGGACACCGGGCGCGTCGGAGGGCCATCGATTGAGACTTATTACACGCTGGCGCTGTCGTACTATCTCCTGGATCAATGTAACGAGGCGCTGCCCTATATCGAGGCGGCCCTGCGCATCGACCCCGAGGATGCGAACGCCCTCCAGACGTTACAATTGTGCCGGTAGGGAATGGCAAACGGGTGAATGGGCGAATCAGCGAGTGAGCGAATGGGCGAATCGACGACTGGCGACCGGCGAGTAGGCACGAAGGACTGGCGCCTTTGGACTTACGCGCCGTACCTCCTGATGCTGTTTGGCATTTTGTTTCTCTATCGCCGGTTGGTAGCCGGATGGGTGCTGGCCGGCGGCGATTTGCAGATGTATTTTTTCCCTTATTGGACTGCGGCCGCGCGCGCTTTTCAGGCCGGACGCTTGCCGCTGTGGAATCCCGATCTCTTCGCAGGCGCGCCGCTGCTCGCCAATTCTCAGGCCGGCGTGTTTTATCCGCTCAACTGGCCGTTGTGGCTCCTTTCTGGTTCCTCTCTGGCTGGGATGGCGCGCTCCTTGCATTGGAGTGTGCTCCTACACCTGAGCCTTGCCGCGGTGAATACCACCATCCTCGCGCGCCGTCTGGGGCTGAGGCCGTGGAGTGCGGCGCTGAGCGGTCTGCTGTACGCCGGAAGCGGCTACTTAGGCATCCACGTGGAGCATCTCAATCAGCTTCAAGGCTTGGCGTGGCTGCCGTTACTCCTGCTGCCAGAAACAGGAATCGGAAATCGGAAATCCGAAATCCAAAATCCGAAATCCGAAATCCAAAATCCAGAATCCGAAGTCCAAAATCCAAAATCCGAAATCCGAAATCCAAAATCCAAAATCGGCAGGTGGCCTTCGCCGCTGAGTGTGGGGGCGCTGGCGCTGATTGTGCTGGCGGGCCACACGCAGATGGCGTTTATCGCTGTGTTGGGACTGGTCGTGTGGGTTGTGGGTTGCGAGTTGAACGGCAAGTGGCAAATGGCAAATGGCAAATCCGGCGACGAGCAACGGATACCGCGTAACCGGCAACGTGCCTCTCGCATGATTTCTTGCCTCCTGCCTCTTGCCTCTTTTCTTCTTCCCTTCGCCCTTGCCGGCCTGATCGCAGCAGCGCAACTGTTGCCGACGCTCGAACTGTCGCGCTATTCGATGCGCAGCGGGGGATTGCCCTGGCGTGAGGCGGTCTCTTTCTCCGTGCGACCGTGGGAACTGCTGCGCGCGCTCGTCCCGCCTTATCTTACGCCGTTGTTGTTGCCCGAAGCGGTGGCCTACATCGGCCTGACGGGGATGGCGCTGGCCGGCTGGGGGGCGTGGCGCGCGTTGCGCACCCGTCGGGCATATAGCCTGGCGCTGATCCTGCTGGGCGGCGTGGGCGTGTTCTGCGCGTTGGGTGGCTACAATCCGCTCTACTTAGCGGCGGTGCGATTGGGCGTGCCGGGGTTCGTGCATTTCCGCGCGCCGGTGCGTTTTCTGGCGCTGTACGTGCTGGCGGCGGCGCTGCTGGCGGGGATAGGCTTTGAGTCACTATGTTTAACCACGGAGACACAGCGGACACCGAGAAATATCACCAAAAATCTCCGTGCTCTCCGTATTTTTGTGGTGAAACTCGCGCCGCTGGCGTTGACCGGCTTGATTTGGGCGGAACTGCTGTGGGCTGCCGAACGCATGCCGCACGCCGACGCCACAGCGCCGCGCGCCTATACCGATCTCCGTCCGGCGACGGCGCATCTTGTCGCGGCGGCCTCCGCGGCGACTGCGCGGGGCGAACCACCAGGCCGCTTCCTCAGCATCACGCCGACCCTCTTCGAGGCGGGCGACGAGGCCGACATCGAGGCGGTATACGGCGCGGCACTCTCTCCCGATGCGCTGTGGGCCTATGAAGTCGCCGTCAAACAGCGGGAGGTGCTGGCGCCCAACCTGTCGCTGGCCTTTGCGGTGCCCGCCGTGGACGGCTACGACGGCGGCTTGCTCCCGCTGCGCCACTACGTCACGTTCTCGCGCCTCTTCTTGCCCGAAGGCACGCTCGATGGTCGCCTGCGCGAAAACCTCACGGCGATTCCTGAGGGTCGCTGGCTCTCGCTGCTCGGCGTGCGCTTTTTGATGACCGACAAGACCGGCGATTTGTGGGTGGACGGCGTGTTTTACGACCGCCAGTTTCAACCGCACCTGGATGCCGGGGAAGCCCTCACGCTTGCCTGGCTGCCGGAAGATTTTGTGGCGGACACGCTCGGCTGGTTGTACGCGGGCGCGGGAGAGGTGCAGGTCACGTTTGCGGATGGCGCGACGCGCACGTTTTCCTTGCCGATGCACGAGACCGCCGACGTCGCCTATCGCCTGCCGTTGGACGCAGCGACGACGCTGACGGCGCTCACCGTGCGGGCGGCTTCCGGCGGCCTGACGTTGACCGGCGCCAGTCTCATCGATGAGCGCACCGGCGCGTTCTATCCGCTGGCGCTCTCTGAGGACTTCCGGCTGGCTCACTCCGGCGATGTGAAAATCTACGAGAACTTGCGCATGGTGCCGCGCGCCTTCCTGACGCAGGATGTGCGCTGCGTTGCTTCGGATGATGCTGCGTTGGCTGTGATGCGCGACCCGACCTTCGACCCGGCTACACAGGCTGTGGTTATCGGCTGTGACCAGGGGGTGGGGAACGCGCCGGCGGACGTGCCGCCCGGTCTTGCCGCGGTGGTGGCGTACACGCCGGAACGGGTGGTAGTGGACGTGAGCACCGCTGTACCGGCGTTCGTCGTCCTGTCCGAGGTGTGGTATCCGGGGTGGCAGGCGACGGTTCAGCCGCTCGAAACCGAGGGGAGGGCGCCGGCAAGGCCAGAGGTGTTCCGCACCGATGTACTTTTCCGGGGCGTGCGCGTGGACCCGGGTGTCTGGCGCGTCACGCTCACCTATCGCTCACGGTGGCTGGCCGTCGGAATTGGGTTGAGCATATCGGGAATAATGACACTGCTATTTTACGCTTATTTTAGTTGTGCTATTGTTCGTAAGAGGATATAATTGGGTACACAAATCTGCTTTGTAAGTTGACGGGTAATCTGCCATCAATATGATGCGGATTACACTGTTGGTTAACATTTTTCAAACATTAACCAAACGTTTATCATTGAGATGATTTTACGAAACCCTTTCATGCTATAATTAAGCAGGAATACAAACACAGAGGTGAACATGGGTGCAAAGATTCTCTATATTGAAGACAACCCTGGGAATCGCACGTTAGTGCAGCGTATTCTTATGGTTGAAGATTACGACGTTTTCGAGGCTGCGGATGGGCCGACCGGTATCGAGATCGCCCTGCGCGTGAAACCGGATCTCATTCTCATGGATATGAACTTGCCTGATATTGACGGCTATGAGCTGACACGTCGCATGCGGGCGATTCCAGAACTGGCTCACATCCCCATCATTGCGATGACGGCGAATGTGATGCAGGGTGACCGTGAGAAGACACTGGCGGCCGGGTGCAGTGGTTATATTCCCAAGCCAATTGATGTTGATGAGCTTCCGAACCAGGTCGCACGTTTCCTCAAGATGAAAGGAGCTTAGGCTGCCGACCGCGCCTCAGGGAAATACACTATGAAGTGGAAACCTATCCCTCCCTCGAATGCTGTCATTCTGATTGTTGAGGACAACCTCAACAACTTCATCTTGATGACCCGTTTATTGGCTTTTCTGGGTGTCAAGAAATGTGAATGGAAGGCTTCGGGGTGGAAGGTGCTTGAATTTGCCGAGACATTGGGGAATATCGATTTAATTTTGATGGACATTGCCTTGCCCGATGCGGACGGTTTTGAATCGCTGGCCTCTTTACGTTCGCATCCACGCTTTCAGGAAGTGCCGATTGTGGCAGTGACGGCCGATGTATCGTTGCAGAATGTGGCCCGTGCACGTGAAGCCGGATTTAACGGTTTTATCGGCAAACCTTTGGACCCCGATCGATTCCCTGAACAAGTCCGGCGGGTCTTGCAGGGTGAGGAGGTATGGGAACGGGAATAAAGGCCGGTGTTCAGGCCCCACGAGAATCCCGTTCGATCCCGACCACGGGGATGCGCGGAGGACTGGGGCGAACCCTGCTGACTGCCTTTCTCCTTTTAACGATTCTCCCGTTAGCGTTAATCGGAGGCTATGCGGCAAAGAGCAACCGCGACAGCCTCCAAAAAGAAGTCAAAAGCAAGCTGCAAGCTGTGGCGACCTTAAAGGGCGAGGAGCTTCGTGAATGGCTGACCTACAGTCACCAGCAGTTGTTGCTTTCCGCTTCTGAAGAAGATGATGACTCTGATGCCGGGCGGGAGGCCTGGTGGGCGACTGTCAGTGCTCAATATCCCGATGTGCTCGGTGCGGTGCTGGTTGATCAAAATGCACAACCGTTGTGGGCGGTAGGTCAATGCCAGGGCACGCCACCGACGACGGCAGCGACTACACGGGCGCCCGCCTCGTCACTCACGGTTGCAGAGGGAGACAATGCTATCCCCCAGGGACAGTTCATTCTGTCGCGCGCCGATTCCAATGTGTGGCTAACGGTGGGGAAAACCAAGTCGCAAACGTTAGTTTTCTGTTTGAACGGCGCGGCGATGGTGCGGCTCATTGAGTACGATGTCTTGCTCGATAAAGCTCTCATCGGCGAGACCGGGAAAGTCTACCTGATCTTTCAAACATGGGTATGGCCGGGTGGCGAAGAAGCGACTATGCTGGTCAAGGACAGCGCGCCGCCGCGCTTGTCGGGGGATGGCGTCTATGTGGACCACCTGGGCGTGCCGGTGATCGGCGCGTATTACCACGTGACGGATTACGATATCGGCGTGCTGGTCGAACAGGCGCAATCCGAAACCCTGGAATCCACCAATCGCATCGCGGCGACGTTGATTGCTCTCGTCTTGGCTGTGGCGCTGGTGACGACCCTTATCTCGGCGTTCGTCATCCGCCAGATCACGCGCCCGGTCATTCGCCTCACCGAATCGGCGGTGGCGATGGCCGAAGGCGACCTGGCCCAGCATCTCGAAGTCACGTCGCGCGATGAAATCGGCATCCTGACCTACGTGTTCAATGACATGGCGGCGGACTTGAAGTCGCTCTACGAGGAACTGGAGGAAAAGGTAGCCGAACGGACCAAGCGCTTGCAGCAGGCTAACTATCAGATTCAACGCCGTGCCCTGCACCTGCAGGCCAGTCAGGAGGTCGGACAGGCGATCACGTCGATACGCGATCCGGTGCTGCTCCTTAACCAGGTGGCGGACTTGATCCGTGAGTGCTTCGTGTACGCCTCGGTGGCCATCTATATCGTCGAACCCGGCGGTGGCGAAATCCGCCTGCGTGCGTTGAGTCCGGCCATCCGCAGTGATACCGTCACCGATGCTACCGATCAGGGCGGCTGGAGCGAGCGGGTGTATGCCGGGGATGGTTCCATTATCGAACGCGCCGTTCGCAAGCGGAAGCCGCAAGTCGATCAGCACCAGACGGATGATGCGGTGGAATGGTACCGCCGCACGTTGAGCCGGGTGGCGATCCCGTTGCGGATGGAGGAGCGGATCTCCGGGGTGCTGGCGGTATTGAGCACCGAGCGCGAGGGCATTCAGGAAGATGAGTTGGAAATCCTGGAATTGCTCGCCGGGCAGGTTGCCGTCGCGTTGGAAAACGCCAGGGCTTATGAACGCGAACGCCTGGCAGCGCAGCGGTTGGAAGAAGCGGAGGTCTTCAAGGGGCGTTTTCTGGCGAATATGTCGCACGCTTTGCGCGAGCCGCTCAATACGATCATCGGCTTTTCGCGGTTGATGATCAAAGGTATTGACGGCCCCTTGACGGCGCAGCAGACGCAGGATTTAGAGCGCATCTACGATGACGGTCAGCGGCTACTGTTCCTGATCAACGACATTCTTGCCATTTCGCAGATTCAGGCCGGGATGATGGAATTGCGTTTGCAAGAAGTGACCCTGCAGTCGATAATCGATGGTATGATGCCCACCGTAAGTGCCCTGGTGCGCGGTAAAGACATCGAACTGGTGCAGGACATCCCGGAAGACTTACCGGTGCTGAATGCCGATCCGGCGCGGTTGCGGCAAGTGCTTGTGCATCTCTTCAACAACGCGGCAAAGTTTACGGAGCGCGGGACGATTGCCATCAAAGCGTGGTGCAATGAAGATCTGGTCTACGTCAGCGTGAGCGACACGGGCGTGGGCATTCCACCGGAGGATTTTGAGCGGCTGTTTGTCCGCTTTGAGAAGGGTGTGGCGCTGACGCCGTTGGACAAAGAGGGCCGGTGGCAAGCGGGCCTGGGATTGGGATTGGCGTTGAGCAAGGAGTTCGTCGAAATGCACGGTGGTCAAATGTGGGTTACCAGCGAAGTAGGCAAGGGCAGCACGTTTACCTTTTGTATCCCTTGCTCTCCCCCCACCAACCCGCCCGCTGAGGGATGACGTTCGCCGCACGGGAGAAAGGCATGAAGAAGGAACAAAACTTGAGTCAGGGGAAGATTGAAATAGGGGGGCAGATGCTGCCGTGGCGACAGAGTTTGTTCGAGCGTCTTCTGCGCGTCGTGGCCCTTGTTGGTTTGCCGCTCGTGCCGTTGGGTGTGTACTATGCTTTTGCGATCGAGCAAACCGGCTATATGTTTCTGGTGCTGATAGGTTATCTGCTCGTCGTGGTCGGCGCGTTTTTCCCGCGTATCCCCTATGTCTGGCGTGTCTGGGGATTGCTCGCTGCGTTGGCTATCCTGGGGGCGGGCGATCTGTGGTATAACGGCTGGGGCGAGGATGGTCGCATCTATTTGATGACCGCTGTTCTCTTCGCCACCCTGTTCTTGGGCGGGCGCCACAGTCTGGTCATGTTGCTGATCTCTGCGGGCATTGTGGCGCTTTTTGTGGCATTGGTTGGTCTGGGTGTTCCTATGCCGCAGCCCTCTCTGGGCGCGGCTCCTCCATTGACCACCTTGGTGAGCGGGGCGATTGTCTTCATATCGAGTGCCACGCTCTTGTTTGCCTCCTTCAACAATCTTCTTCCGCGCATCTTTGCCAGTCTACAGCGCAGCGCGCAGCTTTCCGCCGATTTGGAAGTCCGCCAGCAAGAGCTGGAGGAGCGGATGCGCGTGTTGCAGGATTCCAACCTGAGTTTACAGCGTCATGCGATGTATATGGACGCTTCCATCGAAGTGACCCGCGCTTTGATGCAGCAGTTCGCCGTCGAACCGCTCCTGGAACAGGCCGTACAGCTCATCAGTCGCCACTTTGACTGCCCGCACGTAGCGATTTTCCTGCCGGATGCAGCCGGCAAAGCGCTTGTCTTGCGTGCGGCCTCCTCGCCTGGCGGACGAAAGCTGGTCAGCAAAGGATACCGACTCAAGCGCGCCACCGAAAGCCTCGTAGTACGCGTCTTCGAGACACGCCAGCCCTACATTGCCCGCTCGGCCGGGGGGACGGTGAATGTCGATCTCGATACTGCCCATCTGACGCAGGCCGATTTGCCGGCGGCGCAATCGGCGGCGTTGCTGCCCCTGGTGCTCGCGGACGAGGTTTTGGGCGTCCTCGACCTTCACAGTGCTGAGGAAATGGCCTTTGATCAGGATACCCTGCGCGTTTTGGAAGGCCTGGCCTGGCAGGTGGCGGTGGCGCTCGATAACGCGCGGCGTTTGAGCGCCGAAGATTCCGTCCTGGAGATGGCGAACCCATTCTTCCGCCTGACCCAGCGTTTGGGGACGGCGCATACCGAAGCGGAGGCTCATACCGCGATTTTGGAGCTGGTTCAGGGATTGAATCCCGGACGCGCCTGCATCGTGCAAAAAGTCGATGCAGCGTATCTCGTGACCGATTTGCGGGACGGGGCGTTGAATGTCCAGCGCATTGCCGAGGGAGACGCCGCCGAAAACTTCAGCGCGGCTCTGGCGCTGGGGATGACGTTGGAGAAACCGTTATCCATTCCCGACCTCAGCGCCCCGTCGGAATTGTTGGCAGCCGATTACGTCGATCTTTGCCGGCGGCTGGTGGAGGATACGGCGTTTGGGGGGCGAAGTCGTAGTCTGACCTTGATCCCCTTACGGGCGGGCGCGCACTTCTATGGCCTGGTGATGGTTGGCTTCGATGGCGCACACCGCAGCACAATCCTGGAGACGCAACTCTACCGCGTGATCGGCGAAGGCGGTAGCGTCACCCTGCAAAGGCTCGCGTTGCTGCGCGAAGTGCAGACACAGTTGGCGCAGGAACAGTGGCTGCGCGAATTCGGTGAGCGCGTGTTGCAGACCCCCGATTTTGAAACGATGTTGACGCAGGCCGTGCAGTCGCTTCAGGAAGTCGCGTATGCCGATGGCGTCATCGCTGCGCTGATCCCATCGCATCAATAAGTGAGTGTGGACGAGTGAAGCTATGAGCGAAAAACAAAGAGGCGCTTATTCTACCGAAGTCCGTGAATGGCAGAGCGAGTTACTTGACCGTGTCTTACGGATCGTGTTCGTGGTTGCCATACCTGCGCTTTTGATCGCCTCCTATTATGTGTGGAGAGATGGGCGTGCCTGGCTCATTCCTTTCTATGTTGGGGGGATCGTGCTGGTGGGCATCGTGCGGTTCTGGAAACGCGCGCCTTACACCTTGAAAACCGGTTTGCTGTTGCTGATTACCTACGGGCTGGTGATACTATCATTGCTGCGCGCGGGGCTGAGCAGTAGCGCGGGTATTTTCCTGGTAGGCTTTGCCTTTATCGCCACGATTTTCTTGGGACGGCGCGCCGCATTGCTCAGCATTGCGGTGATGGTGATCACGATGGGGATTTCCGGTTGGTTATTCTCGACCGGCGTGTTGACGATCCCGACCGAGGTTCAGTTGCTGTCGGCCAAACCGTCTGCCTGGCTTAGCTACACATTCACTTTGCTGTTGGCCGGCACGTTTTTCGTCGCCTCGCAGCTTTATTTGTTCCCGCGTCTCGCGGAGGCGTTGGTGCAAAGTAAGGAGATGACGCAGCAACTTGCGGCGGATCGTGAGCAAGCTGTGCGCGAAGCGCAAGTTAAGCAACGGCGCGCAGAACAGTTGGAGTGGGTGGCAAATCTGGGCCAGACGCTCACTTCACTGCGCCAGCGTGACGAGTTGGTCTGGCGGGTAGTGCGGGAAATTTCGGCAACCTTCGATATCTATCAAGTCAATCTGTTTCTTATGAATCGCTCCGGTGACACCCTCCTGCTGGCAGCGACTTCCGGCCAATTGGGCGAAGACTTGGCCCGTTTTGCCGCGACGGTGGCCGAAGTCCCTGTGGGGACGCGGAACGCGCTGGGACGGGCCGCGCAGTTGGGCAAGGAGCAGATGGCGCTCCCTCTGCCCGACCAACTGGTGCAATTTCCCGATAGCCGCGTGGAAATCAGCCTGCCGTTGAGCGTGCGCGGTGAGGTGTTGGGGGTGTTGGACTTGCACAGCACGCGCCCTGCTTTTACCGAGGAGGAACTGCAAATTTACCGCATTGTTGCCGGTCAGATGACGACGGCGCTCGATATGGTGCGCTCCCTGGAAGAGACGCGGACGCAGATACAGGAAATTCGCGCACGCTACGCGCAACACACGTTGGCTTCCTGGCGCATGCTCCTGCAAGCTACATCCGTGCAGTCTGTGGCGGGGGTGCAGATTGACGCCTCTCAGGTGACGGCGTTGGCGCAAGAGGCCATGGCAACTCGGCAGCCGTGCTCGACATGGCTTGAGACCGATGATATTTACCTGCTCGTCGTCCCCCTGGTGGCTCAGGAGGTCGCTTTGGGATATCTGGCTTTTACTCGCTCCGCCGCAAAAGGGGATTGGGATGTCAATACTCGTAATTTGATTGCGACGGCGGCCGAACGTCTGGCTGTGACGCTAGACAACACCCGTCTGCTGGTCGAAGCGCGGCGCCAGGCACTTTACGATGAACAACTGAGCCGTCTTGGCGATTTGATCTGGCAGACTCCCATGCCTGAAGTCATTATGGAACAGAGTGTGCGTGAATTGGGGCGCTTCCTCGGCGCGAGCGAAGCGCAGTTGTATCTGACGCTGGAAGGCGTTGGGCGGGACCCTGACGGGGTGTCTGCCCGTGTGGAAAATGGTTGAACGACAGGGTGTCGTCTGTTGACTTGAGTGCAGAGGGGCGTTGCTGATGAACTTAGCTGCAGAAGTCGAAATCTTACAACTTATCACCTGGCTGTTTGCGTTGGTTGAGGTGATCCTGGCCGGCTATACGTTGGCTCTCAATGCACGCCACTTTGCTAACCGTCACCTCAGTCTGTTGCTCATCCTGTTGGCCGCCAACAATATTGCCATGGGGCTGCTCGTGACAGCCGATAGCGTTGAGCAAGCGGCTCTGCCGACGTATCTGTTTGCGGCCACCGCGTATGCCATCCTCCCGGCCGCGGCGATTACTGCCGTCACGCTATTGCGACCGGCCTGGCTGACAGGGCCGCGGCGTTGGCTTTGGTGGATCTGCTACGTGGCCCTGGCGTTGCCGTTGGTGGTGACGGTGATCGATGTAGTCTTCGGCACGCGCTGGTGGTACCTGGGGGTGAATGTGGCGACCTATACCGGCGGTTACATACCGGTTCGGGAGTACGTCTCCCCGAGGTTGTATATGCCGGTTATCTTTGTGTACGGTTTCGTCTTCGGTCTGATCCCGCTTGTGGTGGCGTTCAGTGCGCTGCGGGACAAATCCGGCTCTCCTGCCCTGCGGCGCTGGGCATGGCTGATCCTGGTTGCGTCGTTGGCGGCGGCGTTGTTCCAGGCCGTCTTCACGCAGCTTATCCATCCTGTTTTCAGGGTAATGCTGGTCACGGTGATTTATGCGGGTGCATACGTCTACGTCGCACTGGCGCAGAGAGCGGCGGAGCATCGCCTCCAACGTGGACTGCTGCGCAACCGGCTGACGGTGCTGTTTATGGTGATCGCGTTGCCGGTTATGATTGCCGGCATTATCCTGACCAACGTGCAGGCGCGCACTTTACTGCACCACAGCGCCACGCGCCGCCTGGGTGCGATCGCGCACTTGCTGGTTGGCGGCGTCAATCTGCGGGGTGAGCTGTCGACGCAGAATCTTCAGGAAGTCGTGCGTCTGGCCGTGACGGAACTGGGCGAAACTGGCGTCATTTACGTTGTTGATCGGGATGATCGCGCGGTAGTCGATTCGCGGATGGACTTGACCTTGATCGCCGTGGATTCTCCGGTACGGGACTATAGCCAAAATCCGCCGGTACAGGCGATTCGACGTGGACAGGCGAACCAGTTGATTGTTTTCACGGACAACGAAGGGATTCGCTGGTGGGGGTATCCGACCGCCTTGAGTGGTGGGGGCTGGGTCGCTGTGGTGCAACAGCAGGAGGCCGTTATCACGCAGGATATGCAACGCTTTGCGACGCTTTCGTGGATTGTCATCGCTGCCGGCGGGGTCATCTTGTTGTTATTGGGATACTTCACCGTTCACGAGGCGTTCCTGCCGATCATTTCTTTGACGGAGACGGCCAGGGCCATTGCCGCCGGCGACTTGAACCGGGTGGCCGTCATCGAAAGTGAAGACGAAATTGGCACGTTGGCGGAGGCATTCAATGCGGTCACGGCGCGCTTGAATGAGCTGATCGCCAATCTGGAAACGCGCGTAGCCGAGCGCACGCGCGAAGTTGAGCGGCGCGCCGAGTACCTGTCGATCACCGGCGGCCTGAGCCGGGTGGTCGCTTCGATCCTGGATGTGGACACCCTGCTGGATCGGGTGGCGCACCTGATTTCCGAACGGTTTGGCTTCTATCACACCGGCATCTTTTTGATCGACGAGGCACGGGAATGGGCAGTGCTCCACGCGGTCTCTTCGGAGGGGGGGCTGCGCATGTTGGCCCGTGGACATCGCCTGCGGGTGGGAGAACAAGGCATTGTGGGCTACGTCTCTGGCACAGGCCGCGCCCGCATTGCGCTGGACGTCGACGAGGACGTAGTGTGGGTGAAGAACCCGGACTTACCCGCCACGCGCTCCGAAATGGCGCTGCCGTTGATCTTCGGACAGCAGATCATCGGGGTCTTGGACGTACAAAGCGAGAAAGCGGCTGCGTTTGGCACCGAGGATATCGCCACGCTGCGCATCCTGGCCGACCAGATCGCTGTGGCGATTCACAATGCGCAGTTGTTTGCCGAAAGCCAGCGGATGCTGCGTGAACTGCAACGTTCCTACGCCGAGGAAGTGCAGCGCGGGTGGGCGCTACGCGGGACGCCGGTGATTGGCTATCGCTACACGCCTGCGGAGACCACACCGCTGACGCGCACTGCGGTGCCAACGGCGCCCCAGGCGGTATCCGCCCCGTATGTGGACGCCGACAACACACTCTGGGTGCCGCTGCAACTGGCTGCCGGGCAGCATTTTGGCCTGTTGCGCCTGTGCCGCGCCGCGGCTCAGCCGTGGTCCGACCACGACGTGGCGTTTGTGACGCGCGCTGTGCAAGATATCGCGCAGGCGCTGGAAGTGGCGCGGCTACTGGAGGAGAGCCGCCTGCGGGCGTTACGGGAGGCGCAGGTCGGCGAGATCGCGGATCTGTTCACGCGCGCGTTGGATGTCGATACGATGTTGCAGACCGCCGTGCGCGAACTGGGACGCTTATCGGGTGTGGCCGAGGTCGCCGTCCACCTCGATTTCGGGGCGAGTTCTCGTCCATCGAGCTCGGATTTAAGCGCGGGCGAGGCGGTAGAGGCAGCCCGCCCGGCATAATTATGGAGACACCATCATGAACCATGATGAAGCACAAATACCTGCCGGTGGCAATTCCATCCCCCGCCGGGCACGGCCGGCTCTGGGGCTTGTGACGCATCGGGTGGGCGGGGCAACGGCCTGGTGGCTTGGCGCGGCAGAAGTAGCCCGGCAGCAGAACGTGGATTTGTTCATCCTGAATGCCGGCGAGATAGGAACGCAAGGCCACCTCGCGGATGAGCGACCCGATGCCGTACATCATCTGATCGATCCGCAGCGTCTCGACGGATTGATTTTAGTCCAATGGTGGCCCAGCCGGCAGGTTTTCGACACATTCTACGAGCGTTATTACCGTCCCTTGCCGGTGGTGAACCTGCACCGTAACTATGAAGGGTATCCCGGCGTGGCGGTGGACAACTATCAGAGTATGCGGGCTTTGTTGCGTCATCTGATTAAGGACCATGGCTACCGTCGTTTGGCCTACATTGGCGGTCTGCCGGATAACCCTTCGGCGCAGGCCCGGTATGCAGCTTATGTCGACGTATTGGCGGAATACGAGATTCCGCTGGATGAAACTCTTGTTCTCCCTGGGGACTTTTCACCGGAATCTGGCGTCTCGGCGATACGCATATTGCTGGACGAACGGGGTCTGCGCCCCAGACTTGATTTTGAAGCTATCGTGGCCTCGAATGACAATATGGCATTGGCAGCACTGGGGGAACTCCAGCGCCGGCATATCCGCGTGCCTCTCGATGTGGCCCTGACAGGTTTCGATGATATTGAGGATAGCGTCTATACCATGCCACCCTTGACTACAGTGCGCATGCCAAATCTCGAAATGGGGCGTGTGGCGACCGAAACCCTGCTGGCAGTGCTCCATGGTCAACCGGTGGATGAATCCACGGTAGTGCCTGGTGAATTGATCGTGCGCCAGTCGTGCGGCTGTTTTGTGTCGCCGCTGGCGGATGTCGGCGAAGTGTCCCAGATGCTTCAACCCGATGGTCTGCCTGAGGGACCACCCGCAGCTCCGCCCATAGTACCTTTACCAGAACTGCGGGCGCGCGCCATTGCCGAATTGTCGCAAAGCGTAGGTCCGGCGGCTGAAATCCTCGCTAGCGACTGGGCTGCGGAGCTGCTTGACACATTCAAGACGGCGATATTCAGCCCGCTGGAGGATGCGCGCGTCTCAGCCATGCGCTTATTGGCCGTTCTTTACGAAATCATGCGGCAATTGCATAGCAACGGCTACGATTTGATAGGGTTGGGACGGCGAATCCTTTTTACCCTGCGCCATACTATGCAGCCTACGGTTACTGAGCTTCCCCACATGCGGCGCGCTGAAGCCGTGTGGCAACAGGCGATGGCTTTCGTGACCGACGTAGCGCGCCAATTACAGGCGTCTCGACAGTATTACGGGGCAAGCTACATCGACAAGTTGCGTGCCGTCGGTGAGCGCCTGATCACGACCTTTGAGATGACGGAATTGCTTCAGTTGATGACGCGCGAACTGCCCCGCCTGAATATTCCCGGCGCCTACATCGCGTTGTATACGGAACCGACCCGGCAACTCGCGCGACTCATCCTGGCGTATAACGCGCAGGGCCGCAACCCGTTAGGAGTCGAAGGCCAGGTCTTCCGGGCGCGTCAACTGTTGCCGGAAGGTTTGTTGTTACCGGAGCAGCCGACGGTCCTGATCGTGGTGCCGCTCTACTTCCAGGATACGGCTCTGGGCTTTGCGCTTTTTGAAGCCAGGTCTGAGCAAGGTGAGGTCTATGAGACCCTTGGACGCCAGATCAGCAGCGCTTTGATGGGAGCGTTATTGGTCCAGCAGCAGGCAGAGGCGCAGCGCGATATGGATGCGGCGCGCCAGCGGGCGCAGGCGGCCTTGAGCGACCTGCTGACGACGCGCTCCATTTCTGAGCGGGTGCGCCAGGCGGCGGACACCGAGGCGATCCTGCGCGTGACGTTGGAGGCGTTGAGCCAGGCGCTTGGCGCTGAGCAGGGTGTAGCGCGGCTGGGAACGCGCGAGCAATTACTTGAATTCGCCGCCGAGGCTCGCACACGCGGTGAGGCCGGATTGGACTAGGAGCGATTATGGTTCTTCAGACAGGAACGCGCGGAATATCTCGAAAAGTCATACGTACTGCGGATAACGCGACAGGGCGACCGACCGTCGGGCTGTTGATCGGCGAAACCAATTCGTGGTGGGGACAGTCGTTGTTGCAGGGTGTGACCGACGCGGCCGAAATGTTCGATGTTGATCTGATCTGCTATGTCATCAGCCAAATACGGGATCGAGAACACCAACAGGGCAACGCCATCTACGCCCTGGTGAACGCCGATCTGTTGGATGGCGCCATTGTCTCCGGGAACATCGCCTATGCGGTAAAACCCGAAACATTCAGCAACTACGTTGATAGCCTCCGCGAAATTATTCCTCTGGTCGGCGTGGTGATGGCGCATGAAGACGTCCCTTCGGTCCTGGCCGATGGCTACAGCGGCATGTACGCTAATATCAAGCACTTGATCGAGGTGCATGGCTGTCGCCGGCTGGCCTTCATCCGCGGGCCGGTGGGCAACTTCGATGCGGATGAACGGTATCGCGCTTATACGACGCTGCTCGAAGAGTACGACATTCCGTTTAACCCTGATCTCGTAGAGGCCAGTAACTTCTCTGCCGGGCGGGTGGCGATGCAGGCATTGTGGCCACGGATGCAAGCCGTTCCGCGTGACGAGAGAGATACCGCGCCCTGGGCCGTCATCTCGGCCAACGACGATATGGCAATCCAGGCGATGACAGTGTTGCGCGAATATGGCCTGCGCGTTCCCGAGGACGTGATCGTAGTAGGCTTCGATGACTCTTTTGTTGCGCAGAACCTGGATGTTCCGCTGACGACGGTGCGGCAGCCGACGCAAGCGATTGGTCACCGGGCTATGGAGATGCTGTTACAGCGCTTGCGGGGCGAACCGGTCGAGCCAATCGTGAAGGTGCCGGCCGAACTGGTCGTGCGTCGCTCGTGTGGCTGTTTGCCGGCGGCAGCGCTGCAAATCCCTGTTGAGGCGCCGGCCGAAGCCATGGATCGGCCCATGCCGCCTTTCACCGGCCTTCCTGCCCCGATATGGGAGGCTTTTCTTGCCGGCGTGCAAGACGCGGCGTCCGAGGATTTCTTGCTCCTGCTCGATCAGGCTTTGCGCGAGGCGCATCAAACCGAAGGCAGCCTGGCCGACTGGCAGCGCCTGCTCACCGAGGCGCGCCGTCACATCCTCACCTACCTGCACGATCCCGTGGCTCGTCATCGCGCTGAAGACCTGCTCCAACAAGCGCGCTTGCTGGTGGGAGACGCAGAACGGCGTCAGGAGGCATATCGGCGTCAACTCTTCGAACAGCAGGAGACGCTCCTGGGGCAGATTGATACGACCTTGAGTACGACCTTGCATCTGGATGAATTGGCGCAGGCTTTGAATGGCTTGTTCCCGCGTATCGGCGTTGAGTGTTGTTTTGTATCGTTATATGAAAACGAAAACCCCCTGGCCGAACGCGCGCGCTTGCTGTTTGCTTATGACACTTATCGTCCCGGCGGTACGCCGGCGGTTGAACTGTATCCAGAGGGGCCATGGTTTGCTCCACCCCACTTGGTACCCAAACAGTTTCTGTTCGCGGAGCGCCGTCGCAACGTCATGGTGATGCCGCTTGTCTTGCAGACACACCAACTCGGCTTTGTGGTGCTGTGGGGGGGGCAGTATTGGCGACTGTATTCTCGGCTGACCCAGCGCCTGAGCGACGTGGTCTTCCGCGCGTTGCTGGCCCGCGAGCAAGAACGCGCTCAGTACGAAGCCGAAGCTGCTGAGCGCCGCGCCGAAGAAGCACTGCGGGACGTGCTGGTGGCACAACGGCGCTACGTTCACGGCGCATGGGAAGAACGGGCCGAGGCTGTGTCGGGATATTTCTACTCCGAAGAATCGCGGGGTGTCAGCGATACCGCCTGGCTCCCCGAAATGGCGGAAGCGGTGCAGCGTGGCGAGGTAGTGGTCACACAAGACCTCGATGGCAGGCAGACATTGGCCGCGCCGGTCATGTTGTACGGTGAGGAAATCATCGGCGTTTTGGGATTCAAGGCCCCGGATGCCACGACCTGGACCGAAGAGCACCTCACGCTGGTGCGGACCATCGCTACGGAAATGGCTCTGGCGCTGGAGACACAACGCCTGCTCTCGGACATTCAACGGCGCGCCTCACGGCTCCTCGCGGCGGCGGAAATTTCGCGGGTGACGACCTCTATCCTTACGTTGGACGAGCTGCTGCCGCGGGCAGTGGATTTGATCCGCGAGCGGTTTGATCTCTATTATGCCGGCATCTTTCTGGTCGATGAAAGCCAACGCTGGGCCATCTTGCGCGCCGGTACCGGTGAGGCCGGGCGCATGATGTTGGCGCGCAATCACCGGCTGGAGGTCGGTGGCAACTCGATGATCGGCGCGTGCGTTGCGCAGGGCGAGGCGCGGATTACGTTCGATACCCGGCGCGAGGCTTTGCATCGTCGGAATCCCTTATTGCCGGAGACGCGCTCCGAATTGGCGCTGCCTCTTATCAGTCGGGGGCGCGTGATTGGGGCGATGACCATTCAGGACACGCGACCGGGCGCTTTTACCCAGGAGGACATCACCATACTCCAGACGATGGCCGACCAACTCGCCAACGCCATCGAGAACGCCCGGCTGCTGCGCCGCATGGAGCAGAACATGCACGAACTCGAACTGGCGACCGGCCAACTGACCCGTGAATCGTGGCGCTCCTTCCTGCAGAATTACCGCCAGTCCTTTGGCTATCGCTATCGCCTGGTTGACGTTGAACCGGCGACTGATCTGTCGCCCGTAGCCGAGGCGGCCTTACAACAGCAAAAGACCGTCACCGCCCGCGTCGTCTCCACCAGCGGCGTTGAGGTTGACGAGGAAACCGGCAATATGCAGGGTGCGCTCAGTGTGCCTATCCGCGTGCGCAATGAAGTGCTGGGCGTGCTCGATTTGCGTTTTGACGATGTGGAAGTTCCTGCCGAGGTGGTTGTGCTGGTCGAACAAGTGGCAACTCGTTTGGGGGCGGCATTGGAAAGTGCCCGCTTATTGGAGGAATCGCGCCGCACCGCCACACGCGAGCAGATCGCGGCTCAGGCCATCAACAGGATGCGCGAGCGATTGGATATTGAGGCGGTGTTGCGGAACGCAGCCCGCGAGCTGCGCGACGCGCTGGACCTGTCAAGGGTCTCGGTGCGCCTGGCGCCGCGCTTTGCACCCGCCGGTGTGCCTGGGGATACACCCGTTCCCCCCAATGCTGAGGGAGCGTAACGCCGGGGGAAGGTTGCCCGCTCCCTCGAGAATTGCCTGAAGGACAAACAAACGATGACTGGCTTAACGACACTGCTCAAGTTCGAAAAGTGGCCCGTTTTCTACAAAACGCTGGTGATGATTACCGTCATCGTCGCGTTGATCTTGGGGATCGCCACCTTCATCCATACCGGTGTGTTGCGCGCCCGCGTGCGGGAGGAGATCGGCGCCAAGGTGGAAGCGCTGGCTGATGGCCGCATGGGATACATTGCCGATGCGCTGGTGGAGAAGCTGGTGTTGTTGCGCACCATGTCGTTGGATTCCTCGTTGGTCCTGGAAACACAACTGGCTAACGAGGAGTACAGCGGTAGTGCGGCGGAAATTGAAAGCGCGTTGCTGGAGATCGACAGGCAGTGGCTCATTTCCACTGATGAGAGCGAATTGATCCAGGCTCGCATCAACCCCGAACTGAACCGGGCGGCAGCGCGGTTGACGGCTTATGCCAGGACCTCACCCGCTCATGGTGAGCTCTTCATCACGGATCGCTATGGGGGCCTGGTGGCAGCCACCCGGCGCACTACGGACTATTACCAGGCCGATGAGACATGGTGGCAATCTGCTTACGACAGCGGGCTGGGGGCGTTTTACATTGGTCAACCCGTCTATGATGAAAGTGCCGGATACGTTGCGCTTCCGGTAGCCGTGCCAATTCACTCACTCTCGAACGATTCAGTGGTAGGTGTTTTGCGCTCCACGCTGAATATCGATTTTCTGGCTGATGCTTTCGAGATATCGGGCCAAGATCAAATGGGCGTCACGTTGACCAATGAGGAAGGCCTGATCCTGGCTGACTCAAACCCGCAGCACGTGGGCCAGCGTGTGCTCCCAGCATGGCTGGTGAACCTTGCCCGTGCCGGCGCAATCTGGTTTGAAGGCCGCGACGTAGAGGGAAAAAGATTAGTGATTGGCCGGGCCGCTCTTGACGATACGCTCATCCCCGAGGCAGCGATCGCCAATGCCGTTTATCGACTGAACTGGCACTTGTTTGTCTATCAACCACGGGGCGCAGCCTACGCCCGCATTCGAGGGGGAACCTGGACGATGATTGGCGTGCTGGCGGTGCTGCTGCTTGTCGCGGCGGCAGCGGTGTGGTGGGTGACGCGTTCCCTGAGTACGCCGATCACGCAACTCCGCGCCGTGGCTCGCCGTTGGCTGGCTGGCGACCGGAGTCAACGTGCCTGGGTCTACTGGCCTGATGATGTGGGAGAGCTGGCCGAAGCGTTTAACGCGCTGATAGGAAACATACAGGATTTGGAAGCGACGCTTTCCCGGCGCGCCATGGAGCGTGAACTCGAACAGAAACGCCGCGCCCGCGACCTGGAAGTGACTACGGCGGTAGGCGAAGTCATTTCGGTGACGGCTGAGATAACGGCGTTGAGCCAGCAGGTGGTTGATCTCTTGCGCGAACGATTCGATTTGTATTATACGGGACTGTATTTACTGGACGATACCGGCAAATGGGCGGTGCTTCATGCCGGCTCTGGCGACCCGGCGAAGCAGATGCTGGCGCAGGATTATCGGGTGGCGACCGGAGTTTGGGCGGTAGGACGGTGTGTGGCTGAAGGAAAAATGATCATTGCGCGGCATACCGATGCCGACAGTGCGGCTTTGTTCGACCGCTCACAGTTCCTCTACACGCGGTCTGTGATTGCCATGCCGTTGCGTTCGCGTGGGCAGATCCTGGGAGCTATCGAAGCGCATAGTTATCAATTGGATACTTTTAGGGCCGATGAGGCGGGCGAAGTTTCCCCTGTGGTTTTGCAGACCATTGCCGATCAGGTCGCCGTAGCCATCGACGGCTTGCGGCTGTACGCTGAACGTCAGGAAACAATGGAAAGCCTGCAACGCACGTATAGCCAGGTCACGCGCGAGGCATGGGAAGCTCTTTTAGCGGGGCGCGCTGCCGGCCCGGAAGGCTATCAGGCGGAAACGCGGCGCATTGTGCCGTTGGCTGCCGCGCCTCCGGAGGCGTGGGAACCGGCTGCGCGCGTGGCCTGGTCTGAGGGACGTGTTGTAGTGGATCAAGGCGCCGCCGGGCAAACGGCGGACGGTGCAACATTCTCACTGGCGTTGCCGATTCGGCTGCGCGATGAAATCCTGGGCGTCGTCGAGGTACGCAAACGGCCCGATGCCGGCGAATGGAAGCCGGATGAAATTGCCCAATTGGAACAGCTCGTCGGGCAGCTCGGCCTGACGTTGGAAGTTTCCCGTTTCTATCAGGAGTCGCGGCGCGCGGCGGCGCGTGAGCAACTCCTCCGTGAAGTCTCAGAGCGCATCCGGGCGGCCGTCGATGTCGATACGGTGATGCGCATCGCGGCTCAGGAGGTCGGCGCGGTGCTCAAACGCCCGGTCTTTGTCTACATGGAGAATACGGTTGCCGCTGAGGGGAGAAACGGCGATGATGAATAATCACAACACACACCACCTTGCTACCGGGGCGCATCCGCGTGCGGAACGGCCCACGATCGCTTTGTTCACCTATGGCCTGATGGACACCATCAGTCAGGCGGTGTGGTTGGGCATGGAAGACGTGGCACGCGAGCACGATGCCAATCTGATCTGTTGTTCTGGGGGAGCGTTACATATTGCCCCCAACGCGGTAGAGCCTGCCAATGTGCTCTATGACATCATTGGTACCGGTCGTGTGGATGGTCTCGTGATCTGGGCGGGCGTCTTACATAGTGTAGACCTTGACACCGCGTATGCTTTCTGCCGGCGTTATGCCCCCTTGCCAACTGTGAGCCTCGGCTTACAGGTTGCGGGCATTCCCGCCGTGTTGGTGGACAACTACATGGGCATGTATAGTGCCGTCGAGCACTTGGTGGCGGTTCATGGCTATCGCCGGATTGCCTTTGTGCGTGGCCCGGAAGGGCACGAGGAAGCCGAGGATCGTTATCGCGCCTATCAGGATGTGTTAGCCGCTCACGAGATTGCCTTCGATTTATCCCTCGTCACACCGGGGAACAACCAGCGCTCTGCCGGTGTGGAAGCGGTTAAATGGCTGTGTGATGAACGGCAACTGCGCCCGCATGACGATTTCGAGGCCATAGTCGCCGCCAACGACAACATGGCCTTCGGGGTGCTGGAGGCACTGCAGGCGCGTGGGGTGCGGGTGCCTGAGGATGTGGCCGTCGTGGGATTTGACGATTTCGAAGAAGGACGGCACACTTCTCCACCGCTTACTTCTGTGCCGTGGCCTGGGTACGCGCAGGGACGCCAGGCGGCGGAATTGCTACTGGCGCTGATTGAACATGCTCCGGTGCCCGCCGTGACCCACGTGCCCACCGACCTGGTAATCCGCGAATCGTGCGGCTGCGTGATCCCCGCCGTGCAGCAGGCCGGGATGACCCCGCTGACTGTATCCGAGCAGGACGCATTGGCGACGTTGGCTGCTGAGCGTGACGCGGCTTTGGACGAATTGGTGTTGGCCATGCGAGATGCCGGCACACAGTCGATGGTGTTGGATCGCGCGCTCCTGGCCGAGTTGTGGAATCTTTTCCTGACCATGCTTGACCCCACGTCGAACGGGAACTGCCTGCCCGCCTTGCTCGCCTTGATCCGCCGGACTACTGACGCCGGCGTCGATGCCAATACCTGGCATGCCGCGTTTTCCCTGTTACGCCGTCGTGCGCTTGCGCACGTGGCCTCTGATGTATTGCGCTCACGCCTGGAAAGCCATTGTCACCAGGCGCGTGTGCTTATCAGCTATGAGGTTCACCGTACGCTGGCGCGCCGAGCCTTGCAGGTGGAGAATCGGGCGGGTCAATTACGCGCTGTTGAGCAGGCGCTGATAATGGCGACGGACCTGGATAATTTTGCGGAGGTGCTGGTGCAGCAGCTTCCCACGTTGGATATCCCTGGATGTACGGTCGCCCTCTATGAGGGTTCTGAGCAGCCGACACTGGCCCGCATACTCACCGCTTACAATGCGCGCGGGCGCGTGGTGCAGGAAATGCCTGTATTCGCTACGCAGATGTTGTTGCCGGAAACGCTCTGGCCATCTGACCGGCGCTTTAGCCTGGTCCTCTCGGCGTTGTATGTGCGTCAGGAGCAGTTAGGATACGTCTTGTTTGAGGTTGGCCCACGCGATGGCGCGCTGTACGGTGCGTTGCGTGAGCAGCTCAGTATCGCCCTGCATACAGTACGCTTGATCGAGGAAAATCGCCGCAGCCAGGTGTCGCTTGCGCAAGCCTATGCCGCCGTGGAGCAGCAAGTGCAAGCGCGCACGGCCGAGTTGCAACGCGAAATCGCCATCCGCGAGACGTTGTATGAACGACGGGCGCTCCAGGTGCAGACCAGCACACAGATTTCGCAAGAACTGGCTGGCGTTCCGGCGTTGGATGATTTGTACCGCCTGGTGGTCACGTTGATCAAAGAACGTTTCGATTACTATCACGCGCAAATCTTCCGTTATGACCCAGAAATCGATGCTCTCCGCCTGATCATTGGCTATGGCGAGGTGGGACAGCGCATGCTGACCGAGGGACATCAGATTGAGATGGGCATGGGCGTGGTCGGAAGGGCCGCCGAGACAGGCCAGCCTGTCCTGGCGACCGATGTGACGCGGGATCAGAATTGGCGTCCTAACCCCCACCTGCCGGAGACGCAGGGCGAACTGGCCGTGCCCATCCGCCTGCGCGATCAAGTGTTCGGTATCCTGGATGTGCAGAGCGCGCAGGCAGGTGCGCTAACCCTGGACGATCAACTGCTGTTACAGCAGTTGTGCGGGCAGATTGCGATTGCGATTGAGAACACCCGCCTGCGTGAGGAAATGGAAGGGCGACTGGAAGCCTTGAATTTGCTCCAACAGTCGATGTCCCGCGCGGGGTGGGAGGCATTGCGTGAGCAGCGACGCGGCCTGTATGGCTATGTGTACGATGGCAAGGCTATCCAACCTCTGGTGCAATCGCCGGAGGCGACTCGCGAAGTGTATGTGACGCCGGTTGCTGTGCAGCAGGAAATCGTGGGGCAACTGGCCGTACAGGCCGACCCTGAACGCCCGCTTACGGCAGACGAGCGGATGTTGCTGGATGCCATCGCGGAGCAGCTGGCCGCGGCGTTGGATAGGGCGCGGCTGTTTGAAGACACCCGGCGCAGCGCCGTGCGAGATCAGATCCTCGGTGAACTGAGCACGCAGATGCGCACCTCGTTGGATATTGACCAGGTGCTGCAAAACGCCGTCCGCGAAATGGTCAGCACGCTGAACTTCGCGCGCGTCGAGGTGCGGCTGAGCGGCGAAGAGCTGGAAGAGACCGGCGTAGAGGAGGTCAACGCATGAATGTCCTGTTAACGGCTCAGGGATTGCAGGCCATCACATGGTTTGCCGGTTTGCTGGCGTTTATCCTGGCCCTGTATATGCTGTTGCTTAATACTCGCCACACAGTCAACCGGCACATGAGCCTGTTTATGTTTTTGCTTGCCGTCTATGCCTTTGCGTTGGGGGAGTTGGTCGGCGCAACGCATATCGATCAGATTCAGACGCCGTTGTTACTGTTGGCGATCACGTCAGGTTCGCTTCCGACGGCGATGTTGCTGTCCACGATCGTGCTGCTCGCGCCGCACTGGACGCGGGGACGCTGGCGTTGGATGCGCTGGCTGTTATATGCCTTCATGCTTTTGCCTGTGGTGTTGACGGCCAGCGATGTGCTGGCCCAGACGAAGTTTTGGTACAGCCCTTATACCATTACGACCTACACCGGTGGCTATATCCCCCCCGAGTATATACAGGGCAGTGTCGCGAGGCTATTGTGGCCGTTTTACCGGTATGGTTTATCGGCGCTGACCTTGCTTTTTGCCTTGTGGGTGTTGTTGTATCGCCAGACAACGCCCATAACGCGCCGGTTCAGTGTGATCTTGGCGGTGGGCCTGGGGGTGGCTGATTTAGCGTTTTTTGCGTTACCGCGCAACCTGATACCCGGCGTGCCGTCGACGGCTTCCATTGTCATCATCATCATCATCTATACCTATGTGGCGTTCCGGCAGATGACGGTCGAGCGGCGCTTGCAGCGCGGGCGTTTACGCACGCGGTTGGTCCTTCTTACGCTGATCGTTGCCCTGCCGATTCTGGCCGGGGTGATGGCCTTTGTGCTGATCCAGTCGTTAGCAGTGATGGAAACGCAGGCTTTCGAGAAGCTGAAAGCGACCAATAAACTTGTGGCGACCAATGTGCAACTCTGGTTGGATTTCAACACGCGTGCTTTACAACAGTTGGTGACTTTGCCGCAGATACGCAGTATGGACCCGGAGCAGCAAAAACCCATTCTGCAGGTCATGGAAACCGTCTATCCTTACATCTATCTGGTCAGCACTACCGATCTTAAGGGTATGAATGTCGCCCGCAGCGATGACGCGCCGTTGACTGACTACAGCGACCGCGAGTGGTTCAAAGAAGCGCGTCTTGATGTGGTGAATTATGAAGTGGTTATCGGGCGCACCAGTGGCGAGCCAGCGTTGGTCGTTGCTACCCTCATTCGCGAGCGCGGCCCTGTTCCGATTGGCGTGGGGATGTTTGCCACCACACTGGGTCAACTCTCCGATGAGATTGCGGAGACCCGCTTTGGCGACACCGGCATCATTTATGTCGTCGACGCGCGGGATCGGGTTGTCGTGCATCCCGATGCGGCCATCGCCAATCAGATTTTGGATATGCACGATTCTCCGATCATCACCAAAATGCGTCTCGAAAGGCAAAACGAATTTGACTTTGTCGATGCCGATGGCGTGCGCTGGCAGGTCTATGCGCAGGTCTTGGATAACGGATGGGGCGTTATCGTGCAGCAAGAGTGGAATGAGCTGCATCGCCCCTTGCTCAATATCGGCAGGGCCGGCGTGACGGTGGCGGTTGTCGGCGCGATTTTGCTCGGCGCATTGATGTTCTTCACGATGCGTCAGGCCTTTATGCCTGTCGAGGCGCTCACCGCTACTGCCGCGGCAATTGCGGAAGGCGACCTGACGCGCGTAGCGCCGGTCTTGAGCGAAGATGAGTTGGGCGTTCTGGCGAACACCTTCAACAGTATGACCGCCCAGTTGCGTGAGTCCATCGACACGTTGGAGCAGCGGGTGGCCGCGCGGACTGCCGATCTCGAACAACGCTCGGCGTACCTGCAAGCCTCGGCGGAAGTGAGCCGTGCGGCAGCGTCGATCCTGGATCCCGACACGTTGATCCAGCAGGTAGTCGATTTGATTCGTGAACGTTTTGACCTGTACTACACCGGCCTGTTCCTGCTCGACGAAACCCGCACGTGGGCGGTGTTGCGTTCGGGCACGGGAGAGGCCGGGCGGGCGATGCTGGCGCGCCAGCACCGTATCCGCGTCGGCGAAGGGATGATTGGGTGGAGCATTGCGCACGCCGAAGCCCGAGTGGCGTCGCACGCCGAAGTCGATGAGGTGCGCGTGGTCAACCCGGAGTTGCCCGATACCCGTTCGGAGGCAGCCTTGCCGTTGCGCTCGCGGGGTGAGGTGCTCGGCGCGTTAAGTGTGCAGAGTGCTCAGCCCGATGCCTTTGATGAAGCGACGTTGACCGTGCTGCAAACCATGGTCGATCAGGTGGCGATTGCCATCGACAATGCGCGCTTGCTGGCGCAAGCGCAGGAATCCCTTGAGGCCGAGCGCCGGGCCTACGGTCTGCAAATGCGGCAAGACTGGGACCTGGTGGCCCGTACCCGCGCCGTGAAGGGTTACGTCGGTGCTCGTGCCGTGACCGATACAAAGGAGGTGACGCTCTTCCCCGCTCAGGGGGACTGGAGCCCCGAAATGCGCGTCGCCTGCCGTACTCGCCAGAGTGTGCGGGGGTATTCTGACGGAATGTCAACCCTGGCTGTGCCCATCCTGGTGCGTGACCAGGTGGTGGGGGTGCTGAATTTCAGCAAGAGTCAGGATGCGCCGGGGCTTTCCGCGGACGACACCTGGACTCAGGAAGAAGTGAACTTACTCGAAGCGCTGGCCGGGCAGATGGGCCAGGCATTGGAAAGCGCCCGCCTTTACCGGCAGACGCAGCTCCGCGCCGCCCGTGAAGGCGTAATTCGTGAAATCTCCGACCAGATGCAACGCGCTCCCGATCTGTCGGCGCTGGTGCGCATCACGACCGAAGCACTGAACAAGACCCTCGGTGGGTCGCGCGTTTACGTGCGCTGGGGCGTTCTGGCGCAAGACGCGGCCCAAACCGCACAACCCGATCAGCCACAGCCTGATGGAGGCAACCATGGCGAAGCAGAGTAGAAGTTCGGGCGGCAGTTCGCCCCGCACAGAACCGACAGTTGCGCCTGCCTCGGTGCAGCGGCGGCCCACGCTGGGCTTCTTTATCGACCGGCTCGCACCGGGATACCACAATGCCATCTGGCAGGGTGTTGAGTCGTTGGCGCGAGAACGGGATGTCAATTTGCTCTGTTTCGTCGGCGGCGCTTTGCACGACCGGCCGCATCCCGAAGATATTGACAACGTACTCTACGGCTTGATCGACAAAGCGCATTTAGATGGATTGATCATTGCTGCTGGATCGTTGGGCACGGGAGGCAGCCAGGCGCAACTGCAGGCGTTTTGTGAACGTTACCGGCCTTTGCCGATGGCCAGTATTGCCATACCGCTGACCGGCATCCCCAGTGTGCTCGTGGATAATGACCACGGCATCCGCGAGCTGATGATCCACTTGATGGATGTGCATGGCTACCGGCGTATCGCCTTCTTCCATAAGCAGGAAGGGCACGCGGAAAATGATGCGCGCTATAATGCTTACGTCAGTGTGTTGGCCGAACATGGCATTGCGGTTGACCCCAACCTGGTCATTCCCGGTATTCACTACACCACGCCTGCGACCGGCATCCGCCTGTTGTTCGATGAACGCCAATTGCGTCCGCGGATTGATGTGGAGGCTTTGATTGCTAACGATGATGGGATCGCGCTCGAAATAGTGGCTAACTTGCAGGCGCGCGGCATCCGCGTTCCCGATGATGTGGCGGTCGTCGGCTTTGACGACATTGAGGAGAGCCGTTACGCCATCCCCACGCTGACCACGGCGCGCCAGCCTTTGCACGAGCAGGGCCGCCGGGCGGTGGAACTGGTGTTGGCCCAACTGCAAGGCGAAACGGTCGCGCCACAGATCAATTTACCAACCCGGTTGATGGTGCGCCAGTCGTGCGGTTGTCTGGATGCGGCCGTGCGGAACGCGGAATTTCATGGCGCAGAGATCCTGGCTGAACCCGCCACCTCCTTCCCGGAGGCCATGGCGGCGCGCCGCGACATGCTGCTTTCTGACATGGTGGGGGCGATCACCGGTTTGCCGGTATCTGCCGATGCCTCGGCGACCACCCTGGCGCGCGTCGGTCTCTTGGTCGACGCCTTCATCGCTGCGGTGGAGGCTGAAGATACGACGCATGCCTCCGAGTCTTTTTTGCACGTGCTGGATGACATCGTACGCCGGACATTGCTGGAACAGGGCAGCGTGACAGCCTGGCAGAACTGCATCTCGGCGCTGCGCTCCCATGCGCTTCTCTGCGCCGGTGCAGGGGCGGCGGCCCGGCGCATCGAGGGTTTGCTGCAACAGGCGCGTGTGCTGCTCGGCGGCGCTGCGCAGCAAGCTCAGGCACGCCGGCGCTTGCAAACGGTCCAGCGCGAAAGTGTCTTGCGCGAGATCGGGCAGGTGTTTGTCTCTGCGGGTGTGCTCGATGATCTGTTGAACGCGATGACTTCCGGATTGCCCCGGCTGGGCATTCCCGCTTTCTATCTGTCGATGTATACCGGCCTGAAAGCGCCAAAAGAAACGCCCCGGCCGTCTACGATGTCCCAGATGTTACTGGCCTTCGATCATACGCGCGGATTGGAGCAGCGCGCAAAACAACGCTATCCTGCGCGTGATCTTTTACCGCCGGGATTGCTCCCCGCAGACCGGCGCTATAGCCTGGTGATTCAACCTCTCCATTTCTGGGACGAACATCTCGGGCAGGCGTGTTTTGAAGTTGGTCCCCCTCAGGGTGTCATTTACGACACGTTACGTATGCAGATCAGCAGCGCGTTAAAAGGGGTGCTGACCACCGAACGGTTGGCCGGTCGCGCTCTGCAATTGCAGACCGCCGCTGAAGTCTCTCGCGCGGCCAGCGCCATGCTCGACCCCAATGAACTGATCCGGCAAGTCGTGTCGTTGATCTGCGATCGATTTAACCTCTATTATGTCGGCCTGTTCCTGGTGGAAGCGGACCCGGCTGATCCCACCGTGCAATGGGCCGTCTTGAAAGCGGGTTCAGGCGAGGTTGGCGCGCGAATGGTGGAACAGGGACACCGCTTGCAGGTGGGGGGTACGTCGATGATCGGCTGGTGTATCGCCAACCGCCAGGCACGTATTGCCCAGGACGTCGACCTGGACGTGGTGCGTCGCCCGCATCCGCTGCTGCCCGACACGCGATCCGAGCTGGCTTTGCTCCTGATCAGCCGCGGCGACGTCATCGGTGCGTTGACGATTCAGAGCACGCAAGAGGGCGCCTTTACTGCTGAAGACATTGCCGTTCTGCAAACCCTGGCAGATCAGCTCGCCAACGCCATCACCAATGCCCGGTTGTACGAAGCTTTGAAATTCGAGCAAGACTTGATGAATGCCTTGATGGACAATATCCCGGATCACATCTACTTCAAAGATCGGGAGAGCCGCTTCCTCCGTGCCAGTCGTTCGCAAACCGATCGTTTTGGGTTGAGCGATCCGGCGGATGTCGTCGGCAAAACCGACTTCGATTTCTTTACCGAGGAACATGCCCGCCCCGCTTATGAGGACGAGCAGCGTATTATCCGCACCGGTGAGCCGATCCTGGGACTCGAAGAGCGCGAGACATGGCCTGACCGGCCTGACACCTGGGTCTCGACGTCGAAAATGCCGCTGCGTGACCGCGAGGGCAACATCATCGGCACGTTTGGCATTTCGACGGATGTTACGCAGCGTAAACTCATCGAAATTCAGTTGGCCGCGGAACGCAACCTGTTGCGCATGCTGATTGACAACCTGCCAGACCACGTCTATGCCAAAGACGCCGAGAGCCGATTTACGCTCGCCAATATATCTGTTGCTCACCACATGGGAGTAGCCACGCCGGATGAACTGATCGGCAAGAATGACTTTGACTTTTATCCGCCAGACCTGGCAGAGCGTTATTATGCCGACGAACAGGCCCTTATGCGGTCAGGGCAATCTTTATTCACGCACGAAGAATTCACTCAGGATCCCGCCGGGCAACCCATGTGGACCCTGACCACCAAAGTGCTTTTGCGTGATAATGAAGGAAAGGTCGTCGGATTGGTAGGCATAGGTCGTGATATTACAGAGCGCAAACGCGCTGAAGCACTGATGCTGCGGCGCGCCTTACAGCTCCAGACGGTGGCCGATGTCGCCCGACTGGCAAGTGAAGTGTTGGATGTAGATACTCTGACGCAGCAGGCCGTGGATTTATTACGCAAGCAATTAGACCTTTACTATGCGGGCTTGTTCCTGGTGGATACCACAGAGCCCCCGGCCGAGTTTGCCAGCGCGCCGCGGCGCCAATGGGCCGTGCTCCGCGCCGGCACCGGCGAAGCCGGCGCGCAGATGATTGCCCGCCGGCATCGTCTGGAAGTCGGTGGTAGCTCGATGATCGGGCAGTGTGTGGCGACGGGAGAAGCGCGCATCGCGTTGGATGTGGGCGCCGAGGCCGTGCGGTTCGACAACCCGCTGTTGCCGGAAACGCGCTCGGAACTGGCGTTGCCACTCAGGAGCCGGGAGGGCGTTATCGGTGCGCTGACCATCCAGAGTACCGAAGCCGCCGCGTTTAGCCAGGAAGATATTACGGTACTGCAAGCGTTGGCCGACCAATTAGCCAATGCCATCGAGAACATCCGGCTGTTCGAACGAACGCAGACCGCCCTGCGCGATCTGGAAATGGTCCAACGCCAGTATGTGCGTGAAACCTGGAGCGGGCGTCAGGTGTCGACCTTGTTCACGGATTACGAGGTGACGCGGCCTGGTGTTCCTCCTTTGCAGGATGTCAATGTTTTGCCCGAAATACAAGAGGTTTTGACCCGCCAGGAAGCGGTCGCCTTATCCGGCAACGCGCCGGCGCTGGATCACGCGGCGCTGGTTGCGCCGATTTCGCTGCGCGATCAGATCATCGGCGCGTTGGGCATCCACGACGAAGACCAGAAACGACGCTGGACGGAGGATGAGATTGCCCTGGTAGAGACGATCGCCGAGCGGATGGGCATTGTCGCCGAAACGTTGCGCTTGCTTGAAGAGACCCAACGCCGCGCTGCGCGTGAGCGCCTGACGCGCGAGATCACCGATCAGATTCGTGGGGCGCTCTCGGTCGATGAAGCGATTCAACGCGCGCTGCAGCAACTGGGCCAGGCACTGGAGGCCGACATGCTGGCGCGTATCGAGATCGCGCGTGCTTCAAAATAGAGAGGGATGTTAATGAACATTCAATCATCACCCGTTGAGATGCAAGAACAAGCCCGGCGCATTCGGACGGCCCAGGTGGTCATTCAAGCTTCGATGGTTGCGGCATTGGTGAGCTTGATTGTCTTTGTCAATCTGCTGTTTGCCACACCACAAGCCTCAAGTCTTTATCTAGTGGCGGTAGCTCTGGGGTTCCTTGTATGCAACGGGGTCAGTTTGTGGCTGCTCCGCCGTCAACGACTGAATCAGGCGATCACATTTTTCCTCATCGCGTTGCTGGTTGGTCTGACGGCAGCGAGCTATTTTCTCGGTGGCATTACCGGACCGGCCACCGTCGGTTTTTTGATGGTAGCGGTGATCGGTGGTCTGATCGGGCGGACGCGGGCGTTGCGTCATGCTTCCATCACTGCCGGTGTTGTCTATCTGACCCTGGCAATTCTGGAAGCCACCCGGCTAATACAGCCGGTGCCTGTGCCTGCTGCTACCGGCTGGCTCATCGAAATCGTTTTCTTTCTAGCAGTTTTTACTTTGACGGTTCTGGTTTCGGGCATATTCATTCGTCAGACCGAACAGGCAATTACTGCCGAGCGGCAGCGTGGCCTTGAACTGGTGCAAGCCGGCCAGCAGGCCGCGGAACTGGCGGCGGCCGAGCGCGAAGCCCGCGAGCGGGAGGCCCGCGCCGCGCTGCATATTCGTGAGACGGTGGCCGGTTACGTCGATTATTTGTCGCGGGTGGCTGCCGGAGAATACACAGCGCGCGTCGATGTGGGAGAACTCGACGAGGACGTTGAAGGCGACCGTGAATTGCATGCCCTGGGCGAGTATCTTAACACGACCGTGGATGCGCTGGTGGCGGCGCTCACGCAGGCCCAGGAGGTGCAGCGCCGCTACACAGAGCAGAGCTGGCAAGCCGTTGTGGAAGCCGGCCGTGTGCAACCGGGCTTTGCCTATCGGCAGAATCAGATTATCCCAACGACGGAGTGGTTACCGCAGATGACTGAAGCCGTGGACAGCGGCGCGCCCGTGGCGCAGGCCGACGGGGCTGCTGTGCCGTTGGTCATCAATCGGCAGGTCGTGGGTGCCCTTGGTGGGCAGCATCCCGATGGCCGGCCCTGGACCGAGGAAGAGCTGTCCTTGATCGAAGACGTCACCGGGCAACTTGCGCAGACCATCGAGAGCTTGCGCTTGTTCGATGAGACGCAGCGCCGTGCGACTCAGGAACGATTAGTCTCCGCAGTTACCGGCCGGATACGTGAGACTTTGGATGTGCAGACCGTCTTGCAGACTGCGGCGCGCGAGATTGGGAAAGCGTTGGGACTTCTCGCCCTTGATGTGCGGTTGGATACGGAGAAACAAGCGTGAGTGCAACTGGAGTGTATCTGTATGAAAATGGATAACACAAAATCAACTGAGCGGATATACTCCCCCTTGGCGGAGGATATCCGGCTCTGGCGCCAGGAATTGATCCGCCGGGTATTGCGGGTGATGCTGATCTTTGGGGCCCTGATGTCCGCTGTTGGCTCCTATTCCGCTTACTCGCGCGGCCTTCTTTGGGCTATGGGCGTCTATATCGGGGTCTATATTGTTCTGGTGTTGCTGACGCTATGGCGGCAGGCGCCTTACACGTTGCAAGTTGCGGGAATCCAATTGATACTTTACGCCATCGCCGTTGTTGTTTTTGTCTCGCGGGGACTTGGCGACAGCAGCCGGGTTTATTTGCTGACGATGGTCTTTATTTCCGCGCTCTTTTGGGGAATGCGGGCGGCGCTGCTCACGCTTGGCCTTGTCTTGGCGACGATGCTGGGGATGGCCTGGGCCTTTACCGGCGGGTATCTCGTTGCTGCTGAGGTTGTTTCGACCGCTTGGGATGCCTGGATACCGCTGACCCTTGAAGTAGTGAGCATGGGAGTCTTCATGATGCTCTTGTTGACCTCTTATACGTCCCGCTTTAATACTTATGTGACCCGCAGTCGTGAACTGGCTCAAGCTCTGGAACAAAACCGGGCCGATCTGGCGTTACAGGTGGCAGAGCGCACGTCTGATCTGGCTAAGCGCAGTAGGCAGTTGGAAGCCGCCACCGCCGTCGCGCGCGAAGCCGTGACCATCCAGGATGTGGAAACGTTGTTGAAACGCGCCGCGCAACTCGTCTCGGACCGTTTTGGCTTCTATCATACCGGCATCTTTTTGCTTGATGCGGCAGGTGAATATGCGGTGTTGCGCGCCGCATCTTCGGTGGAGGGACAGCGCATGCTGGCGCGTGGCCACCGCTTGAAAGTAGGAGAGGTCGGCGTCGTCGGTTATGTGACCCGGGCGGGCGAACCGCGCATTGCCCAGGACGTGAGCGCGGATGCCTTCTATTACGCCAATCCGGAGATGCCTGCGACGCGTTCTGAGATGGCGCTCCCCCTGCTGGTGCGCGGCGAGGTCATTGGGGCGCTGGATGTGCAGAGCGTCGAACCTGCAGCCTTCTCACAAGATGACGTGGAGGTCTTGCAGGCCCTGGCGGATCAATTAGCCACCGCGATTGAAAATGCGCGGCTCCTTGCGGAATCCCAGGCTGCTCTGGCGGCAGCCCAGCGCGCCTATGGCGAGGCCAGCCGCACGGCCTGGCAGGAACTGCTGCGCACCCACGGCCGTCTGCTGGCGCGTTACGACCCGCACGGACTTTTACCTGCGGAGGATGGTACATTGTCCGCAGAAACAGAGCCGGCGTCACGCGCGTCTGCCATAGCTACCGAACCGGACAAGCTTCCCGATAAGTTGACTGTTCCCCTTGAAGTGCGCGGGCAGGTCGTCGGTGGACTTGATGTCTATGTGCCCGCGGGGACGCAGTGGACGCCAGAGCAGCGCGAGCTTCTGGATGCATTGGTCGAGCAACTGAGCGTTGCTCTGGAAAGCGCACGGCTGTATCAAGATACCCAACGCCGCGCAGCTCAAGAGCGATTGGTCAGTGAGGTCACGGCGCGGGTGCGCGCCACGTTGGATATGAATACGATATTACAGACCGCCGTCCGCGAAATTGCACAGGCATTGGACGCGCAACGGGCCGAGCTAAGACTGGGAACCGGTTCACTTTCCGGCTCAGACAAAGGGAGCATCGGCAAATCAGGAGGTGAATAACATGTCAGGTCATAGTCGAGCACAGCATAAAGTGGGATGGACGTTGCTTGTTGGGGTCATCGTGCTCAGTTTGCTGTTGACAGGGTGTGGCGGAAACAGAAAGAAAACCTACACCATCGGCGTGATCCTTTATGCGCCAACCCTTGAATTTACCCTGACAGGTTTCAAGCAGGGCATGACCGATTTGGGCTACATCGAAGGAGAAAATGTCACCTATATTTATGCAGGTCCAATCGATAGTATCGACAAACTTGCCGGTGTAGCGCAGGATCTGGTGAAGGCTAAAGTGGATCTGATTTTAGCGATCTCGACCCCTGCGGCTCAAGCTGCGCAGGCTGCTACAACTGATAACAACATCCCTGTCGTCTTTGCCCCTTTGACGGATCCGGTGGGGGCCGGTTTAGTTGACAGTCTCATTCGACCGGGAGGCAACCTCACCGGCGTGACTTTCGGTGTGCAGGAAGCGCGCCGTCTGGAATGGTTGACCAGAATAGCTCCACATGTGAAACGTGTTTATATTATACATAATCCCGATGACAACAGCGCCAACCTGGCCCTGCGCACTGTCACTGCCACAGCCGCTGGTCTGGGACTTGAACTCATTACGCGTGAGGCACGGAATGCTGATGAGGTGAAATCTGCACTGGCTGAGCTGCCTGAGGACGCCGACGCGCTCTATTTGCTACCCGATAGCAAAACCGAGGCGAGCCTGTTGGATATCCTGGCGGTTGCTAACGCTCGTCGCTTGCCTACATCGGTGGCGAATGTTGAGCGGGTGAAAGATGGCGCATTATTCACCTTCGCATTTAAACAGGATCGGGCAGGACAACAGGCCGCTCGCCTGGCCGATCAGATACTGAAAGGTGCTAAACCGGCAGACCTGCCTGTGGAAACGGCAGAGTTCTTTTTAGCCATCAACTTGAAGACGGCGCAGGCCATTGGCCTCACAGTGCCAGATGATATTCTCAGTCAGGCCGATACGATTTATCGCTAGACTTTGATCGGTGGTTCTCAGGTGCTCCGCCTTCGCGGGTTGGATGATTTAGAAAGGTATACGATATGCGCCAAAGTATTCGTGCACGCTTGATCATCGTCTTCGTCGGGTTGGCCATTGGCCCCCTGTTGGTGGTTGGGGGGGGCTTGGGCTGGCTGAGCTATACGACGCTGCAACGGCAGGCGCTGGTATTGCAACAAGAAGCAGCCACACGTGTGACCAGCCAGGTGACGGCTTTCTTCAAGGAACTGGAAAATGAATTGCGGTTCACCCTTCAGGCGCAGCGTCTGCAGGAGCTGGATCCGGAGCGCCAGCGGAGTCTTTTATCGAATTTGCTCGCCTACGAGAGTGCCTTTGATGAGCTTCACCTGATTAGCAGCCAGGGGCTGGAAGAGGTGAGCGTCTACCGCGTTGGTTTGATGCCCTCTGCCGTGGTTGATCGCTCGCGGGCTGATGAGTTTGTCATTCCAAAAAACACCGGCCAAATCTATTATGGCCCTGTGCGTATCGATCAGGCCACTGGCGAACCGCTCATGACGATCGCTATCCCTATCATTGACTTGCAAACCGGCCTGGTAGACGGTGTGCTCGTGGCCTCGGCCCGCATCAAGACGGTCTGGGACCTGATCGCCGGCATTCGGCTCAGCCCTGGGCAGAACGTCTACATCGTGTCCGCCGAAGAGAAAGTGGTGGCCCACCGTAATCCCTCTGTTGTGTTAAGGGGTTCTATATTTACAGTGCCCAAGCAGCAAGGCATCCAGACCGGACTCAACGGTGAGCAGGTTGTTCTGGCTTTCGACACCATGACCCTGGGGCAGCAGCAGTTCAGCATCATTGCCGAGCAGACTGTTACGGAAGCGTTGGCGTTGGCAATCAATACGATCCTGATTAGTGGGGTGTTCATGATTGTTACGCTGGCTTTTGCGGTGGTGACAGGGCTGATCGTCGTACGCCAGATTGTTCGGCCAATCCAAACGATGGCGGAAACGGCCCGGGCGGTCAGCGCCGGTGACCTGTCACGCCAGGTAGATATCCGCCGCCGCGATGAGTTGGGCGTGCTGGCCACTGCCTTCAACAGCATGACGGCACAATTGCGGTCACTGATTGGCGGATTAGAGCAGCGTGTTGCCGAACGCACCAACGAGTTGGAGGCCCGCTCGCGCTACCTGCAAGCTTCGGCGGAGGTCAGCCGAACGGCAAGTTCGATTCTGGAGACAGATCAGCTCATACGGCAGACCGTCGAGTTGATCCGTGAACGGTTCGAACTCTACTACGTCGGCCTGTTTTTGGTGGATGAATCAGGCGAATGGGCCGTGCTGCGAGCCGGTACCGGCGAGGCTGGCCGAAAAATGTTAGCGCGTGGCCACAGATTACAGATTGGCGGCACTTCTATGATTGGATGGAGTATTGCCAATGCTCAACCGCGCATCGCCCAGGTTGCTGCCGAAGATGTCGTGCGGCTGGCGACGGCCGAATTGCCCGACACCCGCTCGGAGGCCGCTCTCCCCCTGCGGGCGCGTGGGAAAGTCATCGGCGCGTTGACAGTCCAGAGTGATCGTCCTGGCGCTTTCGATGAAGCTGGCCTGTCCGTGTTGCAAATCATGGCCGACCAGGTCGCCACTGCGATTGAGAATGCGCGCCTCTTTACCGAGTCCCAAGCGGCTTTGGAAACGGCCCGCCAGGCCTATGGCGAGCTTTCGCGCCAGGGGTGGCTGTCCATGCTCCAGGCCAATCGGGAATTGGGTTTCCGTTTTGCACGTTCGGCCATCACACCGGTGGAAGGCGAATGGCAGCCGGGAATGTTGGAGGCAGTCAGGACCGGGCAAAGCGTGATCAGCAATGATACCGCCCAGCCAACGCTGACCATTCCACTCAAGGTGCGCGAGCAAGTCGTTGGCGTTTTGGATTTACAGCGTGCGCCCAACCATCCCTGGACCAACACCGATCAGGCGCTGGTGGAGGCACTAACCGAGCAGTTGAGTGTGGCTTTGGAAAGCGCGCGTCTCTATCAGGATACGCAACGCCGCGCCGCGCGTGAACGTGTGATCGGGCAAGTGACCGGGCGCATCCGCGAGAGCCTGGATATGGAGTCAATGTTGCGCACCGCCGCCGAGCAGCTCTGCCAGACCTTGGGGCTGGAGGACCTGGTAGTGCGCCTGGTTGCGCCAGAGTCTGTGAAAGCCCATACTGAGGGAACTCAGGGGGAGTTATCTTGACATTCTCGATAAACTTATCTGAAATTATGTGCCTGGTCGAGAGGTGAAATAATGTCTATGCAGAAAGAGAAGCCCAAGATGAGCCGCAGTCTGGTCAGGACGTTGTTCCTTGCTTTCTTGGGTTTGACTTGGGCCGCTTTACTCATTGCCTACATTCCGCAATTGTACTTATTCATCCAGCAAGGCAATCGGGCGCTGAGCAGCGAACAACAAGCGATTGCTCAAGATGCCGCCAATACGGTAGCGGACTTTTTCCAGGTCAAGTTCGATGTCTTGGAGACGGCGACCAGGCTCGGCGACTTTGCCTCAACCTCTCGTCAAGAGAAGGAAAAAACCCTGGCCAGTCTGCTCGGCTTGCAATCTGCTTTCCGCCAATTAGCTTTGCTGGACGCGCAAGGACAGGAACAGGTCAAGGTCTCGCGGCTCTCGCAGGTGGCGTCAGGCAATCTCTTTGATCGGCTTACAGGCGATTGGTTGAATCAGCTTAAGCGGGGCGATCGATATATCGGTTCGGTTTACGTAGATGAGGTGACGAGCGAACCGCTGGTGATATTGGCCGTTCCGGTGCAGGACATTTTCGGCGACTTTCAAGGGATGTTGCTGGCCGAGGTGAGCCTCAAGTTTATGTGGGATCTGGTCGGGCGGCTCAAAGTCGGCGAGGCAGGTCAAGCCTATGTCGTCGATAAGCAAGGCAACCTGCTTGCCATCGGTGATACCTCGCGCGTGCTGCGCGGTGAGAATCTCAGACATCTGAGTTTGGTAGCGCAATTTGTCGCCGATCCTGCGCCTGTTAGCAGAGGGGAGACCCGTTGGTTTCGGGGTATCAATGGTTCCAGCGTTTTAGGAACGTATGTCGCGCTAGGGGTGCCAGATTGGGCAGTCGTCACCGAATTGCCATTACAGGAAGGAGCCGCTCCGCTTGTGCGCAGTGTGTTGGCCTCGCTCATCACTACGTCGGTCATTGCCGGTCTGGTGGCCGGGGTGGCGACCTATGCCGCGCGGCGTCTGGCCAGGCCATTGCTGAATCTGACCCTTACAGCGAGCCGGATTACCGAAGGACAGTACGACCTTCAAGCCCCACTGGAAGGACCTACTGAAGTGGTCGATCTGGCGCGCGCCTTTAACCAAATGACGGCGCAATTGCGCGAAACGTTGACCAATTTGGAACGGCGTGTGGCTGAACGCACGCAGGGGTTGCTCACCGCGGCGGAGGTCTCTAGCGCTACAACGGCAGTGTTGGATATGGAACAGTTGTTGCCCCAGGTTGTCGAGTTGGTGCGCGAGCGTTTCAATCTGTACTATGTGGGGCTGTTCCTGACCGACGAATCCGGCGAATATGCCGTCTTGCGTGCCGGTTCAGGTGCGGCCGGGCGCGCGATGCTAAAACGGCAACACCGGCTCCCTGTTGGCAATAGCTCGATGATCGGCCGGTGTATCCTGACCGGGAAAGCCGATATTCAACTGGATGTCGGTGCGGCTGCCGTGCGGTTTAGCAATCCTGACCTGCCGGACACCCGTTCCGAGCTGGCCTTGCCGTTGCGCGCGGGGAACCAAATCATCGGCGCGATGACGGTGCAAAGCGAGCATGAGGCATACTTCTCGCAGGAAGACATTTCTGTGATGCAGACGGTCGCCGATCAGGTGGCCAATGCTGTGCGCAATGCGCAATTGTTTGAGCAATTGCAGGCCAGCCTGGATGCTGAACGGCGCGCCTATGGTGCGTTGTCGAGTGAAGCCTGGCGGAACTTGTTACGACTCACTTCTGAGTTGGGATTTGTCAGTGACGGACAGAATACGGTCAAGCGTGCGGATATCTGGCGGGCGGAAATGGAGACGGCCTTGCGGACAGGTCAGGTTGCGTTTGGTTCGGACGATGCGTCAGCGTTGGCGATACCGCTCAAAGTACGTGATCAGGTGATCGGTGTGATCGATGGTCGCAAGCCCAACGGCAGCGCATGGACACCCGATGAGATTGACCTGTTGACGGCGCTGACCGATCAGTTGAATGTGGCGTTAGAGAGCGCGCGGCTGTATTTGGAAACCCAACGCGCCGCCGCCCGCGAACGCACCATCGGTGAGGCCACCAGTCACATCCGCGAGTCGCTCGATATCGAAGCCGTGCTCAAAACGACGGCAAACGAGATTCGCCAGGCCCTCGATCTGGACACCCTGGTCATTCGCCTGGCGACGCCACAGCCGGAGGACGTATCCGGCCTGGTGTAGAAAGGACGTGCCTATGTTGGAAAACATCAAACGGTTGCTCTCCCCCCCCGTCTTTGCCGGGGACGAAGAAAAGACGCGCGTCGCGGCCTTGCTCAACGCCATCCTGTGGATTTTCATCTTTATCTGTATTGCCGCTGCCCTTTTCTTTCTCTTTCTGCCCAATCCAGAGTTATCTTTGCCCCTCGCGGGCGTATTCCTGCTGGTTAACGCCGGCCTACTCTGGATGATGCGGCGCGGTCGAGTCTCTACTGCCAGTTTGCTCTTTTTGCTCGGTTTTTGGACTTTGATGACGGCCGTGTGCTTCTTTTTAGGCGGCACATATTCTGCAACCTATTGGAGTTTTGTGGTCGTCGTTGTGGTCGCCGGCCTGCTGCTGGGGGGGAGAGGGAGCCTCATTTTTGCCGGATTGAGTGTGGTGGCTACCCTCGCCATCACGCTGGCGCAAACCGCCGATCTATTGCCGGGCAGGCTCGGTGTCAGATCGCCTATGGAGCAGTGGTGGCCCTTGAGCTTGTTTGTGATGGCTACCGCGGGATTGCTCAACCTGGCCTCGCGCAGCTTGCAGGAGGCGCTCCAACGCGCGCGTACCTATGCTGCCGAGTTGGAACAACAGCGTGTCGGACTGGAAGCGACCGTAGAGGAACGCACGCGTGAGCTGGCCCGCCGCACCCGTTATCTGGAAGTCACTGCCGCCATCGCGCGCGAGGCGACTTCTGAACTGGACCTCAATACATTGATGAGCAACGCCGTCAATTCGATCAGTCGCCAATTTGGTTTTTACCATACCGCCTTGTTTCTCATCGATCCCACCGGGGAGTGGGCCGAGTTGCAAGCGGCCTCCAGTGAAGGCGGACGTAAAATGCTGGCGCGTGGTCATCGCCTACGCGTGGGCCAGGAAGGGATGGTCGGTTATGTGGCCCGGCGCGGCCAATCGCGCATTGCGTTGGACACGGAGCAAGACCGTGTGTTTTTCGGCAATCCCGATTTGCCTCTGACCCGATCGGAAGCGACGATGCCATTACGCACCCGCGGACAGGTGATCGGGGTGCTGGACGTGCAGAGTTCCGAGCCAGAAGCGTTTACCCTAGAAGACGTCGGCGTGCTGCAATCCCTGGCCGACCAAATCGCTACCGCCATCAACAACGCGCGATTGTTCCGGCAGATCGAGGAAAGTGCTCAAGCCGAGCGCCGTGCCTTTAGTGGGCTGTCTGCGCAAGCCTGGGCTGACCTGCTCAGCCTTCAGACCGACCTGGGTTTTGTCAGCAATCGACAGGCCATCCTGCCCGCCGGTGACACCTGGACGCCACAAATGCAGACTGCGCTCACACAAGGACAGATGGTCACTGATGCCAGTAACGTCGCCCTCGCCATACCGATCAAAGTGCGCGACCGGGTCATCGGCGTGATTGACGGGCGCAAGCCTGCTGGCAGCGGTCAGTGGATGCCAGAAGAGATCGCTATGATGCAGGCGCTGGCCGAACAATCGGCGCTGGCCTTGGAAAGTGCGCGCTTGTATCAGGACACCCAGCGCCGCGCGGCCCGTGAGCGCCTGATCAGTGATGTGACCGGGCGCATCCGCGAGACGTTGGATGTAGAGGTTGTGCTCAAGACGGCGGCTGATGAAATCCGCCAGGCGCTGCAACTGGAGCGCCTGGTCGTGCGCCTGGGAGAGCCAGGCGAGGATACTGTTCAGCTTGACGAGAAAGGACACCCAGATGTGGACTAAAATCAGGCAATTTCTCGCGTCTCCCACCTTTGCCGGTGATGAGGATCGCACCCGCACCGCCGCGCTGCTCAACCCCCTGATTCTGAGCGTGTTCGGGGTCGTGATCCTTGCCGCTTTGGCGACGGTGTTTGTCTTTGCTCAAAAACTGGGTAGCGGGATTGTGGTCGGGGTGATGTTCCTGGCGCTGCTGGTCGCCAAACTTCTCTTGCAAGGTGGTCAGGTACGCCCGGCCGGCATGGTGTTCATCGCCGGGGTGTGGTTGCCCGTCAGTGCTGTGATGGTCCTGGCTGCGGGCCACCACTTGATTGCTACCACCTACGTCGCGCTGACCGTTATCGCCGGGTTGATCATCGGACGGCGGGCGGCGCTCAACCTGGCCGTCATCAGCAGCCTGGTTTATTTGGGAATCGCGATTGCGGATGCTGTCGGTATCGTGTTGCCGGTGCTATTCCCGGATCGGTTGATGTCGAACTGGGTGGTGCTCAGTCTGGCGTTGGCCCTGACGGTGGTACCGCTCAATCTGGCGTTGCGCAGCTTAAACGCAGCGTTGGAGTCTGCCCGGCGTTACGCTGCGGAAGCGGAACAGCAGCGCCGACAAGTGGAGGCCCTGGCCGAGCAGCGGGCACTGGACCTGAACCGTCGCGCTGGGTACCTGGGGGCTGCTACGGAGATCGCGGCTGAGATTGCCGCGGCGGAACGCAATCTACAAGAGTTGTTGCGCCGCACTACCGAAGTGATCAGTCGGCAGTTCGGTTTCTACCATGTGGCTGTCTTCTTGCTGGACGATAACAAACAGTGGGCGGTGTTGCAAGCAGCTTCCAGTGAAGGGGGACAGCGTATGTTGCAACAAAACCTGCGTCTGCGTGTTGGCGCAGAGGGCATCATCGGCGCGGTGGCGGCTTATGGACAATATCGTCTGGCGCGGGATGTTGACGCCGATGTATATTTCCTCAGAAACCCGAATTTGCCCGAAACCCGCTCTGAACTGGCCCTGCCTCTACGGGCGCGTGGTGAAGTCATCGGCGTGCTCGATGTGCAGCATACAGTCCCTGACGCTTTTGCCGATGAGGATGTGTATGTTTTGCAGACCCTGGCCGATCAAATCTCGGTAGCCATCAGCAATGCCCGACTGTTGCGCCGGGCTGAGGAGAGCATCGCTGCCGAGCGCCGCGCTTATGGACGGGTTGCGCGCCAAGCATGGCGGGAACTGCTCCGCGCGCGCCCTGATCTCGCCTTTGCCAGCGATGAACGCGGCGTCGTGCCTTTCCCAGATTGGGAGCCGCAGATGAAGACGGCGGTGCAGACCGGTCAGGCGGTTGGCGCAGGCGATGACCTGGCCATCCCCATCCGCGTGCGGGATCAGGTCATTGGTGTCATTGATGGACGCAAATCCGATGGGACACCGTGGAAACCGCATGAAATCGACCTGCTGCAAACCCTCACCGAGCAACTGAGCACGGCGCTCGAAGGGGCGCAACTCTACGAGGATACCCAACGCCGCGCCGCCCGCGAGCAACTGGCACGCGAGATCACGGCGGAAATGCGGCGCTCCTTGGATGTCACCACCGTATTGCAAACGGCGCTCCATCAACTGCGGAGTTCGCTGGGCCTCACCGAAGCCGAAGTATGGATTGAGGAATCGTCTTCAGAGCCTACCCCCCTCTCCTCTTCACCGGACGGGAGCAAGGGGGGAATGTAAGCCTGGAGGGATACTATGTTCAAGTGGATCAAAAACTACTTCACATTGCCGGTATTTGCAGATGATGAGCAACAGCGGGTCGCGCGGCTGTTGATGGCGATCCTCCTCGGGCTGACGATGACGGCTTTTGTGGCGGATATTTTCGTTTTCATGCTTTATGGTATACCCGCGCACATCACTGACACAGCGCCTTATTTTGGTTTAGCGATGCTGGTCATTTCCGTTTTCTTGGCGCCATACTTTATCCGACGCGGATGGACAACGGCGATAGCGATCTGGGTTTTGCTGATCTTGTGGTTGACTTTGACCTACTGGCTGTGGACGGTGGAAGGATTTAGTGGCGGGCGCACCAGTTTCATTCACCTGATTTTTGTGATTTTTGCTGCGTTGCTGTTGGGGCCGCGTGGCGCGGTAGGGTATACCGTGTTGGCTCTGGTGAGCGTTGCCGGGGCTTTGTACCTGGAAAAAAGCGGCCACTTGTCGGTTGTTGCGCCGGCCTCCAATTTTGACATGATTGCCATTTTTGCAGTTTTGTCGATAGCGGGTTTTTTCCTGCGCTATGCGATGAAGAGTATGCAAGACGCCATGCGGCGCGCGCGGCTTGCAGCACAGGCGCAGGCGGAGGCCAACCGTGAGCTGGACGCCATCCGCCGCTCGCTCGAAGAACGTGTGGCGGCTCGCACGCAGGATTTGCAATCCCGCTCGACACTGTTATTGACTGCCATCGAATTGGGCCGGGCCGCGGCCTCCTTGCGCGATCTGGAGACGTTAGTGTCCCAGATGCCCCAGATGATCGCCGAGCAGACGGGTTTCTATCACGTGGGTCTCTTTTTGATGGATGAATATGGTGAATATGCCATTCTGCGGGGTACGAATAGTCCTGAGGGACACTACCTGCTGGCGCAGCATTTTCGCGTGGCGCTCGGCGCACCGGATGAACTCCTGGGTACGGTGATTGCTAAACGTGAATTCCGCGTGGCAGTGGATACCGGACCGAATGCGGTTTCGTTTGCCGGCACGCCGTTCCGGCGTACCCGTTCCGAGTTGGCGTTGCCGTTGATTGCCGGAGATCGCCTGGTCGGTGCGCTGGACTTGCACAGTACGGAAAGCGGCATCTTGACCGACCAGATGATTGAAGTCATGCGCTTGTTGGCCGATCAGTTGGCGATTGCGATTGAGAGCGCGCAACTCTTCGCCCAAAGCCAGGCCGCGCTGGCTGCGGAACAGCGCGCTTATGGGGCAGTCAGCCGTGAAGCCTGGCGGGAAATGGCGCTCGCGCAAAGCACCACCGCAGGAGGCCTGCGCCTCCTCGCCGACGCACCGGGCGTCATCCGTCCGGCCGCCGGAGAAAAGCCCGCGGTGATGCAGCAGGCGCGCCAAACCGGGCGTACCATCGTCCAGCCGGTAGCGGAGCAGGCCGAAACCACTTTGGCCGTTCCGATCCAGGTCCGCGAGGGCGTCAGCATCGGCGCGTTGCGGCTGAACAAATCCAGTTGGGCTGCGGATGAGATTGCTCTGGTCGAGACGTTGACCGAACAGCTCGGCGCGGCTTTGGAAAGCGCCCGTCTGTATCAGGAGACCCAACGCCGCGAGGCGCGCGAGCGCATCACCCGTGAGATCACCGAGGACATCCGCCGCTCGGTTGATATGGAGGTGATCCTGAGGTCTGCCGTGACCAACCTGGGCGAAGCTCTGGGGGTCCCTCGCACCTACGTCCGCTTGATGTTGGGTGAAGAATCGGCAAGCGTGACGGCGTCGGGGGCGCAATCCCCTCGCGAACCCTCGCCGGATGAGAAATTGCCGGATCAAACGTCATCGGGCGAACTTTTAGCCGCGGATGACGAAACACCTGCTGATGCGTCGGTTAAAGACCTGGGTGACGGCCCCCCCATCGCAACGGACAGGCAGGATGTATCCGATATTGTGATGAAAGGGCTTTCCCGTGTTGAAGGAGACGAGCACGATGAGCCGTAAAGATTCAAGCCACAGTAGCGCACGCAGCGTTCGCGCTTCTGGCGTTCGCTCTCCGGTTTCCCCGCGCCGGGAAGTGACCGCTCCGCTAACGATCACCTCTGCCGACGAGGTGGCTGCTATGCCGGCGTCGTTCTCAGAGGCTGATGAAGGACGCGCTGCTATGCATTTCTATGATCTGGCCCGCCTTAGCCCGGATATGTTCTGGGAGATAGCCGCCGACGGGAGTTACCTCTACTGCTCGGAGCGGGTGCTCGATGTGTTGGGGTACACACCGGCTGAAATGCTGTCGCGGACGTTTTTCGATCTTCTGGCAGACGAAGATTCGCCTGCTGCGGGGACCGAGAGTGATCTGGTGGCGAAAGCCCGTGCTGTGCTGGCCGAAGGGCGTGAGTTCCGGCTCGAAGCCCGCCACATTGCCAAAGATGGCCGCGAGGTGCTGCTCAGCGTCACCGGCAGCCCGGTGATGGACGCCGGTGGGCGCGTGCGCGGCTATCGCGGTTTTTCCCGCGACATCACCGCACAGCGCACGCTGGAATCGCAGTATAGCTTGCTGCGCCAGGCGCTCGACCTCAACCCTAACTTCTTCTTCGTCCGCGACCGCGAGGGCCGGTTTGTCCTGGCCAACAAAGCGATCGCCGATGCCTATGGCACAACCGTCGAAGACCTCATCGGCAAAACCGATGCGGATTTCAATGCCGATCCGGACGAGGTTGAAACCATCCGGCGTGGTGACCTGGAAGTCATGGAGTCACGCCAGGATAAGTTCATCCCCGAAAGCCCGATCCTCCGCCAGGGCCGTTGGGTGCAGACGACCAAACTGCCGTTGGTGGATGCGGATGGCGTCGCGCGGAAAGTCCTGGGCATCTCCAGCGATATCACCGAACGGGTGCAGATGGAGCAGGCCATCCAGACCTCGCTGGAACGGCGCGGACGTCAGGTGCAGACCAGTACCGAAATCGCGCAGGAGATCGCCGCGGCCACCGCATTGGATGAGCTTTTCGAGCGCGTTGTGACCCTGGTCAAAGAACGGTTTGGCTATTATCACGCGCAAATATTCCGCTACGATGCCTCCGCCAGAGTGATGCGCCTGGTTGTCGGTTATGGCATCGTGGGCGCGCGCATGTTGGCGATTAGACACGCCGTACCGATGGGGCGTGGTGTGGTGGGCACAGCCGCCGCCACCGGACGACCGATGCTGGTTCCCGACGTCACGCGCGACCCCGACTGGGTGCCCAACACCTATTTGCCGGGCACGCGCGGTGAGTTGGTCGTGCCGATCAAATTGCGCGATCAAATCCTCGGCATTCTCGACGTGCAGAGCAACATCACGAACGCGTTAACCGCGGAGGATCAACTGTTGCTTGAAGGGCTATGCGGCCAGATTGCCATCGCCATTCACAACACGCAACTGCTCGAGTCCGCCAACACCTTCCGGCAGGTCATCGCTTCCTCCGGGCAGGGCATCACCATCGCCACGCTGGATGGCACGCTGACCTACGCCAATCCCGCCTTCTGCGCACTGGTCGGCGTATCCGATCCCCAGGCATTGGTGGGACAATCCTCCTTCTCTTATTATCCGAAAGCCCTGCATAACCGACTGCGCAAAGAAATCATGCCGATCCTGATGGAGCGTGGTCACTGGCAGGGCGAACTGGCCGTGCTGTCGCGCACCGGTGTCGAGACGCCCACCCTGGAAAATTTGGCGGTCGTAGCGGACGAACAAGGACAGCCGCGCTATCTGACCCGCCAGGTGAGCGATATCACCGCGCGTAAAGAAATGGAAGAGGCGCTGGCGATGGAGCGTCACCTCCTGCATGCTCTGTTGGACAACGTGCCCGATCACGTCTACTTCAAAGACCGCGAAAGCCGTTTTCTGCGCATCAGTACCGCCAATGCGCGCTGGCTCAACGTGGCCGATCCGTCTATGGTGCTGGGCAAAACGGACTTCGACTACTTTGCCCCGGAACACGCGAACAAGGCGCTGGCCGACGAGAAACGCATTCTGGAGACCGGTGAACCGTTGCTGAACGTCGAAGAGAAGGAAGTCTGGCCTGATGGTCGTGTGACCTGGGTTTCTACCTCCAAAATGCCGTTGCGGGATACGGCCGGCAATATCATTGGCACGTTTGGCGTCTCGACCGACATCACGGCGCGCAAACTGGCCGAGGAGGAACGCGAGCGTTTGTTGCGCAACATGGAGTCGCAAGCCTCGGAACTGCGCAGCGTGGTAGAGGATTTGACCATCATCCAGGAAACGATGACGGCGCTGACGGCGGCCTTAACGTTTGACGAAGCGGTTGATATCCTGATGCGCTCGACAGTGACGGCGCTAAAGGCCGATCGGGTCAGCATGTTCATCCTGGATGGAGATCGCCTGATCCGCGTGGGGCTGTATCCTGCCACGGCAGCGTCACGCGGGCGGGTTGGCGACGTTGTCTTGCTGGCCGATTATCCGTTGACCCGGCAAGTGGTCGAGTCTCGCCGTGCTTTAGCCGTTACCGTGGATTCTCCCGACTTGTCCGAACATGCGCGCCGTTCCTTTATCGAGGGAGGAATTGTGGCCAATGCAACGACACCTTTGATCGGGCGTGGCGGTGTGCTGGGGACGCTGGTGGTCAGTTACACCACCCCTGGACGCAGTTTTTCCGAACACGATATGCGCATGTTGCAGATGTTGGCCGATCAAACCTCCCTGACGCTTGAGAATATCCGACTGTTGGAACAGACGCGCGCGCGCGTTGAACGGGAGCGGCGAGTGCGGGAGATCACCGACAAGATTCGGCGAAGCGCAGGCCAGGACGCGATTATGCGCGCGACGCTGCAGGAATTGAGCCAGATATTCAATGTGCCCGAGGCCGTTATCCGCCTGGGCAGTCGAGACCGTCTGCTCACTGATGCTCCTACGCCCTCCGACCGCTCAGCTTTAACACCGCCCAGACCAAAGACCAAAGACTAACGACTACCCGACTAATCACAGAGGTGTACCAATGCCATATCAAATGCAGTTGATTGAACCAGGAATTGTACGCATTAGCTTTTCCGGTGGCTCGTTGGGGGCTGACGAGCTGGATGATTTTATTCGGGATTTTCATGGCTACCTGGATGCTACCACTCCCGAAGCGCCCATTAACATCCTGACGATTGTTGAGGCGCCAGGCGCCAAGCTCGCCTCCAAGACACGCAAGGCTTTCACCAACCTCAACGCGGATAAACGGGTGGGGAAGGCGGCAACGTTGGGGGTTGACCGTTATGCGCGTGTGTTGATCGGCTTCATGCTCAAAGCGACCGGACGCGACAACATCCGTTTCTTCGACACCGAAGAGCAAGCCCTGGCCTGGTTGCGCGAGTAGGGGGGAGCGATGGCGCACCAATTACATCTTGAGAGCGATGGCGTTTTACGTTTAACGTTTATCGGCGACACGGATTACCAGGGCGCTGAGAAACTGCTGGCCGATTTCATGCCTTTCCTGGAGCAGGCGACGGTGGATAAGCCGTTGTTAATTCTCTGGGATGATACACATGGGGGCAAAGCCAGTTCTGATGCGCGCAAAGTGTATGCTGATCTCAACCGCGATCCGCGCATCGGCAAAGTGGCCATTTTTGGCGCGCAACGTTATGGGCGCGTGCTCGGTGAATTTGTGTTGAAACTCACCGGGCGTGACAATGTCCGTTTCTTCAATAACGAAGCCGAAGCGCGCGCCTGGCTCCTGGCATAGTGTGGCAGCGATACCCCACGGCGCGTTCGGCGCGGGGAATTCAAAAAAGGATTTTCGATGGCCAAAATGACATTCGAAGCATATAAACAGTTGGTCGAGACGCAAGGTCGCGCATTGCTCGACGTCATCCAATCCGTGGCTATGGGCAACCTGGATGTGGAGGTCGAAATCCCGGAAGGCATTGATGTGCTCTCCGACCTGGCCGTGGGGATTCAGATGATGATCGACGACTTGCGGGAGATGATGCGTAGTGAGACGCAGTCTCGCCTGATCGAGCGGCAGAGCCGCGCCTTGTTGTCTGCAGTGCAGTCCATCGCCTTAGGCGATCTCGATGTCAAGATTGACATCCCTGAAGGGGTAGAGGAGCTTTCAGAGTTGGCCGTCGGCATCGAGATGATGGTAGACGACATTCGCACGATGCTGGAAGAACAAGAGCGGGCGCGGGCGGAGCTCGAAGCGTCGCGCCAGGAGTTGCAGAAAGCCCTCGAGGAGATGCAGGCGGTGCAGCGGCGGTATGTCCAGCAAGAATGGTCTGCTTACGCGACGACGGCCCCCGGCTACGTCTACACCGCCGGCGCCGATGCGTTGGAGCCGCTCACCGTCGAGACCCTGCCCGAGCCCTGGAAGGCGCCCCTCAACGCAGCACTTGAGCGCGGCGAGGTCGTGGTGGCCGGTGAAGATGAAGCCACGCGCACGCTGGCCCTACCGATCACCTGGGGGGGCGAAACCATTGGCGTCCTGGGACTAAACCGCCAGGCCACAGCGTCCTGGAATGAGGAGGATATGGCGGTGGTCCAGGAAATTGTCGAGCAGGCGGGCTGGGCGTTGGAGAACCAGCGTCTCTTCGACGAAGCCCTGCGCGCCCGGTCGCTGCTCAGCAAACAGGTGCGCGAACTGGACTGTTTGAACGATATCGGCCGTAAGATCGCCGAATCACCGCCGATCCCAGAGCTCCTGCGCTGGACGGCCGAGCGCATTCCCCAGGCTATGCAATATCCCGATATCTGCCTGGCGGTGATCGAGTACGCCGGATACTTCTACGGTCAGATCGATGCAGTGGATCTGTCCCGTCAGATGATGGCCGGGATGCGCATCGGCGACGAGTTGGTAGGGCGCTTGTTGGTCGCTTACCGCGAGGATACCGACGCCCAAGCGCCTTATTTCCTCGACAGTGAAAGCACTCTGGTGGGCGATATCGCGCGCCGTTTGACCGGCTACATCGAAAACCGCCGTCTGCTGGAACAGACCGAAATGCGCGCCAGGCACGAACAGGCGTTGCTGGAGATCGCTGCGGCGATCGGCAGCAGTGAGGACCTGGAAGCCATGCTAGGAACGCTGCCCACCATCGTCGCGCCGCTGCGTCAACTGGCTCCGGTAGACCTGTTGTCGGTAGAGACCTACACGCCCGGCGAAAACGAAGTGACTGTTTTGGCTGCCGTGACGGAGACGGATGGCGAGCATTTTAGCCCGCCGGGTACCCGGCTGCCGCTCGAAGGTTCCGCGCCGGGATGGGTGGTCACGCACGAGCGCCCCTGGCACCAGGACGATATGCGCAAAAAGCCGGTTTTTTCTGAGGATATGCACTTGATCGGCAAAGGCATTGTCGCCCGGCTTGTTTTGCCGTTGCGCTTTGGCGAGCGGATCATCGGAACCTTAACGCTGGCGAGCAAACAACCCGCGGCGTTTACCCCAGAGCGGGTCTCATTGCTAACCCAGGTGGCAAACCAGTTGGCCCAGGCCATCGAGCGCGCCCGTCTGCTGGCCAGCACGCGCGCCGCCCTGGCGGCCGAGGCTGAGACGCGCCGCAGTTACGAGCGTCGGGACTGGGAGGCATATCTGCAAGAGCATCGTCGATTACGCCAGAACACGTTCGTCTACGATCAGGGCGGAGTGACCCTGACGCCCGATTTCTGGCGTCCGGAAATGCAGCGCGCTTTGCGCGAAATGACCCTGGCGACGTCCGCGCAATCCCACAATGGGACAGGAGAGCCGGCTGACGACAGTGCGGATAAGCGTGTGGGACTGGCTGTGCCCATCGAGATGCGCGGTCAAGTGATTGGCGTACTCGGTGTCGAGGACCCGGAAGGGCAGTGGCGCAGCTCGCCGGATCACCTGGCGCTGATCCAATCCGTCGCCCAGCAGTTGGGCCAGGCGTTGGAGAGCGCGCGTCTGCTTGAGGCGACCCAACGGCGCGCCGCGCGTGAGGAGCGCACGCGCCAGATCATCGACAATATCCGTTCGGCCTCCACCATTGAAGATGCGATCAGGCGCGCCGTTCAGGAAATCGGGCGTGTGCTGAATGCTTCCGAGATGGTTGCGCGGCTCGGGCCGGAAAATCTCCTGTCGCCTCCTGAGGAAGGAGAAACCTATGGATAACGAGAGAGCGCAGACATTCTTGACGGACGAGGCACCTGCCAGTATCCTTTCCCACGACCGGGTGCAGCGTATCAATCTTGTGCGTCGTATCGTCGGACTGGTCCTGGTAACCTGTTCCCTTGTCCTGGTGGGCTGTATCGTGGCGTTGTTCCTGGTCGAGGACTTCCCTATTGCCCCGGTTATCGTCAATGCGATAGCGATCGTTTTGTTGTTTGTGGTGATTGTGCTGCTGTCGCGTGGTCATGTTGCGGTGGCCCTGCCGCTTGGCATAATTAGCTTAACGGTGATTGAGTTTGCCGCCATGTACTATGTCAACGGGCCGCGGGGGCCCCTGGCGCTCTTGACACCGATCATCATCATTACCGCCGGTGCTGTCGGTGAACGACGCTATGCTCAGCCTGTTGTGATGAGCCACGCCATCTTTTATCTGGTTTTCATTGTGCTAGAAGCCGCGGGAGTGCTCGTTCCCCATCAACTGCCGGCATTAGCCGCTAGAATAGCCTGGGGGGTGGTGTTTATCCTGGTTGCAGCGATGATGGTCATTATTAGCCAGGGGTTTGTTGGCAGCCTGGCCTTATCCCTGTCCGCGTCTTTGCAGCGCGAGGAAACCCTGGCCGAAATGAGCCGGCGCGCGCAAACCGCCGCCGAGGTTGAACGTGTGATGCAGTCACAGGCATCCGAGAATGCGCGCCAGATTCAAGAAGTGGCGCACGAGTATGTCACTTACCTGGAACGCATCGCTGCTGGAAACTACAGCGCCTTGCTCGACATAAGTGCGCTGGCCGAGCGGCCCAATCTACCGCCAGAGTTAATTAGCCTGGGAGAGTACATCAATACGACGGTTTCCAGCCTGGTGAAGGCACTGGATGAAGCGCAAAGCGCGCAACAGACCTATACCCGCCAGTCCTGGGAGGGCCTGATGCGAGCGAAACGTACCCCCGGCGGCTATCGTTATCGCGCCACCGCAGCCGCTGACGCGCCTGAGATCGAAGTGGACGAAAATGCCTGGCTCCCCCCTATGACGCGGACGGTGCGCTCTAAAGATGTGACGGTGGGGCCTCAGGAGCTGGCGCTGCCTATCGCGTCCGGCGCGCGCGCGCAATTGATCGGCGCGCTGGGCGTGCGGCGTGAGCAGGCTGAACCCTGGAGTGAGGATGAGTTGGCGCTGGTGACAACCGTGACCGACCAGTTGGCCCAAACGTTGGAAAACCTGCGTCTGCTGGATGAGACCACCCGCCGTGCAGCCCGCGAGCAAATGGCCGGCGAAATCACGGGGCGCATCCGCGAAGCTGTGGAGATCGAGGCCGTCTTGGAGCGCGCTTTGAGTGAACTGGGGCGCGCCCTCGCTGCCGAGCGTGGTAGGGCCTATCTGAGGCTGAGTGAGCAGGAAGAAGCTCAATAAAGGTAAAAGCATCTATCGTGATGGGGAATCGACTATGATGAAATCGGGGACTGACCGAAGGACCGCTATAGCGACGGCGTGGGAACGTTTTGTGACCGTCGATGTTCCTGACGAAGAAGAAGCGCGGACGGGACGCCTTTTCTGCGTGATGATGGTACTGACATTTGCGTTGGCGTTGGGCTTGGTGTTGATCTTCGTGATTGCCACGCTGCGGGGAATGTTCGCTAATCCCTGGCTGGGGTGGTTGGGGACAGCTTTCCCGCTGGTGTTTGTGCCTTTATCCATCGTCAGTTTCTACCGGGCCAAGCAGGGATACGTCTCCTCTACGTCCCGCACATTTGTGTGGCTCAACTTCATTGGGATCGCGTTAGCTGTTTTGATCTTCGATGGCGTCAATTCTCCGGGCTGGTTGCTCTTCTTCTGGCCGGTGACGTTGGCCGGTATGTTTTTGCGCCCGGTGAGTTCGGTGCGGATGGCGTTCGGCGTTTTGCTGTATTATGGTGTGCTTGTGCTGCTATCCAACTATGTCTTTGTCGGCGTGACATCGAGCCTGTCCTTTGAACTCTTCTACTATCTGATCCGCGCCTTTGCCCTGTTGATGCTGATCGCTACGGCCGGTTTCGTGACCTACCTGAGCATGAACAGTGTGCACCAAAGTCTGGCCCGTACACGGCAGATCAGCCAGGATTTGCGCGCGACTCAGCGCACGCTGGAAAGACGGGTCGCCGAGCGCACGGATGAACTGGCGAGACGCGCCGAGCAGTTCAGGACGATTGCCGAACTGAACCACGCCATAGCCTCTATCTCCGATATGCAGCAGTTGCTGGATACGGCGGTGCGTTTGATTGCCGAACGTTTGAAGTACGATCACGTGGGTATATTTTTCGTCGACCCGCATGGAGAATGGGCCGTACTGCGCGCCGCTTCCTCGGTGGGGGGGCAACGCATGTTGGCACGGGGCCACCGGTTGCGCGTGGGGCAACAGGGCATCGTGGGCTATGTCGCCGAAACAGGCCTACCTCGACTGGCGTTCAACGTCGGTGAGGATGCTGTCTGGTTTAACAACCCCGATTTGCCGGACACCAAATCGGAAGTCAGTTTGCCGTTGATCGCACGCGGGCGGACGGTCCTCGGTGTGTTGGACATTCAGACACGCGTCGCTGCGGCCTTCACGGAAGAAGACGTGACTGTGTTGCGCATCCTGGCCGATGGCATCGCCGTCGCTGTAGCGAACGCCCTCTCCCTGGAAGAGACGACCACTGCGCTGCAGCGCCTGGAACGTTATCAAGAGCAAGACGCCCTGCGCGCCTGGCGGCAGGCATTGGCGCGCCGCCGCATGCAGATTGGCTACTCGTTTGATTCGGGCTTTATCTACCCGGTCGAGGTGAGCGCCGCTTCTGATATTGCCGCGGTGCAGGCGCTGACGGACGTGACCACGCAAGTCACCGATACCGGGCAGCACCTGCTCTTAGCGCCGATTCGCATTCAAAACCGCAACCTGGGCGTGCTCTCCTTTGAGAAGTCCGCGCCGTGGGACGAGGAGCAAATCCAATTGGCGCGCTTTGTGGTAGAACAGTTGGACCTGGCGTTGGACAACGCCCGTTTGTTGGAAGAAACCCGGTTGCGCGCTACGCAAGAGCGCGCCCGTAGTGATATCGTGGGGCGGGTGCGGGCGATGACCAGCACCGACGCCATCTTGCGCAATGCCGCGCGTGAGTTGGGGCTGGCGCTGCAAGTCGAGCGCAGCCGCATCCAACTGCTGCCGCCCGGCGAAGGGCGCGTTGCGGGTCAGCCGCAGGAGTAAATGAGGCCGTATGAAGCGACGTGTGCGTGGATTGGGTTTGATCCTCCTCTTAAGCCTGCTGTTTGCGTGCAGTCCGCCGCCGACGGCTACGCCATTGTCGACGTCTGTTCCGGCGCGTGACAGGTTGCGCCTTTTCCTGGTCAACAGCTATGGCGAGGATGATTTCTGGGCGCAGCAGGTGCGGACGGGGATTCTGGAAACATTGGCCCGCGGGGGATATGCGAGCGTTGATGGCACGTTGGAAATGGAAACGTTCTATATGGATGTGCGGCAAGTCTCGGCGATTGATCAGGCGACACCGGCAGCCCTCCGGGCTGTAGAGCGGCTCGTGGAGTTTGAGCCTGATATCGTGATTGTTTCCGGCGACGAGGCAACGCGCACCATCATTCCGTTGTATTTTGATCCCACGTTACCTTTTATCTTCTGTGGGGTCAGCAACACGCGGAGTCTGGAGGGGGTGGAACACGCTCACGTCACCGGCATTTTGGAGTCGCTGCATCCGGTGCAAACCGTCGCGCTGGCGTATGCTTTGGTTGAGGGCGCGCAACAGTACATGGTCCTCGGTGACGGTTCTATATCGGGTAGGAGCCGTGCCCTGTCGGCCTATGGCGCTTTGCTACAGAGCGAGTACGGCACGCCGGCCCCCCGGTTCCGGATGGCGCCAACCTGGGCGCAGTGGCAAAAAACGGTATTGGAAGATGCGCGCGAGGTGGATTTTATCTTGCTGGCGAGTCATCAAGGTGTCACCGATGCCGCCGGACGGCTTATCGATGAAAAAGAGGTCATCACCTGGATGTTGGAGAATTCCCCCGTGCCGGTTTTTGCCTTAACGAATATCGCTATCATCAATGGGGCGGTGGGGGGCCTGGTTTCGTATGGGTATGAAGAGGGGGTTGCAGTCGCAGAGGTGGTGTTGCGCCTGGCGGCGGGCGAGCGACCGGCGGATATTCCCATCCATCAGCCGGCGCGCAACTTGCTGGCGATCAACCTGGCGGCGGCCCGTCACTGGAATTTGCGTATTCCCATCACGTTTCCGATTGCGGCGCGCATTTACGGCACCCTGTCGACGGCACAAGGAGGTCAATAATGTCACCTAAGGGCTTGAGCCTGCGCTGGCGGATGATCCTGATTATCGCGGGTATCCCTTTGTTGTTGCTGATCCCGGTGTTCATCTACGTGGCGAATCAATACCGGAATGCCTATCGGCAGGTTTACTGGGGCAAGGGTGATTTGATCACTATCCAGTTGCAGCAGACCATACAAACCGTTGCGCCTTACGTCGAGACGATTCAGGATGCGCCTGGCCTGGCGCCGTTTTTACAGCAGATTGTGGCGAACAACCGCGAGTTTGATTTTCTGGCTTTGGTCGATGAAACGGGGTTGGTGATCGAACACTCGACGCCTGGCTATAGAGGGACGCGGATTGCCGAATTGGCCGGGCTGAATGTGACAATGCCCCAGTTGCGCGAAATGCCGGCGTTTGGGCCTATCTACCTTATTTCGCGCGCCGTGCCTATGCCGGGCGACACAAGCCGCTTGCTCTATATCGTGGTCGGTGAGCGCGCCAGCATCGTTGATCCGCCGATGACGGCGGTGTGGCTGACCAGTGCGTTGGCGGCGGTGGGCCTTATCTTGTTATTGCACTTCTCGATGCGGGCGCTCATCCTCAACCCGCTGAGTCGCCTGATCGAAGGCGCTCGTATCATCGGCGCCGGGAATCTGGCGTATGTGATCCCTGTGGAGCGGGAAGATGAGATTGGCGTGCTGGCCCGGGCGTTCAACGACGGCGCTGCCCGGCTGCGCGATGTGATCAGCGGTCTGGAACAGCGCGTCGCCGAGCGTACCGCTGCGCTGGAGCGCAGGACGCTGCAATTGGAAACCGTCAGTCTGGTGAGCAAAGAGGCTGCGCAAGTTCGCAACGTCGTTGGGCTGCTGGAGACAACGGCGCGCGCCATCTCGGAGCGATTCGGCTTTTACCACGTGGGCATTTTTATCCTTGATGATGCCAAGATGTGGGCCATCCTGCGGGCGGCCTCTTCGGCGGGTGGGCAACGCATGCTGGCGCGCGGTCATCGCTTGCAGGTGGGGCAGACGGGCATCGTTGGCCATGTCGCCGGTTCCGGTAAACCGCGTATCGTCTTCAATGTCGGTGAGGACACGGCCTGGTTCAACAACCCCGACCTGCCTGAGACCCGCTCGGAGATGGCCCTGCCGTTGAAAGTCGAAGATGAGGTTATCGGGGTGCTGGATGTGCAGAGCGATGTGGCCGAAGCCTTCACCGATGAGGACATCAGCACCTTGCAACTTTTGGCCGATCAACTGGCTGTAGCGCTGAACAACGCGCGCGCATTGGAGATGATGGAAGGGGCACTGGCCGAAGTCCGCGAACTTCAGATCGATTACAGCCGTCAGGGCTGGGCGCGCATCGCCGCGCAGGCGCGCCCGCTGGCCTACGAATACGACCGCGTGGACGTGAACCCTGTCCCGCCATTGCCCGTGCCTGCCGAATTGCGCGATGGACGGGTCACGCGGGCCCAATTGATGGACAGCGGCATGCCGGTGGTGATGGAGGCGTTGCGCGCCGGTGATCGGGTGTTGGGCTACCTGGGTCTTGCCGATTCGCAGCGCACCTGGTCCGCCGAGGAACTGTCGCTGGTTGAGAGTGTGAGTGAACAGATCGCCCTGGCGCTGGAGAACGCCCGGCTCTTCGAGGAGTCGCAGCAGAGCCAGCGCCAGCAAACCCTCATCAGCAACGTCTTGCAGGTGGCATCCAACCCTGAATTGAGTTTTGAAGAAGTGCTGACTGAGATTGCCCGCATCCTCGCACAAGCCCTCGGCATGGCGGCGGGGATTTACACCTTCCCTGTACCGAACGCGCCGCGTGTGCAGCCCCATGCCGTCCTCGATTCCGCCGGCCAGAGGCTGCCGTTCCCCGCAGAAGTCATCACGCTTTCCGATGAGCATTTCACGTTCCTGCGCGGCCTGAATCGCGCAGAGTTGGGGCCGGTGCTCCCCTTGTTGGGCGGTACGGCTTTGTCACCCGAAGCGCAAGAACAATTTGCCCCCTTCGACTTTGGGCGTGTCTTCTACGTGCCCCTGGGCAGCAGCGGGACCCAGCACGGCTTCATCGTGCTGCTGCAGTATCGGGACAACGTGCTGCCTCTCGATCCTGAAAGCCGCGCGCTCATCCAGCGTCTGGCGAACCAGATCGAAGTGGTGTTGGACAACCTGACCTTGACGGAGGAAACGCAGCAGCGTTCCGAAGAACTGCGCTCTCTTTACAATATCTCGCTGGCTTTGAGTGAACTGCTCGAACCGGAGGATGTGTTGACGGCGATTGTAGAACAAGGCTCAGCTCTGCTTAAAGCCGATGGCAATGGTTTCTTCAGCTATGAGGTTGATACCGACACTCTGGTTCTAACGCACGATACTTCGTCAAACTCCTTCGACCAGGTGGAAATCCGTTTGGGACCGGGCGAGGGGTTGGCGGGAGAGGCTTTAGCCAGGCAACAAACGCTGTATATCGAGGATTACACCACATGGGATAAACATGTCCCTACGCTCGTGAATGCACAATTTCATTCCATCATGGCTATCCCGCTGATTGGGCGGTTTGGCCCGCAGGGGGTGCTGGTCGTGCGGTCGGAAAAGGTTGCCGCTTTTGGTGAGCGTGAGGCGCGTTTGGCGAACCTGTTTGCCCAGCAGGCCGCCGCTGCCCTTGATAACGCGCGGCTCAACAAAGACGCCCAACGCCGGGCCGAGGAGTTCTCCCTGCTCTCGCAAGCCGGCATCGACTTGCTTCCGATCAGGGATATGGGGCGACTGTTGGAGCGCGCTGCCGATTGGACGCGGCGTATTTTCGATGTGCCGCACGCCCTCATCTTCCTGCGCGAAGCTGAAAGCGGCGCGTTTTTGGTGGGGCGCGCTGTCGATACGACGGCGTATCACCTGGATGAGTCTGCGGACAGACAGCCCAGCCCTGATGGCCTGACCGAAACGGTTATGGCGACTCGCAAGGGGTTAATTATCAAGGATACGCGGGAAGACGCACGGGAGAGCAGCCGGCGTCTGTCCAGTAGTGGTTTGCTTTCGCGCATGGGCGTGCCGTTGCGTGTCGGCGAGGACGTGTTGGGTGCAGTGCTTGTCAGTGGGGTGGAGGCGAATCAGTTTAGCGAGCGTGAGCTAAATCTGCTGGAGTTCCTGGCAACCCAGGTTTCTTCGGCTATCCAGAACGCGTTGCAATTTGGCCGCACCGAAGCGGCGCTGAGCGTGGTGCGCCGGCAGGCCCGCTATCAGGCCAACGTCTCGCAGGCCACGGCTCTGTTGACCGAGCGCGGCACCGATGCCGTTCCCGATGTACTGCGCTTGCTGGGCGAGGCTTCTGGTGCGGTTGGTGTGTACTATCTGGAGTATCACGCGATTGAAGATGCCACCATGGTGGCCGCTGTGGGGGCTGAGACCGCCTCACATTGGCAGTCGCGGGCCATGTGGATGGCCAATCCGAACGACGCTGCTGGTCCCCTCGTGCTAAACGTCCCGCTTGAACGGGTGCAACGCTGGGCGGATGAATTGATCAGCCGCCCTTACCTGGTGCTCCAGCCAGATGTACTCCACAGCGAAGAACGTGAACTGTTGCAGATGCTGGGGTTCAACACCGTGTTGGCCTTGACCGTGCGTGGTGAAGCTCTCTATCCCAACATCATCCTGTTAGGTCGCGCTGATGGCGATACGGGGTGGCAGGAAGAAGAAATCGTGGCGATGCAAACCGCCGCCGCGGCGCTCTCCAACACCATCGCCCGCGAGCGCGTCTTCGAGGAAGTGCAGGCCTCGCGCACCGAGACGGAAGCCCTCTACCGCGGTAGCGCCGAGCTGAACCTGGCGCAGACCTACGACGGCATCCTCAACGTGGTACGCTCGCATACCGCACTGGGCGAAGGCGCGAGTCATGTGACGCTGCAACTCTTTGACCGCCCGTGGACGGATGAGCAAGAGCCGCGTTATTCCGAGGTGGTCGCTTATTGGACAACGACGGATACCAACGCGCTGCGCCAGCGTTTTTACATGAATGAATTCCCCCTGGCACGCATAGTGGCGCGTAATCCCGTTCTAACGCTCATTGATGATCCCGAGCACGATGAACGTTTAACGCGGCGGAATCGGGCGCTGTTTTCTCGTGTTGTTGGCGCAAAAAGCATCGTCTTCGTGCCGTTGATCGCCAGTGGGCAGCGGATCGGTTTCTTGCACGCGATGTACCCACAGCCGGTGCGTTTCTCCGAACAGGAACGTCGCCGCTTGGAAAGCCTGACGCAGCAGGCCGCCATCGCCGCGCAAAACCGGTTGCAACTGCTCACGATCGAAGCCCGGGTCAACCGCGAGCGGATGATCCGCGAAATCACAGAGCGCATCCAGGCCGCGCCGGACGTCCAGGGCGTATTGCAGGCTGCCGTGCGCGAATTGGGGCGCGCCTTTGGCACGCCGCGTAACATTATCCAATTCCGCCCACCGCAAACATCGGGGGATGAGAAAACTGGCGATGATTCTGCCTGAAGTATTGGTCGTCAGGAATGGGACATACATCCTATGAGGGTGGGTATGGCTGTTTGAGGTGACGATGAAAAATAAAGAGAAGAGCGAAGCAGAACTGGCCCAGGCCGTGCCTGTGGCGGGCGAACCCGCGGAGAGCGCACACACCGGCCAATCCGATTCCCTGGAGCAGCTCTACGAACAGGCGCGGCGTCATGCCGAGCAGTTGGAGACGCTGAGTGTCATCGAATCCGCGCTCTCCGAAACCACGACCGAGGCCGAGATGCTGGACGTGTTCATCCTGGCCGTGCGTGATCCCACGCACCTCACGGCCTGGTTGCTCTACGCGAACGTGGATGCTGCTGGCGTGCCTACTACGCAAATCGTAGCTTCCTGGCGTGATGGCAGCATTCAGGAAAATGACCCTTTGCTCAACCGGCCATTACCGCTCGAGCTTCTACCCCTGGCGCGTTTGTGGACAGAGGACCCTGGCGAAATCTTCTACGCGGTGGACGTCCAGCACGCGCCTGAGGCCACTGCTGAGTTGCGTGAGTGGGCAGCCTCATTTGGCACGCACACGTTGATGGTTTTGCCGATGTTGAGTGGGGGACTTTTGCAGGGCGTGATCGTGCTGCAATGGTCCGTGCCTTACTCACTGTCGTCGTCGGAACTTTTCATCCTGCGCCGTTTGCTACGTCCGACGGTGGCGTTGCTGGCACGCCGGCGCGCTTATCTCGCCGAAGAAGCGGCGCGCGCCGAAAACGCCCGTCGCGCTATCCAATTCCAGACGGCGGCGGAAGTGGCCCGGGCGGCTACATCCATCATTGATTTGAACGAGCTACTCCCCCAGGCGGTGGAACTGGTCCGCGAGCGCTTCGACCTGTACTACATCGGCATTTTCCTGGTCGATGAAACGGGACAGTGGGTGGCCCTGCGCGCCGGCTCCGGAGAGGCCGGCCGCATCATGCTGGAAAATAAGCATGGCTTCCCTGTGGGCGGCACTTCGATGATTGGGCGCTGTGTGGCAGAGGCGCGCCCGCAACTCCCTGAACGGGTGGAAACCGCCGTGCGCTATGTGAACCCCCTCCTTCCCGATACGACGGCGGAGATTGCCCTGCCACTCATCAGCCGCAACGAGATGATCGGCGCGATGTCGATCCAGTCGAGCAAAATCCGTAAGTTTTCGGAGATCGATGTCACCATTCTACAAACCGTGGCCGACCAGTTAGCCAACGCCATCCAAAACGCGCGTCTTTTCGAGCAGCTCAATACCTCGCTGACCGAAAGTGAGATGCAGACCGAGGTCAGCATGGCGATCAACGAAGCGCAATCTGTCGAGGCGATCGTGCGCGCAGCGTCGCAGATCGGTGAGTTTATCGGGATGGAGGGCGTCTCGTTGCGCTATTTCACCCACTGGGATGCCGATGGCGCGCCGTTACTCCAGGATATTTTGGGCATTATCCGACATAATGGTGATGCGGAACTGCGTCAACAACGTGACACCGGCGTCGACCAGGAATTTCTAAAGTGGTTTTTCAGCGATGCGCAGCAGGCGCGGCGTGCACAGACATCCGGTGTGCTCTCGGTGTTCAAAGACCTGTCCGCCGAGGCCGATATCCCTGCAACGCTGCGCCAGAATCTGCTTGAGCAGGGATATCAGAGTTTAATCATCGCGCCACTCTACGCGCGAAACCGTCTGTTGGGATTTTTGACATTCTACAGTCAGAATCCGGTGGATAATTTGCCGGCGCGCTATCTCCAGGTCTTTGTGCGCACGCTCATCGATCAAGTGGCGTCTGGGTTGGATCGGTTCATCCTGTTGCAGGAGAGCGAGCGCCGTGCCGAGCGGATGGAGACAGCGTTTGAGATTTCCCGGCAAGCGGCCTCGGTGCTGGATGAGCAGACCCTGCTGACCCAAGCCGCGGAACTGATTCGTGAACGATTTGGCTTCTACTACGTTGGCATCTTCATCGTCGATGACTCCGGCCAATGGGCGGTGCTATATGCCGGAACCGGCGAAGCCGGGCAGTCCATGCTGTCCCAAGGTCATCGCCTGCAGGTGGGCGGAAACTCGATGATCGGCCAGTGCATTGCTACGGCCAGTCCTCGCATTGCTATGGATGTCGGTAAGGAGCCGCACCGTTTTGAAAACCCCCTTTTGCCCGATACGCGCTCCGAGTTGGCCCTGCCTTTGATGAGCCGCAACGTGGTCATCGGCGCGCTCAGTATTCAATCCACCGAAGTGGCTGCCTACTCACGGGAAGATATCACGATCCTCCAGACGATGGCGGATCAGTTGGCGACCGCGCTGGGAAATGCGCGCTTGTTCGCGGAATCGCGCGCCAGCCTTGAGGAGTTGCAGCGTCTGCAACAGCGTTACGCTCTGGACATGTGGGAAGGCTACATCGCCAAGCAGGACGTGTTTGGGTATGCCTATGACCTTAATGAGATTTCTCCTGTGTCGGTGGATATGTCCGCCGTTCCACCCGACTTCTGGGGCGGGCAGGTGATCACCCGGAGTGGCGGTGATGGGGGAGATGGTGCGCTTCTGGTAGCCCCCTTTGAAGTGCGCAGCGAGCCGGTGGGCTTCCTGAGCTTTGAAGAGCCACATGGCACCCGCGAATGGACTGAAGACAATGTGGCCGTCATCGAAGCGGTACGCGAACAGTTGTCGCTGGCATTGGAGAACCGCTTGTTGATCGATCAATCGCAGAACGCCCTGCGTGAAGCCCGCGCCCGTGAGCGCGAAGTGCGCTTCTTGCAAGAAGTGGCCGCCTTCCTCAACGCCACCGAAAACATCGTCGCCGCGCAGGCCGAATTACGGGAGCACTTGCAGGCGTTCATTCCGGTGGACTCGCTCTCCATCGTGGGATACGACAGCAAACGGGAACTCCACTTCCTGGGCCAACCGGCCGGTGAAGCCGTCGATGTCGAGGAATGGAGCGCCATCGACCTGCGTGAGGAAACCGGCTACGCGCTGGTGGCCGAGCAGGGCGTTCCGTTCATCCAGGAAGACATCCGCACCAATCCCCGCTTCTGGGAAGATGGCCGCCTGGTGTCGGCAGGGATGTTTGCGCGCGCCATCTTGCCCCTGCAACTGGGTACCCGCATCCTGGGGACGCTGAACCTGGAAAGCCGCCAGACCGGCGCGTTCTCCCGTCCTGAACTGATGCCGATCCTGGGACAGGTGGCAGCCCAGGTTGCCTCCGCTATCGAACGCGCCAACCTGCTCCAACGGGCCCAAGAGAGCGCCGGAGAGTCGCGTACCCTCTATGAAGCCACCAGCGCCCTGGCCGAGGCGACCAGCTATGAGACTGTGCTGCGGGCGATTGTCGGCCATACTATCGTCTCCGAGTTTGCCTGGGCCGAAATCGCCATGTTTACCCCTGATCCTGAGACCGGCAAAGAAAACAGTCTGTTGGAAATCGTCAGCTCGTGGAGCAGCAGCCCGGCGGTGAAGATGATGGAAGTGGGGCAGCGCATCCCGGTGGAAGAATTTCCGGCTTTGCAACTGCTCCCGCCTGGTGAGCAACTGTTCATCTGCGAAGATCTTACCACCGCTACCGATATTGCCCCGGACATCCGCACCCTCTATCTGCGGCAGGGTGTGCGGGCGGTTTTGATTGCGCGCCTGTCTACCGGAGGCGTCTCTGCCGGAGGAGAGATCGGCGTACTGCGGATTCGCTTCTCCGAACCGTACCATCCGTCGGAGCAGGATGTGCGTCTCTACCACAGTATCGCCGATCAGGCTGCGGTCGTGCTCTCTAACCAGAAGTTGCTGCGCCTTTCCGAGGCGCGCACCGAGCAATTGACGGCGGCGGTGGACTTCGCCAACCTGGCGACGGGTCTGGCCGAACGCGAGGACTTGCTCCGGCAGTCCGTCAATTTCTTCAAGGACCGTTTCGGCTTTTACTACGTCAGCATTTTCATGCTCGACGACGATGGCGAATGGGCCGTCTTGCAGGCGGGGACTGGCGATATGGGCGAAAAACTGCTGCGCATGGGCCAGCGCGTGCGGGTGGACGCTACCTCGATGATCGGCTGGGCCATCCTCAACGACCGCCCTCGCATTGCGCAGGATGTCACCCGCGACTCCCTCTACTTTGAGAACCCATTGTTGCCGAATGTGCGCGCGGCGATTGCGTTGCCGCTCAAGAGCCGGGGGCAAATCAACGGCGCACTCAGCATCGAAAGCGACCGACGCTTCGTCTTCACCACCGAGCTGGTCTCGACGCTGGAACTGATGGCGACGCAACTGGCGAACATGCTCGAAAGTGCGGAACTGTACGACCGCTCGCAAAGCTCCCTGGCCGAGACCCGCATGTTGTATCGCATCGCCCAGCAGATCACCGATGCCACCACGGTGGAGGACGTCTTCAAAGTGGCAGTAGAAGGCATCGCGCAGCGCCCTGAACCGGATTGGATTGTCGCGGCACAACTCGAGCCGCGGCAGAACCCGACCCATCTGCGCATTGTGTGGTCTTGGAGCCGTGACGGCGCGCCGATTCCTTTCAAGACCTATCCACTGACTGAAATCCCTCGTCTCGCCACGTTGCTGCGAGACGACGAGAGCTTCGTCACGCCCGATGTGACGCAAGATCCTCTCGTCGATGATTATTTGCATACCCTTTTTGGGCAGTTGGGGTTGCGGGCGATGGCGGCTTTCCAACTGCGCATCTACGGCGTGCAATACGGTACGATTATGGTGCACAGTCGCAAAGCGCGGGAGTTCTCCACCACCGAACTGCGCTTTTATGAAAACGTCTCCCGCCAGACGTTCGTCGCCTTGCAGAACATCAGCCTGGTCGAAGAGACGCGCGCGCAAGCTGAGCGGCGCGATATCCTCAACGAAGTGTTGCGCACGGCTTCCAGCTCTCTGGACCGCTTCTCGTTGATGCGCGATGTTGGCCGGGTGCTGGCGACCCGCCTCGAGCGTCCTGTGTTGATGTGGAACTGGGATGGTCAAATGCTTGCGCCTGTGTCGGTTCATGAGGCAGGCGGAAAATTGTTGATCGATAGCAACGAAGCGCCGCCCCTGACACGGCTTGACGCGCCGATACTCTTTCAAGTGGTCGAGCGGATGACGGCGGTTTCGGTGGACTTTGCCGGTGAACGCGGGACCTTTGTCCAGCCTGCGCAAGCGTTGCTGCCGCAACCTCTCCTCGATGGGTATATCGTCCCTTTGCGTGTGCGCGGTACCGTCTTCGGCGTGATGCTGTTAGCGCGCCAGGAACAGCATCCCCCCATCAATGAGGAACTGCGGGACTTTGTGCGCACGGCAGCCGTCAACATCAGCGTGGCGCTCCAGACGGCCGTCCTGTACCAGGAGGCGCAAGAGACCGCCATCAAACTCCAAGAGGTCGACAAACTCAAGAACCAGTTCATGGCGAACATGTCCCACGAACTACGCACGCCGTTGAACTCGATCATTGGCTTCTCCCGCGTCATTCTCAAGGGCATCGATGGCCCGCTCACCGATATGCAAAAGACCGACCTGACCGCTATCTATGACAGCGGCAGAAACTTGCTAGAGCTGATCAACGACATCCTGGACATTTCCAAGATCGGCGCCGGGAAGATGGAGATGGTCTTTGAACCCACCGATCTGCAGGAGATCGCGCGTGGCGTCATGACCACGATGGCCGGTCAGTTGACCGATAAACCGGTCAAACTCATCCTGGACCTGCCCGAAAATCTGCCCATCGTTCTGGCCGATGCCCGCCGCATTCGCCAGGTATTGACTAACGTGGTGGGGAACGCGGTGAAATTCACCGACGAGGGGTACATCAAAGTTTCAGCCACTTATGATAAGTATCAAGTCACCATAAGCGTCGAAGATACCGGCATTGGCATTCCTGCGGATCGTCGGCATGCCGTCTTCGAGCAGTTTGAGCAGGTTGACTCTTCCTCAACGCGCCGCTACGGCGGCACCGGGTTGGGCCTGCCGCTCAGCCGCGAGTTTGTCAGGCTGCACGGCGGCGATATGGACTTTGAGAGTGTGGTGGGCGAAGGTTCGTGCTTCTACTTCTGGATTCCGATCAACGGGCCGGGTTCTAAGCGCGAAGAAGAGGAAAAACAGGCGGAGCCGGGTGGCCAAACCATCCTCGCTGTGGATGACGACGAAGGCGTTATTACCCTCTTCCAACGTTACCTGGAAAAGCAGGGCTACAAAGTCGCCGGCATGACCACCGGTGAAGGCGTTGTCGAGACGGCGAAACGGCTCAAACCCTACGCGATTACCCTGGACGTCATCATGCCGGGCAAGGACGGCTGGCAGATCATCCGGGAGCTAAAATCCGACCCGGAAACCCGCGACATTCCCATCATCGTTTGTTCCATCATCAGTGAAGCTGACAAGGGCTTGAGTATGGGCGTCGCCGACTACCTCGTCAAGCCGGTGACAGAGCAAGACCTGCTGGATGCTCTGATCCGTCTGGAGCATCCCGGTGCGGCCGGCCATGTGTTGATTGTGGATGACAATGCGGATGACCGCAAGCTGCTGCGGCGCATCCTGGAAGACGCCGGTTATAAAGTGCAGGAAGCGCCCGGCGGTGCGGAGGCCATCAGCCTCATTCACACCGACCCGCCCAACCTGGTGATTCTGGATTTGATGATGCCGGATGTCGATGGCTTCGCCGTGTTGGAGAATCTCAAAGCGAACCAGCTCACCCGCGATATTCCCGTCGTGGTGGTAACGGCGAAAGAATTGGGGAAGTCCGAGCGCGAACGTTTGCAACAGCGCGTCCAGGCGTTGTTGCAGAAAGGGTTGTTCGATCAGAACCAGTTGCTCAACGATGTGCTCTCGGCGCTGGGGCGGCTCAAGCAGACCCATTCCCAACCCGACACAGCTTGACAGTTTCTTTCTCCGGTGTACAATGAAACCGGCAGTTGAGAGTAAGCTCCATTTAACATCATGATGAAATAACAGGAGGTTCCACTATGGCTTATGTCATTACCGATATTTGCGAGCGCGCCGGCGCCTGCGTCGATGTGTGTCCTACGGATTCAATTCATGCCGTCGAGGGCGATGCTAACTGGCCCACGTATTATATCAACCCGGATACCTGCATTAGCTGCGGCGCTTGCGCGGCTGAATGTCCCAACGAGGCCATCTTCGACGAGGCCGATCCTGAAGCCGCGGCCTTCATCCAGAAGAACGCCGACTTCTATACCAAAGGCCCCGGCAAGAACCTGATCTAGGCTGGGAATACCTCGGTTAGTCAAACAAAAGAGGCCGACGACAGCGGCCTCTTTTGTGTTGCTCTGTTCGGCTAGATGATGTAGATCGGGCTTGAGAAAATCCACCCCACCTTCCGCCCCAGGAACCGCTGGTAGACCTCGACCCGGTGAATGCCCGGTTCTGCCGAGGTGTGTCGAACTTTCGTTCCGGTGACGGTCAACATGCGTTTCCCATCCCGCAACAGGTGGATTTCTCCCGGCGCCGGCAAATCGATCTCGATGTTGATGGCTCCCAAACGGCGTAGTTCTTCTCCCACCGTGGCCTGCGCCGCCCCACTGCGCGCGATAAAACGGAAACCGTGGGTGGGGTAGGGGAGATCATAGCCCACCCATGTCCGCCCGGCGCGCAGTGCCTCATAAATCAACGCTTTGTCGCGCGTTGCGTCGCCCGATAGGGCCTCGCGGGTGAGAATGTGCGTGTTGATGCAGCGGAAGAGATACTCGTATGACAGGCCGGCATGCCCGAAGAGACGCCATTTCTCCGCTGGGCCATGGGCGTTCGCACTACCCAATGCCGCCAGCCGTTCCCCCCGGCTTAGCAGCTCATCCCACAAGCGCAACGTGGCCCGCTGCGGCCCACGAATCCCCCAGGCCGGTCGCCGCGCATAAATGGCGGCTACAGCGCGCGCCCAGAGCAGCCCTTTGAACTCCGACATAAAATTCCACACTTCGAGGCCGGCAATGCCCTTCACGGGCCAATCTACCCAGGGCATGGCTCGCCAATCGGGATTGAGCGGGCTGCTTTTGTCGACCGGATGCGCAAGATAACAAAACCCGCCGCGCGCCTCGACTGTGCGGAGCAGGGTGTGTGGACTGCCGAAGGCGTATGGCGCCATCTCGCGCTCTGCGCCGTAGACCAGCAGGTGGTTCACTGCGGGACGACGATAGACATTGTGTAGTTCTTCGCCTACCAGCAGCAACGTCCGCCCGTAGTAGCCTTCCAGGCCCTCCGGGCGGACATTGTGATCGGTGACGATCACGAAATGGAGGCCCGCCTCTTCCGCCGCTGCCGCGATCTCCCGGTGGGAGGCCGCGCCATCGGAATAGACTGAATGAACGTGCGGGTTGCCGAGGTATTCGCGGTAATCTTCCATAGGATTGCATCTTATCGACAATGTTAGATTTGTCAAACCGAAAGCCAAACTGCTGCGAACCGCAATCTTGATGGACAATTCCGCCGTTTTAGGAAAAGATATTGCTTGAAATTTGCACCTTCTATCGAACTTGTCTATAATAAAACTAAGCGAGCATTGGAGTGTACAACTCACATCGTTTCCCCGGTTTGCTGAAATGAAAGGAAGGCGACCATGAATGAGCAAAGCAGGAGCTTGGGATCAGAAATACCCGCTGAAGGGGCAGAGCTTCAGGGTGCGCTTCCGCCAGGTCTGTTGAGCCTTTTAAACATTGCCGGGATGGGCCCGCGGCGCACGCAGTTGCTTTGGCAAGAACTCGGTATTACCTCTATTGAGGAATTGGCCGGTGCAGCTAGCGCCGGGCAGTTGCACAAGATCAAGGGCATTGGTCCCATTACCGAGCAGAAGATCCTGGAGAATATCCGCGCCTGGCAGCGCCAGCGTTCCGAGCGGATCCCGTTGGGCATGGCCTGGCCTCTGGCGAATGACATTTTGGATGCGCTGCGCTCCGTTCCGGGCGTGTCTGCGGCAGAACCGGTGGGCAGTCTGCGTCGCATGCGTGAGTCCCTGGGGGACCTGGGGTTGTTGGCCGCGACCGATGCGGCAGAATCCGTCATCGCGCGGTTTTGTACCTTGCCCATGGTGGATGCGGTTGTCGAGACCGCTGCAGAGCGGGCTTCGATCCGTACCAGCGATGGTGTCCAGGTCGATCTGCGGGTCGTCCCGCCAGAACGCTGGGGCTCGGCACTGCACTACCTGACGGGCAGCCACGCGCACATCCTTCATCTGAACGCCATCGCCCGCGAACAAGGGCTGGTTTTGAGCGAGCATGGTTTTCACCGCCTGGGGGACGAAGATGGTTCGCCCGTCCGCGTGTGCGCCGAAGAGGCGGAGGTCTACGCGGCGTTAGGGCTGCCGTGGATTGCGCCCGAATTGCGCGAAGACCGCGGCGAGATCACTGCCGCCCTGGAAGGTCATTTGCCGCATTTGGTGACGCGGCGTGACCTGCAAGGGGATTTCCAGTGCCATACCACCTTCACCGATGGCGATAACAGCCTGGAGGAGATGGCGCTGGCAGCGCGTGCGGCCGGGTTGCGCTATATCATCGTCAGCGATCACGCCGGCCGTGACGGATTGCACCCCGAAGCCTGCGACGCGGTGCTGGCCGAGGTGGCGCGGGTCAATCGGCACTTTGCCGGGGAATTCCGCGTGATTGCCGGTGTGGAAGTGGGCATCCAGACCGACGGGACGCTCGAATGGCCGGATGAGGCGCTGGCCCGCATGGAATTCGTCATTGCCTCATTCCACACCGATTTTGGTTTGCCTCAGGCCCAGATGACGGCGCGCCTGCTCGCGGCGCTGCGTCACCCTTACGTGGACATGATCGGCCATCCCACGGGACGGTTTCTGGGCAAACGGGAGAGTGCTGAACTGAATATGGAGAGCGTTTTCCAGGCCGCTGCGGATTACGGTGTGGCTTTCGAAATCAACGCGTGGCCCCAAAGGCTGGACCTGAGTGATATGTACGCGCGCAGAGCGATGGCTTTGCACATTCCGCTGGCTATCAGTTCCTCGGCGCACGATCGGGATGGATTTGCGGTGCTTGAATTCGGGGTGGCGATGGCGCGGCGTGGCTGGGTCGAGGCACAACATCTGCTCAATACCCGCTCTGCGGATGAGGTTTTGGCGTGGCGCAGACGGCGGTTGCAGCGCCACGGTGGAAAAATTTAGGGACGGAGAACATCAATGCCATTACGTTTTGTTGCGCTTGCCTTTGATAAAAATGAGATTCGCGCCATACGCTATCTGGCCGAGGGGGTCCAGGAGGCGCGGGTGACATTGCGCGCCGATCTGAATGATGGCGTCGAAGCCGGATTGCGGAGCATACGCTCGGCAATTCGCCAGGTCATGCCCCTCGACAACGGCATCAGTGCGGTGGGCGTGTCGGCGCCGGGCGTGCTGGATTACAAACGCGGTATATTGCGCTCGCTGCCGGGATTTCCCGACTGGGTCGATGTGCCATTGCAAGATGTGCTGGTGGAGAGCCTGGGAGTGCCTGTATTCGTTGCCAGGGCTGCGGATACTGCCGTGCTGGGGGAATGGCGTTTTGGCGTGGGGCGCGGAGTGTCCGATCTCATTTACATTTCGGTGAACGAGGCTTTGGAGGCCGGCATGATCTTTCAGGACCAGCTCTTCACCGGTGGAAAAGGTATGGGCGGCGCGGTCGGCAAACTCCTCATCGAGTGTCCGCTGGCGACCTCGGCGGCCAAAGTGATGCCGTTGGAAACGCTGCTCTCCGGCGAGACGATCCTGGAACGGGCGTGGGCGCAACTGGAGGCCGGGGCAAGCGCAGCCTTGATGGAAGAACTGGGCAACAATCCGCTGGCATTGACGGTCGAGAAGCTGTGCGATGCCGCGCGGCAGGGCGATCCCATGACACAGACACTGCTTAAGGATGTCGGCGCTTGTTTGGGGATGGCGCTCATTCACATTATGTACCTCTTCGACCCCTCATTGTTCGTGCTCGACGGTATGATCAAGTGTGCCGGTGAAGTGCTCCTCAGTCCCATGCGGCAGACGCTCGCTGCGCGCACGCCTCCTGCCTATCGTGATCATGCCCGCATCGTCCTGGCGCAACTGGGAAATGATGTTAGACTGTGGGGAGCGTTGGCGCTCTGTCTGGCCGAACTCGGTTTGTAGATAGCCGTTAGCTAACAAGGGAACAAAACATAATGTCACGTCTGTTGATTGTGCTCAGTGTAGTGTTGTTGGCGTCGGTGATGGTGATCGGCTGGATGCTGGGACCGGGCATGGATCAGCGCCTGATTCCGGGTGTGTGGGTATGGAATATTCCCCTGGGTGGCATGTCGCCTGACGAAGCACTGCCGCGCTTGCAGGCAGCGCTGCCGCTAAGTCAGCCCAACATTGTCATTGTGGGGCCGGAGGGCCAGCGTTGGGCGCTCTCGCCGGCCGATTTGGGTATGGCGGTTGACGCCCAGGCGACGTTGGCGCGCGCTGCCGCGGTCGGTCACCTGGATCAGAGCGGTCTGTCCAAGCGTTTGAAGGTCATGCTTGACGGGGTGACATTGTCGCCGGTGTTGGCCTGGAACGAACACCAGAGCCTTGCCCAACTGGAGGCTATCGCCGCACAGCTATACCAGCCGGCACAGAATGCGCGGGTGCGCCGCACCGGTGCGGAACTGCAACTGGAACCGAGCCTCGAGGGGCGGCAGATGGACATCTCCGCAACCTTGCAGATCCTCTTACCGCACCTGTACGCTCTGGAATCGGTGGAGATCGTCCCCGTGCTGACCAAACTGCCCCCGCAAATCCCCGACGCGCGCGCGCAGCAGGCGTTAGGCGTGGCTCAGAATGTCCTGGCTCAATCTTTGACCCTCCTGGTGCCTAACCCCCGCGAGGGCGATCCCGGCCCCTGGACGATGACGCCGGATGTGATGGCCTCCATGCTCACCATCCTTGTGGGTGAAGAAAGCGTCAGTGTAGGACTGGATGAAGCAGCGCTGGCTCAGTTCCTCGGCCCACTGGCGATGGCGTTGTTCCGCGAGCCGGTGAATGCCACGTTTCACTTCAACCCGGCAACGCTCGAACTGGTGCTCGATGCGCCGAGCGTCACCGGGCGTGAGATGGACATCGCTGCGTCAATTGCGAAAATCAACGAGATGTTGCGCGCCGGTGAACATTTCGTGCCGCTGGTGCTGAACGAGACGCCCCCCGAATACCCTGACACCATCACCGCTGCTGACCTGGGCATCATCGAAGAGGTGGCGGTTGGCGAATCGTACTTCACCGGTTCCTCTTCGGCCCGCGATAGGAATATCCGCCTGGGCGCTTCCAAGTTTGACGGCCTCATCATCAAGCCTGGGCAGACTTTTTCCTTCAACGAGTATCTGGGTGATGTTTCGGCGGAGGCCGGGTACGATGAGTCTTACGTCATCATCGGCAACCGCACGGTGTTGGGGGTGGGGGGCGGCATCTGCCAGGTGGCGACGACGGCGTTCCGCGCGGCCTACTTTGGCGGTTATCCCATTGTCGAGCGTTGGCCGCACGCCTATCGGGTGGGCTACTACGAGCTTGGCGGCTTCGGCCCCGGCTTCGATGCGACAGTTTATTCCCCGCTGGTCGACTTCCGTTTTACCAATGACACGCCTTATCATATTCTCATCCAGACCGAGGTGGATGCGTCGCGGTCACGGCTGCGGTTTATCTTCTACAGCACGAAGACCGGGCGCACGGTAGAACAAATCGGGCCGACCTGGGGTGATCCGATTCCTCCTGCAGCCCCCGTCTACGAGTACGATTCCACACTGCCCGCCGGGACTGTGGTGCAGGACGAACGTCCGATTAACGGCCTCAAGGCCACGCTGGGACGGATCGTTCGGGATGCCGAAGGCCATGTGCTTTACGATGACACGTTCGTGAGCAATTTTGTGCCGTGGCCGGCGCGTTACCGTTATGGACCGGGCTACATGCCGCCGGATAACGCCGAGGTCATCAGCACGCCGGAACCGTAGGGCACACACAAACGATAAACACCCCCTGCTTATGCAAGCGGGGGGTGTTTGTATCCTGGTGAGGCGCGTGTCGGGTTGATTTATTCGAGTTGTTTCACCCACGCACGCAGCTCGAACGTGACTTTTTGGAAGAAACTGTTGGGCGGCAGAGTGCCTTGTTGGGCGTATTCGACTTCTTTGACCACTGCTTTGACGCGCAGGGCGGTTGTGTCTAGCGTGACCTCCATACCGGGCCGAATCGCCTGAAGCTTGTCGCCCTCGCGTTTGGGCTGCAGTTTCTCGACCAGACCGGGGTCTTGCAGGGCGTAGTCGCTGGCCAGCACGGTGGTGACAGTGCGGATGTCGCTTTTGTCGAAGAGCCATGTCTCGAAGGCGGTCACCTTCTTGGGGTCGCCTGCGCCGAGCGTCTCCGAGATGCCGATGCCACACTCGCCGAAGAAATCGGAGCCGATTTCGATACTGAACGACGGATCGAAGTAATCGTCGCCGAGGACGTAGGTGTAGGTTTTCACCGAGGAGGGGCCGACTTCCGGTTCTTCGCCGACCATACCCGGCGGGATGACACCTACCGGTGGCGCGGTAACGCCGGGCGTCACGCTGGGGGCCATTTCGGCGGCATGTTGCCTGCGTCCGACCAGCAGGTACCACAGGGCCAACGCGATCAGCACAATCACCAGCATAACCGCCAGAACCCGGATGAGCGTATTGAGCAGCCCGCCGGTTGCCTGCGCGGCTGCTTCCTCAGCTTCCCAGGCTGTCAACAGGCCCGGCAGAGTCTGCTGCAGGGAGCGTAGCGCCGGAAGATTGTCGCCGATGTTAAACCTTCCCGCCTCCGCATACTTCACCGCGGCATCCAGGTCGTCTTTCAAGAGCTGAGGGTTGTTGCGCCAGGGGATGGTACGGATTTTTGGCATATCGGTCCCGATGCCCAGACTCTCACGCAGGGCATTGGCGTCGTTGGTGCGCAAATAGTCTTCGGCGACCCCGGCCAGGTATACCGAGCGGAAGTCCTCCCGCATGTTGCCGGGATTGGCGTTTTCGTATTTCACCGGGAAGACGCCCCAGCCGAGCGTCAGACCAATCGCCACTCCTAACGCAATCGAGATGAGGATCTTGTACTTATCCCAGATGGGTTGGATTTTGACCATGACCTGCGCGAAAATTGTAAAAGCCTTGGCGAGCAGATTATCTAACATAGGCAGATTCCTCCCGTTTACGTGTTGCCATTGTCTACAAAAGATGATTGTGACTCAAGATAAGCCCAATCGCAGAAAGTGTTACTTATTCCTGACTGAAATCATAATATCACGAAATGTAAATAAATACAACTTTTTTCCTAAAAATCCGTTCACCAGGCACGTGTCGTCGACGAGTGGGGCGCAGTGCTGCCCGGTCAGCGTGTGCGCGCCGGAGATACTGCACAGGTATTCCATCAGCGCGACGGTTTCAGGGAAGCGTTCGGAGTGACTAAATTACTCAACTTTGCGAGTCTCCTTTGGCAAGGGGTGTTAACCGAAACGATCGACGATTTCATGACCACCCACATGCTTAAGAATGTAAGTGTTGCCGTCTTGTTGGAAAATGCAACGATAGTGCATATCCACATAAAACTCCCAATGATCAGCCAGATGATGAATGTTCAGCGATGGATGCCTGGGATTTTTAACCAGAAAGCGCAATTGCTTGTCGAATTTCCGTTGGATGTGTTGCGGTAAGCGTCGATAATCCTCGCGGAGTGTCTCTGTTAGAATGATTTTGACATCACTCATGCAGCCACTCCAGCGCTGTTTCGACGTTGTTTGCATTTACTTCCAGATAACGCCCAGCGGCTAAGTCTTCACTAGCACGTTGTAAACGTTCTTGAACTTCTTGTTTGTAAAAATAGGCGTATCGTTCGATGAATTCGAGCATCTCCTGGTATTTCTCATAACTCAACAGGACTTCGCGCTTGTTGCCTTCGTTGTCGCAAAAGATTTTTACATCGGCTTCATCGAGTAATGAATTTGTATACATTTTTTACTCCATCTATGGTGTCAGAACCACTTCGACGCGGTTTTCCTCACCTAGCTTGGCCGCCGGGATAAGGTTGCCGGGCAGGACTTCGCCGTTCAGCGTGAGCGATTGGACGCCGCGACAGACGCCGTGGGGGTTCTTGACTTCGATGTGCACGGTGCGCCCGCGGAAACGGCGGGTGGCGGTGAAGCCGGGCCACGTGGAAGGGATGCACGGATCGATGCGCAGGCCGTCCAACTCCGGGCGAATCCCCAGGATGTACTGGGTGGCGCTGAAGTAGGCCCACGCCGCCGCCCCGGTGAGCCATGAGGTGCGCGTGTTGCCCGCGCGCGGCGAGAAAGTAGAGTAGGTCGTCTGCGCCTGGACGTAGGGTTCGCATTGGCGGATTTCGGCGCGGTCGTTATAGGCCGCGGGCATAGCCGCGCGGTAATAGGCGTAAGCCTGGTCGCCGTGACCGAGCAGACATTCGGCCATCACCCCCCAGCCCTGGGTGTGGTTAAAGATACCGGCGTTTTCCTTGATGCCGGGGTTGAAGACCAACGCGCGCATCACGTCTACCGGCATGTTGACGAATGGCGGCGCACAGAGCATCAGGCCGTAGGGCGTCGCCAGGCGCTCTTTGACGGTTTGCATACAGCGTTCCGCCTGCTCTGGCGTCGCGCTGCCGCTGATCACCGACCAGACTTGGGTGTTCAAGTAGACCTGACCCTCCGGGCTTTCCTTTGTTCCGTACACCGTGCCGTCATCCCCGATGGCCCAGATGAACCAGTCGCCGTCCCAGGCACACTTCTGGATGTTGGCTTCCAGCGTCTCGCGTTGCGCCAGCGCCCAGGCCGCTTCTTCCGGCTTACCGAGCCGCTCGGCGATTTCGGCGTAAACCGTCAGGCCGAGCCGCACCTGGAAGGCGACGAACAGACTTTCGCCGTAGTAGCCCAACTTGAGGCAGTCGTTCCAGTCCGCGTGCAGGCCGCAGGGCAGGCCGTGCGCGCCGGTGCGCTCCAGGTTGAATTCCAGCGCGCGGCGCAAATGGCCGAACACCGTCGCCTCGCCCTTGTCGGCATAGGGCAGCACCTTGTTGTAGAAACTCAGGTCACCGGTCTCGCCGACCATCGCGGGGACGACATTAAAGAACCACAGGCAGTCATCGGAGCGGTAGTACTCGTCGGGAGGCGGGGATTCATGGCCGGGGCGATGGTCGAATGGCTGGATGACGGGGATCGCGCCGCCACTGGATACTTGCCCGGTCAGCATCAATTCGAGGCGCGCCAGTGCCTCTTGTGGGATGGCGGCGGACACGCCCAGAATGTCCTGCACCGAATCGCGGTAGCCCAGGCCATCGCGCTCGCCGTTGTAGACCAGGCTGGCGGCCCGCGACCAGGCGAAGGTGATGAGGCAGTTGTAGAGGCCCCATACATTGATCGTGTGGTTGAAATCCTCGTCCGGCGTCTGAACCGTCAGGCTGCCGAGGCGGGCATGCCAGGCCTCCTTGAGTTTTTGCAGTTCGACGGCGGCGCGTTCGAGCGAGCCGTACTCCGCCACGGCACGCTTGCCCACCACGCGCGCGTCGCCGATGCCGAGCATCACCAGCACCTCCCGGCTCTCGCCCGGTTGCAGCGTCAACGTGGTGTGCAGCGTCCCGCAGGAATTGTCACCGTAAGCGTGGCTGTTGCTGCATTGCCCTCTTTCCACTGCCAGCGGGTTGTGATAGCTGCGGTACGGGCCGAGGAACGCTTCGCGGCTGGTGTCGTAGCCGGTCAACGGCGCGCCGATCAGCGCCATCCACGTCTGGTTGAACTTGTGGTGCAGCAGCGTTTCCTCATCGCGGGGCGTCAGGTTGTCCTCGATCGCAATGCGCAGCAGGTTGTCGTCCGTCAGTGAACCGCGCACGATAAAGAGCGAGTACTGCAGGTTCACCGTGTCTTGGAATGTCATCCACTGATTGGTGAACTCGCAGTAGGTGAACACGTCGATTTCACGCGGGCGGTCGCTCTCGTTGGTCACTTTGAGTCGCCAGTACTCGAAGGTCTGTCCCAGGGGGACGAAGTACGTGGCCTCGGTCGCAATGCCTTTGTAGCGCGACTCGAAGATGGAATAGGCTGTGCCGTGGCGGCAGGTGGACTGGTACTGGTCAAGTGGCTTGCCCACCGGTTGCCACGAGGCCGACCAGTAGTCGCCATCGGCCTTGTCCCGCAGGTAGAAGTAGCGCCCCGGCTGATCCATCGGGATGCTGTTGAAGAACAGGCGCAAGAAGCGCCCGCGCGCGCCCGATTTGTAGAAGCCATAGCCGCCCGCGTTGTTGGTGATGATGGCGCCATACTCGGTGGAGCCTAGATAGTTGCTCCATGATTGCGGCGTATCGGGCCGGGTGATGACGTATTCTTTCGCCTTGTCGTCGAAGTAACCGTATTGCATGGATAATTCCCCCCTTCGGATAAAATTTTGATTATATGGCGGTAAGTATACGCGAAATGCACGCGCGTCAACTGCACTAACGCTGGCGCAATTGCTGTGCTTTGGCCTGTAAATCGCGGAAGAATTCAGTATCGACCACTTCTTCAACGTTTCGTTGACGCTTGGCTTCGTTGATTTCGATGCGCAGTTCGGCGACCTGGCGGCGCAACGATTGCTCGCGCTGATCGATTTGCGTCACCATCTCGTTGAAGGTCTCGGCCAGTACGTCGAACTCGTCGATGTATCGCACTGCCGCCGGTCGGGTAAAGCGTTGCGTGTAATCGCCCTGGCCCACCTGCCGGGCTACCTGGCCCAAGGCTTCCACCGGGCGTGCTACCGTCTGTGTGGCGAAGTACACAACGGCAAACAAAATGACATACGCGACGATGAACGCAGTTGTAACCCGTCCGGCCACGGAACGCCGCACTTGCCGGACGTAACTCGCCTCGAAGTCGATGCCGATGGCGCCGACGCGCTCGCCCGCTGCGTTTGTCACCGGCATACACACCGTCACCCATTCGCCCCACTGATCCGTTGTGATCGCCAGCCGCCCAGATGCATCGCTCACTACGTGCAAATCGGTTAGCCCAGGGTACAGGTCCTCGTAATCCTCCGCGTACATAAACGGGGCAGCCTTGTCTGGGTCGTAGCGCGCCCATAAATCCACGACGAAAATAATCTCATTTGGCCGGCTGCCGGCGATGTAGAGATAAGGCCAGGCTTGCGGCTCGAACGATTGCGTCAGTTGTAGCCAGTCGAGCAACGCTTCATAGCGCGGGTCGTCTGAGAAGCCGTCCGCGTTGGGCCGGCCCTCCGCTGCCAGTGCCACGAGCATGTCACCGTCCATACCCTGCGCTGCGCCTTTGATGGTGTTGATCAGTTGCTCGCGGATATAGGTCAGGGTTTGTTCATCCGAGAAGCGGTAAATCCAGTAGAAGATAAAGCCAAAGACGGCGCTAAAGAGCAGGGTGAAACCCACCAACAGCTTGACGCGCAGGCCGATAAAGCGTTTATTGTTCATCATCATTCATCATGAATGGATTCTGTACGTGCACGCCTTCATACGTTTGCCTGTGGTTGAGGTCTTCGGACCAGAGGATGCTACAGCCAAGCCGGGCGGCGCTCCAGACAATCATTGCATCCCAAAAGGAAAAGTGACAGTGTTGTTAAGCGTAGATAACGATATTCGTGTCGACGAATTGACCCGGCTCAACGCTCATGGAGAGAATCTCGCGTCCAGGTGATTTGGCCGCCGGTACCCAGATCCAGGCCGGCTTCCATCAGGGCAATCTGGCGTTGTTGCGCCAGTTGGTAGCGCGAACGACGTTCGATCAACTCCCGCAACATCTGCGTCATTAACCCGGACATCGATAGTCCTTCTTCGACTGCGATCAGTTTGATTTCCTTTAGCACGTCTTTGGGAATCGACAGCGTCACATTTTGGGTTTCCGTAGCTGTAGACATACTCCACCTCCACGTATGCAAGTGTATCACGCAAATACGTGAACGTCAACAGGGCCAGACTCCAAGGGTGCATTTCAGAATGGGGGCGACTTTTCTTAATTGCACCGCAGAGCACGCAGCGTCCGCAGAGTTGCCAGAAATTTCTCTGCGTTCTCAGCGAACTCTGCGGTTAAATCAAACGCTTATCTGGCTTTTGCCCCCGAATTGAAATGCGCCCAGACTCCAAAAGTCTCACGCGGCATCTGGTCAATCACTTGCCTGCGCAGCGCCAAATTCCCGCGAATGAAAGACCTGGGTGAAGACTTTTGTAGCCTGTATCAAATCTTGACGCGCGTTCGCGGGCGGGTATAATGACCCGCCAGAGGTATCATGACAGACTGGCGCACAACCATTCAGGATTTGCTCGAAAATAGCGCGCTGCGGCCGTTGATCTTCAGTCGTCACCGCTGGGTATTGATCGTTATTGCGGTATTGCTGGCGATTGGCGTGAGCGTGGGGGGTGGGTGGCTGATCGTGGAAGTGGGCGCGCTGCCGGCGATGGCGTTGCTGGTGGCGATGGGCGTAGCCCTGTGGATGCTGTGCGATATCGAAATTGCCTATTTGGGCGTGATTGGCATCATCACCTTGCTGCCGTTTGCCTCGTTACCGTTCAGCATCGGGTTCAAGCCGACCTTTTTGGATCTGGCGTTGCTGGGGCTGTTTGCCGTCTGGTTGCTGCCGTATTTCCTGGGCGAGGAACAACAGTTCGAGGCGACGCCGGTGGGGGCGTTGGTGCTGGTCTTCGCCGTGATGGCGGTGGGTACGTTCGTCGCCGGTCTGGGCCACGCCGCCCTGACCGTGACGCTGATCCGCCGTTTTGCCGAAACACTGCTGAGCCTGGCGTTGTTCTATCTTGTCGTCAACACGGTGCGCGATGTGGGTCGCTTGGGACGCTTGATGCGTTGGCTGATCCTGGGCGCGACTGGGGCGGCGGTACTGGGAATTATCCTGTACTTTTTGCCCGATCTGCTGACGATACGCATTCTCTCCGCGCTCGGTCGGTTGGGGTACCCCACCGGGGCGGGCGTGCTGCGCTACATCCGCGATGATCCATCCCTGATGCAGCGGGCCACTTCTACCTCTGTCGATCCCAATGTGCTCGGCAGCCTGTTGAATGTTGCCATTGCAATGACCGTCCCCCAGCTTTTTGCCAAACGCCCGCTGCTGCCCCGCTGGATGACGGTGGCGTGCCTCGGCGTGATGGGGCTTTGCTTGGGGTTGACTGTTTCGCGGGGGACGATGGCGGCAGCGGCGCTGGCGGTCTTGTGCGTGAGCGTGTTGCGCTATCGCAAGCTCTTGCCCTGGATTGCGGTGGCGGTGCTGCTGGTGATGGTGTTACCCTGGACACAAGCGTATATCCAGCACTTCGTCGAGGGGGTGCAGGCGCAGGACTTGTCGATGAAGATGCGTCTGGGTGAATACAAGGACGCCTTCATCCTCATTGGACGGTATCCGTGGCTGGGGGTGGGGTTCGCGGGCGCGCCGGACATCGACATTTACACGGCAGTCGCCAGCATGTACCTGACGATCGCCGAACGCATGGGCTTGATCGGTCTGGCGGTCTTTCTGGCGATTGCGGGGACGCTGCTTGTGCGCTTCTGGCGTTGGCGCAAAGTTGCCGAACGTGTGCCGGATCTGGAGCCGTTGTGGTACGGCATCCACGCGGCCATCGTTGGCGGTTTGATCGCCGGTTTATCCGACCGCTACTTCTTCAGCCTCGACTTTCACCACTCGGTTACCCTGTTCTGGTTGATTGTCGGCCTGGCTACCGCCGCCGTACAACTGGCTATCGCGCAGAACCAAAAGAGTCTCGATGTGAAACGTGATGCGTAATCCGTGATATAATCCGCCATTCGCCATTCGCCATTCGCCCATTCTTCTTGCCGTTTCATCAGCTTCGAGTATACTGGATATAATCACAACGAACTCAAGTTATCAGGAGGCCCTCGATGAAACTTTCTTGCTTGCAGGAAAACCTTTCCAAGGGATTGAGCATTGTTGGGCGGGCGGTTCCCTCGCGCACGACGATGCCGATTTTGGGCAATGTTCTTTTGGCAACCGATCACGGGCAGCTTAAACTGGCGGCGACGAATCTGGAATTGAGTGTAGTGCACTGGGTGGGCGCGCGGGTCGAAACCGACGGTGCGCTCACCGTTCCGGCGCGCAATTTCATCGATCTGGTGAACTCGTTGCCGCCGGATCAGGTCGATCTGACGATGGACGACGCAACGCTCTCGTTGGCGTTGAGCTGCGGCATGGTGAACGCGCGCTTCCGGGGCATTTCCGCCGACGAATTCCCGGTCGTGCCGGAGCCGGAGCAGGGCGACGGGTTCGCCGTGGAAGCCGCCGACTTGCGCACGGGCCTGGTGCAAGTCACGTTTGCCGCTTCCACCGACGAGAGCCATCCGGTGCTCACCGGTGTGCTGGCGGAATTCGAGGGCAGCACGCTGACACTGGCGGCCGCCGACGGTTTCCGGCTGTCGATGCGCCGCATCCCGCTCATCCATCCGGTGCCCTCGCCTTTCAGCGTCATCATCCCGGCGCGGGCGCTTTCCGAACTGATGCGCATCATCGGTGCGCAGGAAGAGCCGGTGAACATCTCGACGACGCACCCGCACAACCAGATCCTCTTCAAGCTGACGGACACGGTGCTCAATTCGCAGTTGATCGACGGCAACTTCCCCGACGTGCGGCGCATCATCCCCGCTTCGTCTAAGACGCGGGTGGTGCTGGGGCGCGAGGAAATCCTGCAAGCCTGCAAGCGCGCGGCGATCTTTGCCCGCGACGTAGCGAACATCGTCACGCTCTCCATCCAGGCGGGCCGCATCACCGTCTCCGCCGACTCCGCCGAATCGGGGCAGGGCTCCACCGAGCTAATGGCGAACGTTGAAGGGGACGGGTTGGACATCGCGTTCAACGTGCGTTTCTTGATCGATGTGTTCTCGGCGCTGGATACGCCGCAAGTGGCGTTGGAACTGAATGCCCCTACCAATCCCGGTGTGGTCAAGGCGGTGGGCGACGATGACTTTGTGCATGTGGTGATGCCGATGCACTTGGGACGGCGGTAGAAAAGCGGTCAGCCATCAGCAGTCAGCCATCAGGTTTTGGCTATCAATACAGATGATCGCGAAAGTCTGGCAGAGTATGAAGGCTGAAAGCTGACCGCTAATAGCTATCAGCTAATCGCGGGACCAAGAATGAGGTCAGGGCGGCTTCGTTTTTGGTCCTGCTTTATGTTCAAAATACAGATTGGACCATTTTTGAGGGAGTGAATTGCATATATGACGGCTAAACGACTTGCCCCGGAGGCACTGTATCGCGCGTGCGATCCGGGGGCTTTTGCTTTTACAACGACCGATGAACTGCCCTATGCCCCGACGATCATCGGCCAGGATCGTGCGGTGGAGGCGATTCATTTTGGATTGGACATTCAAAGCCCTGGCTTCAACGTCTTCGTGATGGGGCCGGCCGGGACGGGACGGCGCTCGATTTTGTCGCGCATTGTCCACGAGCAGGCCGCTCAGGCGGCAACGCCCAACGATTGGGTGTACGTCAATCACTTCACCGAGCTGGGGATGCCCAGGGCGATCAGCCTGCCGCCCGGTCAGGGGGCGGAACTGCGCGCGGATATGGAACGCTTCAACAGCGGTCTGATGGATCGCTTGTTACAGGCATTCGAGACCGATCAGTATGCCGAAGCGCGGGAGACGCTGGAACAGCAGTTCCGCGCGGCGCAGCAAGAGGAGTTGACGGCCGTGGATATGGCCTGCCGCGAGCGTGGTTTCGCCTTGGTGCGTTCGCCGTCGGGGTTGTACATCTCCCCCGTGCGGGATGGTGAATTGCTCACGCCGGAGGCGTTCAGCCAACTGGCGACCGAAGACCGCACAGCGGTCGAGCAGAACCTTGATGTGCTGGATGATATGCTCAATAGTGCCATGCGCCGTTTACGTGAATTCGAGCGCCGCACCCAGGCCGCCATCGAGCGTCTGGACCGCGAAGTGGCAAATTTCACCGTCAGTCCACTCATCGAAGAGCTGCGCGAGAAATACACCGATCAGGAAGAAGTGCGCGAGTATCTCTCCGAAGTGTTGCGGGACATCATCGAAAATGTGAGCACGTTCCGCAGCGAGGGCGACGAAAACCCCGAAGATGACAGCACCTCGTTGTTGGAGATTCCGGTACATCAACGTTACCGGGTCAACTTGCTGGTGGATAACGCGCACACGCAGGGCGCGCCGGTGATCATCGAGGATGTCCCCACGTACGACAAACTCTTCGGGCGCATCGAATACGATGTACGGCGCGGGGCCTCGGTGACCGACTACACGTTGATCCGCCCAGGGGCGCTGCATCGCGCCAACGGCGGCTACCTCATCCTCGACGCCGAGGCGCTGATGGACGAACCTTACGTCTGGACGGGCCTGAAGCGTGCGCTGTTTGGCGGGCTGATCCGCATCGAATCGCCCGATGGTCAGCAGTTGGTGCGCACCGTGACGCCCATCCCCGAGCCAATTCCGTTGCACGTGAAGGTGATCCTGCGCGGCTCACCGCAAATTTATTATGCGCTGTATGCCTACGATGAGGATTTTGCCAAGCTGTTCAAGGTGTTGGCCGATTTTGATTCAGAGATGGACCGCACCCCGGAGTCCGAGTTCACCTACGTGCAGTTTGTGCGGACGTTGTGTGAGGATGAGTCCTTGTTGCCTTTCGCGGCGGACGCTGTGGCGCGGTTGGTGGAATATGGATCACGGCTGGCCGAACATCAGGAGCGTCTGAGCACGCAGTTCGGTCAAATCGCCGACCTGGCGCGTGAGGCCGCATATTGGGCCAGGAAGGCGGGACATGCCGCAGTGCAGCGCGTCGATGTATTGGAGGCCATGCGCCAGCAAAAACGCCGGGTGAGTCTGGGAGAAGAGTATGCCCATCGCGCGATTGCGGAAGGCAGCCTGATCATCACCACATCGGGTACGGCTGTCGGTCAGGTGAACGGGTTGACGGTTTCATCGCTGGGGGGCTATGTTTACGGATTGCCGAGCCGCATCACGGCGCGCGCATACGTGGGCCGGGGGAACGTGCTCAACATTCACCGTGAGGTGCAATTGAGCGGGCCGTTGCACGGCAAAGGATTGCTGACACTCGTTGGCTATTTCGGCGGACAGTATGGAATCGATCACTCGCTCTCGATGGAAGCCAGCCTCAATTTCGAGCAGACGTATGACGACATCGACGGTGACAGCGCTTCGTCTGCGGAACTGTACGTGTTGATCTCGGCGATTGCCGAGGTCCCCTTGCGGCAAGACCTGGCGGTGACGGGCGCGGTCGATCAACACGGACGTGTGCTGCCCATTGGGGCGGTCGATGAGAAGATCGAGGGTTTCTTCGAGGTATGTCGCCAGCGCGGTCTGACGGGTACGCAAGGCGTGATCATTCCTGCCACCAACGCGAAAAACCTGATGTTGCGCGAGGATGTGGTCGAGGCGGTACGGGCGGAGCAGTTCCACGTCTACACCGTGGAGACGGTGGATGAGGGCCTGGAGCTTTTGACCGGGCTGCCGGCCGGCGAGCGGGATGCGGAGGGGGCCTTCCCTGAAGGTTCGGTCCATGCACGGGTGGCTGCGCGTCTGCGGAAGTTTGCGGAACACGCCAAGAGCGAGCGCGACGACGACGATCCGCCGGCTTCAGACGATCCCCATGATTAGGCTGTGATTGCCGGTGCGGATTGGGTGCATTTCAATTCAGGGGCAAAAGCCAGATAAACGTCTGATTTAACCGCAGAGTTCGCAGAGAACGCAGATGGATTTTTAAATCTCTGTGAACTCTGCGTGCTCTGCGGCACGATATAGGGAACGGTCGCCCCAATTCTGAAATGCACCCCCGGATTTCGCGCTGTTGACAATGTATCGCTTTGGTAGTTTAATGAGAGTAATGCAAATTTTTCGTTCCGCTACTGATACCACACAATTTGTTTCTTAAGCCTGGAGAGGAGGGCGATGGCATGACAAATCTGTTGAAAAACCCGAGTTTTGAAGGCGGTTGGTGGCGCAAAACCCATGTCGGGCAAGAATTCGGCGAGATCTTCGTGCCAGAACATTGGGTGGCTTTCTGGAAACAAGGTGGGCCGGTTCCGCATGATCCGGCCAACACCGTTGGATATGGAAGACCCGAAATGCAGTTGATCGACCGGGTACCCCCGTTTCTCGATCCATTACGCATTAAAGACGGCAATCGCGGGCTGAAATTCTTTACTTTTTACCGGATTCATGATGCCGGTGTTTATCAGCGTGTCGAAGGCATAACGCCGGGAACACGGCTACGGGGCACCGGCTACGCGCATGCCTGGTCCAGCGGTCAGGATAACGCCCGCATCAGCGATGGCGCCGGCGAGGGGCCCTTTTTCGTCCGCGCGCGTGATTATGACAAGGTGGACAATGTGCGCAATTTCACCTTTACCATCGGCATCGATCCAACTGGAGGGACGGATCCCTGGGCCAGCACGGTTGTCTGGGGCGAAGGGGCGCACATCTATAACGCTCACGCCCAGGTGCCGCCGGTGGAGGTGGTCGCGCAGGGGACGGCTGTGACGTTCTTTGCGCGCAGCGTCGTCCTGTGGCCGTTCAAGCATTGCGATGCGTATATGGATGCGATGGAACTTGTCGTGGTGGACGGCGGCGTGCTTCCCCCAGAGGAGCCGCCTGTGGTGGAACCACCCACGCCGTTGAGCGTGTCGATCACCTCTGAGGCTGCGATCCAGGGCGAGCCGTTCGAGATTACTGCTGTGGGGGGCCCGTCGCCGGAGCAGACGACGTTGCAGATTACGGGCGGTGAGGTCTTCTGGGGACAAACCACCCGCACAGCGACGCGCACGACCTGGCGAATGGTGATGGTGACGCCGGGCACATACTCGGCGCAAATTGCTGTGCAGGGACAGGTGCTCCACACGCTGACGTTTAGAGTCCTGGCGCGCCCTGTGCCCGACGCGATTCCGCATGGTTTTGTGCCCCCGCGTGAGGCCTACGCCCGGACGTATGTACTCCTGCCACCAGGGGCCGGCGATCCGTGGCTGCGCGCGGCGCTTGATAGTGGTGTATGGAGCAAGTACCACTGGACCATCGGCGGCAGCGCCGATGATGCCGGCGTGGGGCCCCGCACGCGCAAAGTCATCGCCGTCAACCCGCAGGGATGGCCGGGCGATCTCGAGGCGTTCTTCAACCAGTATTATCCTGGTGTGGATTATGTTCCCATCGTCGCCGCCACGCCAGAGGACCTGCGCCGGATTTTGAGCAATATGTAGAGCAACGCAAGACGCCCCGCCTGCTGCGGGGCGTCTTGAAATTTCGCTGTCAATGCACTAATCGGCGAGCACTATTCCTCTCGTATTTCAACGCTTTTGAGGGTATAGTAAAAGGCCAGGGACTCGTTCATTCCTTCTTTCATCCGCCGTTGCATTTGATCCATAACGTCGATGAAAAGCAAGTCGACTTCACCTTTGGGGCAGATGATACCGAGATGAGGTTTACCTTCGGTGTGGTTTAACCCCCATTCACCGCCAAATTTGCGGCGGAAGGTTTCGCCTAAGAAAGTCCCCCAGGCCATTACGATCTCTTTGGAGGGACGCGGGAACTGTCTCAAGTGCCGATCGATCCACTCATCCAACATTTGCAAACCCACAGCGTTATATTCGACATCGGCGTCGGCAAAACGGCTTAGCCCCAGGCGGGCCCGTTCGGCCATTTCGATCAACTGGCGCGATTGCGCTGATGGGAGCAATTGCAAGGTGTTCTGAGCCATACCTACCTCTGGTGTTTATTATAGCATAACTCACCTGTGGGGACAAACACAATTTCACGTAGGATGCACTTTTGTATTTCGACTCTTTTGCATATAATCAGATGTATAGATACGTATGTCCGGCACATCCGTGTGCTGCTGCATCGACTCAGTCGATCGCAAAATCGTAAAGACTACAAAAGGGTCAGCGTGTATTGTGTCTTGCAACCCTGTTGGTGAGCTTACATACTGGCGCAAGCAAACGCCTGATTAAGACTTTGGGAGTCTGGCAACTGTTTAAATTGTGATCGACTGCGACTACCAGCCTATCGCCTACCGGACTAAAGACTACGAGACTGTTATCTTGGAGGAGCCAACAATATGGAATTGACATGGTATGGTTTGGGATGTTTCCGCATTGTCGAGCGTGGGTATCCGGCTGTGGTGATGGATCCATTCAACGAAGAGGAAACCGGACTGGTGCTACCCCGCAGTCGTGCGGAGATTGTCACCTCAAGTGCGATGCTTGATGAGCCACGCCAGGCGCGTTGGAAGGGATTGCGCGGTGTCGTGCGCACGCTGGCAGGACCGGGCGAGTACGAAATCGGTGGCTTGTTCATCACCGGCGTGGCGACATTCCGTGATCGCAAGCGGGGGGCTGAAGCCGGCCAAAACGTCGTGTTTTCGGTGAACGTCAACGGCGTGGTGGTGTGTCACCTGGGCGAATTGGCGCATACCCCCACTCAAGCGCAAGTGGAAGCGATGGGATCGGTCAATGTTCTGCTCATTCCCGTGGGTATTCCGGGTGGGCTGGTCCCCGCCATGGCCTCCGAGATTATCAGCATGGTGGAGCCGGACATCGTCGTGCCGATGAATTACAAGACACCCAATCTCAAGTTGGCACGCAATCCGGTCAATCGCTTCTTGAAGGAGATGGGCGTGACATGGGGCGATCCGCAACCCAGTCTGAAAGTGCTTGCCGGTAGCAGCGACGCTGAAGAAACCCAGATCGTACTTTTAGAGCCTCAGCAGGGATAACGAATAGCGAATAACGAATGACGAATAACGAATGATGAATAACGAATGACGAATGACGAATGACGAATTACGGACCTTTCGGAGGGAACATGCAAAAACAAGGACGGTTGTTGATCGTAGGATTGATTGTGGTGTTGGTAGGCGTCGGTTTGTATTTTGTGATCCAGGCTTCGTCCAAGTCGAAACCGGCGCCGATCCGGATAGAGGACATCCAGGCGCAGATGGATGCCGGACAATACACCGCGGCGCGGGGCGCTTTGGAAAAACTCGTTGCGACCGACCCCCAGAACGCCGAAGTCCACTTTATGCTCGGTTTGACGTATTTCAACCTGGGTGAATATCCCAAAGCGCAAGCCTCATTTGCTCAGGCGATGGCGCTCGATCCGCAGCGGGCCGCGGCGGTGCATCACAACCTGGGGGTGCTGGCCTATCAAACCGGCGAGATGGAAACGGCTGTTACCGAGTTCAAAGCCGCGTTAGCAGCCGATCCCAACGACCCGGATAGCCACTATCAACTCGGTGCGACTTATCTACAAATCGCCGTATCGCAGTCGGATCCGACGTATTTACAGCAAGCCGAGACTGAGTTTCAGCAGGTGTTGAGCTTAGCACCGGGCAAACCGGAGGCTCTGGTGGGCCTGGGGACGCTGTACTTGAACCAAAATCGCATTGCCGAAGCCATTGAGCTGTTGGAGCAGGCGGTGCAAGGCAACCCGGAGATGCGCGAGGCGTTGTTTGCCCTGGGCCAGGCCTATTTCGCCAGTGGTGATGTGGCTGCGGCGAAGACGACCCTGCAAAAGTTCCTGGATACCCAACCGCCAGAGCAGTGGGCCAACGAAGCGCGTGAGATTATGAAACAACTGGAGCCATAGATGGGACCGGCTGCCGGCAGAGATTTGCTATCAGGTGTGCGGATTCAGGACTAAAACCGGCGATCAAGCGGGGTGTTCATTTTCAGTAGTTACAGAGGGGCATGGATTGACTTTACTGCAAAAAGGGAAATTCACCACAGAGGCACGGAGAACACAGAGGAATCTTTATTTTTATCTTGAATGAAATTGATTTTCCGGTTAGCAATATCAATTTTATCAAAATACAGTTAAATAGAACT